>Ga0316613_10002797_pt1 | contig 11112 bp, 9 predicted proteins | sample OWC_soil_day10_C_2_FD_207647 | JGI IMG/M metagenome (GOLD analysis project Ga0316613, IMG submission 207647) | Wetland soil microbial communities from Old Woman Creek delta, Ohio, United States - OWC_soil_day10_CT_b | ecosystem: Environmental > Terrestrial > Soil > Wetlands | place: USA: Ohio... | reverse complement strand
CTTCATGATTATAACAAATCCACCGATTAAACGGTAGATGAAAGCTTTTTTGATTCAAAACTTTCATCCTAACGTTACTTCGGTGGAAATAACTATTACAAAGTGGAAGTTACCTTTTCACTTCACCATTTCTTTATACATTATTATTATTTCCCTCTATATTTACTATTTACTGTTCTTTATAATTTCCGGCTGCCACGTTTTGTAATTGGCTGGCCTTGAGCACATAAAGGACAGTCATTAGGTTGATAGGTTTGCACCGTCAGATGTAATAAGGCTTGATAAGGTACACCGAAATCCACTTTACCGCCGCTACGATCCACTAATATACCTACACCCACAGGTATGCCGCCATGTTCGCGAACTACATCAAGAACTTCTTGCACAGAGCCACCAGTAGTAATAATATCTTCTACAATTAGCACCCTTTCACCAGGTTTAATTACAAATCCTCGTCTAAGTGTCATTTTACCATTCTCACGTTCCGTAAAAATGGCACGAGTGCCGAGATTCTTTCCTACTTCATGGGCCAATAAAATCCCACCAGTAACAGGACCAATTACCAATTCGACTTCATCCTGAGCAAATTTCTCTGCCAGAGCTTTGCATAGTTTTTCTGTATGCTCTGGGTATTGAAGCACTTGAAATTTTTCTACATATAAAGGACTATGCAAGCCTGAAGTCAACAAAAAGTGTCCCTCCAGAATAGCACCTGTATTAATAAACAACTGCTTTACCTCAGTTTCTTTCATGATCTTCCCTCATTTCTAGTAATATTTCTTCCACAGCCTTTTGCGGATTCATGGCTGCAGTTATGGGTCTGCCTACTACTAAATGATGAGCTCCATTTTGAAGAGCTCCAGCTGGTGTGGCAATGCGACTTTGGTCATTAATCGCCGCACCACAAGGTCTTATCCCAGGCGTGACAATAATAAATTCACTGCCACATACAGCGCGAATTTGAGCAGCTTCCTGGGGCGAGGCTACCACTCCATCCAAACCTGCTTTTTGCGCTAATTGAGCTAGATGAACCACTTGCTGGGACAAGTCCACATCATAACCAAGAGCAGACCATTCTACAGTACTCATACTGGTTAAAACGGTAACCGCAATTAGTTTCGGGCGCTCCCTCTGCATTTGACTCGCTTTTTCTTTTACTGCCGCAGCTGCCGTTTGCATCATTGCAAATCCGCCTGAAGCATGGACATTAAGCATGGTCGCACCTAATTCAGTCAAAGATGCTAATCCTCTCCCTACAGTGTTAGGTATATCATATAACTTTAAATCTAGGAAAATATCTTTATTTTGCTGACGCAAATAGGTGATGACCTGGCTACCCACGCTATAAAAAAGTTCCATGCCCACTTTATAGTAGCTGACACTATCATCCAGCATCTCTACAAGTTGCTGCACCTTTTCCATACTATGAACATCCAAAGCAACAATTAAACGTTTATCACCGCTCATTAGCTCACATCCAATGTTATATATTCACTTTACCTACCAGTTGATTTACATGAGATAAGCCACGTTCTTTTAAATACTCTTTTATCCCATCTGCTATTGATTGAGCGGCACAAGGATTGATAAAGTTAGCCGTACCTACTGCAATCGCACTAGCTCCTGCTAATATAAATTCAATAGCATCTTCTGCTGTCACAATGCCCCCCATACCAATAATCGGAACCCGAACAGCCTGAGCAACTTGCCAGACCATACGCACTGCGATCGGTTTTACCGCTGGACCAGATAGACCACCGACAATGTTTCCCAGTACAGGACGCCATTTATGAATGTCAATAGACATCCCCAATAAGGTATTAATAAGGGATATTGCATTTGCCCCAGCATCCTCTACCGCTTGAGCCATAGCAACAATATCCGTTACATTAGGAGATAATTTAACAATGACTGGTAAATCTGTATACCTTTTTACTTGTCTTACTACAGCAGAGGCACTATCACAATTGGTACCAAAAGCAATGCCTCCCTCTTTCACGTTTGGACAAGAGATATTAATTTCAACACCAGCGATACCAGCTACATTAAGGCGCGCTGCGAGTTCACCATATTCTTCGACTGTATTGCCTGAAATATTAACAATCACAGGCACAGCATACTCTCCTAAACGAGGCAGTATGGTATGTAAAAATTCATCCACACCCGGATTTTCTAAACCAATTGAATTCAGCATGCCTGCAGGAGTTTCGGCAATACGTCTCCCCTTATTTCCCGGCCTAGATGTAAGAGTCGTACCTTTCACAACCACTGCACCAAGTTTATTTAAATCAACAAAATCTTTATATTCCAGTCCAAAACCAAATGTTCCAGAAGCTGTCATAACAGGTGTCTTCATCTTGATTCCCGCAATGGTTACGGCGAGCATATCCTCCGGATTAGAACCTTCTTGCATACTCATGAAATCACCTCCTGCGCCCAAAAAACCGGACCATCAGCACATACTTTTTTCCTTGACCCATTCGAGGTGGCACAAGTACAAGATAAGCAGCCTCCAATACCACAAGCCATGTAGTCCTCCAAAGATACTTGGCAAGGTATATTATGTTCCCTGGCAAGTTTCGCTACACCTTCCATCATAATCCGAGGACCGCAGGTGTAAATCATATCAAATACATTGTTTTTCAATAAATCCGGCAAAACATCTAAAGTTACGCCACATCTGCCTAAGGTACCATCATCTGTCGTAATATGAATACCAGTACACATGGTACGAAACATATCTTCCCAGAACATTTCTTCCTTGGTACGCCCCCCCATTAGTATCTCAATAGGGCGCGGGCATAAAGCACCAGCTAAAAATACTAGCGGTGCCAATCCCATGCCTCCTCCAACCAATAAAGGACGTTGACCCTTTAGGGCAAATCCATTGCCTAAAGGCCCCATAACATTCACAGAATCCCTAGCATGTAAAGCAGCCAAGTAAGCTGTACCTTGTCCGACTACCCGATAGATCGTGCTTACTGTACCAGCCTCACCATCTGTATTAGAGATACTAAGAGGACGGCGCAGCAAGGGATGATAGGAATTATTCACTCTAACATGCAAAAATTGACCAGGCACAGCTTGTACTGCAATTTCAGGTGTATATAATACTAACTCTTTCACGTTAACACCAATCTCAATATTACTGACAATCTGAGCTTCTAGTACCATTTTAGGCAAGACTATCCCCTCCGCCTACATAATCCTGTATGGCTAGTACATATGACAAGCGACGTTCCCGCATAAATGCAAGGACTTCCAGTACTGCTTTAGCAGTATCCATAGATGTAAAGCAAGGAATAGCATGTTCCACAGTTGCCCGGCGTATTTTATACCCATCACGTTCTGGTTCTTTACCATGGGTCAATGTATTAATAACCATATTTATTTTCCCCGTTTTAATCATCTGTATAATATCAGGTTTATGTTGATGTACTTTATCGACAACAGTGACAGATAATCCTAAAGACTGCAGGTGTTTTGCTGTACCACCAGTGGCTACTAAATGATATCCAAGATCAGCAAGACCTTTAGCTAGTTCCCCGCCCTCTTCTTTATCTTTATCGGCTACAGTGAATAGCACTGTGCCAAATTCCGGTACATTCATGCCTGCACCAGTGATGGCTTTGTATAATGCTCGAGCATAATGGTAATCTATCCCCATAACCTCACCAGTAGACTTCATCTCCGGCCCTAAGGATATATCTACTTGCTGCATTTTAGAAAAGGAGAAAACTGGAGCTTTTACTGCTGTATAAGGCTTGGATGGTAATAGACCCGATTGATAACCAAGAGAACGAAGACTTTCTCCCATAGCCACACGAGTCGCTACATTCACCATTGGTACATCGGTTACTTTACTTAAAAACGGAATGGTACGACTAGAACGCGGATTTACCTCAATTACATATACATTTTCCTCTACCACAACATATTGAATATTGATAAGTCCTTTAACTTGAAGACCGACTGCCAGTCTAGTAGTATAATCTACAATTGTATTTATAACAGCAGGCGATAATGTTTTCGTTGGATATACAGCAATGCTATCGCCAGAATGTACTCCAGCTCTTTCCACATGTTCCATAATGCCTGGGATGAAGACATCTTTCCCATCAGAAATGGCATCGACTTCTACTTCTGTCCCCTGCATATAACGATCGACTAATACTGGATGCTCAGGCGATGCTTTTACCGCTCTGGTCATATAGTCTTTTAATTCTTCTTCAGTATAGACAATCTCCATAGCACGCCCCCCTAAGACATAGGAAGGTCTTACTACTACCGGATAGCCAATTTTATTTGCTTCCATAACAGCATCTGCCCCATTTGTTACCGTAGATCCTTGAGGTCTTGGGATGCCATTTTGTTCAAGAAGTTCATCAAATCTTTCTCTGTCTTCCGCCCTATCAATGTTGTCAACACTGGTACCCAATATTTTCACACCAGCTTTGGCTAACGGCTGAGCCAAATTAATTGCTGTTTGTCCGCCAAATTGAACAATGACGCCCTCTGGTTTTTCTTTATCGATAATATTCATTACATCTTCAGGCGTGAGAGGTTCAAAATATAAACGATCAGCAGTATCAAAATCCGTGCTCACCGTTTCTGGATTATTATTTACAATAATCGATTCTAGTCCCATTTCTCTAAGTGCCCAAACAGAATGTACTGAACAGTAATCAAACTCTACACCTTGCCCGATACGGATAGGTCCCGACCCCAATACCATGACTTTGCGCTTATCAGATACTATCACTTCATCTTCTTGTGCGTAAGTAGAGTAATAATAAGGCGTATCCGCTTCAAATTCAGCGGCACAAGTATCTACCATTTTATAAGAAGGTACAATGCCTTGCTTTTTACGTGAAGTCCTAATGTCTTCTATTGAGCCACCAGCTAATGCAGCAATCGTTCTGTCAGTGAAACCCATTTTTTTCGCTTTCAGCATGCGTTGAGAGGTAATTTCTTCCGTTTGCAGCAACACTTCCATAGCAACAATGCCTTTAATCTTGTTTAAGAAGAAAGTATTAACATTGGTGATGTTATGAATTTCATCTACTGAAATACCTCTGCGCAATGCCTCTGCTATCATAAATATACGTTCATCATTAGCTACATTTAATCTTTTATGCACTTCTTCTGTCGATAAATCAGCCATTTCAGGTATTTGCAAGTGATTAACGCCAATTTCCAAGGAGCGTACCGCTTTTAGCAAGGCACCTTCAAAAGAACGATCAATGGACATGACTTCCCCAGTTGCTTTCATTTGTGTCCCCAATATTCGATCAGCAAACATAAACTTATCAAAAGGCCAGCGTGGGAATTTGACAACTAAATAATCTAATGTTGGTTCAAAACAAGCCATTGTTTTTTTTGTAACTGCATTTTGTATTTCATCAAGATGATAGCCAATAGCGATCTTACTTGCTACTTTGGCAATCGGATAACCAGTCGCTTTCGATGCTAAAGCACTGGAACGACTTACCCGAGGGTTTACTTCAATAACATAGTACTGGCTGCTATGAGGGTCAAGAGCATATTGGGCGTTACAACCACCTTCAATGCCAAGTTCTCGAATAATTTTCAGCGAAGCGCTTCTGAGCATCTGATACTCATGATCACTGAGGGTTTGAGATGGGGCTACTACAATACTGTCACCAGTATGAATTCCTACTGGATCAAAATTTTCCATATTACAAACGACAATACAATTATCTGCTGAATCCCGCATAACCTCATATTCAATTTCTTTCCAGCCAGCTACACTGCGTTCAACAAGAACTTGGCCAATCATACTATATTTTAATCCACGAATAACAACATCAATTAATTCACTTTCGTTATTTACAATACCACCACCAGCTCCCCCCATGGTATAAGCAGGGCGCACAATGATTGGATACCCAATTTGGCGAGCAAACACACAAGCACTATCTACATCCTCAACAGTAATACTTTCGGGAACAGGTTGATCAATAGATTGCATAGTTGCTTTAAATAGTTCACGGTCTTCTGCCTTTTTGATAGCCTCTAATGAGGTTCCCAATAATTCTACGTTGAAATTTGCTAAAACACCATTCTCATATAAATTAACAGCCAAATTAAGCCCAGCTTGCCCGCCCAAGGTAGCTAAAAGGCCATCGGGACGCTCTTTTGCAATAATAGCTTCCAGAAAATCTGGAGTTAAGGGTTCTATATATACACGGTCAGCAACATTGGTATCTGTCATAATGGTAGCAGGATTACTGTTAACTAATACTACTTCTAACCCCTCTTCTTTTAAAGCGCGACAGGCTTGTGTACCTGCATAATCGAACTCAGCCGCCTGACCGATCACGATCGGACCAGAACCAATTACCATTACTTTTTTTAGATATTCTTTTCTCGGCATAATTATACCCCCTTCGGCAGCAGCGCCATAAATTCATCAAATAAATAGGTGTTATCATCAGGTCCTGGCGATGCTTCAGGATGATATTGTACGGAGAAGACAGGTAAGTTCTTGTGACGCATACCTTCCACCGTATTATCATTTACAGACCGATGGGTAATACATACATCTATATTTTTCAGAGAAGATTCTTCTACTGCATATCCATGATTTTGGGACGTAATATGCACTCGACCCGTCAATAGATTTTTCACTGGCTGATTAGAGCCCCGATGACCAAATTTCATTTTATAAGTATCAGCACCTAAGGCCAAGGCTATAAGTTGATGGCCCAAGCAGATACCGAAAATAGGTTTTTTGCCAATTAGTTCTTTGACTGTTTCAATGGCATAAGGCACATCTTTAGGATCTCCCGGTCCATTTGATAAAAATACACCATCAGGATTTAGTTCTAAAATTTCTTCAAGAGTAGCATTGGCTGGCAAAACAGTTAATTTACAACCTAACTTATGAAGAGAATTTAGGATATTGCGCTTTATACCATAATCCATCACCACTATATGAGGCCCCTTATTATCCATCTCATAAATTTGAGGGGTTGTAACTTCTTTTACTTCTTGCATTTGGGGTAAGACGGAAAAATATTTTTTTACGTCTTCCTCACTGGTTTCAACTGGGACAATAACGCCTTTCATTGTTCCATTGGAACGTATACGCCTTGTGATCGCTCGGGTATCAACCCCATATATACAAGGAATATTATTATCGGTCAAATACTTTGTTAAAGTATTTTCACACTGAAAGTTACTAGGTTCTTCACAAAGTTCACTAATAATAAAACCACGGACGAAGGATTTTCTTGACTGTTCAAATAAGTCTGCCACGCCATAATTCCCGATTAAAGGATAGGTTAACGTTACAATCTGTCCACAATAAGACGGATCAGTCAAGATTTCCTGATATCCTGTCATCCCTGTATTAAATACAACTTCTCCAACAGCACTGCTATCCGCTACCAGATTCCCGTAAAACTCGGAACCGTCTTCTAATATAAGCTTTCCTTTCATATACACACCTTGCCTTTACGCATAACGAATTTGCCACGCACTAAGGTAGCAACCGCTTTGCCCTTTAGTATTTTTTTCTCAAACGGAGTATGTTTACCTTTTGTATAAAATGTGCTGCTATCTACAACCCACTCCAAATTAGGATCAATGATAGTAATATCTGCTAAAGCACCTACTTTTAAAATTCCTGCCTCTAATCCTAATATACGAGCTGGGGCCGTCGACATCCTCTCAACAATCTCAATCAATGTAAATCTTTCTGTATGATAAAGACCTGTCAAAACAACTCCCAAGGCCGTTTCCAGCCCAGCGAAACCAGGAGGTGCCTGTTTAAATTCTCTATCCTTCTCTTCAAAAGCATGAGGTGCATGATCTGTAGCAATAGCATCTAATGTTTTATCTTTTAACCCTTCCAGCAAAGCAGCAACATGATCAGCAGAACGAAGCGGCGGGTTTACTTTTGTTGCCGTATTAAAGGTTTTCACAACCTCATCTGTTAGCGTAAGATGATGCGGCGTCACTTCAGCCGTGACTTTTACACCTCTTTTTTTAGCCTGACGAATTAACTCTACTGCGCCTTTACTACTAACATGAGCGATATGAAGTGAAGAACCGGTATACTCAGCAAGCATAATATCACGAGCTACAGCAATATCTTCTGCAATAGATGGCCGGCCTTTCATTCCGAGCATTGCTGAAACTGCACCTTCATGCATGACTCCCTCATCAACTAAAGATTCATCTTCTGCATGAGAGATCACAGGACAACCAAACATATTTGTATACTCAAGACCCGTTTTTAAAAGACGATTATTATCCAAAGCACTACCATCGTCTGAAATTGCAACTGCACCAGATGCTATCATATCACCAATTTCCGCTAATTCCTTACCTTGCTGCCCTTTACTTAAAGCTCCAATCACTTTAACATTCACTATACCTTCTGCCTGTGCTCTCTGTAATATTCCAGATACTAAAATAGCACTATCAACTGCGGGATTAGTATTTGGCATACAGGCAATTGTAGTAAATCCACCTGCTGCTGCTGCTCTAGTACCGGATGCAATATCTTCTTTTGCTTCAAAGCCAGGCTCTCGTAAATGTACATGCATATCTACAAATCCAGGGGCAATCACTAAGCCTTTCGCATCAAAGACCTCTACTCCTGCCGTACTTAGCGTCTCACCAATTTCTGAGATAAGACCATCTTCAATTAGTAGATCTGCAACCTTATCAAATTTTTGAGTTGGATCAACAATTCGTCCATCTTTAAGCAGTAGTTTCAATGTTTTTACCCCCTGTCAGTACCAAAAATAAGGCCGCCATTCTCACTGCCAAACCATTTTTAACCTGCTCTTGTATCACTGAGCGATCACCATAGGCCACATCAGGAGAAATCTCCAAGCCCCTATTCATTGGGCCGGGATGCATAATCAATGCATCTGTTTTTGCTAAATCTAGACGTTCTTGATTTATACCAAAAATGCGCGCATATTCTCTTGCTGAAGGAAATAAGCCCTTGTGCTGCCGTTCACGCTGAATACGCAGAACATTAACAACATCGGCTCCCTCTAGCGCTTCTTCCACTCTATCATGGACATATACTCCAACTTGTTCAATATCACGAGGCATCAATGTTTTCGGTCCTGCCAAATGTACTTCAGCTCCCATTTTTAAAAGCCCCCAAATATTAGATCTAGCGACCCGACTATGGAAAATATCGCCGATAATGGCAACTTTCAATCCTGCAAGCTTACCTTTGTTCTCTTTAATTGTAAACATATCCAATAACCCTTGGGTAGGATGTTCATGTGCACCATCGCCAGCATTGATAATAACAGGTGATGCTATATTAGCCGCATACTGAGCTGCCCCCTCAGCCTCATGCCGCATGACAATCACATCAACTCCCATAGCTTCTACTGTATATAAGGTATCACGCAGACTTTCTCCTTTTGTCACACTACTAGCACTAGCAGTTATATTAACCACATCTGCCCCTAGATATTTACCTGCTAATTCAAAAGAGGTACGTGTTCTGGTACTCGCTTCAAAAAATAAATTTACGATAGATTTACCTCTTAATGTAGGAACTTTTTTTATATCACGACCAATAATTCCCTTCATTTCGCAAGCAGTCCCTAAAATCAATTCTATTTCAGGTATAGTCATTGTTTCAAGACCTAAAATATCTTTTCCTCTCAATGATATCTGGCGTTTAGTCATAGCCATTCCTCCTTAAAAATAAAACTCCTTACCACGCGGCAAGGAGTCTCAGGGCAACAAGCTAGACTTGCAGCCGAACAAACACCCTTGCCAAACTCTCTGGATTAGCTTAAAGGATAGTATTTGTATTTTTACAATAGAATACGCCCTACCAATATTATATTCAAACGAATTGTTTTATATTTATGCACTTTTTTCTTATATATATACTATCAAATTAATGAAATAGTTGTCAATCTTTTTAAGTATATATAAAAAAGCCTTCTGGCGTGTGATGACGCAAGAAGGCATAAATATACACTACTTTATTCAATGTCTCCTTTGCAGTCTCACAGGACCACTTTAAAGGTAGTATTCTATTAAAAATATTATATCAGAACCACTTAGAGCTTGTCAACATTTTTATCTAGCTGCCCTCGATTGACAACATACACATTGATACTGCCAATTTAGTTGATCACCCTTGCAGTGCCGGAATAGATACTATAGAAAAGCTCTAATCTCTCACGCCGAATGAGATATCAGAGCTTTTTCATGTTGTGGTAGAAACTATTAAATTCGATGAATCTTAGTCTTCTTTTCCCAAATTTATAACAGACTTTATCATAATTAACTGATAACTGCTAAATTAGACCAAAACTCTTTTGTTTGAGTGATATCTTTATATACCCTTTTCACATCAGCCTTTACTACTGGGATTTCATTTTTTTGCATGGCACTCATCCTTTCGTTAATAATATTATGGCATGCATGTTGGTTCATCATATTAACATCTCCTTCATCTATTTTTAACATTTCTCTATGTCTCTATGTCGTTGTCTTTATTCTAAGCGCAGCAGGTTAATAAGTAAAATATATAATTGGAATCTTTACTATGATGAAAATAGATAGTAAACTGTACTCGGAGGTGTTCACTATGGATATTCGCCATTTGGAATATTTTGTTGAAGTCGCTCGTCAAAAAAGTTTTAGTAAAGCCGCTGGTGTAACTCATGTATCACAATCAGCTATTAGTAAAATGATAAAAGATTTAGAAGCCGAGTTGGGAACTGCCTTATTCAACCGAACTTCGAAGTATGTACAATTGACCGATGCAGGCATCATCTTCTTAAATCAAACACAACAAGTCGTAGTGATGTTTCACAATCTTACTACTGAATTTGAAAATGAAATTAAGATGGAAAAAGGCAAAATCTTCATTGGTTTACCCCCTATCACTAGTTCTACCATATTTGCCGAGTTGCTGGGAGAGTTCAAAAAAAAGTATCCGCAAATCGACATTGGTCTATCTGAATACGGATCAAAAAAAGTGGCACTTGCCATTCAAGATGGGACCTTAGATATAGGCGTAATATGTGCATTACCAGACAATCAGCATTTCGAATCTTTATCTTTTACAAATGACCCTCTCTTCGTTATTCT
>Ga0316613_10002794_pt1 | contig 11124 bp, 9 predicted proteins | sample OWC_soil_day10_C_2_FD_207647 | JGI IMG/M metagenome (GOLD analysis project Ga0316613, IMG submission 207647) | Wetland soil microbial communities from Old Woman Creek delta, Ohio, United States - OWC_soil_day10_CT_b | ecosystem: Environmental > Terrestrial > Soil > Wetlands | place: USA: Ohio... | reverse complement strand
GTCTCTCTGAAGAACTCGACGTCCACGCCCATGGGAATGATCCGGATATCGTCTCTTCCTGAAATTCTCCGCGCCATCTTGGCCGTAGCCAAGCTGTTCGCCGTGCACACGTTGGAGCCGAGAATCGCTCTCCCGTTCAAACTCCTGAGCAAAGGGGTTCTTAATCGGTATACGTCTGAACCATGAAGAGACACTACACAGGGAATACCGATAAGTCTTGTCAGGAAAAGGCCTGTGAGCCCTTGTGGGATAGACCAGTGAGCATGGACCAAATCCACCTGTCTTTTTTGGGCAATCTGAAAGGCATAGAGGAGCTCGGCGAGTATGAAAAAGGGAAGCTGCATGGGAGCCATGAGACTTTGCCTGATATTTTTCAAGATCCCTGCGTCATAACAGAGTCTTTGAAATCTCAAGGGGTAGAAATAGGGAAAGCGAGAAACATGGATTTCATCCCAGATTTCATGTCGCTTACACCCATCATCATGGGGAGCGAGGACATCGAGTTCGATTCCGAGCTTTTGCAATTCCTTGCAGAGGTTGAGAATAAATACCCCGGAGGGATCTCCCGGAAATCGCGGAAAGGACGATGTGACAACCAGAACTCTCAATGTCTGCCCACAGAAAGCAAAGGTTATTTGAGATCTTTGTTGTACTCCATGTCGAACCACATGCCGAAGAAAAGGCTCTGCAGTCCGCTCACCAGAGTGAAGACCAAGGCCATTGCATTGATCCGTGGAATGGCGCCGTAAACGGCCCAGATATAGAAGAGTCTAACCGTGAGAGGGAGGCTCACGGTGAGCAGCAAGAACGAGAGGGCGTAGAAGAAGACAAGGGGATGGAAATCTTTGATCACATACTTGAAAAAGAGCCTTCTCCAGAACCCCTTGAACAAAAGCCAGGAAATCCTGGGGATGACCTTGAACAGGTTCATTTTGGATTTTTCCCCTATGTTGTAAACGGGCCGGATGTGAACGTCCCTGACTCGAAAATCAAACTGGTTGAGTTTGATGAGCATGTCATTGGGCATCCCGTAGCTCTTGTATATCCCGTCCAGATCCAACTTCTTGAGGGCTATCAGGGAAATTCCCGTGTATCCTGTCTGTGAATCCGCAAGGTGCCAGTATCCGGAGGCGAACTTGGTCATGAGAGACAGAAAGGAATTCCCCAAATAACGGTAATGAGGAATCATTTTCCAAGCATCCCCTTGGAAGAGTCTGTTCCCCTTGGTGTAATCGACCTCCCCTCCTGCAACAGGCTCGATAATATTCGGCAGATCTTTGGGATCCATCTGCCCGTCGCCTGCCATAACCACGGTGACATCCGTTTGCATTGCTCGGGCCATCTTATAGCCTGTGACAATTGCCCCGCCCACGCCCTCATTCCTCTCGTGATCGATCAGAACGACCCTTTGATCCCTTTTCGCAATCTCCTTCACGATCGCCGATGTATTGTCTTTGCTCGCATCATTGACCACAACGATTTTGTCCACGAAGTCCGGAAGGGTTGAAAGGGTCTGCCCGATCAGATTCTCTTCGTTGTAGGCAGGGATGACCACGGCAACGCTTTTTTCCAAGTACATAGGTTCACCGGTGTCCAAGAAGATGTGTTAGGCCTTAGCCGTTGTATGGGTGGAAACAGGCTTACGTGGCCTTTTTCGAAATGATTTTATATTATTACGCCTCAGGATTCAAAAAGAAAGATTTTCTATGGCAAAAACACTAAATCCATTTTGAGAATAAACAAGTTTAACATAATTTAGGAAAAACGGCTTCAAGCCTCTCTCCGCACTCTCCTTCAAATTGTTGGTGACCCACCGGCCAAACAGGGGATCGCAAATCAGAAGGTGCGTGATCCCCATTTCTTTTAGCCTTAAGTGTATTTCCTGGCCGCTCTCAGAGATCAGGAAAACCGGCCCGAGAGCCTCATCTCCATAGACATAGCTCCGGTCACAGTAATATCCCCTGCTCCCCAAGAAGACCAACATCACCTTCGCATCTTGGGGCAGGTGATGGTTGATGAAGCGCATGGCCGCGTACTCGGGGCGATGCCTCTCCAGATACTCATCCCGGCTGACCGCACCGGCGAGGTATCCGAAAGGCTCAACTTCCTTGAACTGGCCGACCACGTAACGCCCGTTGTACGCCAAGACCGAGACCAAGGCGAACCACAAGACAAAGAAGGCGATCTTTTTCCACCTCTCGGGTACCCGCTTTACAATCGTCTTATGAAGGATTTGAATCCCCAGGACGGACAGAACCACCAGCACGGGGATGATCGGCGCAATGTAACGGATTCTGAGATCGCTCGTGAAAAAGGCAATGGCAAAGAAGAGGACAACAAAGGCAAGCATGACCTTCTTTTCAATTCGCACCTCCTCATGGTCTTCTCTCATTCGAAAAAAAGCGAAAACAGAAAAGAGAAGGAGAAAGGGATTCAGCTTCCCGTCAAAATGTTTCGGACTTCTATCCTCGCCTTCAAAAAAGACCCGCAGAGGCACGAGGGCGATTTCCCACCAAGTCTCATGATAGATCCCCTCCCTGATGACGAAAACTCCGGGCCCAGGTCTGATGGAAAATGGCTGACCTCCAACCTTCTCAGATTCAGCGTTTTCCGGCGGGTGGAAGGCTCGGTCAAACAAAGGATAGACCGGGTTCTGCTTCCAAACGTAATTTCTCACCATCCAGGGCGAAAAAACCAGGAGAGCCACAATAAGAAACAGTAGGCCCTGGTATGCCGAGCGAAAGAAATTCTCCTTAGCCCGGCGCGCGGATACGACGGGAACAAAGAGGGCGAGCAACGCCGTGGTCACCAGGCCGTTGTACTTCGTCCCCATCGCGAGTCCTGCCATGAGTCCCGAGAAGATCAAAAACCTCCACTTGAATTCAGTTTCCTTCCACTTCATCAGAAGAAGAAGGGAGGCAAAGGAAAAGAACAGAACACCCAGGTCCACGTATGCGGAGATGGAGAGTTTGACAATGACGGGAATGGAGAGAAAAAACACGGCTCCGAACAACGCGTAACCCGCGGTCGTCCGTCTCTTCAAATACCTGAAAAGGAGTCCTGCTGTGAGAAGTCCAAAGCTGAAATGGATGAATTTTGGAATGATTTCGTTACCGAAATACAGAGGAATGAGGTAAAGCAGATCCAGGTTCATTGGATAGTAGGAGAACGGCATGAAAGGGATTTCCATCATCCCTCCGTGTTTGAGATAGAGCTTAGGGACAGCCAGGTGATGAACGAGTTCGTCTTTGCTCACAGGCGGAACCCATGACAATATAACAATGGAGACAACAAGCATCCCTAGGGCTGACAAAAGCAACCCTTCCCAATAGAATCTGTTATTTCTCTGCGCCACGAGGTCTCCAATGAAAAGTTACATTCCTAATTCCTTCCAGCACGCGCTGCTCATACCCAACCGACTCTCCTCCGGCTGCCATTCGACGGGCCCTCGCTGTGAATCTCCTAGTCTTAAGCTCCCTTCAGACTGAGAAATGGAAAGAGGTGAACCAGATAAGCGTAAGGTTGAATAATTATACCAAAACAGACCTCTTTTTCCACACTTTCTTAAAACGATTTAGCCGCCCCCGTATGGAAAGAGCCGGAATTGTCTTCACTTTCGAACCGTCGCGGGAGATGCTCCTACCTCTTGCTTTTTTCTCTATATTGTGTTTTTTTGAAACAGCGACGAATGCTCCAAGTCGGCGTTTCGCTCGCACCACGGCAATTGAGGTTTGTTGCGCTGATGATGCTTTCTATCATTATTCCATGTTTCAACGAAAAGGACCTCCTGCCCCAGGTGATCCCTCTTGTGAAAGAATCCCCTGTGGCGGAAAAGGAGATCATTCTCGTAGACGACGGTTCCACCGACGGCACCACGGATTTGATCAAGGCTCAGATCGAGAAGCAGGTTGACAAGGTCATTTATCACCCTGTGAACATGGGCAAAGGCGCGGCCGTTAGATCCGGTTTGAGCGCCGTTTCCGGAGATATTGTTCTAATCCAGGATGCGGACCTGGAGTATGAACCCGCGGAGTATCCGAAGCTCATCGCGCCTATTCTGGAGGGCAAGGCGGATGTGGTTTTCGGTTCGCGATTTATGGGGGAGGGACCCCACAGGGTCCATATGTTCTGGCATTATGTAGGCAACAAACTTCTCACAGTGCTCTCCAACATGTTTACAAACCTTAACCTCACGGACATGGAGACCTGTTACAAAGCCTTCAGGACCGAAATCATCAAAACCATCGCCATTGAGCAGAACGGTTTTGGTATCGAACCGGAGCTCACTGCAAAAGCCGCCAAGAAGCGTTGTCGCATTTATGAGGTGGGAATATCCTACTATGGCAGATCTTACGGCGAAGGGAAAAAGATCACGTGGAAAGACGGAATCAAGGCCCTTTACGTGATTGTCAGATACTCCCTGTTTCCCTAGCCGAGCTTCGGAGCCTTAGTGAAGCCTTAGGCCATGACCATTCCTGCAACCCAGAGGGCGGCAAAGGCCAGGATCAGACAAACCCACACAACTCCCTTGAGAAATGCGCTTCCACCTGTCCGGTCTTTTCGAAAAGCAAAGACAATGAAACCGACGATGGATGCGACCCATCCGAGGAATCCCACCACAGCCGACACACTCCAACCCACACGGGGATGCGGGCTTTTCTTCAGATCCCCCGCCTCGAATCGGCCGTCCGCTTTGGGAGCCTTTTCGCCTTCCAGCTTTTTGATTCGTGATTCAGTCTTCTCTATCCATTCTTCCCCGGGAGTGAAAACATGGCTCGTTCCATAGCATGCGTTCCGAATGGATTCAAAAGCGATGCGAGCCATGCGCATGTCCCCTTCCTTTTCCGCTTTTTCACCGATCTCCCAGAGCCGTTTCGCAGACCTTTCCATGTAAGGATTGAGCGGGGCATACCAGTGAAGAGAACGATCAAAATAGGTAATGGCTCTGATGGTTTGATTTTCTTTCAGAAGGGTTTCTCCGGTTTTGTAGTCCTTCATGGATCCATAAAAAACTCTCAGCCACAGGATAAGGGAAACAACGAAAACTAAGGCAGCTGCAATGGCCACCCATTTGAGGCTCTTGAGACTCGCCCCTGGTTTTCGAGAGTCAGGCATGATTCCTCAATGAGAATCACTGAACACTATGTTTAGAAAGGATTTATCCGATTGCTCTGGTTTCCCCTTGAGCCAGACTCAATCATAATCTATTCAAATCCTTTCTAGCAGCAATGTATATTGATCGAAGTATCTCATTTTGCTAGTCGATGATAGGTCCCTGCCGTAAAGCTTGACGGTGCAACCCAAATACAAATATAATCTCTAACAAATAATGCTATTTTAACATGACCATACAGAAGAAACCATCAAAAATACATGAAGAGCCATTTGGCAATTTCAAGAAACAATGAGCACTCTGGGCGTAGAGATCTAAGCCCCCATCTCCCCAAACTGATAAGCATCCTTCTGCTGATTCTGCCCTTACTGACCTACTGGCAAGTGCAGAACTTCGAATTCATTAACATGGACGATCCGCTCTACATCACGGACAATCCGCGGGTGCGAAACGGCCTGACCATAGAAGGAGTCACTTGGGCGTTCACGTTCAACGATATCAGCTACTGGCATCCTCTCACATGGCTGTCCCATATGGTTGACTGCGAACTTTTCTGGTTGAATCCTAAAGGCCATCATTTCACCAACGTTCTTCTTCACATGGCCAGCACCCTGCTGCTCTTTCTCACCTTGAGGGGAATGACAGGGACTCTCTGGCGCAGCGCCTTCGTCGCTGTCTTTTTCGCTCTGCACCCGTTGAATGTGGAGTCCGTCGCATGGGTTGCAAACCGGAAAAACATCCTGAGCGCTTTCTTCTGGATTGTTGCGATGGGGAGCTATTCCCTTTATGCAAAAAGTCCCAATCCCCTTAGATACCTGATGGTTTTTTTCTCCATGTTTCTTGGGCTCCTAGCCAAGCCAACGGTTGTAACGCTCCCCTTTGTCTTGCTCCTCCTGGATTTCTGGCCCTTGGGCCGATATTCTCCTGCAGGGTCCGGCCAACTAGAACGTCGACGCTTCCGGGGACATCCACCAGCCGGGTTGATCCTTGAGAAAGTCCCGCTGATTGCGCTTTCGGCAGCATCCATCGTTGTCTCCTACATGTCTTCAAGACACTTGGGCATTATTATTCCTGCCGACGTGCTGCCTCTCGCGCTTCGGATTCAGAACGCCCTCGCCTCGTACCTTGTCTATATTGAGAAATTGTTCCTGCCCCTGGACCTGGCCGTTTTTTATCCATTTGCGAAGACACTGGCTTTCTGGAATATTGCGACCACCTGCGTCCTCTTGCTCACGGTAACAGTTCTGGCGCTTTGTTTCGCGAGAAGAAGACCCTACTTTGCCGTAGGTTGGTTTTGGTACCTGGGAACCCTCGTTCCCGTCATCGGTCTCGTCCAGCAAGGCCTGTGGCCGGCATTTGCAGACCGCTTTATCTACATTCCCCTGATCGGTCTTTTCATCGTGACTGTCTGGGGGTTTTCGGATCTTGTCGAGAGAATTCAGGTCTCCCGTAGGCTGTGCCTGACAGCAGCATGTTTAGCAGTTCTGGGGATGGGTGCAGGCGCCTGGGTGCAGACCGGTTACTGGAAGAACAGCGTCACCCTCTTCAAACGAGCTGTAGAAGTTACAAAAAACAATCATCTGGCCCATTACAACCTCGGAGTCGCTCTTTGGAATTTAGGCAGGTTCGACGAGGGAATCTCCCACTGCAAGAAAGCATTACGCATCAACCCCGACGATGAAAGCGCCCACCTGGATGTCGGCTCCGCCCTGATTCATCTGGGAAGGTGGGAAGACGCCTTGTCCCATTTTCGCGAAGCCTTGCGGATCAATCCCGCTTCTGTTCCCGCCCGTCAAAATGTCGAGGCTATCGACAAAAGGCCCAAGCAAGTCCCGTGAAGCGCAGTCACTGGGGAGGGTAAAAGACATTTGCCCATCACGGCTAGCAGCCTAACGACTTCATTTCAGACCCTATGATTCATAGGCAATGAATTGATTTGCATAACGGAAAACCATGAAGATTATAGAAATTTATTGCTATTTTTAGCAAAATTCTATATAAATAACTATAAAAATTCAAAAAGAAGTTCTATCAAGTATGGTGAATCACCAGGATTTCGCCGGCAAGAGCATTCTGATCACCGGAGGGCTAGGCTTCATCGGAAGCAATCTGGCCAGGACTCTGGCCGATCTAGGAGCTCGCGTCACGGTCGTAGACAGCCTTATCCCCGAGTATGGGGGAAATCTCTTCAATCTGAGGGGCTATGAAGGGCGTATTCGAACCAACATTGCGGACATTCGGGATGAATTCAGCATGACGTACCTGGTCCGGGGTCAGGACTATTTGTTTAACCTCGCCGGACAGACAAGCCATCTCGACTCCATGAAAAACCCCTTTGTGGATCTCGATATCAACTGCCGGTCCCAACTGTTCATTCTTGAAGCGTGCCGAAAACACAACCCCGCCATCAGGATCGTTTACGCCAGCACCCGACAGATCTATGGCAGACCGGATTTCCTGCCGGTTCACGAGGGTCACCTTCTCCATCCTACAGATGTAAACGGCATCAACAAAATGGCGGGAGAATGGTACCACATCCTTTACAGCAGCGTTTATGGCATCCGAACCTGTGCCCTGCGGCTCACCAACACCTATGGGCCGCGAATGCGAGTCAAAGATGCCCGCCAGACCTTTCTCGGCATTTGGATCAAGAACCTCGTTGAAGGCAAGCGGATTGAAGTGTGGGGCGATGGTCTACAATTGAGGGATTTCAACTACGTTGATGATGTGACTGACGCCATGCTCACGGCCGCACTGTCCGAGCAGAGCGACGGTCAGATCTACAATCTGGGCAGTACGGAGCGTGTCACCTTGAAGGACCTGGCGGCGCTTATGATCGAAGTGCATGGGAGAGGAGAGTATGTAATCGTTCCTTTTCCTGAAGACCGCAAGCCCATTGACATCGGGAACTATTACGCCGATTACAGCAAAATACGTGATGCCTTGAACTGGAATCCTCGCCTCGGCCTGGTACAGGGTCTCACCAGAACGATTCAATACTATTACCAATTCATTCATGAATATTTATGATCTCTCAGGCAAGTCCTCTCGCAAACTATCTCTCCAACCGAACAGCCCTTGATGAAGCCATTCATAGGGTGCTCAGCGCCGGCCGTTACATCCTGGGCGAAGAGACCGCCGCCTTTGAGAGGCAGTTCGCCGATTATATCGGCGTTCCTTACGCGGTAAGCGTGGGAAACGGAACAGAGGCCCTTCACCTTGCCCTGAGGGCATTGGGGATCGGCCCCGGCGATGAAGTGATCACCGTGTCCCACACGGCTGTGGCCACGGTAGCCGCCGTGGAGATGAGCGGAGCCACACCGGTGCTGGTGGACATTCGCCCTGAGTTCTACACCATGGACCCGGCATTGCTCGAGAGAGCGAGATCAGCTCGCACCAAAGCGATTGTGCCCGTTCACCTTTACGGTCAATCCTGTGATCTGGAGCAAATCACGAGTTTTGCCAAGACCCATGACCTCTTTGTCGTGGAGGACTGCGCCCAGTCCCACGGCGCCCTTTACCGGGAGCATAGAACCGGTACCTGGGGGCATGCAGCGGCTTTCAGTTTCTATCCGACCAAGAACCTGGGGGCGCTGGGAGATGGAGGAGCGATCACCACCCGTGACCCCTGCCTTTATGAAGAGCTGAGAGCGCTTCGCCAGTACGGATGGGACGACAGCCGCATCAGCCAGTGCCCCGGGTGGAACTCCAGGCTGGATGAGCTACAAGCGGCTGTGCTCCGCGTGAAACTGGTCCGCCTTGAAGAAAACAACGAGAGGCGCATCCAGATCGCCCGAACCTATGACCGCCTCCTATCCGGAGTTTCAGAGCTCATTCTGCCCTCCCTGATACCCGGGACAACCCATGTGTATCACCAGTATGTCGTCCGCTGCGCCGACCCCTTGGTCAGGAATCGCTTGATGGCGCATCTCTCCGGACGGGGCATACAAACCGCTGTCCACTATCCTGTGCCGGTTCACCTGCAGCCCGCTTATGTCCATCGTTTTCCGGGATCCCAGGTGCTTCCGGTTACCGAGGAGGTGTGCGCCAAGATTCTCTCCCTTCCCCTTTTTCCTGAGCTGACGGATGAGGAAATCGGCCGGGTGGCAACATCGGTCGCATCTTTCTTTGGTAGGAGAGTGTGACCCGTGCTCTCCAGAATACCCCTTCAGCTCTTGGAACGCTACAAACCCCTTTCGACCTGGGAGTCCTTTTACCTGAGGACACGGTGGCGCCTGTGCCCCTTTGAGCTCGTTGAATCGCATGTCCCGAGAAGAGGAACAGTTCTTGACTTCGGATGCGGATACGGCATGCTTTCAAATTTTCTGGCTCTGAAAAGCCCGGCACGCAGGGTGCTCGGCATTGAACTGAACAAAGCGCGGATTGAGGTCGCAAAGCGGTCATCCACAGGGCATCCGGAGATTTCGTTTCAACTCGGTGACGTCCGGGATTTCCAGGGGATTCCTTTTGATGCGGTGGTCATGACCGATGTTCTTCACCATATCGATGACGACAATGTCCGAGAGCTATTGCGCATCATCCGCTCCTGCTTGAGCGACCAGGGCACCCTGGTGGTCCTCGATGTGGACAGATCCCCCTTGCCGAAGTTCTACACCACCTATCTCATCGACCGTCTTCTGAACATGACCCGTTTGCTCCATTATCGCTCCCGGGATCTCCTGACGGTCCTGTTGAGCCAGTCTGGATTTTGGGTTCAACATGTCATCCCGGCGGATCAGGGCCTGCCCCTCTCCGATGTGATCTACCTCTGCAGCAAAGAAGGGACCGGGCCTCCACCTGCCCCCTCCCCTGCCCCTCCCACCGAGGGAGGGGGGATTCTTGTCGAAGGGAGAGCGTACAAAGGCTGTGGATCCTAGGGAATATGATATCATGTACCGGGCCGAACAATCCCACTGGTGGTACCAGGGGATGGCCGCCATTACCAAGAGTATCTTGGAGATCTTTTACGAGCCCGGCTCAGGTCTGGTCGTCCTGGATGCAGGATGTGGCACCGGGGCAGGACTCCTGTTCCTTTCCCAGTATGGATCGGCCTCCGGCCTGGACGTCTCCCCCCATGCCCTTCGCTACTGTTCCGGTCGCGGATGCACAGAGGTCGCCGGTGCTTCGGTCATGGCTCTGCCTTTCCGAGACGAGGCATTTGATCTTGTCACCTCCTTCGACATTTTGTATTTTAAGGGCATCCACGACGAAACGGCTTTGAAAGAGACGGCCCGGGTCCTCCGGCCGGGAGGGAGAGTGTTCATTCGGGTTCCTGCCTTTGACTGGTTGCGAGGAACCCATGACGTCAAGGTCTCCACGGCCCATCGGTACACCTCCAAGGAGATGACGCACAAACTCAGGAAGGCCGGATTCGAAATCGAGTTCATGAGCTATGCCAACATGATTCTCTTTCCCCTTGCTCTGCTCAAGCGGTTCACGGAAAATTGGTGGTTCGCGCCACAGCAGGACTCCGACATTGCGGTGAACGTGGGAGCCTGTTCCGGTCTTCTCAGAGGCTGCCTTGTTCTTGAGTCCAGACTGATCCGATTTTGGCGTTTTCCTTTCGGCCTTTCCCTGGTCGCGATGGCGAGAAAACCTTCTTCCCCTGGAGGCGCATGAAAAAACTGGAGAGCATCTCGGCCTTTTTCCCGGCCTACAACGACGCAGCAACGATTTCGAGCATGGTGATCGCCACCTTGTTGACCCTTCCGAAGGTGACCGATGACTACGAAGTGATCGTGGTCAATGACGGCAGCCCGGATCACACAGGAGAAATGCTCGGGGAACTGGCCCGAGTCTATCCCGAGGTTCGGATCGTCACTCATGAGAAGAACAGAGGCTACGGAGGCGCTCTGATGAGCGGCTTTGCTGCGGCCACAAAGTCATGGATATTTTATACGGACGGCGACGCCCAGTACGACCCTCGCGAACTCCCAAGGTTGGTCGCAGCCGTTACAGGCGACTGCGACGTGGTGAACGGCTACAAGATTGAACGTTTTGATCCTCTTCAC
>Ga0316613_10002793_pt1 | contig 11126 bp, 10 predicted proteins | sample OWC_soil_day10_C_2_FD_207647 | JGI IMG/M metagenome (GOLD analysis project Ga0316613, IMG submission 207647) | Wetland soil microbial communities from Old Woman Creek delta, Ohio, United States - OWC_soil_day10_CT_b | ecosystem: Environmental > Terrestrial > Soil > Wetlands | place: USA: Ohio... | reverse complement strand
CCGAGATGGCGGCGGCCGGCAATGCCAATGCCGATGTCTTCCCCTTCATCCGCGAAGGCTTCACCGCCGCGGCCATGGCCAAGGTGGGCACCAGCGCGATCGAGAGCCGCAAGCTCGGCTACCTGCTGGACAGCGACATCATCGTGCCGCACAAGGACGAGTTGCTGTACGTGGCCATCGCCCAGGCCAAGGCGATGTTCGACTCGGGCTACCGTGCCCCGGCGCGCGCCATGATCCCGGCGGCCGGGCGCTCGGCAACAGCCACCATCAAGGGCCAGCTGGCCAACATGCGCGACGGCGGCTTCATCAGCAAGCACGACTTCCACATCAGCGCGCTGATCGCCGACGTGATCTGCGGCGGCGATGTCGATGCCGGATCGCTGGTCAACGAGGAATACCTGATGACGCTGGAGCGCAAGCACTTCTGCTCGCTGCTGGACCACCCCAAGACGCAGGAGCGCATCATGGGAATGATGCAGACCGGCAAGCCCGTCAGGAATTGACCCACCCCCGCAGCGCCTGCGGCGCTCCCCCACAAGGGGGCGCCGCTGGCGGCCCGGCAAAGCCGGTTCCGCGGCGGCCACTCGACACTGAATTCGGAGCACTCGACATGAGCATCAAGCAAGTTCAAGACGCCTACATCGTGGCCGCCACGCGCACGCCGATCGGTCGCTCGGGCCGCGGCTACTTCCGCAACACCCGCCCCGACGACCTGCTGGTCGCGGTGATGCGCAGCGCGCTGGCGCAGGTGCCCTCGCTGGACCCCAAGGCCATCGAGGACGCCATCATCGGCTGCTCCTTCCCCGAAGGCGAACAGGGCATGAACATGGCCCGCGTGGCTGCCGTGCTGGCCGGGCTGCCGACCTCGGTGGCTGGCGTCACCGTCAATCGCTTCTGCGCCTCGGGCCTGACCGCGCTGCAGATGGCGGCCGACCGCATCCGCGTCGGCGAGGCCGACGTGATGATCGCCGGCGGCGCCGAGAGCATGAGCTTGGTGCCGATGGGCGGCAACAAGCCGTCCTTCAACCCCGAGGTGTTCGCGCGCGACGAGAACATCGGCATCGCCTACGGCATGGGCATCACCGCCGAGAAGGTGGCGGCGCAGTGGAAGATCAGCCGCGAGGCGCAGGACGAATTTGCGCTGGCCTCGCACCAGAAGGCGCTGAAGGCCATCGCCGCCGGCGAGTTCAAGGACGAGATGACGCCGTTCACCGTGACCAGCCGCACGCCGGACCTGGCCAGCGGCGAGAGCATCGCCAAGACGCGCACCGTCGACATCGACGAAGGCCCGCGCGCCGACACCTCGGCCGAAGGCCTGGCCAAGCTGAGGCCGGTGTTCGCCGCCAAGGGCTCGGTGACGGCCGGCAACAGCTCGCAGACCAGCGACGGCGCCGGCTGCCTGATTCTGGCCAGCGAGAAAGCCGTCAAGCAATTCGACCTGAAGCCGCTGGCGCGCTTCGTCAGCTTTGCGGTGCGCGGCGTGCCGCCCGAGATCATGGGCATCGGCCCGATCGAGGCCATTCCCGCGGCACTGCGCCTGGCCGGACTGAAGAGCAGCGACCTGGGTTGGGTGGAGCTGAACGAGGCCTTTGCCGCGCAGTCGCTGGCGGTGCTGAATTCGCTGGACCTGGATCGCAGCATCGTCAACCCGATGGGCGGCGCCATCGCGCTGGGCCATCCGCTGGGCGCCACCGGCGCCATCCGCGCAGCCACGGTGGTGCATGCGCTGCGTCGCCACAACCTGAAGTACGGCATGGTCACGATGTGCGTGGGCATGGGGCAGGGTGCGGCCGGCATCCTGGAACGGGTGTGACATGAGCATCAAGACCGCCACGCTGAACGGCGTCGCCACCATCGAGATCGCACGGCCGGAGAAGAAGAACGCGCTGACCATCGCCATGTACCAGGCGATGGCCGACGCGCTGCATGCGGCCCGGGCCGACGGCGCGGTGCGCGCGGTGCTGATGACCGGGCAGCCGGGCATCTTCACCTCCGGCAATGACATCGAGGACTTCATGTCGCGCCCGCCGGGCGGTGGCAGCGACGGCATGGACTCGCCGGTGTTCCAGTTCATGCGCGCGCTGATCGAATGCGACAAGCCCGTGGTTGCGGCAGTCACCGGCGCGGCCATCGGCATCGGCACGACCATGCTGCTGCACTGCGACCTGGTCTACGTCTCCGACGAGGCGCGGCTGGCCATGCCCTTCGTCGGCCTGGGTCTGGTGCCGGAGTTCGCGTCGAGCCTGCTGTTGCCGCAGCTGATGGGCCAGGCGCGCGCGGCCGAGAAGCTGCTGCTCGGCGACCCCTTCACCGGCGCCGACGCGGTGGAATACGGCATTGCCAACGCCGTGCTGCCGGCGGGCGAGGTGGTGAACCACGCGCGGCGCATCGCCGAGCGCTTCAACGGCCTGCCGCCGGGTGCCGTGCGCGACGCCAAGAAGCTGCTGCGCGGGCCCCAGGCCGAGGCCATCCTCAAGACCATCCGCAGCGAAGGCGAGCTTTTTGCCGCGCGACTGCGCAGCCCCGAGGCGATGGAGGCCTTCCAGGCCTTCTTCCAGAAACGCAAGCCCGACTTCTCGAAATTCGCGTAGCGCCGCGGGCCATCGCAACATGTCGTTTGCCCTGAAGTTGGTGCTGGCGCCGGTGCTGGTGGCGCAGGCCCTGCGCACACGCAAGAACGCACCGCAGCTGGCCGAGGCTGCCGGGCCGCGGCAGGGCCGCGTCGGCGAGGGAGCAGGTGAGCTGCGCCTGCTGATCGCCGGCGATTCGTCGGCAGCCGGCGTTGGCGTGGCCCATCAGGACCAGGCGCTGGCCGGCCACCTGAGCCGCGCGCTGCACCGCTTGACGGCGCGGCCGGTGCATTGGTCGCTGCACGCCCGCTCCGGGCTGACCACGTACCAGGTGCTGGCGCTGCTGCGCACGCATGTGCCGCCGCCGGCCGAGGTGGCGGTGGTGCTGAGCGGCGTCAACGACGTCATCGAGCTGGTGCCCACGCGCCGCGCCGTGCAGCAGCGCACCGCGCTGGCCGACTGGCTGCTGGCCGAAGGGCGTGCCAGGCATGTGGTGTTTGCGCCGCTGCCGCCGGTGCACCGATTCCCGCTGCTGCCCGAGCCGCTGCGCCGTGTGATGGGCGCCGACGCGCGCCGCCACGACGCGGCGCTGGCGCGCTGGGCGGCGACGCGGCGCGACGTGACGCACATCGAGATCGCACTCGACCTCGGCCCCGAGCACATGGCCGAGGACGGCTTCCACCCTGGCGAACCGGTGTACCGCATCTGCGGTGAGGCGCTCGCCGCCCACATTGCCACCCTGTCCACCGAAGGAACACGATGACCCTGCAAGGCAAGACCCTCTTCATCACCGGCGCCTCGCGCGGCATCGGCCTGGCCATCGCCAAGCGTGCGGCGCGCGATGGCGCCCACATCGTCATCGCCGCCAAGACGACCGAGGCCAACCCCAAGCTGCCCGGCACGATCCACTCGGCCGCGGCCGAGGTCGAGGCCGCCGGCGGCCAGGCGCTGGCACTGCAGTGCGACATCCGCGACGAGGCCAGCGTGGCCGCAGCGGTGCAGCAGGCGGTGGCGCGCTTCGGCGGCATCGACATCCTGGTCAACAACGCCAGCGCCATCAGCCTCACCGCCACGCCGGCCACGCCGATGAAGCGTTTCGACCTGATGTTCGGCGTCAACGTGCGCGGCACCTACTGCTGCACCCAGGCCTGCCTGGGCGAGCTGATCAAGAGCGCCCAGGCCGGCCGCAACCCGCATGTGCTGAACATGAGCCCGCCGCTGAGCATGCGCACCCACTGGTTCGAGCACCACGTGGCCTACACCATGGCCAAGTACGGCATGAGCATGTGCACGCTGGGCCATGCGGGCGAGTTCCGCCGCCACGGCATCGGTGTCAACAGCCTGTGGCCACGCACGGCGATCAACACCGCGGCGCTGCAGATGATCCCGGGCGTGGACATCGGCAAATGCCGCACCCCCGAGATCCTGGCCGACGCCGCCTATCTGGTGCTGACCAGCGATGCGAAGCAGGTCACTGGCAACTTCTTCATCGACGACGCGCTGCTGGCCGAGCGCGGCATCACCGACTTCGATCGCTACAGCGTCACGCCGGGCACGAAGGACCTGATTCCCGATTTCTTCGTCGACTGAAGCGCCTGCGACGGATTGGCACGCGCATCGCAGGGGGTGCCGCTGGGCTATTCTTCGGGCGGTCCAGGGCTCGGCGGCGGCCTGCGGCCGGCGATCGGACCTGGACACCGCCACATCCCGAAGGAGACTACCGATGCAGACCCGACTGAAGCTGCTTCTGGGCGCGCTCGTGCTCGCCGCCGCGGTGCCGGCCTCGATCGCAGCCGAGGTGACGCTGCGCTTCCACCAGTTCCTGCCGCCGCAGGGCAACGTGCCGAAGCTGGCGATCGACGAGTGGATCAAGAAGGTCGAGAAGGACAGCGGCGGGCGGATCAAGATCCAGCACTTCCCGAGCATGCAGCTCGGCGGAAAGCCGCCGGAGCTGTACGACCAGGCCAAGGACGGCGTGGCCGATATCGTCTGGGCCGTGCTCGGCTTCACGCCCGGGCGCTTCCCAAAGACCGAGGCCTTTGAACTGCCGTTCTCCGCGTACCGCGCCGAACCCGGTTCGCGCGCGTTCCAGGAGTATGTCGAGAAGCACGCGATGGACGAGTTCAAGGACGTCAAGCTGATCGCGGTGCATATCCACGGACCGGGGCTGTTCCACACGCGCGATCCGGTGACGAAGCTCGAGGACCTGAAGGGCATGAAGATCCGCGGCGGGTCGCGCATCGTCAACATCCTGCTCGAGAACCTCGGCGCCACGCCGGTCGGCATGCCGGTCACGGCGATCGGCGAATCGCTGCAGAAGGGCGTGATCAGCGGCGCGACGATTCCCTTCGAGGTGGTGCCGTCGCTGAAGCTGGAACAGATCGTCAAGAACCACACCACCTTCGCGGGCGACAAGGGCCTCTACACACTGACCTTCGCGGTGGCGATGAACAGGGGCGCCTACGACAAGCTGCCGGCCGACCTGAAGAAGGTCATCGATGCCAACAGCGGCAGCCAGACCGCGGCGCTGTTCGGCCGCGCGATGGACCAGGGCGACGTCACCGGCCGCAAGCTGATCGAGCAGGCCAAGAACCGCATCATCGTGCTCGACCCGGCCGAGACCCAGCGCTTCCAGCGCGCCGCGGCCGGCGTGCGCGCGGTCTGGTTCCGCGAGGTCGGCGCCAAGGGCATCGACGGCCAGAAACTCGCGGCCGAGGCCGAGGCGCTGATCGCCAAGCACGGCGCGAAGTGATCCGCGGCGGCCGCGCGCTGAGCGTCAGTGCGCCGGCAGGGTCCTGGGCCTGCCCTCGCGGTCGATCGCGACATAGGTCAGGTTGGCCTCGGTCACCTTGACCACCTGCGGGTCGGCCGGGTTGCGCTCGGCATAGACCTGCACGTGCACGGTGATCGAGGTGCGGCCGACACGCTCCACCTTGGCATAGAAGCTGAGCAGGTCGCCGATGGACACCGGCTGCTTGAAGATGAACTGGTTCACCGCCACGGTGGCGATGCGGCCCTTGGCGATGCGGCTGGGCAGCACCGCGCCGGCCATGTCCACCTGGGCCATGATCCAGCCGCCGAAGACGTCGCCGTTGCCGTTGACGTCGGCCGGCAGCGGCATCACCCGCAGCACCAGCGCGCTGCCGTCAGGCAAACTCAGGGGGCCGCCGAGGTTGCCGGGCTGGCTGCCCGGTGGGTTGCTTGAATCGCTGGCCATTGCCTTCATCTCCCGTCTTCCGCTTCGGCCCATTCTTCCACGCCTGCCGCGAACCCCCACCCGATGCGCCGATCCGAAGCCGCCCTGAACGTGCCGTTGAACGCGGTGCCGGCCACCGGAGCGCGCTCCGACTGGGGCACGCTGCGCAAGCTGCTGCCTTACCTGTGGCGCTACCGCTGGCGCGTGGCGGCAGCGCTGGCCTTCATGGTGGCGGCCAAGGCGGCCAACGTGGCGGTGCCGGTGCTGCTGAAACACCTGGTCGACAACCTGTCGATCAAGCCGGGCGACGCCGCCGCGCTGCTGGTGGTGCCGGTGGGGCTGTTGCTGGCCTATGCAGGGCTGCGGCTGTCGACCACGCTGTTCACCGAACTGCGCGAGCTGGTCTTCGCCAAGGCCACCGAGGGCACGGCGCGCAGCATCTCGCTGCAGGTCTTCCGCCACCTGCACGCTTTAAGCCTGCGCTTCCACCTGGAGCGGCAGACCGGCGGCATGACCCGCGACATCGAGCGCGGCACGCGCGCGGTGCATTCGCTGATCTCGTACTCGCTGTACAGCATCGTGCCGACGATCATCGAGGTGGGCATGGTGCTCACCCTGCTGGCGCTGAAGTTCGACGCGCTGTTTGCCTGGATCACCGCGGCCGCGCTGGTGGTGTACATCGGCTTCACCGTCAGCGTGACCGAATGGCGGACGAAGTTTCGCCGCCAGATGAACGAGATGGACGCGGTGGCGCACACCCGCGCCGTCGATTCGCTGCTGAACTACGAGACCGTCAAGTACTTCAACAACGAGGACTTCGAGGCCCAGCGCTACGACCAGAGCCTGGAAAAGCTGCGCCGCGCCGCGCTGAAGAGCCAGACCACGCTGTCGCTGCTCAACACCGGGCAGCAGCTGGTCATCGCCAGCGCGCTGGTGGCCATGCTGTGGCGCGCCACGCAGGGTGTGGTCGACGGCCGGCTGACGCTGGGCGACCTGGTGATGATCAACGCCTTCATGATCCAGCTGTACATCCCGCTCAACTTCCTGGGCGTGCTGTACCGCGAGATAAAGCAGAGCCTGACCGACCTGGACAAGATGTTCACGTTGCTGGAGCGGCATCGCGAAGTCGACGACCATCCCGGCGCGCGGCCCTTGCAGGTGAGCCAGGGCGTGGTGCGCTTCGACCATGTGGGCTTCGCCTACGAGCCCGCGCGGCCGATCCTGCACGACCTGAGCTTCGAGATCCCGGCCGGCAAGACGCTGGCGGTGGTCGGCCCCTCGGGCGCCGGCAAGTCCACGCTGGCGCGGCTGCTGTACCGCTTCTACGACGTGGGTTCGGGCCGCATCACGATCGACGGCCAGGACATCCGGAAGGTCACGCAGGCCAGCCTGCGCGCGGCCATCGGCATCGTGCCGCAGGACACGGTGCTGTTCAACGACACGATCGAATACAACATCGCCTATGGCCGCACCGGGGCCTCGCGCGCCGAGGTCGAGGCCGCGGCCCGGGCAGCGCACATCCACGAGTTCATTGCCTCCACCCCTCGGGGCTACGATGCCATCGTCGGCGAACGTGGGCTCAAGCTGTCGGGCGGCGAGAAGCAGCGCGTGGCCATCGCGCGCACGCTGCTGAAGAACCCGCCGATCCTGATCTTCGACGAAGCCACCTCGGCGCTGGACTCGGCCAACGAGCGTGCCATCCAGGCCGAACTGCGCAGCGCGGCGCAAGGCAAGACCGCGCTGGTCATCGCGCACCGGCTGAGCACGGTGGTCGACGCGCATGAGATCGTGGTGCTGGAGCAGGGCCGCGTGGTCGAGCGTGGTGCCCATGCCGAGCTGCTGGCGCGCGGCGGGCGTTATGCGCAGATGTGGCGGCTGCAGCAAAGCGGCGACAATTCCGCATGACAACGAGACTGTCGCTGACCCGACCCGACGACTGGCACCTGCACCTGCGCGACGGCGATGCGTTGCGTGCGGTGCTGCCGCACACGGCAAGGCAGTTCGCGCGCGCCATCGTCATGCCGAACCTGAAGCCGCCGGTGACCAGCACCGCGCTGGCAATGGACTACCGGCGCCGCATCCTCGAAGCGTTGCCTGATGGCGCGGACTTCCAGCCGCTGATGACGCTGTACCTGACCGACCGCACGCCACCGGACGAGATGCGCCGTGCGTGCGAGGCCGGCATCGTCGCGCTGAAGCTGTACCCGGCCGGCGCCACGACGAACAGCGACGCCGGCGTCACCGACATCCGCAAGACCTACAAGACGCTGGAGGCGATGCAGCGCGAAGGCCTGCTGCTGCTGGTGCATGGCGAGGTCACCGACGCCGAGATCGACCTGTTCGACCGCGAGGCGGTGTTCATCGACCGCGTGCTGCAGCCGCTGCGCCGCGACTTCCCCGGCCTGAAGATCGTCTTCGAGCACATCACCACGCGCGAGGCCGCCCAGTACGTGGCCGCGGGCGACGCGCGCTTGGCGGCGACGATTACCGCGCACCACCTGCTGTTCAACCGCAACGCCATCTTTCTGGGCGGCTTGCGGCCGCACTATTACTGCCTGCCGGTGCTCAAGCGCGAGGAACATCGCCTGGCGCTGGTGGCCGCCGCCACGTCCGGCTCGCCGAAGTTCTTTCTCGGCACCGACAGCGCGCCACATGCCGCGGTGCTGAAGGAGCATGCCGCTGCCTGCGCCGGCTGCTACACCGCGCTGTCGGCGCTGGAGCTGTACGCCCAGGCCTTCGAATCCGCCGGCGCGCTGGACAAGCTGGAAAGCTTTGCCAGCTTCCACGGCGCCGATTTCTACGGCCTGCCGCGCAACCGCGGCCGCATCACGCTGCGCCGCCAGCCCTGGACGCTACCCGAAAGCCTGCCCTTCGGCGCACAGCAGCTCAAGCCGCTGTGCGGCGGTGAGACGCTGAACTGGAAACTGGAGTCCGCGGCATGATCGAAAAACAACCACGCATCGCACTGCTGATCGATGCCGACAACTCGCCGGCGAGCAAGATCGACGTCATCCTGGCCGAGCTGGCCAAGGTGGGCGTGACCAACATCCGCCGCGCCTACGGCAACTGGAAGAAGGATGGCCTCAAGGGCTGGGAGGCGGTGCTGCACGAGTACGCCATCCGCCCGGTGCAGCAGTTCGATTACAGCAAGGGCAAGAACGCCACCGACATGGGCATGGTCATCGAAGCCATGGACCTGCTCTACACCGACCAGCCCGAGGCTTTCGGCATCGTCTCGTCGGATGCCGACTTCACGCCGCTGGTCATGCACCTGAAGGCCAAGGGCGCGCAGGTCTTCGGCTTCGGTGCCAAGAAGACGCCGCTGCCCTTCGTCAACGCCTGTTCGCGCTTTCTGTACCTCGAGAACCTGGGCCAGCCGGTGGCGAGCGACGAGTCGCGCACGGCCAAGGCCGCCAAGCCTAAGCCCCATGCGGCGTCCAAGGGCAACGGCGATGCCGCACCCACACGCCTGGACAGCGCGGCGCTGAAACAGGACGCACGGCTGGTGACGCTGCTGCGCAATGCGGTGGAATCGGCCGCCGGCGAGGACGGCTGGTCGGCACTGGGCGCGGTGGGCCAGCAGATCGGCAACCAGGCTTCCTTCGACCCGCGCAACTACGGCTATCGCAAGCTGCTCGACCTGATCGAGGCCACGCAGCTGTTCGATCTGGACCGCCGCGGCACGCAGTTCGTGCTGCGCGACAAGCGGCTGGCCAAGGCCGGCGGCGCCTGAAGCCGGCTGCAAAGACCTTCAACTGTCTGGCAGTATTGCCGGGCGGCCTTTAAATCGACCTGCCCGTCCCCATCATCCTGGCCGACGCAACAAAAGGCTTTCGCCCCCATGAAACGAATCCTGCTCTTCGTGATGACCAACCTGGCCGTGATGGTGGTGCTGGGCATCGTCATCAATGTTTTCGGGCTGAACCGCTTCATCGACGAAGCCGGCCTGAACGTCGGCGGGCTGATGGTGTTCTCGCTGGTCGTCGGCTTCGGCGGCGCGACCATCTCGCTGCTGATGAGCAAATTTATCGCCAAGCGCAGCACCGGCGCGCAGATCATCAACGATTCGCGCGATCCCACGCATGCCTGGATCGTCGACACGGTGAAGCGCTTCGCCAACCAGGCGGGTATCGGCATGCCCGAGGTCGGCATCTACGAAGGCCCGCCCAACGCCTTTGCCACCGGCGCGTTCAAGAACTCGGCGCTGGTGGCGGTGTCCACCGGCTTGCTGCAGAGCATGACGCGCGAGGAGGTCGAGGCCGTCATCGGCCACGAGGTGGCGCACGTGGCCAATGGCGACATGGTGACTATGACGCTGATCCAGGGCGTGATGAACACCTTCGTGGTCTTCATCTCGCGCGTGGTCGGCTTCTTCGTCGACCGCGTGATCCTGAAGAACGAGCGCGGCGGTGTCGGCCCCGGCTACTTCATCACCACCATCGTGATGGACATCCTGCTCGGCTTCGTCGCGGCGATGATCGTCGCCTGGTTCTCGCGCCAGCGCGAGTTCCGCGCCGACGCCGGCGCTGCCGGGTTGATGGGCCGCAAGCAGCCAATGATCAACGCGCTGGCCCGCCTGGGCGGGCTGGACCCGGGCGAGATGCCGAAGACGCTGCAGTCGATGGGCATCAGCTCCCGGCCCAGCGGCATCATGGCGCTGTTCTCCACCCACCCGCCGATGGAAGAACGCATCTCCCGCTTACAGCAGGCCGCCTGAGCGGCCTGCTAGGTCGGCAGGAAGCCTTCGATCGACAGGTAACGCTCGCCGGTGTCGTAGTTGAAGCCGAGCACGCGCGCGCCGGCGCCCAGTTCGGGCAGCTTCTGCGCGATGGCGGCCAATGTCGCGCCGCTGGAGATGCCCACCAGCATGCCTTCCTCGCTTGCGCAGCGCCGGGCCATCGCGCGCGCCGCTTCGGCCTCGACCTGAATGACGCCGTCGAGCACGGCGGTGTGCAGGTTCTTCGGGATGAAACCGGCGCCGATGCCCTGGATCGGGTGTGGCGACGGCGCGCCGCCGCTGATCACCGGCGAGGCCGCCGGCTCCACCGCAAACACCTTCAGCTTCGGCCAGTGCGCCTTCAGCGCCTGCGCGCAGCCGGTGATGTGACCGCCGGTGCCGACGCCGGTGATCAGCGCATCCAGACCCTCCGGGAAGTCGGCCAGGATTTCCTTGGCGGTGGTGCGCACGTGCACCTCGATGTTGGCCGGGTTCTCGAACTGCTGCGGCATCCAGGCGCCGGGGGTGGCGGCGACGATTTCCTCGGCGCGCGCGATCGAGCCCTTCATGCCCTTTTCGCGTGGCGTCAACTCGAAGCTGGCGCCGTAGGCCAGCATCAGGCGGCGGCGCTCGATGCTCATGC
>Ga0316613_10002792_pt1 | contig 11129 bp, 9 predicted proteins | sample OWC_soil_day10_C_2_FD_207647 | JGI IMG/M metagenome (GOLD analysis project Ga0316613, IMG submission 207647) | Wetland soil microbial communities from Old Woman Creek delta, Ohio, United States - OWC_soil_day10_CT_b | ecosystem: Environmental > Terrestrial > Soil > Wetlands | place: USA: Ohio... | reverse complement strand
TGGTGAGTTCAAAATGCTGCAAGGTGAAGAATTGGCTGCAGCAATAAAAAAAGAAGGACAAATTATCTCTTATGGCATGCCAGACTCATGGGCAAATTGGAAGGACAGTTGGGAATCCTTTGCTAAAAAATTTGGTATAACCCACACCGATACTGATATGTCTAGTGCAGAAGAAATAGCAAAATTCAAAGCAGAAAAAGACAATCCTATCGCTGACCTTGGTGACATCGGAATTGGCTTCGGTGCCAAAGCCAAAGCCGAAGGCGTAACAGCTGCTTATAAGAATCAATATTGGAACCAAATACCGGAATGGGCAAAAGACCCTGATGGAAATTGGGCTACTTGGTATACTGGTTCCATTACTATATTAGTTAACACCAAATTGGTTAAAAATGTTCCAACTTCTTGGAGCGATCTACTAAAACCTGAATATAAAGGACAAATCGTTGTTGGCGATCCAGCTAAAGCAAACCAGGCCATGATGGGTGTTCTATCCGCCGCCTTTGCTAATGGCGGTGATGAAGCAAACATTAAACCAGGTATCGACTTCATGGCTAAATTAGCTCAACAAGGAAACCTAAAAGCAATAGATTTGTCAATTGCTAATATTCAAAAAGGTGAAATTCCGATTGCTATTCTTAATGATTTCAACGCCCTTGGCTACAAGGATCAATTAAAAATGGATGAGTTAAAAATAATTGTACCAAAAGACGGCTCGGCAATTTCCGCTTATGTATATATGATTAACAAAGTAGCCCCCCATCCTTATAATGCTAGAACCATGGTTGATTATATCCTAAGTGATGAAGGACAGATCAATCTAGCCAAAGGTTTTGCTCGTCCAATCCGGGATGTAAAATTACCAGCAGAAGTAGAAGCTAAACTTCTCCCTAAAGATGACTATAAAGCCGCACGACCCATAAAAGACTTTGCCGCATGGGAAAAAACAACGAAGGAGTTACCAGCATTATGGCAGGAAAATGTACTGAGCAAAATGCAATAACTTTGGGATTGAAGCCAAGGTTTATGATAACAGCATTAAAAAGAGGCGGTCGTTGGATCCCTCTTTTTTCTTTCCTTCTATTTATAATGGCCTTTGAAATTTTCCCTTTTTTCCGTATGGCTCTTCTTAGTCTTGAAGATCCCCTAGGAGGAATTTCCCTTTTTCATTATTATGATCTTGCCAGCCAGAAATTTCAATTGATTGCCCTTAAAAACAGTATCACCTTATCCCTTGTCTCTAGCCTTCTAGGTCTAATGATTGGTATAGTGGGAGCTAATGCGTTAACTCATTTGAAAGAATCCATGCGAAATCGCATCTTAGTGCTAACTAATCTTACTTCAAACTTTGCTGGCGTGCCATTAGCCTTTTCCTATATTGTTTTACTTGGTACCAACGGTCTCTTGACCTTGAGCTTACAAGCCGCAGGCATCCCCTTATACCAATACTTTACCCTATACAGTTGGGCTGGTTTAACCTTAATTTATATCTACTTTCAAGTTCCGCTGGCCATCATGTTACTCTATCCCTCCTTTCTCGGCTTGCGTGCCGAATGGAAGGATGCCGTCAAAAATCTAGGTGGAAGTGATGTAGAGTACTGGCGTTATGTTGGTCTTCCAGCTATTTTACCCTCCTTATCGGATACTTTTAGTATTTTATTTGCTAATGCAATGGGAGCGTATGCTACGGCTTATGCTTTAACCAGTGGGAACTATGCTCTAGCACCACTTCGTATTGGCAATCTTATCGCTGGGAACGTGGAAATAAACCCAAATCTTGCGGCCGCCATATCCATAACCATGGCCCTCTGTATTATTGGCTTTATGAGCCTAAAACAAGTTTTCACCACCGCATCGCAAAGGAGGCGCAAATATGATATTCACCAATAAGTTCTCCTGGTCGAGAATCATACTAGGTGCTATCTTATTTTATTTATTTGTACCTCTTGCAGCCACATTTTTATTCTCTATAGCGCAAGAATGGCAAACAACAATTTTGCCGAGCAGTTATACTTTAAGCTGGTATGAGCGCCTGCTTCAAGATCCCACTTTTTTTAAATCTTTGGGGCGAAGCCTTACTATCAGCCTTACCGCTACTGTCTTAGGGATGGTAATCATCATACCAGCCGTACTTGTTACCCTCTTTCATTACCCCAAAATGGAAAACATCCTACGTTTTTTTTCTAACCTTCCCTTTGCTTTTCCCCCTGTTATCCTTGCAGTTGGATTAATTGAACTTTACGGTCATAAACCCCTCGTATTAACAGGAACGATATGGATATTACTTGGCTCCTATTTTGTTGTATTACTTCCTTACATGTATCAAGCAACATCCAATAGTTTTCGTTCTATTGATGCCATTTCCTTGGTCGCTGCTGCGGAAAACTTAGGAGCAAACAGGTTACAAGCTTTTATTTATGTTATTCTCCCCAATATCCTACCCGGGTTACTAGTCGCTTTTTTACTCTCTTTTTCTGTTTTATTCGGTGAATTTGTACTGGCAAATTTGTTGGTAGGCTCAGGCTATCAAACACTGCAACTCTATTTATACAAAGTAAGTTGGGAAAATGGTCATTTAGCCAGTGCCATTGTTGTTGTTTACTATGTTTTCATTCTGTTGATCACTATGGCCATTTTAGTATTACAGCAATCAGAAATGAAACGCAAAGCACGAGCATTGCCACAGGATGAGGGAGGAATATCGACTTGAGCTACATTGAAATTGTCGGCATTGAAAAGCATTTTAAAGAACATATTGCCTTACAAAATATTGACTTATCCATTGAAAAAGGTGAATTTCTAACCCTACTAGGGCCAAGCGGCTGCGGAAAAAGCACCTTACTGCGTATTTTAGCTGGTTTCACAGATTGCGATCATGGTATGATTCGCATTGGAGGAGAAGACATATCGCCTTTGCCAGCCAATAAACGAGACATGGGTTTTGTATTTCAGTCCTACGCCCTGTTTCCTAATATGAACGTTTTTAATAATGTAGCTTTCGGTCTAAAAATGCGGCATGCTACCAAACCTGAAATAGAAAAACGGGTATGCAGCATTCTGGAAACTGTGGGGCTGGCAGATCGGGCCCATTATATGACACAAGAATTATCCGGCGGACAGCAACAACGAGTGGCACTGGCACGAGCATTGGCTCCTGAGCCTAGTGTTTTGCTATTAGACGAACCCCTAAGTGCTCTTGATGCTAAAATTCGTCTTTCTATGAGGGATTTCATTAAGAACATTCAACGCTTATTAGGGATTACTACGATTTTTGTTACCCACGACCAAGAAGAAGCCTTATCCATATCCGACCGTATTGTCATTATGCGGGAAGGGGAAGTCGTTCAAATAGGTACCCCCAATGATTTGTATCGCCATCCTAATTCTTCTTTCGTCGCCCAGTTTGTTGGGACTACTAATTTATTGCCCATTGATAAAAAAGAAGATCAACGAGTCTATGTACCATTCCCTCTGGATCTTGGCCGACCAATTGATCCCAAAATTCATTTCGTTTCTATACGGCCAGAAACAATCCTCCTCCAAGAATCCTATGGCCCCCAGCAACTGACAGGTACAATTATCAATAAAAATTTATTAGGCAGTATTGTCCGCTATACTATTAAAATAGAGGATAGTACTCTATTGGTTGATTTGCTGCACAATCCATCTTATATTGAACGGTTCACTGAAGATATGACGGTAGGTGTTATCATTCCAACTGATGCTTGTAATTTACTAAAATAAACTTACTGTCTGAAAAGCACTGATAAAGGACCATTAAAAATGCAGAATTTTCCCGATCACTAAGCTATATGGCCACATAGAGAAAAGACCATTAAAACACACTCCAGTGTTTTAATGGTCTTTGTTTCGCATCATAATTTTTGTAGGAGTTACTGTGCCTAGCCCATAGCATTATTCACATCATCAATAAATGCCAGGACAGCATCCTCCCTTGTAGCCCAAGAAGTAACAAGGCGGATAGCCGAGTGCTCGGCATCGACTTTTTCCCAAACATAGAAAGAATATTTTTCCTCAAGCTTTGCAATCAGATTATTGGGCAAGACGGGAAATATCTGATTGGATGGGGAATGGGTAAAGAATGGATAGCCTGCTTTGCCAATTTCATTTCTGAGTAAATCTGCCATCTGATTGGCGTGTCTTGCTAAGTCGAAGTATAGATCATCCCTGAAAAGTTCTAGAAACTGTATACCAAGAATCCTACCTTTAGCAAGTATTGCTCCTTTTTGCTTCATATGAAATCGAAAGTCATCTTTGAGCAGTTTATTGCAAATAACAAGGGCCTCACCCATGAGAGCACCGTTCTTAGTTCCGCCAATATAAAAAGCATCTACCAGCCTCCCTAGATCGGCAAGGTCCATGTCATTCTCTTCTGAAACTAAGGCCGAACCTAACCTTGCACCGTCGATAAATAGAAATAAATTCTCTTTTCGGCAAAACTGGCTTAGTTGCTCCAATTCACTTTTGTTATAGATAGAGCCAATTTCTGTAGAATTTGAGATATACACCAATTTGGGCTTGACCATGTGTTCATCAGTGTGCAGCTCAATAGCAGTCTTGATATGATCGGAAGTCAGTTTTCCATCCTTTACCTCAATGGAGATGATTTTATGTCCTGTTGCTTCTATCGCTCCTGTCTCGTGAACCAAAATATGACCCGTATTAGCTGCAATAACTGCTTCATGAGGTCTGAGAAAAGCCGAAAGGGCAGTGAGATTGGTTTGGGTACCACCTGAAAAGAAGTGAATATCAACATCCTTGCGATTGATTCTTTGCTGTAATAACTGAACTGCCTTTTGCGTATAACAATCCTGTCCATAACCTTCTACCTGCTCCAGGTTGCTTTCCACCAAGGCATTCAATATCCTAGGGTGGGCTCCTTCACTGTAGTCATTTTTAAAACTATACATTCTGCAGATTTCCCCTTTTATTTTTTCGCGGCGTTTGCCATGATTTATGCCGCAAATTCATACTTAATTTTCTTATAATACCATTAAATATTAATTTTTGATATAAGATTATGTATATCTTTCTGGTCTACGCTGTTCTTTAGGCTGTGTCTCATATTCTGCAATTTTTGCGTAAATTTGCTTACCTTGAATTTCTTGTTCCCCTAGCGGCAAGGCGAAAAGGTCCGTTTCCAAGAGAAATTTCAGACCAGCTTGTAATCCCGTAGGATATAAACCTATCTCATTTTCTATATTTAATAAATTTCCGATAATCACTATTTTATACCTACCCTTCTTAACTATCCTTATTATTGATTTAGTACGGCTATCCTGAATCTATTAATTATATATGTTCTTCGATTAGAAAGGACGACGTAGGAACAGTTTTCTGTCCTACGTCGTTTAGGTTCACTATCTAGCTGAAAGACACGCAAAACAGCAATAAGATCCGGTGAAATGACAAGAACTTAGTTAGATAAAGGCTAGATCCTTTTATTTGAACTGATTTATAATTGAAACTTAGCGATAGTTTCTTGCAATTTTTGTGCTAATTTCGCAAGTTCTTGGCTAGAAGCTGCAATTTCCTCTAAAGAGGCCGATTGTTCTTCTGTCGCCGCAGATACAGTCTGAGTATGATTCGCTGTTTCTTTGCCAATTGTGCCAATATCACGAACCTCTGCAACAACCTGGTCACTTCCTGCAGTAATGTTGTCCATTGAAGAAGAAATTTCGCCTACCTGTTTAAGCACCTCATTGACACGCGTAGCAATTTCATAGAAGTTCTGGCCTGCTGCAATAACCACTTCTTCACCTTTCTTAGCTTCTTGGCTGCCTGTTTTCATCGCCACTACAGCCTTACCTGTTTCATTCTGGATTGTCGTAATCAACACAGCAATTTGCCTAGCAGCCGCCTCTGATTGTTCTGCTAGTTTACGAACCTCTTCGGCTACTACGGCAAAACCTTTCCCCTGTTCGCCGGCACGTGCAGCTTCGATTGCAGCGTTTAGTGCCAGTAAGTTTGTTTGCCCAGCGATATTAGCGATTGTATCAACAATTTGTCCTATTTCCTGAGAACGTTCCCCTAATTCTATAACTACCTCCGCTGAGCTAGTTACTGTTTTCTCAATATATGTCATCTGCTGTACAGCTTGTTCAATTGCTATATTACCTTTTTGAGCAACTTCCGCTGCTTTGGCAGACATGTCTGTAGCCTGGTAAGCATTAGTAGTGATAAGACGAATACTAGCCGAAACCTGTTCTACCGTTGCTGTAACAGAAGTGACTGCTTCCACCTGTTTATCAGCACCTTGGGTAACTTCCCCCACAAAACCGGCTACATGATTAATAGTCTGAGCCGATTCGACTGTTGTAGCCGTTAATTCCTCTGAAGAAGCTGCTAGCTGTTCAGCGGACTGAGTGATATTTTGAATTAATTCCCGTAGATTGGTTACCATTACGGCAAAAGATGATGCTAGTTCACCTACTTCATCTTTGGATGAATAATTCAATTCCATCAGACGCAAATTACCTCCAGCCACCTGTTTAGAATACTCTACAATCGATTTAATCGGATCTACAATACGGTTGGCCACAAAATAGCCTACAGGACAGATCGCTAAAATTAATACAATCAGTACGATGATGAACGTTGTGCGTAAATCATTAATGGGAGCTAGAATTACTTCTTGGGGTGTTTCTGAGCAAATAAGCCAGCCAGTCAACTTCTCTTGACTATAGTGAATGATTACTTGTTTACCTTTGTCATTCGTTATCGAAACCGTACCACTACCGCCATTATTGAGACCGGCTTGAACAAAGGGCACGTTATTAAGGTCTTTATGTTCCGCCCCTATTTTAGGGTCAGAATGTGCCAATATCTTACCTGCATGATCTATAATAAAAAGCTGTCGGCCATCATCTGCTTTCTCTTTGAGAAATTCATCAAGAATGGAAAGTTCTACCGATCCTTGAATAATACCTGTTATATTGGCACCATTCCGCAAAGGTGTTGCTAAAACAACAATGGGCTTGCCGGTGGCCTGACTAATAAGTACATCTGATATCGCGTCCTTCCCCTGGATAGCATCTGTGAAGAACTGTCGTTTTACTATACTGGTAAGATTCTGTTTATCCCCACGGAATCGTTGCATACCACTATTATCGGATACGACAACAGATACCTCAGGATAACTTTTAGCCGCATTCACCAGCAAAGGCATGCTATTTGAAGCATCTATATTGGCTATGTAAGGATTTTGCCCTAAAATTTTAATTAACTTCATATGACTTTCTAGGTAATTCCTTGCGTCTACTTGCACTGCGTTAACAGCTTCAAAGCTGGCTCGCTCATTTTCTGCCATTACTTTGTTCTTCATAAAATTGTAAAAGTAAAGCGACGATAATAATAGGGGAATACATCCTACCAAAAGTAAAATTGCAATTAGTTTTTTCTTCATAACCAACCTTCCTTCTGAATGTTCGAATTATCAACCGGCGGTCCTATCAAAGAGAGTGAACTAGTCCAGTTAAAGCCAAATATCGGGACATCAGATAGCGGTAAGTGTGACACTGGCTGCCTTTAGTAATGTGTTATTCTTCAACTAGAATCGCGGTCCAACTTTGCACCAACATCCAAACGTTGTTAGCCTGTTTTAACAGGGAATTTGGTCGTCATACCTCCGAGATGATATTTGAATATCCTATTTTAATATCTTTTACCTTTATTATTCGACAATTATTTCCTTTTCCCTCTTTTTTCCTCTTTTTCCATAAATTCTAGGTTCGTTAAATTATGTATCTTTCTATTACAATCTACTACTATACATATGTTTTAATGGATAGTTGGTTTACCTGGTACCGTTAATGGCAAAAGGAAGTCTGCAGGAACCGTCCTACAAACTCCCCTATGATAATTATTTACTATTTAATAAATTTAACTTGATTACAAATATCTTTAACGATTGGTACCTTCTTCTCATTGAACTTTGCCTTATTGTTCTCAAAGAGATTATTCCCTTTAGTATCGATGGAGATAATTAGTGGACCAAATTCTTTCACTCTGCATACCCAGAGTGCCTCGGGCATTCCAAGTTCCAGCCATTCGACTCTCTCGATTTCCTCCACTTCGGTTGCAGCTAGTACTGCGCAGCCGCCAGGGAATACCGCATGCACTGCTTTATAAGTGCGGCACCCTTCCACTGTGTTAGGACCCATGCCGCCTTTTCCGACGATTAGCTTTACCCCTGTCTCTGCGATAAATTCTTTTTCAAACTTCTCCATCCGCATACTGGTAGTAGGTCCAATGGAAATCATTTTCCATCCTTCGCCGTCTTTGACAACAATCGGTCCCGCATGGAAAATCGCTAATCCTGTCAGATCAACCGGTAGCTTCTGCCCTAACTCGATAAGTCGGCGATGGGGCACATCACGACAGGTAATTAAATATCCATTCAGGTACACAACATCTCCCGCCGTCAGCTGCTCGAGGTCTTCATTCTTAATTGGTGTTGTTAAAACTTTTTTCACAGTGTTACCCCCCTGTGTGAAGTAATTTCATAGGTCATATCTTCATTGATTTGAATATTGCCTTTTCTATGGGCCCAGCATCCTATCGATACAGCTACACTGATGGTAGAAGGATGGCGTGCTGCCGTTTCAATATGGACGCCCATGACAGAATTCTTACCGGATAACCCTTGTGGTCCAAGCCCTAAATCATTAAGACCTTTCTCCATTAACCGCTCCATTTCTGCGCCTCGAGAATTAGAATGACGTAATCCTAGCGGACGAAACAGGGCTTTTTTCGAAAGCTCTGCTGCCACATCAATGGAGCCTCCAATTCCTACTCCTACCAATAGTGGCGGACAGGCGTTAATTCCATAGGATGTCATCACGTCAAAAACAAACTCCACAACACCCTCATACCCTGCTGCAGGCATCAGTGTTTTGCCCTGCCCCGGCAAACTACAGCCGCCGCCTGCCATGTATACTTCAATGTTGATCCCCTTTTCATTAGGAATTATCTCCCAATTAATCCAAGGAATACGCTCACCTGTATTAGTGCCTGTGTTTTTCTCCTCAAAAATTTGCACAGCGTTATGGCGTAACGGTGCTTCCTTCGTGGCTTCTAGAGCCGCTGTGCGCAGAATACCTTGTACCTCAGCCAATAAGGGAAATTCCGATCCAACCTTTACAAAATACTGGACGACTCCAGTATCCTGACAGCATGGACGGTTCAGTTTATTAGCCAATTCCTGGTTTTCAGACATTGAATCATACACTACCTTTGCTAGATAGCTATCTTCCTGCTCGCGTAACTCCTTTAACTTGGCTGTGACATCGTCAGGCAAGTGTTTACCCATATAGCCTGTAAACCTAGTCATAATGTCTGTCATCGCCTGAATTTTTTGTTCTTTGTTCATGTAATAATAACCTCCTCAATATTTCTCGTCACTACTATTCACTCAATGCTCAACGATTTTAACGCCTCTTCATACGGCGAATCTTTATTTGAATGCCATCATTCCTGGGAAAATCATTTAAAAGGCTGCTCACCACAAGCCAAGTACCTTCCACCACATTGAACCAATACCAATCCACACCACGAAATTAAAAACGGATAAAATAAAACCTAAGCGCCACCAATCGCCTTGCTCAATGTAGCCTGCACCAAAATAAATTGGTGCTGCACCTGTTGCATAATGAGTCAGTCCAGCCATCAAGTTGGATAGAAATGCTAGGGATAAAGCTGCAAGATAGGGCGGAGTACCAGCAGCAACAGCTACTGCAAGAAAAGCCGCGTACATAGCTGTAGCATGAGCCGACAAACTAGCAAAACAATAATGACTATACAGATAAGCCAGCAATAATACTGCCAACGTCAATTCCCAAGATACTCCAACCAGCAAACTGCTTGTACCCTTGGCGAACCAAGGAATAAAACCTGTTTTATTAAGGTAATCAGCTAATCCTACTAGACCTCCCATCCACATCATTCCATCCCAGGCACCCTTTTCTTCGAGCACATCTTGCCACTCCAAAACACGAGTCATCATCATAACAGATACACCCGCCATAGCGACAATTGTAGCATCTAAATTGGTAAATTGGGATGTGCTCCACAAGACAAGGGCACCAATGAATACTCCTGCAATAATTTTTTCCGCCTTAGTCATCGGCCCCATATTATTCAATTCACGATTCGCAAATTCTTTCGCTTCTGGTGTCTTTTTAATCTCAGGCGGGTATAATTTATACAAAATATATGGAATCGCCAGAAGAGAAATGGCACCAGGGACGACAGCCGCCATGGCCCATGTACCCCAGCTAATGGCAATACCCACCGTTTGAAAGGCTAGTAAGGCCATTAACGGGTTAGGTGCGCAAGCCGTTAAAAACATGGCTGCGATAGGAGCATCTGCCTGAAAGGATGTCTTCAGTAAGTAAGCACCAATTTTACGTGATGTCCCTCCCGGCTCCGAGCCAAAAGCAGACGCCAAACTGCGAACGACGGGAAATAAAATACCTCCCGAACGGGCCGTATTCGATGGCGTGGCGGGACCAATGATTAAATCGCTAATCACCAACGTATAGCCAAGCTTTAAAGTACTGTCACCAAACTTATAAATTAGCATATAAGCGATACGCCTGCCTAAGCCAGTCTTGATAAACCCTTTGGCAAAAAGAAAAGCGGCAACAATGAGCCACACCGTAGTATTGCTGAAACCAGACAACACTTCTGTAGGCTTTAAAACACCAGCTAACGCGGTAAATGTCACACTGATGAATGCAACAGAGCCAATTGGCAATGGCTGCAAAATAAAACCCAAAATGGTTGCTGCAAAGATTGCAAACAAATGCCAAGCCTGCGCCTTTAGTCCAGCAGGAACAGGTAAAAACCAGATAATAGCAGCAACAGCAATTACGATAATTCCACGAATTAATTTATTCAAGCTTTCAACCTCCTTTTTACTATTAAACGATTACCTTACTTCATCACCTAGAATAATGCTAAAATAAAACTTCAGATCTCGAAATCGAGTAGGAGGCTACTCATTATTTGAATAGTCGACCTCTCACACCACCGTACATACCGATCGGTATACGGCGGTTCAATAGAATTAATGTCCTAATGAATATCTTTCACTGATTGATACGAAA
>Ga0316613_10002791_pt1 | contig 11129 bp, 8 predicted proteins | sample OWC_soil_day10_C_2_FD_207647 | JGI IMG/M metagenome (GOLD analysis project Ga0316613, IMG submission 207647) | Wetland soil microbial communities from Old Woman Creek delta, Ohio, United States - OWC_soil_day10_CT_b | ecosystem: Environmental > Terrestrial > Soil > Wetlands | place: USA: Ohio... | reverse complement strand
CCAGGGCCTTCGGCCTCGGCGGCGGCAGCTACACCCTGGACGCGGCCTGCGCGTCCTCCCTGTACGCGGTCAAGCTCGCCTGCGACGAGCTTCGCTCCGGCCGCGCCGACGCCATGCTTGCCGGCGGCGTGTCCCGGCCGGACCGTCTCTTCACCCAGGTCGGCTTCAGCCAGCTGAGAGCGCTTTCCCCCACCGGCCGGTGCTCGCCGTTCGACCGCTGCGCCGACGGCCTCGTGGTCGGCGAGGGCGCGGGGCTCCTGGTGCTCAAACGGCTGGCGGACGCGCTGCGGGACAAGGACCGGGTCCTCGGGTTGATCCGAGGCGTCGGCCTCTCCAACGACCTGCGCGGCAACCTTCTCGCCCCGGACAGCGAAGGCCAGCTGCGGGCCATGCAGGCCTCCTACGCGGCCTCCGGCTGGTCTCCGCCGGAGGTGGATTACATCGAATGCCACGGCGCCGGCACCCCGGTCGGCGACGCGACCGAGCTGGCCAGCCTGCGCAGGCTCTGGGGGGAATCGGGCTGGCGCCACGGCCAATGCGCCATCGGCTCGGTCAAATCCATGATCGGCCATCTCTTGACGGCCGCCGGCGCGGCCGCCATGGTCAAGACCCTGCTGGCGCTGCACCACGGCCTGCTGCCGCCGACGATCCACTTCGCCGAAGCCCCTGCCGGCAGCCCGCTCGAGGCCGGGCCCTTCCGGGTGCAGACCGAACCGGAGCCCTGGACCCGGCGCAGCGCAGACACCCCCCGCCGCGCGGCGATCAGCGCTTTCGGCTTCGGGGGCATCAACGCTCACCTTCTGCTGGAGGAATGGGTCCCGGGGTTCGGGAACGGCCAGACGGGCGGCAGGACCCGCCCGCCGCGGCAGATTCCACTGGCCGGCCTCGAAACGGGGGCGCCCCGGGGCAGCCGGCCATCCGCTGCGCACGCCGCCGGCCCCGGTCTCTCCCTCCCGGATGAGCCGGCGGCCATCGTGGGCATGGCGGTCAGCATCGGCCCGGCGGCGTCCCTCGACCTCTTTGCGGACGCATGCCGGCAGGGAGCGTCGCTGCTGGGGCCGCGGCCGAAAGACCGCTGGAAAGGCTGCGATGAGGCCCTGCCCGGTTTGCGGGAGCTGAGAGGTGCTTTTCTCTCAGAAATCACGGTCGAGGCCGGGGCGTTCCGCATCCCGCCCCGGGAGATCCCCGACATCCTGCCCCAGCACCTGCTCATGCTCAAGACCGCCGCCGAGGCGATCCTCCACGCCGGCCTGCCCCTGCGGGAGGAGCGGCCGTCCATGGGGGCGGTGATCGGCGTCGACTTCGATTTCGGGGCCACCGATTTTCACCTGCGCTGGAACCTGGAGCGCGTCTTCCCGGAATGGGCGCGGTCCCGCTTCCCGCATCTTTCCGCGCGCGAAGCCTCGCAGTGGCTCGCCGCACTGAAGGACGCCTGCAGCCCGCCGCTCACGGCCAACCGGGTGCTGGGGGCGCTGGGCAGCATGGTGGCGAGCCGCATCGCCCGCGAGTTCCGCCTCGGCGGCCCCAGTTTCGTGGTGTCGGCGGACGCCGCCTCGGGCCTGCGGGCGCTCGAGATCGGCGTGCGCGCGCTGCAGTCGGGCGATCTCGACACCGTGCTGGTGGGGGCGGTGGACCTGCGCGGGGATTTGAGAAACGCCGCCTTGCAGATCGGCGAGCCCCCCCCCTGCCCGGCCGACGGGGCCGTGGCCCTGGTGCTGAAGCGCCTCGACCAGGCCCGTGCCGGCGGGCACCGGATCTTCGGGGTCGTGCGCGGCTCCGGCGCCGCCGGCGGCGGCGGCTTCGAAACGAACGGCCCGAGCCGCGAGGCCTGCGCCCGCTCCCTTTCCCGGGCCCTTGCGGAAGCGGGGGTTCCCGAGCAGGCCATCGGCCGGTTCGAAGGCCGCGGCAGCCCTGCTCCGGGCGGCGACAGGCCCGCCGCGGAGGTGTTCCCGCCGAAAGGCCCCGCCTCAGGACCGGGTTCGCCCGAACCTCTCATCGGCGACTGCGGCGCGGCAGGCGGGCTGATATCCCTCGTCAAGGCGGCCCTCGCCATGCCGTCTTCACCTGCGCCGGTTCTCTGCGCGGTGACGGCCGCCGTGACGCCCGACGGCAACTGCCTGCACGTGGTCCTGACAGGCCCTGCGGAGATATCGCCGGTTTTACGCACCCCGGGCGCCTCGACCAGCGGCCCCGCCTCCGGGAAAGCCCTGATCCGGGTTCCAGTGGCCGGAAGGCCGCTGAGCGTCCCGCCCCCGCCCGCACGGCCGCCGCAGCCGGAAGATGCCCGGCGCGCCCCGCTGCCGGGGGCCGGCATCGAGACGCTTCCCGCCGGGATGATCGAAAACCTGGGGGCCGTGTCCGAGGCGACGGCCAGCGCCCACAACGCCTACCTGGATCTTTCCCTCGAGATGACCCGCAGCTATGCCGAGGCGATGCGGATCCAGAGCCGCCTGGCCGATCGTGCGACCGGGACGACCGCACCCGTCACATCGGCCACCGGCCCGTCACCGTCGCCGGCCTTCGACCGGAGCCAGTGCCTTGAATTCGCGCGCGGCTCCGCCGCCCGCGTCCTGGGTCCGGCGTTCGCCGAAGTGGACACCTTCGCCGCCCGCGTGCGCCTTCCGGATGAGCCGTTGATGCTGGTGGACCGGATCCTGGAGGTCCAGGGTGCCAAGGCCTCGCTGGGGCCCGGCCGGATCGTCACCGAGCACGACGTTCTGCCGGGTGCCTGGTACCTGGACGGCGGCCGCGCCCCGGTGTGCATCGCGGTCGAGGCCGGTCAGGCCGACCTCTTCCTGTGCGCCTACCTCGGCATCGACCTGGCGGTCCGCGGCCGGCGCACCTACCGGCTGCTGGATGCGACCGTGCGGTTTCACCGCGGGCTGCCGCGGCCGGGAGAAACTATCCGCTATGCCATCGAGATCCAGAAGTTCCTGCGCCAGGGCGACACGTACCTCTTTCTCTTCCATTTCGAGGGGACCGTCGACGGGGCGCCCCTCATCACCATGACCAACGGCTGCGCCGGCTTTTTCACGCCGGAGGAGGTGGCCAACTCCGGCGGCATCATCCTGACCGACGAGGAGAGACAGCCGCGCCCCGGCCGAAGACCCGCCGACTGGACCGACCCCGTGCCCATGGCGGCGGAAGCCTACGACGAGGGGGCGCTCGACGCTCTGCGGGCCGGCGACCCGGCGGCCTGCTTCGGCGAGCGGTTTGCGGGCATCGCTCTGCCGGCCTCCCTGCGCCTTCCGGGCGGCCGCATGCGCCTGATCGACCGCGTGGTCGGCCTCGAGCCGGAGGGCGGCCGCTACGGCATGGGCCGCATCCGCACCGAGGCCGACATTCACCCGGATGACTGGTTTCTGACCTGCCACTTCGTGGACGACCGTGTCATGCCGGGCACCCTCATGTACGAGTGCTGCGCCCACGCCCTGCGGGTCATGGTGCAGCGCATGGGGTGGATCCTCGAACGGCCGGGGGCGCGCTACGAGCCGGTGCCGGGCGTCGACGCCACGCTCAAGTGCCGGGGCCCGGTGACGCCCGCCACCCGCCGGGTCATCTATGAAGTGGATCTTAAGGAGCTGGGCTTCCGGCCGGAGCCGTATGTCATCGCCGACGCCGACATGTTCGCCGACGGCCGGCCCATCGTGCGCTTCACCGACATGTCGCTGCGGTTGACCGGGGCCACCCGCGCGGAGATCGAGGCCTTCTGGAAAAGCCGCCCGGCCGCAGGGCACGCCGACGCCCCGGCATCCACCCGCCCGGAGGTTTTCAGCCGGGGCCGCCTCGAGGAATTCGCGACCGGCAAACCGTCGGCCGTCTTCGGCGACCGCTACGCGCCGTTCGACGCGGAGCGCTTCATCGCACGCCTGCCCGCCCCCCCTTACCTCTGCGTGGACCGCATCACCCGCGTTGAGCCCCCGCCGTGGGTGGTCAAACCCGACGGGTGGGTCGAAGCGGAGTTCGATGTCGCACCGGACGCCTGGTACATCGCCGCCGAACGCACCGGCGATGTGCCCTACTGCATTCTGCTGGAGGCGGCCCTCCAGCCGTGCGGCTTCCTGGCCGCCTACATGGGTTCGGCGCTGAAAAGCGAAAACCCGCTGCGCTTCCGGAACCTCGGCGGACACGGCATCCTCCACCGCGCGGTGGGCGCCGATGCCGGCACCCTGCGGGTCCGGACTCGCATGACCCACGCCTCCGAGGTCACCGACATGATCATCGAGCACTTCGATTTCGAAATCCATGGGCGCGAAGGGCTGGTCTACGACGGTTCCACCTATTTCGGTTTCTTCGCCCAGGCCGCCCTGGAGCACCAGGAGGGCATCCGCGACGCCCGGGCCCGGGCCTTCGCACCCCCCGCCCACGAATCCGGCGATCGGCCGCCGTTCGTTTTCCCCGCGGCAGCGCCGCTGCACCCGCGCGATGCCGGCCGCACCGTCTTCTCCGGCCCGGCCTATCCGGCCAAGGCGCTGAGCATGATCGACCGCATCGAGCTGCACCTGCCCGAGGGCGGCCCCAAGGGGCTCGGGTTCGTGCGGGGCATCAAGGAGGTCGACCCGGCGGAGTGGTTCTTCGCGGCGCATTTCTATCAGGACCCGGTCTGCCCGGGGTCGCTGGGGATCGAATCCTTCCTGCAGCTTTTGAAGTTCGCCGCCCGCGAGCGCTGGCCGAGCCTGGCGGAAACACACCGCTTTGCAACGCACACCGGCCGCAGCCACCGCTGGACCTACAGGGGCCAGATTCTGCCCTCCAACCGGCGGGTGACGGTGGAGGCGGCCGTCACGCAGGTGCTCGAATCCCCGCACCCCGCGCTCGTCGCGGAAGGCTACCTCATGGTGGACGGGCTGTACATCTACCGCATGGAGGAGTTCGGCATTCAGCTGATCCCCGGTTGAAGCGTCTCGGGAGGCGTCGAAGAATACATGGACTCTTCTCAACCGTTTGCTCGAGCCCTTGAACCCTGGACCCCTTGAACCCTATAGGTTGTAAGATGAAATATTCCCGCGTCTGCATTGAATCCTTCGGCTACGAATTGCCGTCCCACGTGGTCACATCGGAGGACCTGGAACGCCGGCTCGAGCCGATGTACGAGGCCCTCAGAATCCAGCGCGGCCAACTCGAGGCCATCACCGGCATCCGCGAGCGCCGCTACTGGGACCCCGGTTTTCCGCTGCACCAGGGGGCCGCCCGCGCCGGCCGCAAGGCCATCGACGCGGCGGGCATCGACCCGGGGCGCATCGGCATGCTGATCTACGGCGCCGTGTGCCGGGAAAACCTGGAGCCCGCCACGGCCTGCGCCGTGGCCCATGCCCTGGGGCTTTCGCCCGGCTGCCAGATCTACGACGTGTCCAACGCCTGCCTCGGCGTGCTCAACGGCATGGTGAGCGTGGCCAACGCCATCGAACTCGGGCAGGTCCAGGCCGGGCTCGTGGTGGCATGCGAATCGGCGCGGGAGATCGTCGATCTGACCATCGAACGGCTCAACCGCGAAAAGGACATGGAAGTCCTGCGCAAGACCGTGGCCACCCTGACCGGGGGGTCCGGCGCCGTTGCGGTGCTTCTGACCGATGCCGCTTCCGGCCGGGGGCACCGGATCATGGGCGGAGTGGCACGCAGCGCGCCCGAGCACCACCGGCTGTGCGTGTGGGGCCCCGACACCGGGATCCCCGGCGGCACCGCGCACATGGCGGAAACGGACGCGCTCAAAGTGCTGCAGAACGGTGTCGCGCTCGGCATCGACACCTTCCGGGAGTTCCGCGGCGCGCTGCCGCTGCCGGACGGCAAGCCCGACAAGATCATCTGCCACCAGGTCGGCGCGACCCACCAGCGCACGATCCTGGATGCCATCGGCATCCCGGCCGACCGCGATTTCACCACGTTCCGCTTCCTGGGGAACGTGGGCACGGTGTCCCTGCCGATCACGGCCGCCATCGCCCACGAACGCGGGTTTCTGGTCCCCGGAGACACGGTCGGCTTCCTCGGCATCGGCAGCGGGTTGAACTGCCTGATGCTGGGGGTGGAGTGGTAAGCAAGGCAACGAGCAGCGAATCATGAGCAACGAGTGAAAAAGAATAATCGGAAGACATTCAAGCGACGGCCAGAATAAAAAAGGATGATTTGATGGCTATCTGATGGCGGGGATATTCGCTGGATATATAGAAGAAAAAGCCTGTTTGTGCTATCCTACAAATCACGAATTTGGTTGGATTGTGATATGAAGTAAGGAATCCTTTTACGACGCGGGTTCTTTGCTAAAGCCAGCCAAAGGACAAGCTTATGTCCCAAAACAATATCATCCGCCGAATGAAGTTATTCACACTCGCAGGCGTTATAGCTGCCCTAACCATGGCATGTGCCAGCCAGGCTCAGTTCCTAAATGAAAAACAAGGCTTGGCGATGCAGACCGCTTTGACCCGCGGGCAGACAGATTTGAGCTGTCAGCAGTTGTCACCTACCCTCATCTCCCGTGAAGTCGGCTTGCCCTCCCAGCAAGGTACTTGGGTGCAGGGAATCTATAGGGCCGAGTATACCATCAGCGTGGAGGGCTGCGGAAAAAGTCACACCTATCGTATGATCTGCCCGGATGGGGATATAAGATGTTATGAGGTGGGTCCCGGCGGACTATCCGATCAAGGTCTGCAATACTGAGAGCCTATTCACTTCGATCTTGACGAAACATGCATACCTACCAGCCAGGAAACCAAGATCACCAGGTAAAGTTGACCGACGACGGCCTCAAAGTTGGAAAACGCCCTGGCAACTATCGTGAGGGGGACGATGTCGCCATAGCCTACCGTGGTGATGGTCGCGAAGCTGAAGTAGGTGAACACCTCCTGTCCCGAATGGGTCGTTCCAGGAGGAAACTGGAATGAACCTGGATGTAGGGCTTCCAGCGCTCCATAGAACAGGGACCACATCAAAGCCATGAGAAGGTAGGCCACGATGGCTCCGGCGATGGTGTCAGCGTTAATAACCTCTTGGTGGAAAATGTAAACCAGGATGGCAACCGTGATAAGAACGACGAACGCAATGCCGCAAAGATCACCGCTGACAGACAGCCATTTGATCTGCATAACAGTAATCCCCTTTTAGGGTATGCAGGAAGGGGTAGCAGCGGTTGCCAGCAGGACGATCGATGCGTTCGTTCTAAATGAACAGGTGCTCAAGTATCTGGCAAAGAGGGAGTTCCCCGGTCGAGTGCAGGTTCTGCCTGAAACCTACGACGAATATTTCGTAAGCATGGCCTTACCGCAAAACAGTTCACTCAGCAAACCGATAAACAAGGCATTGCTGCAGTTGATGAAATCGAAAAATTGGACCGAGTTGCGGAATCGTTATATACAATGAAACTGTATCTGGCAGGGTGAGGGTTTCGTTCAGCCTGTTGCGCTGCCTGACCGAGCCAGTCGTCAGGAGCCGCCCAAAAGCGCATCTTCCCAGTCGGCACCGTCACCCCACAGAGGATCGTTGTTCTGAGCATCGTAAAGGTTGATGTAGCGCTGAGATCGGTTCTCCTGCTGGATCTGCACCATTTGTTCGTAGTTCTGGCGGGTCCCCGCATAATAGCATCGGCAGCCGGCCGCATCCGCCCAGACGTAGACCTCCCGGCCCTTGACCATGCCCCGGATGACCTGTTTCTGAGGGATGCGGCTGATGCGCTCGAACTTTGCCGGCGTGTCCGCCATCTTCAGCTGGAACCCGGCGGTTCCGAGCAGTTCCTCCGTTTGGAGGGTTTTGTCGATGGGGGCGCCGGCACAGCCTGCAAGAATCAAAACTGCTACCGCGGCAAGTATCAGCGCCTTTTGTAAGCGATTGTCACATCCCATGGTGTGTCTCCATGACCAATAATTTCAGGAAACTTTAATAAACCCGGTTGAGGGAATGCTCGTCCAACTCCCCTTTTTAGGGCAGCAGGGCCTGCTTGTCACCTCGATTTCGAGGAAACGAGCATGCCGAACAGCAGAACCAACAGTTTCATAAATCTGACTTTCAGCAAGGTTGCCGCGGGTTACAGAGGCTTTTTTTTTGATCATCTTTTTAATCTTAATTGCCTGCGGTGACTCTAATCAAGCCGTTGTCGATGACGACAGCGTCCTTGGGTCCGACTCTTACCGTCTGGCCGGTGCTGAGTAGCGTCATCTCGCACCCATAAAAGCAAATCTCGACTTTGGCATTCTCTATGATCCGGTACTGGCTGCCGAAAGGCCTCCCGGATTCCTGTATTTGCAATTCATGCGCCTGCGAATCCGTATTCTGCAGTGTTGCAGCCCAAGAAGCGACAGGACTAAGAAGGGTGAGCACCGTTAAAAAAAGCATGGATTTTTTCATGGTGAGATCATACTCCTTTTAGAAACTCGATTTCTCTCCGGGGTCTCCAATGGTGGCGGCTTCGCCGGGATCCCCGATCCCCGCCTTCTCCCCTGGATCGCCGACAGTGCCTTGCTCGCCAGGGTCGCTGACGGTCGTTTGTTCGTCAAGGTCTCCGACGGTCGCCTGCTCGCCGGGGTCTCCGATCGTGGCTTCCTCATCCTTGTCCGTATAACCTGCAGCCAGGAAAACCCTGTCAACCGCCACCCCAGAAAGCCAGGGGGGGTCAGGGGCCGCCGGGAGATACGCATGGAGTCTGGATGCGACCAAAACAGTCAAACAAAGCATCACGATGGAGAAGATTATTGAGCGGAACGATGGCATGGTTTTCACCCTTTCAGTTCGGTATCGGAAGGGGGGTGGATCCGACCCCTGTTTTTTCACACGCTATCAATTGGAAGAGAAACGTTTAAAGACGTCCTGGGAGAGTTGGCGAACTCCTGGGTCCGGGTCATTGCCTGCAGCGTTCTTAAGCGCCTGAAGTGCAGAATCGGAGTCAACGCCGATGACCTCCAATCCCTTTACTGCCGCCAGGCGGACCTCCGGGCTGCTGTCGGAGTTCAGCGCCTGGATCAAGGCTTGGATGGGGGAGGCGGACGGGAAGGCGGCGGAGCCCAACGCCTGGGCGGCCGCGCTGCGCACGGCGGGGTTGGGGTCGCTCGCCAAGACCCCGATCAGAGCCTGGGCGGCCGAATCGGAATCCTGCCCCAACGCCGCCAGGTTCCAGGCCGCGTTGATGCGCTCCTGGGGGTTGTTGGAAGTGTTGGTCAGGATGCCGATGGCTTTTTGAACATCGGCGGTGGATTGCGACTGCACCCCAGTCGCAGATGCCAGAATAACTGCTCCCATGAGCAGTACCGAAACAACCCATTTACAAGAAATGCATGTTTTCATTTCTGCATCACCTTTCCTATTCCGAAATGCAACTTTGCAGACTTTGAGAATTCAGCATTTTTTCGATCCGGTCGGTGGAGCGCTGTTCTGCCTGAGGTTCGATGTTACGGCACAGTAATCACCCTGCCATTCGAGCAGTCCTTAGGATCGGTTTCGAATCTTTTATCGGAAGAGGATAGCTGGTAGCTGATGGCGATTTTTCCAGTCCTGCTGGTGACAGGCACTTGATTTCCCTGATCGATCCAGCCGCTTCCGAGTTCCCCCAATGGGTTGCCATCCTGATCCAACTCCCTGATAAAGACGAATGTCTTCTCCATGCTGGCGGAAATAGAGCAGGATGCACTCTGCCCCTGGGCTGGAGGGTCGATCAACAGGCCCATTGACGCCAAAAAGATAGAAATCGTCAGTACCCACGAAGTCTTCATTTGTATTTTTTATCCCTCCTGTCTAACTGTTGTATTAAAACGTACCCATGATAACCACTCCGTTCCGGAGTGACAATTGTACAGTCCGCCTCGGCCGCCACAAATCCGCGCAATCCACCCAACGATCGCGTCAGCTCAAGGGCTTCCCCTGAACGCTTCCCTAAAGTTTTTATGCTCTGCCTTAAACCTTTTTTGTTTTAAAATCGGTAGACAAAGTTCACGTTGAACGCGTGGACGTAGTTAGGGTCGTAGTCGCCAGCAAGATCGCCCCGGAGCGGCCCATCGTCCTTGTTGACCTTGGCCCTGCCCCCGTCGATCAGGGTGTAGGCCAGGCCTATCGACAGCTCCTTGCTCCAGTCGTACTGCACCCCGGCCGCGTAGCGGAACGTGGCCCCCAGCGGAAGCACCGGCGAGCGCTCGCTGCTGCTCGAGGTGGGCGAGGTGTCGTAGCCGAAACCGGCCATCAGCAGCCAGGGCTCGGCCACGCGGTAGTACACCCCGATGCCGGCGTGGTAGGTGTCCTTGTAGCCGAGGTTGTCGGTGACCGTGTTGCTGTCCGCCACCGAGATCTCGGGCTGGCCGAAGCGGCTCCAGTTCTGCCAGTTGACCGTCCCGACCAGCGCCAGGCTCTCGGTGACGGCCTGGTAGAGGCCGGCCGCAAGCTGCGCCGGCAGGTTCACGTTGATCTTGAGGTCGGCGTCGAGCAGCCCGTTGGCCGCCAGCGCCGCCCCGAGGATCGTGCCGTCGAGATTCTTGAAACGCATCTCGTCCTTGAAGTCGAAGTTCACCTGCGAAACGTAGGTGACGCCCACGCGGGTCTGGGGGCTCAGCGTGAAGAGCACCCCGAGGTTGTAGCCGTAGCCCACGTCGGAGGCGTCGTACTTGAGCCGCCCGTCGCCGGGCTCGAGCAGGGTGTTGACGGCCACGCGCTCGCTCAGGCTGCCCTGCACTGCGCTCACCCCGCCGCCGATCGAAACCCAGTCGGCCAGCTTGTAGGCGATGGTAGGGTTGACGGCCATGGTGGTAAAGCTCGCGCTCTGGACGTAGTACTTCCCGGCCCACTCGTTGGAGTAGCTCACCCCCAGGCCGAAATACGACCCGACCCCCAGACCGATTTTGAAGTCCGGGCTCACGCTGTGCGTCAGGTACAGGGTGCCGGCGGGGCTGAAGTAGCCGGCATTGCCTCCGCCGTTGTCGCCGTGGGTCGCGTTCTTCACGTCGAACTTGGAGTCGACGTAGAGCCCGAGGAACCCGCCCGCCACCTGGGTGCGCTCCAGCCGCGTCATCGCGGCCGGGTTGCCGCTCGCGGTCGAGGCGTCCAGGCCGGCCGCCTGCCGCCCGGCGCCGCCGACGCCCATGTCGGGGGTCGCCTCCTCGTATAGCCACAGCCCGCCGGCAAGGGCGGGGCCGCTCACGGCCAGGGTCAGCAGCCCGAAGATG
>Ga0316613_10002789_pt1 | contig 11133 bp, 5 predicted proteins | sample OWC_soil_day10_C_2_FD_207647 | JGI IMG/M metagenome (GOLD analysis project Ga0316613, IMG submission 207647) | Wetland soil microbial communities from Old Woman Creek delta, Ohio, United States - OWC_soil_day10_CT_b | ecosystem: Environmental > Terrestrial > Soil > Wetlands | place: USA: Ohio... | reverse complement strand
GCATGTCCAGGAAAACGTTTGAGCAAGTTGTGCAGGAACTACGAGGGAAGCCCATACTAGTGGCTAACCGGGGTATCCCGGCCCGTCGCATTTGCCGTTCCATCCGTGAAAGTTTCGATGCGGTTGCTGTCATGACCGCAACGGATATCGACAAGACCGCGCCTGCCGCTTCGGCTGCGCAGGAACTCCTGCTCCTGGGCGAGAACCCGCGCGCTTACCTGGACCTGGACCGCATCGTGCGGCTGGCCAAGCAGCGCGGCATCGTGGCCATCCATCCTGGCTGGGGCTTTGCTTCGGAAGACGAAAGTTTCCCCCGCATCTGCAAGGAAGCCGGCATGATCTTCATCGGCGCCGAGGAAGAGCCCATGAGGCTGCTCGGCAACAAAGTGCAGGTGCGCGCCCTGGCGAAAACCCTGAACATTCCGGTGATTCCCGGTTCGGACGGCGCGGTGGACGTGCCCAAGGCGCGCGAAATCGCCACGCAGATCGGCTTCCCCATCATGCTCAAGGCGGAAGGCGGTGGCGGCGGACGCGGGATTTTCGAGGTTCATAGCGAAGCCGGACTGGAAGACGCCTTCTTCAAGGCATCGACCATGGCGCAAGCCTCCTTCGGCAACCCGCGCGTGTATGTGGAAAAATTCCTCACCAACGTGCGCCACATCGAAATCCAGGTCATCGCCGACAAGCACGGCAACGTCTTTGCCTTCGACGAGCGCGATTGCAGCCTGCAGCGCAACAACCAGAAGCTCATCGAAATCACCCCGTCGCCGTGGATCAAGATCACGCCCGAACTGCGCAAGACTCTGAAGGGCTATGCGCACAAGCTGGTCAGCGCCGTGGGCTATCATTCCGTCGCCACGGTTGAATTCCTGGTCACCGCCGACGGCACGCCGTACCTGATTGAGGTCAACACCCGCCTGCAGGTGGAGCACGGTATCACGGAATGCCGCTACGGCATCGACCTGGTGGAAGAGCAGATCGCCATCGCCTTCGGCAGCACGCTGCGCTTCAACGAGGAAAATACCCAGCCGCAGCAATACGCCATGCAGGTGCGCATCAACTGCGAAGACCCGCAGAAGAACTTTTCTCCCAATTCCGGACTGATCAGCCGCTACGTTTCCCCAGGCGGACTGGGCGTGCGCATCGACTCCAACATGAGCGCCGGCTACGAGTTCCCGTCCAACTATGATTCCGCCGGCGCGCTGCTCATTACGTATGCGCACGACTGGACCAAGCTGCTCGGCATCATGGAACGGGCGCTCAGCGAATACACCGTGGGCGGCGTCAAGACGACCATCCCGTTCTTCCGCCAGGTGCTGAAGTACCCACTATTCCGCCAAGGCGAATGCGACACCCGCTTCATCGCCGCGCACCCCGACCTCATGGACTATGCCGACGTCGCGCGCGAATCGGAGCGCACCGCGCGCCTGATCGCGGACATTTCCGCGCTCGGCTACAACCGCTTCGTGCGGCTTGGCGAATACCGCAGCAACACCACGCCGCGCATGCCCAAGTTCAACCCGGTCATGCCCCCGATCCCCGCCGATGTCCGCAATCAGCCTTCCCCCTATCCGCGCGGCGACCGGAAAGCCTTGCTCTCCTATGTGCGCGATTCGGGCTATGTGCACTTCACCGACACGACCACCCGCGACAACACGCAGTCCAACAGCGGCAACCGCTTCCGGCTGGCCGAAGACCTGCTGGTCACGCCGTACCTGGACAACTGTAACTTCTTCTCCCTGGAAACCGGGGGCGGTGCGCACTTCCACGTCAACCTGATGGCCAACATGACGTCGCCCTTCCAGGAAGCCAGGGAACTGAACCGGGCCGCGCCCAAGACGCTGAAGCAGATTCTCGTCCGCTCGACCAACGTACTCGGCTACCGGCCGCAGCCGCGCAATGTCATGCGGGCCACGGCGGAGAAGATCTGCGAAGAGTTCCACGTCATTCGCAGCTTCGACTTCCTGAACCACATCGAGAACATGAAGCCGTTCGCCGAGGTGGTCCTGCACAACCAGGGCGTGGTGTTCGAGCCCTCGCTCGCGCTCACCTACGGGCGCGGCTTCACCGTCGATCACTATCTCGGCGTCACCGAGGAAATCCTGCGTCAGACGGCACAGATTCTGGGTGCAGACCTGAACGAAGCTTCCCGCAACATCATCCTCGGCCTCAAGGACATGGCAGGCAATTGCCCGCCGCACTTCATGCGCGAACTGGTCACGGCGCTGCGTAAGAAATGGCCCGAACTGGTGCTGCATCACCATCGCCACTATACGGACGGCCTGTTCATCCCGGCCGTGGCCGAGGCCGCCAAGGCCGGCGCGCACATCATCGACACCTCCATGGGCGCGGCTATGCGCTGGTATGGGCAGGGCGAAATCCTGTCCACGGCCGCCTACCTGGAAGAGCTGGGCCTGAAGACCAACCTGAACAAGGACATGCTCCGCGAAGGCAACTTCGTGCTTAAGCAGATCATGCCTTACTACGATCGCTACACAGCCCCGTATTTCCAGGGCATCGACTACGACGTCGTCAGCCACGGCATGCCCGGAGGCGCCACGTCGTCATCGCAGCAGGGCGCCTTCAACCAGGGCTACATCCACCTGCTGCCGCAGATGCTGCGCTTCCTCGCCGGCCTGAGGCAGATCGTCCATTACCATGACGTCACGCCCGGATCGCAGATCACGTGGAACACCGCCTTCCTGGCCGTCACCGGTGCGTACAGAAGGGGCGGCACCAGCGGCGTGCAGCAACTGCTGGACGTCCTGGAACACGTCACGCATCACACCGAGGGCGAGCTGTCCAAGGAAATGAAAGAGGCACGGCTGAACATCTACAAGGATTGCAACGACGCTTTCCGCGGACTGCTGCTCGGCGAGTACGGCAAGCTGCCACTCGGTTTCCCGCCCGACTGGGTATACCAAAGCGCCTTCGGCGAAGACTGGAAGAACGCCATCGCCAAGCGCACCGAACGTTCGCCGCTCGAATCCTTGCCCGACGTGGATTTCGACGCGGAACGCGCTGCGCTGCATGAGCATCTGCATCGTGAGCCGACCGAGGAAGAATTCCTGCTGTACCTCAACCATCCGGCGGACGCTCTGAACACTTTCGAGTTCCGCTCGAACTACGGCAATCCCAACAACCTGCCGCTGGACGTCTGGTTCGAAGGACTGGTTCCGGGCGATGAGCTGAGCTTCATCGACAGCCAGGACAAGCCGCATCACCTGTCTTTGATGAGCATCCGCAAGCCCGACGAGAACGGCGTGTCCATCGTCCGATACGTGCTGGATTCCGAAATCCTGAGCACCGAAGTCCAGGTGACCAAGGGCGGGGCTAGCGGGAAGCAGAACGTTTCCAAGGCCGACCCGAACAATCCGTATCACGTGGGCGCGCCGAGCAACGGCGACCTGTGGGTGACGTACGTCAGCCCGGGCCAGATGGTGCACAAGGGCGACGAGCTATTCAACATCTCCATCATGAAGCAGGAGAAGGCTGTACTCGCGCCCAAGGACGGCATGGTCATGCGCCTCCTGAAAACCGCCAACTACACCGAGAGCAAACAGATGGTTCCGGTGCGCGAAGGCGAGCTCATCGTCGAACTGGGGCCCGTTCCCGCTGTCTGCTCCAACCCGGAATGCGGCAAGCCGCTCCCGGCGGACAGCTACACCTTCTGCCCGTACTGCGGTCAGAAGACGAAGGGCGACGCGAGGGCGTAGGCGTTTTGATGCATTGCACTGCGGCGGTATGCTGGACATGCCGCCGCATGCATCCCGCTAAGCTGGGTACAGGAAGGAGTTGCATGAGAGTGCTGCTCCTTTTTCGTTTCCGGCGTCAACTTTAGATATGGTTGCAAAGACACGACATCGGATTCACCCGGGTCGACTCGATAGCCCGGATGCGGCAAATGGAGAGAACTGCGTCGTGTCGATATTCCATTGATCAAAAGATTCGTAGCTGATGATCCGGTCGGCTCCGCCAGAACCCAGTGGCATGGATAGGTCTATCAGCTGCGTTGGCAAGGGGGTGTTGCTGCGCGTGTCGAAGAATACATTGACCTTAGGCGTGAGGAGATTGCATTCGTGCTGCTCGACAACGACGCCCAGCCGGCCCGATTCCAGCTTGACGAGCGAGCCGATCGGGTAGAACCCCACGCAGCGCATGAAATCTTTCACGAGCTGCATGTCGAAGTGCGACGCGCTCCATTGGAGCATCATGCGCAGCGCCGCAGCCGGGCATATGCCCGGATGATAGGACCGGCTTGAAGTCACCGAGTCATACACATCCGCTATGGACGCCATCTGTGCCAGCCGGCCGATATGGCTGCCTTCGATCTTGTCGGGGTAGCCGGCGCCGTTATAACGCTCGTGGTGGTGGCGCACGATATCGAGCGATACAGGGTCGATGCCCGGAATGGCGGAGAGCAACTGGTAGCCGTCAGCTGGATGCCTCTGCATGATGGCGAACTCTTCCTGGGTCAATTTGCCCGGCTTGTTCAGGATTTCGTCCGGTACGCATGCCTTCCCGGCATCGTGCAGCAGGCCGCCTATGCCCGCCTGCTGGATGATGTTTCCGTCCGTCTTGGTCGCAACGCAAAAAGCGACCATGATCGCCCCAACTGAAACGGAATGCATGAAGGTATAGTCGTCCTTGTTCTTGATCTGCGAAAGTCCGGTCAATGCCGCCGGGTTGCGCAGGATGGAGTCTGTAATGTCCCTGACGACCGGCTCGATTCCGCCCAGACTGATCATGTTGCCCAGGCGCACGTCTTGCATCACTTCTTGAATCAGTTGCTGTGCCCGGTCCTTGATAGTTTTGGCCCGCTCCATTTCTTCTGCAAGGGTCGTCCGCATCGGGAGCATGCAGTGGCCGCCAGCCATCTCCGTCATTTCTGCTTCGAGAGAGGCAACTGTCTGCTTCAAGGTTGGCGCATCGGGGGCGTCGAGCCCCTTTTCCGTATCGATATAAACTTCATAAAGGCCGGCTGCAGCGATCTTTTCGATTTGTTCATCGGAAGTAATCAGATAGTTGTGGCGATCCAATGGGTGACCCAGCCAAGGGCAGTACAGGTGGTGGACGAACATTCCCACCTTGAGCTGGGATACATGAACATGTTTGATCATGGGAAACCACCTTATCAATCAAAAAACATCTGGGACGGCTGTTCCGCTGGCATGTCAAGGTTAATTGGCTGGCAATGCAAGCAGGCCGTGGTGCAAGAGCCGGTCGGGCCGGGGAGCCGCAAGACGAGACAGATAGCTTTGATAACGCAGAGGCTGTGCAACGTCAGCCCGCCATTCAAGAATACCGTTAGGCGCTTTTCAGACATCTGTCGTTCGTGCGCCAAGTAGACTGCGGCATCGTCAGGTCTACTTTGAGAAAAGCCAATCCAGCTTCAACTACGTGATTTTGCATGGGGTGGACTGGTGTCAGAACAATAGATAAAAACCAGTCTCGCGTTTATGCTCAATCGAAGATGCCTGAGCCGAAAATGTTGATTTCTTATCGGTTTACAGGAAGCAAATCCAACTGCGGCTTTCACAAGCAGAGAATATCAATCACTACCCATTGCCCGGATTTGTCCAGGCTGGGTAGTCGGATTCGAGAAGGAGTTGCGTGAAAACGTAGCTCTTTTTTCGTTTCCGGGGCTTGAATCGCCCCGGGATTTGAGGAGGCTCCGCTATCTGAGAGAATGGCGCCATGAAGAAACAAAACATATTTTCCCCAAGTGCGAGAGTGCGCCGCGCGTATGGTACATGAGCGTCGAGGCTAGCACCCATCTTCGTGGGCAACCATTAAGTCCGTTGCCCCCAAGATTGGCTGTGTCGCATAAACATTGAACGACTGGGTACGCAACACGAGGTTGACTCGGGAATGCGTGGTGGAGTCATCAGCGCCGAGCGCGAACGAGTCAAGGAGCGGACGCAGCAAGATTCGCACTACCCTGGGTCAGCAGAGTCAGTACAGCGTGCGCATGGACTGTGGCGTTGCGCCCCAGACTGGTCAGATAGCCGCCATCTGGCAGCGTAACCAATTTTTTATCGTACAGACGTCTGGTGGCGGAAATCACTTTGGCATCGGCAGTGTGGGTGTGAACTTTGAGGCTTTGTTGACTGGTCTCCAAGTCGAAGCGAATCAATACATTCAGTTCATCTAGCAATTCAGGCGTGTAGGTCATGGTCAAACCTTTCTGTGGTTGGAATGCTGTAGGTTCTACACTGGCTATCTGTTGCCGATTTGGATGTCGGCGTGTCTCAGAGCGCTCTGGAAATCGGTACGTTTTGTTCGAGTCACTAGTTTACACGGGGTCAGGTCAGCAAAGAAATACCCGGCAACGGGCAAACCGGTTCGCACACCGGGCAATAAAATATCCGCAGGTCCCTGGTTCGATCCCAGGCTGCGGAGACAGATTCAGAAGGAGTCGCCTGAAAACGCAGCTCCTGCTTTTGTTTCCGGGTGCAATTAGATATCTGATGTTGGAGATCAATAGCGAGCCGGGCACGCCTTCTATACCGGAGCAGTCACAACCGGATTGAACAAGAGCGTGATTCCGGTGCCAGTTACCACAGCCAGTCCATTTCCCATATACTGAAAACGATCGCTTCATATTCCAGTCATGTTTCTTTGCTCTGATCGGTTTTCCCGGATAAGGTAAGGTCCCACGTTTTTATTCGAGCCACACCGTCCTGGCCTGAAAACGGGGTGGCGAGTGTAGGTTTATAGGGTTGCAGGGTTGCAAATAGTGCCAGCTTCTTGGATGATTCATTACTACGTGCGCTCCACCTCATGATTGTTTGCAATTAGCAGGAGAAAATTTTTGAACGCTTTACTTTCTCAACCCGATCCCGATGGGTTGCTCGAATACTCGGTTGTTTATACTGATCGGGCTCTCAACCACATGTCGCAACGCTTCCGCGGCGTCATGAAGGACATCTCCCGTATCCTGAAGACGGTATACAACGCGGAGTCAACCGTCATCGTGCCCGGCAGCGGCACGTTCGGCATGGAAGCGGTTGCCCGCCAGTTGGCCACCAACAAGAAGTGCCTGATTGTTCGCAACGGCTTTTTCAGCTTCCGCTGGACACAGATTCTGGACGCGGGCAACATCGCCTCTGAGAGCATCGTCCTCAAGGCTCGCCCGATCAGCAATGGTGTCCAGGCGCCTTTTGCGCCTCCTCCGATCAGCGAGGTCGTTGCTGCGATTCGCGAGCATAAGCCTGACGTGGTTTTCGTGCCCCATGTCGAAACGGCCGCGGGGATCATCCTGCCGGATGACTATCTGCGCGCTATCGGTGCCGCCGTGCGTGAAGTGAACGGCATATTCGTGCTTGATTGCGTCGCGACCGGAACGATCTGGGTCGACATAGTCGATTGCAATGTCGACGTTCTGATCAGCGCCCCGCAAAAAACCTGGAGCGGCACGCCGTGCTGTGCGCTCATCGCCCTCGGCGATCGTGCTCGCGCTCGCATCGAAGCTACGACCAGCACCAGCTTTGCCTGCGATCTGAAAAAATGGATGCAGGTCATGGATGCCTTCGAGAGCGGCGGCCATGCCTATCATTCGACCATGCCGACCGATGCGCTCGCAAGTCTGCGCGACGTCATGCTGGAGACGGAGGCATACGGTTTTGAAAAGGTGAAGCAGGAACAGCAGGAACTCGGAAGACAGGTGCGAAAGCTGCTGGAAAACAAAGGGTTCCCCAGCGTTGCCGCCGAAGGTTTTCAGGCTCCGGGCGTGGTTGTCAGCTATACGACTGACCCGGATATCCAGTCCGCCAAGAAATTCCTGGATGTCGGTGTCCAGGCAGCTTCCGGCGTTCCGCTCAAATGCGATGAGCCCGAGGGTTTCCGCACCTTCCGTATCGGGCTGTTTGGTTTGGATAAACTTCACCAGCCGGCACGAACCGTCAAACTGCTGGGCGAAACATTGGACAAATTCTAAATCCATTCATGTCTTAAGTTCAGAAGGAGTTGCGCGAAAGTGCAGCTCCTTTTTTCATTCCAGGATCGGTTCCGGCCTGACGGCGAAGGCGTAGCCGCAGCCGGATATGGGATGCGCCATGACCAAACGTAAACCTACCCGCAGACATGCGAATGACAATAGTCGCATCGAAGCATTTTCAGGCTTCAGCGATTCCGTGAAGGACGAGCGTGAAGATTCGAATAGCGAGTATACGAGCAGCCGGACGAGCATGACGGGCGGCGCATCCTGGTGGACCGGATTTGGCCGCGCGGGCTGACCAAGGAAGAGGCGAGAATCGACCTGTGGCTCAAGGATATTGCGCCCAGCACCGCGCTACGCAAGTGGTTCGGCCACGACCCGGCCAAATGGGACGAATTCAAGGCGAAATACCTGGTCGAGCTCAGGCCCAACCCGGATTCGATCCAGCTTCTGAAGCAGGAACTGGACAAAGGCAATGTCACGCTCGTCTATGCCGCCAAGGACGAAAAGCACAACCAGGCTGTCGTCATCCAGGAAAACGGCGACTTGTTCCGGTAGCGGTTTAGAGCAATCGCTGTTCCACGCCTTAACCCGGCTCAACCTCATTCCTTGACACCGCCACCTTGCGATGGGTCGTGACCGCCTGGCTTTTCCCCGTTCTGGCGTTCCGTTCATTCCTTCACCGTGCGAACCACCCCCGTGTGTTGACCTGGCCCGCCGTTGCCGTTTGCATTTTGCTTTCCATGTCGGTGCAAGACCGCTTGCCTAGTCGGTTGGCGGTCAGATCAACGGTGCGATATTTTCCGGATTTATTGTAGGAAAATATTTACCAATGGAACCATTTAGCATAAGATGGTTATTTTTTCGATAAGAAAAATGCGAACAGGCTCCTTGATGGAAGAGAAGCAGGGCGATGCTCTCGCCTTGTCGCTATCGCTGGGCATGGTCAATACCATGCGCCAGATGCTCGACGGGTCGTCGGTGGCGTTCGGGCTGAAGGATCTGGCGCAGTGCTTTATTCATGCCAATCGCGAGCATGAGATCCTGCTGGGCGCCGGACCCGGGCAGCTTCACGGAAACAAAATCGACTCCTTCCTTCCTGCGCATGAGGCGCAGGCCATCAACGAGCGGGTAAAGTCCGTTATCGAAAGCGGGCGCGCGGCACGCTTCGATGAGCAGTTCACGATCGGCGGCAGGACCGCCTCGTGCGTCACCATCCGTTTTCCATTACGTAACGAGGCGGGCCGGATCATTGGATCGGGATTCATTGCCTTTCGCCATACGCCGGAGGGCGAGGGTACGGCGGGCGAGCATGACCTGCTGCTGCAGGCGCAATTGCAGGTGGCGGAACTGCAGCGCCTCGTCGATGACATGCGCCACCTGGCCACGACCGACTCGCTGACCGGCTTATGGAATCGGCCGCACCTGGAATCTTGCCTGCGCCAGGAGATGGCCCGTCTTGAGCGCTATAGCCATCCGCTTTCGATTGTCCTGCTCGACATCGACCACTTCAAGGCGGTGAACGACAGCTACGGCCACAACACGGGTGATGCAGTTTTGAAAGGCGTGGCCAAATGCCTGTCGGATTCGCTGCGCAATACCGACCTGTTAGGGCGCTGGGGCGGGGAAGAATTCCTGATGATCTTGCCCAACACGGGGATCGATTACGCGCGCCTGATGGCAGAACGGATCTGCCGTGTGTTGGCCGGACAGCGTTTTCCCAATGTCGGGCAGGTGACCGCCAGTTTCGGGGTGGCGGCATTTCATGTCGGCGAAACGAAGGAAAGCGCGATCGCCCGCGCGGACGCAGCGCTTTACCGCGCCAAAGGGCAGGGACGAAACCGGGTGGAAGTCGATGTCCAGGACGCTTCTGACGGAGAGGCCGTAGAACGCATCGATGCGTCCTTCATCCGGCTGGTCTGGAAAACGGGGTATGCCTGCGGACACGCGCTCATCGATTCCCAGCACCGGGCCTTGTTCGAGCAATCCAATCGGCTGCTGGACGCGGTCATGAACCGCTGGCCGAAGGACGACGTCCTTGGCATCATCAACGAACTGCTGGGCGACGTGGTCCAGCATTTTCGCGATGAGGAGGACATCCTGCGAAAGTCCGCCTTTCCCGACGCCGACGAGCACGCCCGCATACACCAGGCGCTGGTCGACAAGGCGCTCGACCTGGCGCAGCGCTATCGCGACGACAATCTCAGCCTGGGCGAACTCTTGCACTACATCGCCTACGATGTCGTTGCCAAGCACATGCTCACGGACGACCGCACGTTCTTCCCTTACCTGTCCGTGGCCTGACATGGAAACATGGCCATAACGCTCCATCGTAGGGTGGCGCGAGATTGGCAAATGATGCCATTCAAGGGGTGTTACTACGCAAATGATCCAAAAATCCGGAATTCCTGCTGCGGTCGCGATTCCGGATTTTTGCGGTCTTGATGCTTGAGCCGGCGTGGCAACTGCTGGGACAATGCCGTTGCTGGAAAATAAAAAACCCTTGATGCAGGGGCAAGCATGACTACGGGGTAATGTAGCAAGTGTTCTCGTTTCCTTCGAAACCGACCTTTTGGATGATTCTGGTTTCAGGGTTGACTTCATATATATGGATACATGGATGTTTTTTCCCGTAAAAATGTTGGTATCGATACTCAATATCTCCGTTGGAAAGTTGTCGAGTCGAAACCAAAGTGTCATTTTTTGTTAAAAATGGTTCATCCATATTTCTACCCACTGAACATTCTAAATTACTCTTGAAATTCTCATGGGGCGTGATATTGGCGCATCCGGAAACTGCTATCATGAGTAACCCAACCACCCAAACTATCGCTTCGTTTCTCCGCATGATCGCATCCTATTAATTTGGATTCTCTATTGCTCGCCATGAAACGGTGATGGATGACGGGGCGGCGTCATGACACATCAATCCTCCATCCGCTAAAGAACAGCCTGGTATGACCGACTGTTTGACCAAATTGTTTCGACGCTGGTTCAGATAATGGTGATATCTAAGCATGCTTGCTCAGCTCTTGCACAACATAGAGATTGACAGGGGGTATAGGATTGACCTGCCCCCCACGGTTAGCTACAAAGCGTAGTAGAGTCCGTTTCAGAAAGGGAACGGAAAAATGAAGAAGCGATTTACTGAAGAACAGATCATTGGCTTTCTGAAAGAGGCCGATGCTGGCATG
>Ga0316613_10002788_pt1 | contig 11136 bp, 12 predicted proteins | sample OWC_soil_day10_C_2_FD_207647 | JGI IMG/M metagenome (GOLD analysis project Ga0316613, IMG submission 207647) | Wetland soil microbial communities from Old Woman Creek delta, Ohio, United States - OWC_soil_day10_CT_b | ecosystem: Environmental > Terrestrial > Soil > Wetlands | place: USA: Ohio... | reverse complement strand
GATCAGAATGCTCTTGATGATGGAGGTGGCTTTCAGTATTCCCATGAGAAGAACCATGAAGATCGAGGTGGATATCCAGAACGGCAGTCTCGGGGCCAGTACGAAGGTGTAAAGAGCCAGAATCAGTCCTCCCACCATGAACTCCCGGCACATTCTTGATTGCCTGAAACGGTCGAACCAGGACACGAACTCGCTCATGTTCTTCGAGACTCCGTTCGCCTGAATGCTTCGCTTGAGTAACAAGATGCTCATGAACAGCAGCAGTACGGCTAGCACCATGGGTAGCATCCCGGGGGAGGCATACATCTCGCCGCCAACCTCGACGCCCATGCGATAGCTGTCGACAATCAGGGCTACCGATAAAAGCATGAGGACGATGCTGGAAACAAAGTCGAAGTGAGTTTGTTTATCCACGCCCTTACTCCTTTGTCCTTTGAAACAAAATGGGCCGCCGGCAGTGAAACAAGGTTTCGGTTGCTTGCCGGCGGCTGCTTTGTGGTCTCTCGACCCGACTGTTACGGCTTGGGAATGCCGAGTTTGTCCGGAGAGATCTTGGCTGCGCCGCCGTCAAACAGGGTCCATGAGACGATCGAGGAGAGTTTCGCGACATGCGCCTGGGCTTCTTCGCCGCTGAGTGCCAGAACGACCGATCCCTTCTCCGCCGCGAATTTCTTCACGGTTTCGCTCTGAACAGCGACCTTGAAGGCCTCGTCGATCGCCTTGACGGCGTTTGCCGGGGTGTCCTTCGGGACCATGATGCCGAAGGATTCGCCCATTGGCAGATAGGGCTTGACGCCAGGTACCGAGTCCGTAATGGCCGGGATATCAGGAGCGCCTGACAACTTGAACGGCTTGTCCATCAACACTGCCAAGGCATTCATCTTGCCCGCGCGGATGTGATCGACCATTTCCATGAGCAGTTGGGGGACGATGTCGACTTCGCCCGACAGACCTCCCACGATCGCCGGTGCGCCACCTTGATAGGAAATATGCTTGTAGGGAATCTTTGTTCCCAGCTTCAGGACTTCCGAGCCCATATGGCCGCCACTGCCAACGCCGGCGGTGCCGAACGTGATTTCACCGGGTTTGGCCTTCAGGGCGGCAAGCAGATCCGCCATTGTCTTGTATTTCGCACCTTCTCCGCCCTTGGTCACGATGGCGTTGGGCGAATAGGTGGCGATCCAGATGTGCCAGTCTTTCTGGTCCTTGTACGCGCCTTCGGTGAAGCCTCTGACCGGGTACGAAGCGAAGGCCAGGATGCCGTTGGCGGAAATGGTGTAGCCGTTATGCGGTTTGTTCCACACGGCGAGCGTTCCCACGGAACCACTGGCGCCGGGCTGATTGATTACGGAAATATTGGCTTTCAGCGCCTTGCCCATCTCCTCGGCGAGCGCGCGGGTGGTGAGGTCGGTGCCGCCTCCGGGCGGGTAGGGGACAACAATCGAAATGTCCTGAGTCGGCCATTTTGCCGGTGCTTGCGCGCTGCTCAATTGCGGCAGAAGAGAAGCGATTCCAAGGGCTATGACTGTGGGGATACGCCAGCTGGTTTTCTTGCTCATTTTCAACACCTCCAGAGATAAGGGTCGTGCATTAGTAGTGATCCGCTGCTTCATTGCCTTTCTGGTTCAGACTTTCTTGACGAAACTCCTTGGTGCTACATAGAACGATTGCCTTGGGTGAAACGAAATTGCCTTGCGTCTGCGTTGCCGGCGCTACCTTTCTAGAACCGAATCGCCTTCCGAAACTGTGCTGAGAAAGACGTGTTGGGTGGCCGGTATATCGGGGTGCTTGATGGCATCCAGGAGCAACTCAGCCGCTGCAACGGCCATCGGGTGCTCTGGCCGCTGGATGCAAGTGATGCGGGGAAGCAAAACGCCGGCCCATTCCGGAGTGCCGATCATTACCAGCGAAAGGTCGTCTGGCCAGCGAATTCCCTTGTCCTGGAAATGCAACAATGCTCCTTTGGCTGTTTCATGATGCCCGAGGACGGCGGCGGTCATTTCCGATTCGAGCAGTCTTGCTGCCATGCGCCGGCCCGCCGTTTCGGACATCTCGTCCGTCAGCACCAGTTCTTGATCGACCGGTACGTCGAACTCGCGCAGGGCTGCTTGATAGCCATTCACACGCTCGCAGACATTCGGAATGGGAGAGTCCCAGCCGGAGAATGCAATTCGCCGATGTCCCGCTTCCAGCAGATGTCGGGTCGCCAGGTAGCCGGACTGGTAGTTGTCGTGACCGACGAAATTGTGCCGCGTGTTCGAGTCGGGGAATGATCGCTCGAGGATCACATACGGAATCCGGTACTTCTTCAGCAATCCCGTGTTTTCCTCTTGGGACATGGCTGGGCAGAGAATGCAGCCGTCAATGCGCTGGGCCACCAGACGCTCGAGAATGATCCTCTCCTGGTCGGGGTCCTCGTCGCTGTTGCACAGCGTCACCACATAGCCGGCCTGGCGCGCGATGGAAACGATCTCGACGCACATACGCGTGAAAAAGGTGTTGCCGAACTGGGCAACCACCACGGCCAGGATGCCGCGAGGTTTGCCCTTGATGCTGCTGGCGGCGGCATTCTTGACGTAGCCGATATCTGCCGCCGCTTGCAAGACACGCTGCCGGAGCTCGGGACGGATGTTGCGTTCGGCATTGCTGAACACGTAGGACACCGTGGCGATGGAGGTTCCCGCTTTTCTGGCGACGTCCTTAATGGTTACTGATCGCTGTGATTTATTCGCGTGCGGCATGGGCGAGTACCGGTTTGCTGAAAAGTAAACGTTTACATACTGCCACAAAAAAATAGGAAACGTTTACATTAGTATTTTTCAATCGCAGATAAGTTGTCAATACCTTCCATCTGGAGCTTGGAGTGAAGATAGATTGCGCGGGTTCGCGCATGTCCAGATAATACCCAAGCGAACTTGATCAGTGATATTTGGCGATAGGGAGAAACAGAATGGATTTGTGGGAGTGTCCGGCCCTGGTAACCGGAGCAGCATCGGGACTGGGGGCCGAAACCGCTCGCCAGCTCGCGGAAGCAGGAGCCAAAGTGACGGTGGTCGACATTGACGCGGAGGGTGTGCAGAAGGTCGCGAGCGAGATTGGCGCACTCGGAATTCACTGCGATGTCGCGGACGGCAACTCGGCCGAAAAGGCTGTGGCAGAGGCGCGAGAAAGGAACGGAGCCGCGCGCGTACTGGTGCACTGCGTCGGGCGCGGCCATTTTGAGCCGATAGTTGGTGACAACGGACCGATGCGACTGGAGGACTTTCGCAGACTAGTCGACGTCAATCTGATTTCAACGTTCAACATGATGCGTCTGGTGGCGGCCGATATGGCGCATTTGACGCCGATGACCAACGGGGAGCGCGGCGTCATTCTGTTGACGGGGTCTGTTTCCGCCTATGAAGGCCAGATCGGGGAGGCGGCGTATGCCGCGTCGAAAGGTGGGGTTATCAGCCTTATTCTTCCTGCTGCCCGTGAGCTCGGTCCCTTGGGCATCCGTGTCGTCGGGATTGCCCCCGGTCTGTTCGGTACCCAAACGCTGTTCGATATCGAGAAGAACCTCGATTCCCGGTTAGCCCGTCAGATTCCGTTTCCCCATCGCTTCGGCGACCCGGCCGAATTTGCCATGCTGGCCATTCACGTTCTACATAACGTCATGATCAACGGGAGCGTGCTGCGCCTGGATGGCGGTTATCACCGCTAACACCTAGGGTTGTCGAAGAGGAGGTTCCTTGAAAAAGACAATTGTGATGAACCTCGTCTCGCATGCCTCGGGGGAGTTGATCGAAATGCTGGCGCGCAACGCCGTCATGCAGCTCGAGGGCGTCGAGGTAAAGCGGCGGTTGTGGAAGATGGTTCGTCGTCTGGATCAACTGCCTGAGATCCTGAGCGAAATCGGTGCTGCACCGGGGTTTGTTCTGCACAGCATCAGCCATAGCGACGTGCGCGAAGCCCTCGAAGAGGGGTGTCGTCAGTTGAACCTCCCATTCCAGTTTGCGCTTGAGCCGTTGATCAGCCGGCTCTCGGAGTATTCCTGTGCCGCGGTTCAGTACCACAACAGTTCCGGCGACGCTTTCGACGAGGATTACTACCGCCGGGTTGAAGCCATGAAATATACTTTGGCGCACGATGACGGTATCGGAAGCGGCGATCTTGAGACGGCGGATGTCGTCGTCGTTGGCGTTTCGCGTGCGACCAAGACTCCCACGTGCATGTATCTCGCCTCGCGCGGCATCAAGGCAGCCAACGTTCCTTTGGTCCCCGGTTCGCCGCCGCCCGCCAGCCTGCTTCGCGCAAAAGGGCCGCTGATCGTCGGCCTGACGGTCAATCCTGCCCGGCTTGCGGTGATTCGTGCAGCACGCCTGAAAAGCCTCAACGACGATGAAAACACCACCTACGCGAATCAGGAAAGCCTGCGCCGGGAAGTAACCGAAGCAAAACGCCTGTTTCTTCGCTGCGGTTGGCCAATCATCGATGCCAGCAACCGCTCGATCGAGCAGACGGCATCCATGATCATCGAGATGCTTCGCAAGCGTGCCGGCGACAGCGCTCAGGTCTGAAATAGTTTGAACGATGGGCCGGTGACCGACACAGCCGATAGAGCTTGTTTCGTCGGCCAGTGAAAGAGAAAGGGCACCCCCAATTCGGGAGTGCCCTTGTTGCTATCCGATGCTGCGAACGACTATTCGTCAAATGGCTTGTGCATCAGCCGGCGAAGTTCTTTTCGGCGAAGCTCCAATTGACAACGCTGGACAGGAATGTCTCCACGAATTTCGGGCGCAGGTTGCGGTAGTCGATGTAGTAGGCATGTTCCCACACGTCGATGCATAGCAGCGCCTTGTCCGCAGTAGTCAGCGGGGTGCCGGCGGCGCCCATGTTAACGATGTCGACCGAGCCGTCGGGCTTCTTGACCAGCCAGGTCCAGCCGGAACCGAAGTTGCCGACAGCAGATGCCTGGAATGCCTTCTTGAAATCGTCGAACGATCCCCATTTCTTGTTGATTGCCTCCGCCAGCGCGCCGCTGGGGGTGCCGCCGCCATTGGGTTTCAGACTGTTCCAGAAGAAGGTGTGGTTCCACACCTGGGCTGCGTTGTTGTACACCCCACCGGCCGGGGCTTTCTTGACGATAGCTTCGAGATCGAGTGCTTCGAACTCGGTTCCCTTGATCAGGTTGTTCAGGTTGGTGACGTAGGCTTGGTGGTGCTTGCCATAGTGGTATTCGAGCGTCTCCTTGGAAATGTGGGGGGCGAGGGCGTCCAGGGCAAACGGAAGTTGCGGCAGTTGGTGTTCCATCATTTCTCCTTGAGTGAGTTAGAGCGGCGTTGGTCTTGGTCTTCTTTCTGCATTCAGCGCTGCGCCGAAGTTATCACAGCCTCCGCGCGGCCTGCGTGGAAAGAGACAGTGATGCGATCATTTGGTTCCAGGGTACTGCTGCTCCTGAGAATGGTGCCCGAGGCGTCGGTGACGATGCTGTATCCGCGCGCCAGTACGCTGATCGGGTTGAGATGAACCAAGCTGGCGTCCAGACGGGAGAGCTGCGCGCCGCGTTGCCCGTGGGCGGCGAACCAGGCGTTGTGCATTCTTTCCTCCAGCATTTCCAGTCGCCCGCGTCGCTTCGGCGTGTCCGGCCGGGCAAGACGAAGGCGTTGGCTCAGTCGAGCCAGTTCGAGGTTGCCGCGAGCACCGGACTGTCTGAGGGCAGCCGTCAGGCGTCGCTCATAGGTAGTCAGGAGTTCGTGTTGTTGCGCGATGCGTTGCCCGGGATGGATCAGGCGCCGGGACAACATGTCGACGTGCTGAGCGTGCCTGTCCAATCCTCTTTCGCACAGGCGTTTCAGGGCGCGTCGCAGGTCCGAGAGACGATTCTCCAGGGCTGAGCGCTCGGGTGCCGCGAGTTCTGCCGCTGCGGTCGGCGTGGCGGCTCGTTGGTCGGCGGCAAAATCGGCGATGGAAAAATCGGTTTCATGGCCAATCCCGGTGATGACAGGGATCCTGCACGCCCGGATGGCCCTGGCCACGGATTCGGCATTGAAAGCCCAGAGGTCTTCCAGGCTGCCGCCACCCCGGCAAAGGATCAGGACGTCGCATTCGCGCCGCTCGCTGGCAACGCCGATCGCCGAGGCTATCTGGCCGGGGGCCGTATCGCCCTGGACGAGTGTCGGGTAGATCACGATGCTGACCTGCGGCGCGCGGCGCGTCAGCGTCGTCAGTACGTCGCGCAACGCCGCCCCTTGCGGCGACGTGACGATGCCTATCCGGCGAGGGAAGTACGGGAGAGGACGCTTGATTTCGCCAGCGAACAATCCTTCTCGTTCCAGTTTTTCCTTGAGGCGCAGATACTGCTCGTAAAGATTGCCGATTCCGGCTTGGCGTGCCGTTTCCACGTTGAGCTGGAAATCGCCGCGTGCTTCGTAAAGTGTGACGAGAACCCTCGCTTCGATGTGCTGACCGTTTTCCAGGCGCCAGCCCAGCAGCTGGGCGCGATTGCGGAACATCACGCAGCGCACCTGGGCGCTGCCGTCCTTCAGCGAGAAGTAAGCGTGCCCGGAGGCGGCGACAGTCAAGTTGGATATCTCGCCGGCAACCCAGCACAGCGGGAATGCCGATTCGAGTCTTTCGCGCGCCAGGCGGTTGAGCAGCGAGACGGAAAGGATGGGTACAGGCGTGGCAAGGGCCGCGTCAAAGGAAGTGGGTTCAGTCATGCATCAATTCTACATTCTTGTCAAATGATGCACATCCTTGCTGGGTTAAAGCGGAGGTCTCGCCCTGAAAGCCTTGAATGGCAAGGGGTCTGGTTTAACTATATGATTTTAAACGACAAAAAATGATTGCTGCTTTTTTCTGCAAAGTGTGAAAAAGCCTTTCGGAAAGGGGACTTACACATTGTTCCCGAAATTGATCCACAAAGTTATCCACAGATTTTGTGGACAAGGATTTCGCCGTTGCGCAAGTTCAGGGCTTGCCGCTGGCGACGGCTCAAGCTAAAGTTCCATGCTTGAATCATCCTGAAGGGAATAGTGTGTTCTCGATCATTCTGGCCGCCGGTTGGCCGATCTGGCCTTTGTTGTTCGCGTCGATTATTGCCGTTGCTCTGATTATCGAACGCCTCGGCGCCTTGCGCCGACCCAAGGTGCTGCCTCCGGGGCTGCTCCAGCGCGTGATTGCCGAGTACCGCCAGCAGGGCGTAAACGAATCAGCCCTGGCTGCGCTCGAAGCCCAGTCGCCCTTGGGGCGTGTTTTGGCGGCAGGCTTGCGCAATGTCGGCAGTACGCGCGAAGTCATGCGTGAGGCGGTCGAGGAAACCGGCGGGGTGGTGGCTCACGAACTCGAGCGCTACTTGACCACTCTCGGAACGATTGCCTCGATCAGCCCGTTGATGGGGCTGTTCGGCACGGTGGTCGGGATGATCGAAATCTTCGGTTCTCAGGCTCCGACGGGCAGCAATCCGGTGCAACTGGCTCACGGCATTTCGGTTGCCTTGTACAACACCGGTTTCGGCCTGCTGATCGCCATTCCGAGCATGATCTTCTGGCGGCATTTTCGTGCGCTGGTGAACAGCTTCGTGATCGATATGCAGCAGCAGGCGGTGCGCCTCGTCGAAGTTCTGCACGGCGAGCGCAAGGCGTGAGGACGCGGCCATGAACTTCCAGCGCGGCCGTGGTTACGACGAGCCGGAAATCAACCTGATTCCGCTGATCGACGTGCTGCTGGTGATCATCATTTTCCTGATGCTCACCACGACCTATGCGAAATTTTCAGGGTTGGAGATCAATCTGCCGACGGCGGATGCAAGCAAGCAGGCCGAACAGCCGAATGAAGTGAGCGTCGCCGTGACGGCGACCGGGCAGGTGCTGGTCAACAAGACTCCCCTGGCTGCGATGGATGTCCGCTCGATCAGCGAAGCCTTGCGGCGCGCCGCAGGTGACCGGCAGGATCCGGTCATTGTGATTAATGCCGACGCCAAGGCAACGCACCAGAGCGTTGTCGATATCATGCAGGCAGCACAGGTGGCCGGGTATCCACATATCTCCTTCGCCACGCAATCGCCGCGTTGATCGGGGGGCGAGCCAGTGAGCCGCGACGCCCTTGCGCAATGCCTGCCGCGCTTGTGGAACCAGAAGCCGCTGGCGCCAATCCTGCTGTTCCTGTTGCCGCTGTCCTGGCTATTTGGCGTCATCGTTGCGCTGCGGCGCAGGTTGTACAGTCTCAGGGTCATCCCATCGCTGCGTCTCCCCGTCCCTGTGGTGGTCGTCGGCAACCTGACGGTTGGCGGCAGCGGCAAGACGCCGTTGGTGCTCTGGCTGGTGGACCGCCTGCGTGAGCAAGGCTGGCATCCTGGAATCATCAGTCGCGGATATGGCGGAAAAGCGGGGAACGAAACCCTGAGTGTAACCGCAGCGTCCGATGCGGCAGTGGTTGGCGACGAGCCTTTGTTGCTGGCGCGGCGCAGCCAAGTCCCGGTGTTCGTCGGACGGGATCGCGTAGCGGCCGGGCGAGCCTTGCTGGCGGAATATCCCGGGTGCGATATCGTGGTTTCCGATGACGGCCTGCAGCACTACCGGCTTGAACGTTCGGCGGAAATCGTGGTGTTCGACGGGCGTGGTGCGGGGAACGGGCGTTTGCTGCCCGCCGGGCCGTTGCGCGAGCCTCTGTCTCGCTTGGTGCAGGCAACAGCCGTAGTGTGGAACGGAGGCGCCGGGCAGCTGTGTGGAAGCGATGGCGGCAAGCCTCAGTTTTCGATGCGTCTCGTCGGTGAGCGTTTCGTGGACCTCAATGACCGGCAGCGAACGTGTTCGGCTGGGCAGCTGCGCGGAAAGCCGTTGCACGCCGTCGCCGGGATCGGCGATCCTTCCCGGTTCTTTGCCCAACTTGCGGCAATGGGACTCGAATTTTCGCCGCATCCGTTTCCGGATCATCATGCGTATGGTGCGCAGGATTTTTCTTTTGCCAACGGCGGCGTGCTGCTGATGACCGAAAAAGATGCGGTAAAATGTTCAGGTTTGGCCTTGCCCGAGGCATGGGTATTGCCGGTCGAGGCGCGGATCGATGACGCACTGCTCGGGCGCTCTCTGCTGGATACAATTCTGGAGAAGTTGAATGGACGCACGCTTGCTTGATATCCTCGTTTGCCCGATCTGCAAGGCCAACCTCGAGTATCGCAAGGCCGAGCTGGAACTGGTATGCAAACCCTGCAAACTGGCGTTTCCGGTGCGTGATGACATTCCGATCATGCTCGAGGATCAGGCGCGTCGTCTTTCCGAGGAGGATCTCTGATGTCGCTGCCCAACGTGAAGTTCAAGGCCGTCGTTCCCGCCCGCTACGCTTCTACGCGTCTGCCGGCCAAGCCTTTGCTCGATTTGGGGGGCAAACCGATGGTGGCCAGGGTGGCGGAATGCGCCGTCCGTTCCGGCGCCGATGAGGTCTGGGTGGCGACCGATCACGCCGATGTGGTCAGTGCGGCGCAGGAGCACGGTTTGTCCGTCCTGCTCACTCGCGCCGATCATCCGACGGGGACCGATCGTCTGGCCGAGGTCGTTGAACAGCGAGGATGGGGCGACGATACGATCGTTGTCAACGTTCAGGGTGACGAGCCGCTGATTGACCCTGAACTGATCGCACAGACGGCGCGCCAACTGGCCGAGAGTGGCGCGGATATCGCTACCGTGGCGCACCCGATCGACAATCCCGCCGACTTTTTCGCGCCGAACGTGGTCAAGGTGGTGTGCAAGGATAACGGCGATGCGATGTATTTCTCCCGAGCGCCGATCCCCTTTGCGCGCGACCATTTTGCGCAAAGCAAAGATTCGCTGCCTGCCGGTTTGCCGGCGTATCGACACATCGGCCTCTACGCCTATCGCGCCAGCTTCCTGCGCGCATATGCCAGCCTGGCGCGGTCGCCGGTGGAAGGCTTCGAGGCCCTGGAACAGCTTCGCGCCCTGTGGCACGGCTACCGCATCAGCGTGGTTGTTTCCAATCATCTGCCCATGCCAGGTGTCGATACCCCTGAGGACGCCGCACGCATGCAGGAGTGGTTCAACAAGAACTCCTGATCGATGTGCTCTTTCCAGTCGTCCGGCGAGCACGGGTGACTCGATCTCTCCGCCCTTAATCCATTCCATAACCACGAGGAAAAAATGAGACTGATACTGCTCGGGCCACCGGGCGCCGGCAAGGGAACGCAAGCCAGGTTCATCTGCGAAAAACACGGTATCCCGCAGATTTCCACGGGGGACATGCTGCGTAAAGCAATCAAGGCGGGTACGCCGCTGGGTATCGAAGCCAAGAAGCTGATCGATCAGGGGCGTCTGATTTCCGACGATGTCATCGTTACCCTGGTCAAGGAGCGACTGGTACAGGACGATTGCAGAGCCGGTTTCCTGTTCGACGGTTTCCCTCGTACCATTCCGCAAGCCGAGGCAATCAAAGCGGCAGGCGTGGCGGTCGATTTCGTGCTGCAGATCGAAGTGCCCGATGCCGAGATCGTAGAGCGCATGGGGGGGCGCCGCGTTCATCTCTGTTCCGGGCGGACGTATCACATCCTCTACAATCCGCCCAAGATCGAAGGCAAGGACGACTTAACCGGGGAGCCGCTCGTTCAGCGCGAGGACGATTGTCGCGAGACGGTGCTCAAACGGCTGCAGATCTACCACGCTCAGACGCGCCCGCTGATCGAGTACTACGCGCGATGGTCGGCGACGGGAGATCCCGCCGCGCCAAGAGTCCTGACTATTTCCGGGTCGGGCAGTGTCGAGGAGATTACCCGGGCCGCGTTAGCTGCGCTCGATTGTCCCGCATAGTCCCTGCGAGGCCGTTCGGACGTTGCGTCGCCTAGGCAGAAAGCAAGCGGGGTCAGCATGGCTGGCCCCGTTGTATTTTGCGGTGCCCACAGAATCCGGCTCTATAGGGCAATCGCAGGATTCAGCGAATAAATCCCGGTCAGGCTGACCTGTGCGAGTATGTGTCCCAGCATTGCTTCACGGACTTGTTGTCCGCCGAACTTTCCGTCTATCTGCAGTTTTTCCACATCCAGAGCAAATAGCGTGAACACGTAGCGATGGCGGATTTCGTCGTTCCAGGGCGGGCAGGGGCCGTCGTAACCGAAGTAGTCTCCGCGCATGTCGCCGTCGCCGGCGAACC
>Ga0316613_10002787_pt1 | contig 11138 bp, 7 predicted proteins | sample OWC_soil_day10_C_2_FD_207647 | JGI IMG/M metagenome (GOLD analysis project Ga0316613, IMG submission 207647) | Wetland soil microbial communities from Old Woman Creek delta, Ohio, United States - OWC_soil_day10_CT_b | ecosystem: Environmental > Terrestrial > Soil > Wetlands | place: USA: Ohio... | reverse complement strand
GGATTCAGGGACACGCGCAGGAAGCCGGAAAGCTGCTTGTTTGGCCGTGTTACATGAGCCTCAGTAAAGCTGGTATAAAGCTGTATCACTTCATCACCGGCAACATCTCCGGTATTTTTTACGTTACAGCTGATTTCCAGTTGTCCGTCAGCAGGAATTTCAGCTGCAGATAATTCCAGATCAGAAAGTTCAAATGTAGTATAGCTGAGACCATGTCCAAAACAGTAGAGCGGATCAGCAGGACCATCCACATATCCCCCGGAAAAGATGGAAGAAGCGGTGATGTCTCCTCCACTGTTATAACCGGACCCGATGCGGTGGTTATAATAGATGGGGATCTGTCCGGTTGTTCTCGGCACAGTCATTGTCATCTTTCCTCCGGGATTTGTTGTTCCGTCTAACACATCGGTAATTACCTTACCTGCAAACGGTCCGGGCATAAATGCCTGCAGGATTGCCCCGCAGTTTTCCTGTGCCCAGTTAACAGCAAATACACCTGGTCCATAAAGCACCAGAATTACCGGTTTTCCTGTTGCTGCAACTGCTTCCAGAAGCTTCTGCTGAACGCCTGGCAGATCAAGGAACTGACGGTCTTTCCCCTCACCTCCGGTTACATTGACCCAGCCTGAGTTTCCGCCGCATGCCATCACAATCACATCGGATTCTTCGGCGGCCTCCACTGCCTGGGCAAAACCATCTGTCTCTTCTCCAATGATGCTGCAGCCCTGTGCATAGGATACCGTGAAACGCTCTGTAAGAACTTCTTTTAAACTGCGTGTTCCTGTTCTTCTTAACGCTGATTCCATATCGTTCATGGCGTCCTGTTCTTCCTTTGAGAACATATCAAACATGACTGCAAAAGGTCCTTTGTATTTCTTTTCACTGCTTTGTGCTTTTTCCTGCTCATCAGCCAGACCGTTAAAACCAGTTGACTGACCGCTGGCACCGGCCTTCATCATTTCTACATATGCCGGATAGGTGTAACCGCTCACCGGATACCGCAGTGAATCTGCATGGGGGCCAATAAGCGCCACCTTTGTTCCTTTTTTCAGTGGCAGTACGCCGTCATTTTTTAACAGAACCATTGATTTGGATGCAATTTCTTCACTCAGTTCATTCTTTGAGTCATTGCATAATGCCGTCGTAACCTTCTCTTCTTCGCAATATGGATTCTCAAACAGGCCGTGTTTGAATTTTACGGTAAGCACACGGCGTACAGACGCATCGATACATTCTTCACTAAGTTCGCCGGAGCGTACGTACCCTGGCAGCTGACGGAAGGCTGCTCCTACGGGGATCTCTGTGTCAGTACCCGCTTTTTTCGCCAGATATCCTGCCTCTTCATAGGTTTTGGCAACCTTGAAGAATTGGTAAGTTTTCAGTACGGCTGCACCGTCAGACGTTAAAACTCCATCAAAGCCCATGGTCTTACGAAGCAGATTCTCAATAATATCCTTGTTAACAATCACAGGAAGACCATCTATTTCTCCGTAATTCGCCATCATGGCATCCAGTCCTGCCAGCTTGTCCGCTGCTTCAAAAGGGGTTGCAAATATCTCATAAAGCTCCCGTTTTCCCATACGGCATGCTGAAGTATTTAAACCGCCCTGTGTTGAGGAATATCCCAGGAAATGCTTTGCAATACAGCTGACGCCCTGCTCCTGCATTCCTTTTACATAGTGAACGCCGAACTGACTGGTCAGATAAGGATCTTCTCCAAAGGTCTCATATGTTCTTCCCCACCTGGGATCCTGAACGATATCGATTACCGGGCTCATGGCAGAGGTGATTCCCACACTGCGGCTCTCCTGGCCAATAATCTCACTCATTCTCTCAGCAAGCTCCGGCTCCCAGGTACAGCCCATATTGATCATCGCCGGGAAAAGGGTGCCGCCTGCTGCAGGATAGCCGCAAAGATTCTCTGCCTGTAACGCAACTGGTATTCCCAGTCTGGTCTCTTCCACAAAATAACGCTGAATCTGGTTGCTGATTCTGGATATCTGCTCCGGGCTTACCAGACCAACAATGGAATACTGAGTAAAACGTCCATGACCGTCAGGGAATTTCTCTTTTAAAAGCTCTGTATTTACTTTTCCATCTTCAATAAATGAAGCCGGTAAATCACCGCATAATTGGGCAACCTTCTCTTCAAGAGTCATTCTGGAAAGAAGATCCTCCACTCTCGCTTCTATCGGTTGATGTGGGTCCTTGTACAATTCCATATCAAATACCTCCATTTATTTTTTTATTTTTCTTATATCTTTGCAATTTGACACAATACCGTTCATTGGTTATAATGGTATTAATTATTTAAATTGTTTAATTTAAGGAGAGGACTATTACCACATGAAAAAAACATACCTTGTTGATCCCTTTAAGGCGGCAGTGAGCATTGCCACCGTCCTGTTTTCGCTTATGATAGTTATCAGCCTGATCATCATTCATCGTTTGGGGTCAGCTGCGGTATTTTTGCTGGTGGGGCTTCTCTTTGTAAAGCCAATGCTCACCTACGCCGCTTCCGTTTGTGTGGACCAGGAAGGAATCCGCTGCTTTCTCCCCCGGAAAGCGCTAAAAACCTTTACCTGGGATGAAATTGAGGAAGTGGGTGTTGCAGGAACAAAGCTGTTTACCAGGAAAGATTCAGGGAATACGGGATCACTTTACATCTACGTTTCAAAAACAGCGTTCACAGACGAAGACCGGTTTGACATGATGCTTCACTGGCCCCCAAAGGACCTGATTTATCTCACCTATTCCAAACAGCGCTTAGATGAAATACAGATGCGGTTCAGCCGCAAGATCCAGACCTATAATGCAGGCGAACTTCATTTCTGATTCTGCCACAAAGACTCCAAAAACACGGATTCTTCCTTAGCGTTTTTGGAGTCTTTTTCCTTAATTATACGAGGAACTTATTTCCTTAAGGCGGCAGCATGTCACGAAATGTCCAGGAGATACTTCTTCCTGCTTCTGTTGTTTTAAGCATTCCTCATTGGCATAGGGGCAGCGGGCCGCAAAGCGACAGCCTGGTTTTGGATTGACCGGCGATGTGATTTCACCGCGCAGAATCTCACGCTTATTGGGTTTATCAATATCTGTGGAAGGAATTGCAGAAAGCAATGCTCTTGTATAAGGATGAAGCGGATTTTTAAACAGTTCTTTGGAAGAACATTTTTCAACAACCTGTCCTAAGTACATAACACAAATATCATCGGAAATATGGCGTACCACAGACATGTCATGGGTAACAAACATATAGGTCAGGCCTTTTTCCTTCTGGAGCTTCTTTAAAAGGTTAAGTACCTGTGCCTGAATCGATACGTCAAGAGCAGATACCGGCTCATCACACACCACAAACTCAGGTTCTAATGCCAGCGCGCGGGCAATTCCCACCCGCTGTCTGCGTCCGCCGTCAAGTTCATGGGGATATGCCTTTCTCAATCGCTCATCTATACCAACCAGATCCATTAATTCCTGTGTTTTCTGATCAATCTGACTTTTTGTAAAACGCCTTGATACGATCAGGGGTTCCCGTATTGTACTGTCTATGGTTTTACGGGGATCAAGAGAGGAGTATGGATCCTGGAAAATAATCTGCATCTTCTCACGGGCCTGCCGTAAATCCTTTCCCTTTAAGTTAGTGACATCTTTTCCATTTAATAAAATCTGTCCTTCAGTGCTCTCATGTAGATGGATAATAGTTCTTCCCAGGGTGGATTTTCCGCAGCCTGACTCTCCTACAACACCCAGTGTACGCCCTTTTTCAATGGTAAATGTGACATCATCAACAGCATGAAGCATACCGCGGGGGGTTGTAAAATATTTTTTTAAATTCTTAACTTCAATAACCGGATTCATTTAATCCTCCCCCTTCATAACGGCATCGATACGGCAGCAGCGGCAGTCGTGTCCATCCTGAGTCGTGTACATGCTGACCGGTTCCTTCCTGCATGCATCCGTTGCGAATTTGCATCGCGGTGCAAAGGAGCAGCCCTGAGGCAGGTTGGTTGGATCCGGCGGCAGTCCGTCAATCGGGTGCAGCCATTCTTCATCCTCATTCATGTCTGGAATTGCGCCAAACAAACCGATGGTATATGGATGGGAAGGGTGCTTAAAAATCTGCTGTTTCGTTCCATATTCAATAATGCTGCCTGCATAGATGACTGCCACCGTATCGCACACCTGTGCAACAACACCCATATCGTGGGTAATTAACAGCATGGCTGTATTATATTTATTTCTTAACTCTGCGATCAGATCAAGCACCTGTGCCTGAATGGTCACATCAAGAGCTGTCGTTGGTTCATCTGCCAGAAGAAGGTCCGGATTGCATGCAAGAGCAATGGCAATGACAACTCTCTGCTTCATACCGCCGGAAAACTGGTGGGGATATGCGTAATAACGCTCTGCGGGGATCCCTACAATTTCAAGCATTTCCTTTGCCCTTTTTTCATGTTCTGCACGATTGTTGTTATCACTGTGCAGACTCACAACCTCTGCGATCTGATCCCCGACACGAAGGACAGGGTTTAACGCTGTCATGGGATCCTGAAATATCATGGAAACCTTGTTTCCGCGGATCTTTCTCATGTTAGTTTCCGACAGTTTCAGGAGATTTTCCCCTTCCAGGTAAATCTCACCACTTGCAATATGACTGCCAACATCGGGTAAAATCCTCAGAATGGATTTTGCAATGGTGGTTTTACCTGCACCGGTCTCACCAACCAGTCCCAGGGTTTTTCCCCTCTCCAGCTGAAGGGTTACGTCATTTACGGCATGGACGATCTGACCATCCGATTTGTATTCCACCTTTAAGTCCTTTATAGAAAGGAACGGCATATCTGTATTGATCTCTTTCTGATGCACAGCTGTTCCTCCTTCCTTAATTCTTCAATTTGGGATCGAGAGCATCTCTTAAGCCGTCTCCCAGTAAATTCAATGCAAGTACCGTCACTGCAATCGCAAGCCCTGGAAAATAAACCAGATGAGGAGCCTGACGAATAAACTGTCGGGCTGCTGACAGCATGGCACCCCATTCAGGAATAGGAGGCTGAACACCCAGACCGATAAAGCTTAAACCGGCTGCAAGCGTTATGGTCTGCGCCACTCCCATCGTGGCAGATACAATCATGGGTGAAATACAGTTGGGAAGCAGATGGCTTGTAATAATCCGGAATTTGCTGCAGTTAATGGACTGTGCTGCTTCTATGTATTCGTTTTCCCTCTCCTTAAGCATCTGGGCACGCAGCAATCTGGCCATACCGGAAATAGTTCCTATGGATAATGCGATAATTGTTTTAAAATAACCAGGTCCCAATACCGCCGAAATAACGATCATTAAAAGCATTCCGGGAATGGCCTGAATAATATCCAGCAAACGCATGATAATATTGTCCACCTGTCCGCCGAAATAACCGGCGATTGCACCAATGGTGCAGCCAATGACGGAACCAATGGCAACCGCTATGATACCGATGGAAATAGAATACCTTGCGCCAAAAAGCACACGGCTGAAAATATCTCTTCCCATATCATCGCATCCAAACAAATGAGACGGTGACGGTTTGGCAAACATATTCGCCATGTCCATAAAGGAATAATCATAAGGTATGATATAAGGTGCAAGAATCGCCAGGATAATCTCAGTTGAAAGGATTACAAGACCAAGCATTGCCGCTTTATTCTTGCTCATCTGTTTCATGACAGTTGCAAATCCGCCCTGCTTTTTGGCATGTCCGGTTGTCTTAGGCATTTGCTTTCACCTTCCTTTTCTTCCTGCCTGAAGCATACTGTGCTTTAATTCGCGGATCTACCAGTGCATAAAGTAAGTCTACAATAAGCATACAGAAGCTGAATGTAATTGCAAGGAAAATGGAGCCTCCCTGCACAATGGGATAATCACGGCTGTTTACAGCACCAATAATATAAGTACCCATACCTGGAATTGCAAAAATAGTTTCAATAATCATTGCTCCTCCAAGAAAATGACCAAACATAGTACCCATAACAGTAATAATAGGGATTAAACTGTTTTTTAAGGCATGTTTCATGATTACATCCCGTTCCGGCACACCTTTTGAACGTGCAGTCGTAATATAATCGGCACGGATTACATCAAGCATGGCTGACCGGGTCTGTCTCGCACAGCTTGCAAGACCTCCCGTACTTCCGGAAATAGCCGGCAGAATGTAAAATTTAATTCCGGCAAGCCCGGTTCCAATTCCCAAAGCAGGCAGCCAGTTGAGTTTTACGGAGAACTGTAAAACCAGTAACAATGCCAGCCAGAAGTTAGGAATGGCCACACCAACCAATGCCAGCACCATACACAGGGAATCCTGCCATTTATTCTGCTTGATTGCAGCTATCACACCCAATGGAATTCCAAAACCAATGGATATGAATAAGGTTGTAACAGTCAGCATCAATGTTCTCGGAAGACGTTCCTTAATAGTACTGATAATATCCACATTAGTCAGCCAGGATTTTCCAAGGTCAAAATGAATAAAAACATCACTCATATACCGACCAAGACGAAGCACCAGCGGATCATCCAGTCCCAGTTCCAGACGCTTAGCTGCAAGTTCTGTTTCTGTCGCAGATGGACCAAGGATAATTTCCTCCGGCTTTCCCGGACAAAAGGTCATCATTATGAAAACAAGAATTGCAACTCCCAGAACAATCGGTATCATCCAGATCAATCGTTTCAATACATATTTTAGCATATATTATTCTCCATTGAAGCTGACTGGTGCGCAGCCACATTCTGCTTTCCTGCGCACCTCAGCTTAGAATTAGTATAAAACTGTTCTGCTTATGATGTTTTAGTAGTTTGTAAAGGTACTGGAAGCCGGAGCAATATAACCCTGATATTCAAGTACTTCCTTATCCAGACCTGCATCTTTTCTTACAACAACAATTGTCTGTGGGTTAAACATACCATAAGCAATTGCGTTATCCTTGATATAGTTATGTACTGCATCAATGTTTTCTTCTGTATAACCGCTTGGTGTCCATGTCTTATATAAAAGCTCTGCCAGTGTATTGTCATGACGGCTTGTTGCATCGCCGGTTTTGTAAGCAGCCGGATCATACCGGATAGACCAGTGGTCACTTAAGAAGGTTCCGCCGATTGTGTTAATTACAATGTCATACTGTGTACCATCAAGACGGATTGAAGTATATAATGCCATATCAACGATTTTTAATTCTACCTTGATGCCGATTGCCATCATATAACTTTGCAGCATCTGTGCCATTCTCTGTGTCATTGTATTGCTGGTTCCAAGAATGGTAATAGTTTCCCCGTTATAGCCGGATTCTGCTACCAGCTGTTTTGCCTTTTCTAAATTATAATTGTAATAATCTTCTTCCAGCCACTTCTGGTTAAATCCATTAAACATGGGCGGGCATACATCGTACATTGGAGTTCCGTATCCCTGAAGAAGACCTGTAATCAGACCATTTTCATCAATACTATAGCAGATTGCCTGACGAAGCTTCACATTATTTGCAACCTCACTGTTATCTGCACCAGAGAAGAAAATCTGATATCCCTGGGAACCGTCTGCCAGTTCAACCGTATAATCCTTATTGTCAATAAACTGCTTTGCAGAAGAAGGATCAAGAGCTATTACCATGTCAACAATACCGGTTTCAAGAGCAATTGCCATCTGGGAAGATTCTGTAATACAGTGATAGCAGAGCTTTTTAACACTGGGTCGTACACATTTGGGCATATTAGCTTCATCCTGCCAATAGTCACTTCTCTTTTCAAAAGTCAATTTTGAATTGGCGGTATATTCTGTAATCATGTAGGGTGATGTGGAAACCAGTGATGCACCGAATTCATCAGAGCTGGCTTCAAAAGCTTTTTTCGATATTGCGTATGTATCTCTTAAAAGAGATTCAAAAGTACCCACAATATTAGATTTCATCTTAACTGTCAATGTATAGTCGCCAGTCTGTTCCACGCTCTCAACCTTTGCAAATACAGGCTTTAATGCTCTCTTCATGGATTCCTGCATAAACCACACAATATCAGATGCATCAATCTTATTTCCTGCAGAATCGCTTACTCTGTCCCAGATTTCAATATTATAAGTAAACCCGTCATCATCTGTTTTCCAGGATTTTGCTACCAGTGGTTCCATTTCCCGAATTTCATTTACAACTGCCAGAGATTCATACAGCTGGGTCATAAACGGAGCATTTCTTAAAGTGTTGCCGCGAAATGGAGTTAAACTTTCCACCAGTGATGAATAACCAATATCCAATACACCATCGCCGCCCGTAGTGGCTGCTGCCTGAGTCTCCACGCCACCCGCCGTTGTACTCTCAGTTGCGGCACTGCTGCCTGCACTGCTTTCAGTTGTTTCTGACTTAGATCCTCCGCAGCCTGCCAGCGTAGAAGCTGTCATAACCACCGCCATAGCAAGCGAACAAATTTTTTTAAAACCTTTTTTCATAAAAAATTCCTCCTTCTCTGATGCCTTATTATTTCAAGTGCTTTTCATACACCTGATATTAAAAAGAGATACCGCTGGCACTTCTGTCACAGACAGCTGCCCCATAACCGTTTGCCTGATTCTTATTTCTGTTCTTTCCCAGAGCCTGAAACATATACTGTTTATACGCTTCCACTCCTGGTTGGTCAAACGGGTTAACTCCAAGAATTTTTGCCGATAAATAGCATACAAACTCGAAGAAATAAAACAACTGGCCAAATGTCCCCTCGTCTACAGCAGGTACACGTATCTTCACACACGGAAACTTTTTGCTGTGTGCTGTGATTGTCGCCTCAAATGCTGCCCTGTTTATTTCATCAAAATCCTTACCGTCTAAATAATCAAACAAATCATCTACATTGTCATTGTGCAGTACATAAGATGCTCCTGTATCCTGAACCTCTAAGAAAGTTTCAAAAATCACATTGGATCCATCCTGTAAAAACTGCCCGATGGAATGTAAATCCTCAGAAAAGTTACCAAACAAAGGATATAGCCCTTTGTTATCTTTTCCTTCGCTTTCACCAAACAGCTGCATCCACCACTTTGCAAAACGGAAGTAGCGGGGTTCAAAATAAGAAAGCATCTCCATGCTGAATCCCTTCTGATACAAAAGGTTTCTTATCACTGCATATTTTAAAGCCATACTGTCAGAAGCGCTTTCTTTAAGCAGCCTCTGACGCATACACTGTGCACCAGCTGCAATTGCTTCAATATCAATTCCTGCAACAGCCATGGGGAACAGTCCTACCGGAGAAAGGGCCGTAAAACGTCCTCCAATATTAGAGGGGAACGGCAGAAAATAAAATCCATTCACCTTGCAAAGCTTTTCCAGGTGACTTCCTTCAGTGCCTGTACAGATCACACGCTTTGCGTATTCTTCCCCATATTCTTTTTTCATAAAACTGCGCAGAGCACGAAATCCAATGCCAGGTTCCAGTGTTTCGAAGTTTTTAGCGATTACATTTATGTAGACACTCTTTCCTTTTAATTCCTGCAGCACATTGCGGATACTGTCTGCGGAAATACTGTTTCCTGCCCATACAATCGTAACCGGTCCTGTCTTTCCAATTGCATCTACCACTGCACGAGCCGCCTGATTGGATCCGCCGATACCGATCACTACGAATACATCTGCATTCTTCCTTACATCTGCTGCTAATTTCTGATAATGCGTAATCCACTTTTCTCCTGCCCACTCATCTACATCAAGCCAGCCAAGATTTTCTTCATACTGTTCTTCCCCATACTTTACTTCATCAAGGTAAGAAGCATATTCTTTAATTCCATCTGCAATTTCCTCTTTGGAAAAACATGAGGATCCGTCTATCAACTCCATACTTATTTCTTTCATCGTTCACCTCGAAAAGTGTAAAATCAATTAATTAATTAATTTAATTTATACTAATATTACTTTACATTCTGCTATTATTCAAGATGTGAATTTTCATAAATTTATATCAATTATTTTGTGCAATTTTTACAATGTTTTACCTGCTTCGACAAATTGCATTAGATAACCGTTCTATTAAAGAATTTCGTTCGCGCATGCTTTGTTGTTAACATTGATGGTGCTGGTAAAATATGGAAGATTGATTGAAACAGTTTATTCAAGTAAAAAAAGCCCACCGGCCCGCTGCGAAAAGCAACATTCCGATGGACTTATTTAATAATTTTATTTATGCATTCATGAATAATTCGATATCATCATCCACTTCACCAATTCCTGCAATACCGAAGGTGTCTACAAGCACCTTTGCAACATTAGGAGATAAAAATCCTGGTAATGTCGGTCCTAAGTGAATGTTTTTTACACCAAGGTGAAGGAGTGCAAGAAGTACGATAACTGCCTTCTGCTCATACCAGGCGATGTTGTAAGCGATAGGAAGCTCATTGATATCAGCCAGACCGAAGATTTCCTTTAACTTCATTGCAATGACTGCAAGAGAATAGGAATCGTTACACTGACCTGCATCAAGGACTCTTGGAATACCATTGATATCGCCTAAATTCAGTTTATTGTATTTATATTTTGCACAGCCTGCTGTCAGGATTACAGTATCCTTTGGAATCTTCTCTGCAAACTCTGTATAGTAGTTTCTTGATTTTGCTCTGCCGTCGCAGCCTGCCATTACGAAGAATTTCTTGATGGCGCCGGATTTTACGGCATCAACCACCTGGTCAGCCAGTGCAAATACCTGATTATGTGCGAATCCGCCTACAATTGAGCCAGTTTCAATCTCTTCCGGACTTGGAAGTGTCTTTGCAAGTTCGATGATTACTGAGAAATCTTTCTTTCCGTTCTCATCTGCTTCAATATGTGTGCATCCTGGGAAGCCGGTAGCGCCTGTGGTGAAGATTTTAGCTGCTGCTTCAGGAGTTCTTGGAGGAACGATACAGTTGGTTGTAAAGAGAACCGGACCATGGAAGGATTCAAATTCTTCTAACTGTTTCCACCATGCATTTCCGTAATTTCCTGCAAAATGATCATATTTTTTAAACGCAGGATAGTAATGGGCAGGAAGCATCTCGCCGTGGGTATAAACGTCTACGCCGGTTCCGGCAGTCTGTTCTAAAAGCTGTTCCATATCTGCTAAATCATGACCGGAAATTAAGATGGCCGGGTTCTTCCTT
>Ga0316613_10002785_pt1 | contig 11144 bp, 9 predicted proteins | sample OWC_soil_day10_C_2_FD_207647 | JGI IMG/M metagenome (GOLD analysis project Ga0316613, IMG submission 207647) | Wetland soil microbial communities from Old Woman Creek delta, Ohio, United States - OWC_soil_day10_CT_b | ecosystem: Environmental > Terrestrial > Soil > Wetlands | place: USA: Ohio... | reverse complement strand
GACCGGATCGGCGTCGGCCTTCTCGCCGATGCCGAAGGCGGCCGATGGCGTCGCCGGAGTGAGAATGGCATCAACACCCGCGGCGTAGACCGTCTCGAAATCGCGCTTGATCAGCGTACGCACCTTCTGGGCGCGCAGGTAGTAGGCATCGTAATAGCCTGCCGACAGCACATAGGTGCCGATCAGGATGCGACGCTTCACCTCGGTGCCAAAGCCGGCGGCCCGGCTATTCTCGTACATGTCGACGATGTCCGAGCCCGGCACCCTGAGGCCATAGCGGACGCCATCGTAACGGGCGAGGTTTGACGACGCCTCGGCCGGGGCCACGATGTAATAGGCCGGCAGGGCGTATTTGGTGTGCGGCAGCGAGATGTCGACAATCTCGGCGCCGGCATCGCGCAGGATGTCGATGCCCTTTTGCCAGAGTGCGTCGATCTCGGCCGGCATGCCATCGAGCCGATATTCTTTCGGAATACCAATCCTGAGGCCCTTCACCGACCTGCCGATGGCGGCCTCGTAGTCGGGAACGGGGATGTCCACCGAGGTGGTGTCCTTCGGATCGACGGAGGCCATCGACTTCAAAAGGATGGCCGCGTCGCGCACATCGCGGGCGATCGGGCCGGCCTGGTCGAGCGACGAAGCGAAGGCCACGAGGCCCCAGCGCGAGCAACGGCCATAGGTCGGCTTGATACCGGCGGTGCCGGTAAAGGCGGCCGGCTGGCGAATCGAGCCGCCGGTGTCGGTGGCGGTCGCCCCAAGGCAAAGGCGCGCGGCGACCGCAGCGGCCGAACCGCCCGACGAACCGCCCGGCACCAGATTGACCTCGGAACCATCGCGCCGCCACGGGTTGACCACCGGCCCATAGTGGCTGGTCTCGTTGGAGGAGCCCATGGCGAACTCGTCCATGTTGAGTTTGCCAAGCATGACGGCGCCGTCGGCCCACAAATTGGCCGACACCGTGCTCTCGTAGGTCGGCTCGAAGCCATTGAGAATGTGGCTGCAGGCCTGGGTATGCACGCCCTTCGTGGCGTAGAGGTCCTTGATGCCGAGCGGCAGACCCTCGAGCGCACCGGCCTTGCCGGCGGCGATGCGCGCATCGGAGGCTTTCGCCATATCGCGGGCCGTGTCGGGCGTTTCCGTGACATAGGCGTTGAGCACGCGCGCCTGTTCCATGGCAGCGAGATAGGCGTCGGTCAGCTCGACGGCGGTGAAGGTCTTGGCCTTCAGCGCGTCGCGCGCCTCGGCAAGGGTGAGTGCGGTGAGATCGGTCACGGCGGAAATCCCGGAAAATCGTGAGGGGCTGGCGTCTGGCGGGAGTTACTCGACCACCTTGGGCACCAGGAAGAAATTGTCTTCGGTGACGGGGGCGTTGGCGGTGATCGCCACGGCATCCTCGCCATCGGTGACGATGTCCTGCCGGCGGCGCATCTTCACCGACACCACCGACGTCATCGGCTCGACACCGGCGACGTCAACCTCGTTCAGTTGCTCGACGAATCCGAGAATGGAATTGAGCTCATTGGTCATGCGCTCCGTCTCGTCATCAGTGACCTTGATCCTGGCGAGACGTGCAACGCGGCGCACAGTAGCCGTATCCACGGACATGTAGATTCCCTCGAACAGACTGGAATGACCCGCGTATAGCACCGGTCGCGGCCGGGAGCCACCCGCTTCCTCACCCTCTCGGTCGCATGTCCGGAGATTCGGGGCCAGGCCCCGGTGAGTCGCAGCCGGCAACACCTCGCAGCCACCTCAGGAAGGGTGTCCGGACCGGACCGCACGGATTGGAGCCAAATGCACGTCAACCATCCAATGCGGCGACCATACGCACCTCCGGTTGCTTAACACATTGATCTTTACGAATATTTTAGCTCTTCGGTCCAGCCGCCGCCGTATCGCTGAAAACGTCCAAAATGAAGTTCTGCGTTCTGAACCGCGTTTGATGGCAATCTATTGTTTTTTCATTGATGAATTCGGCACAAACGGTTTATGAGTCCCGCACTTTTCGGCACGGCCTTTCCATTTTTCAGGTATACCGAGCGTATCATGCACATTGTGCTCGTCGACGGTAGTCGAACCGGACTGATGATCCTGCAGAGGATGCTTGAACCTCGTGGTGACGACGTCGCTTATTTCACCGACGGCCGCGAGGCGCTCAACTATATCCAGGCGACGCCGCAGGCCGAGGTGCTGATCACCAGCTTTGAAATCGGTGGCGTTTCCGGCACCGAACTGTGTTGGGAGGCTCGAATTCTTGCCGACGCAGGCCGGCCGCTTTACGTGATCGGCATGTCGGCTTCCAACGACGCCCAGCACTCCATCGGCGTTCTTGACGCGGGCGCCGACGACTTCATGTCCAAACCGCCGCGCCAGGACGAACTCAATGCCCGCCTGCGGGTAGCCGAACGGACGCTGATCATGCAGCGCCGTCTGATCGAGATGGCGACGGTTGACCCGCTGTCCGGTCTCTACAACCGCGGTGCTTTCCGCCAGCGGTTCGACGCGGAAATCACCGGCGCCGATCTCGGCGGCACCTTTTCGTTGATCCTGTTCGACATCGACCACTTCAAGCAGATCAATGATATCTACGGCCACGACGCTGGCGACGAGGTGATCCGCAACGTCGGCACATTGCGCGTGCCATCGGACGCCTACTTCTGCCGCATTGGCGGCGAGGAGTTTGCCGTGATCCTGCTGAGCATCCCCGTCGATGGCGCCGTCTCGGTCGCCGAGTACCTGCGCGGGCAGATCAACGCGTTGGAAGTCGAACGTGGTGAAAACACCATCCGACTGACCGCCAGCTTCGGCGTTGCCGAGTTTCGGCCGGGAGACACGGTCAACGACCTTTACCGCCGCGCCGATGCGGCGCTTTACCAGGCCAAGAACACCGGCCGCGACCGCGTGTCGGCGACTTCGCCGGAAATCGTCTCCTGAGTTTCACATCGGCGCGGCTTGGGATAGATCGCCCGCCGTGCTAGGGGACAGCCTTCCTCTCGACAGGCAGAAGGCAGCACCGATGACCGAGACCGGAGACCCCGTCGCCCTTGTGGCCACCCTGCCATCGGGTCAGCGTCTGTTCGGCCTCGATCTCGGCACCAAGACGATCGGCATCGCCATTTCCGACGAGCGATTCCTCATCGCGACGCCGCTGGTCACCCTGACGCGTGTCAAGTTCGGCAAGGACGCCGCCGCCCTGATCGACCTCGCCAACCGACATAACGTCGGCGCCTACGTGCTGGGCTTGCCGATCAACATGGACGGCAGCGAGGGGCCGCGCGCCCAGTCTACACGCGCCTTTGCCCGCAATCTCGCCCCGCTCGACAGCCGGCCGATCCTCTTCTGGGACGAACGGCTATCGACGGCGGCCGTCACCCGCACACTCCTCGAGGCGGATACCTCGCGCCGACGGCGTGACGAGGTGGTCGACAAGCTCGCCGCCAGCTTCATTCTGCAAGGCTTGCTCGATCGCCTGCATCTCGCCGCGCGCGCCGACGATCCGCGCCGGCTCTGAGATCATTCCGGACCGGGCTGCTTTGTCGACTTTCTGATCAGCATCAGGTTGCGGATGTAGATGAGAAGACCAAGCCCCTGGCCGGCGATGAACACCGGGTCCTGCCGGGCAATGGAATAGATCAACAGCAGGAAGCCGCCGCCCAGCGAGAACACCCAGAAGGCGACCGGGATCACCGACGCCTTGGCCTTTTCAGACGCAAGCCACTGCACGATGAAGCGCATGGTGAACATGAGCTGAGCGACGAAGCCGAGAATCACCCAGAAATCGAGCTGTTTGACGAATACGTCATGAAGCCAGCCGGCAAACTGCGCAAAGAGATCAGCCATTGTCGTTTCCGATTTCCGAGGCCACAGGAAGACGCTTGATGCGCCGCTTCAGCCACCAGACGCCGAACAGGTCGAGGATGCCCTGCAATCCGCGATCGAAGATGCCATAGTTGGAAGCGCCATGCATGCGTGAGCGATCGACGACGTCGAGATGGGTGACGCCATAGCCTTCCCTGAGCACCAGCGCCGGCAGGTAGCGGTGCCAGCCATGAAAAAATGGCAGCAGCAGGAAGATGTCACGCCGCACGGCCTTGAGGCCGCAGCCAGTGTCGCGCGTCGCGTCGTCTAGGATGGCGTTGCGCAGCCAATTGGCGAAGCGCGAGGCATAGCGCTTGGCGAGGCCGTCGGTGCGCTTGAGGCGCTGGCCGGCGGCGATCCCCACCGCCGGACCGGCGGCGATCAGCGCGTCGACCAGCTTCGGGATGTAGGCGGGATCGTTCTGGCCGTCGCCGTCGATTGTCGCGACGATCTCGCCGCGGGCGGCGAGTACGCCTGAACGGACCGCCGCCGACTGGCCACAGGCCTCGACGTGGCGGATGTGGCGGATCGGCTTGCCCTCGGTCTTCCAGGCAGCAATCGCGGCGCCGGTGCCATCACTCGAGCCGTCGTCGACGACGATCACCTCGAAGGCCCGGCCGGCCATGGCCGCGACAATCTCCGGCACGATGACCGCCAGGTTTTCCGCCTCGTTGCGGGCGGGAATGACGACCGAGACGAAGCCCGTCTCGGAAGGTTTCGGTACGATCATGCTGGTCACTCCGACCGGTTGCGCGCCTACCGCGGAGTCCGGCAACTCCGCCTCTGAGAGATGCAAATCGGCGACGACGCTCCGCCTGCTTATGGCAAGCCGGAGCCGCGTCAACAAGGCCCTGCCCTCGCCGGAGAGTATGTCGATCCGATGACGGAGCGGCAGCGGCAACCCAGTTTTCGACAGGCGCAACAGCCGACCCCGCCGCGCGAACCAAACAGCGACGAGCAGCGCGCCCCAGGTGCCGAAGGAAAGGCCGGCGACCACGTCGGAAACCCGGTGGGCATTCACCATCACCCGTGATGCGCCGATGGCGATTGCCAACGGCCAGACAACGACCGCCAGCGGTCGCCACAAAAATGTCAGCGCCAGGGCGAAGGCCGCCGCCGTCGTCGAATGCCCCGACGGGAAAGCGGCGTATGACGGGCGGAAAGCAAAGGGATGGATGACCCGCCCGCCCTCGACCGACGGCCGGGAAAAGCCGAGTGAATACTTGACGGCCAGCACGGCGATGCCGGTGACGGCAATGGCGGCGAAGAAGAACAGCACCATGCCGTGGATGGTCTCGAAATCTCTGGGAGACCCGAATTTCGGCTGCTTGAGATACTGCAGGAGGATCAGCGCGAGGCCCGAGGGGATCAGCATCCAGTCGGATTGCCCGATCCGCGACAGCAGCCGCCAGATCGGCGCGGGCGATCCACCAGCCATCACCCAGGCGCGCACCTCTTCATCGAACCGGCTCGATACGATGACCGCGAGGATCATCAGGAGCGCTGCCAGCCACAGGGCGGTTTTGACCACGTCGGGGTCGCGCCAGCTGGCCGGCCGTCTGTTGATCAGCATGGGCGGCTCCTCACGGCTTGGCAAACAGCAGCATGGTGCGCAGCTTCATACCATTCAGGTTGCGACCAGAAATGGTGGCGGCGGGTTCCAGCGCCGTGTCTGCCTCGCCGAGCGCCGCGACAAATGCATCCTTTGCCTCCGCCACAACGATGGCGACGGCGCAATCATTCGCCTTGAAGGCCTCGGCGGCAGCCGGCGCGGTGGTCCGCAAGGTCGAGGTGCCCAGGCGGAAGATGGTGCTCGGCTCACCGTAGCCGACCACTGAAACGGCCGGTGCCTCGCAGCGACGGACGGCGACCACGGCGTCGGCCAGGTCGTCGCTGAGCCAGATCTGCCGGGCAGACGGCAGCAGGACCGCATAACCGAGCACCATCAAGCCGCCAGCAGCGGCGACCGTCGCGGCCAGCCCACAGCGCACCCTTCCGGACGCCAGAAACCGGCTCGCCGCAAAGCCGAGGCCGGCGACGATCACCGCGCCGACGAGGCCCTGCCAGCTCGCGTAGCCCTGATAAACGAGAAAGGCGATATTGAGCCCGAAGCCCACGAGGACCGCGCCAACCGCGACGAAGGCGACGGAGAGTCGCCAGCCGCGCCGCGCCGGACCGATGGCGCCGGTGTCGAGCATCAAGGCCACCAGCACGGCGAGTGCCGGCATGAAGGGCAGCACATAGTTGGGCAGCTTGGTGGCTACCGCCTCGAACACCAGCCAGCCGGGCACCAGCCAGGCGATCAGGAAGACCACCGCCGGTTCGCGCCGGGCCTTCCACCCCTGGATGATTGCAAGCGGCGCCAGGACCGACAGCGGCCAGAAGGTGCCGAGCGCCACCAACAGGTGCACGCCGGGCAGTGCGCCGTGCGATTCCTGGCCGGAGGCTACCTTGCCGAGCATATCGTGACCGACCGCCTGGCTGAAGAAGGCACCGCCAGAGATCCAGCCGATGGCAATAAGCCACGGCAGCACGAGAAGGAGCATCCACAGGATACCCCTGAGCGGCGACAGCGCCCGCCAGAGCGTCGTCGACCGCTCCTTGGCCAACACTGCGAGAAGCGTGAGGCCGACCACCAGCGGCGTGATCGGTCCCTTGATCAGGATGCCGACACCCATCGCCGTCCAGAACAGCGCGTTGCGTGGCAGTGACCGCCCCCTCGTCGGATCGACATAGGCGCGAGCCAGCGCGAACTCGGCGGCCAGCACGGTGGCACACAGCATGGCGTCGGTCTTGGCGATACGGGCTTCAAAGCCGATGAGCAGTGTTGATGCGGCAAGAAGGCCGGCAAACAGGCCCGTCCGTGCCGTGCCCAGCGTTGCGCCGACGCCATAGGTAAAGAGCACGAGCAGCACCGCGCCGACCAGCGACGGCAAGCGATAGATCCAGAGCGGCGCGTCCTTGCCGTAGCCGGAAAGCTCGGCTGCGGCCGCCTGGATCCAGTAGATGCCCACCGGCTTCTTGTAGCGCGGCTCATCTTGAAAGCGGATATCGATCCAGTTGCCGGTTTCCAGCATCTGGTGGGTGGCCTGCACGTAGAGCGCCTCATCGCGATCAGTGAGCGGCAACGACGAGATGCCGGGTGCCAGCAGTGCAAGGGCGACAAACGTCAAGATGAGCAAGTTGACGAGATGCGACCGCACGTGGCCCGGCAGGCTACCGGGCGCCGACGGTGCAACCGACGCTTCCCCGTCGCCAATCCGTTTGTCGTTCTGCTCATCCATGCGTCGAAATCCGCGCCAAAGAAGCTTTCTGCCAAGAGATACGGGGCGCCTCTTAGCACGGAAAGACACATCTGGGCATCACAGTTGCGCAACTGCGCGACGCGGTGCGGCCTGCGATGCCCCACCTTGTCAAAAATATCCAGATCTCCATGAAACGGTTCCCAAAGCCGCCTCAATGTGGAAGCATATCAGCCCTAGATTCCAGAAACATCCGAGGCTCGAATGCATCAGATCGCGGTCGCCAACCTCGTCTTGGCCCTGGGCGCGACGCTGATCCTCCTCGGCATCCTCTCGAGCCTGCTGGCCTCGCGCTTTGGCACCCCGCTGCTGCTCGTCTTCCTCGTGGTTGGCATGCTGGCCGGCGTCGACGGCCCTGGCGGTATCGAGTTCAGCAACTATCGCCTCACCTACCTGATCGGTTCGTGCGCGCTTGCCATCATCCTGTTCGACGGCGGCCTCAGAACGCGGCTCGCCGAAACGCGCGAAGCGCTGGCGCCATCCCTCACGCTGGCGACGGCCGGGGTTGCGATGACTGCCATCCTGATCGGTGCGTTCGGCTCTCTGGTTCTCGGCTACGGTCTCATCGAAGGGCTGCTGCTCGGCTCCATCGTCGCTTCGACCGATGCTGCCGCGGTGTTCTTCCTGCTGAAGACGGGCGGCCTGCAACTCAGACCACGCATCGGCGCCATGCTGGAGATCGAATCCGGCTCCAACGATCCGGTGGCGGTGTTTTTGACCATCGTCCTCACCGAACTGGCCGTCGCCCATTCTGCGCCGGGCCTCGGCACGCTGACGGACCTCGTCAAGCAGGCGGCGCTGGGCGGTGCCATGGGCATTGCCGGCGGCTCGCTGGCGACGATGGCCCTCAACCGCCTGACACTGCCCGGCGGACTGCATCCGCTGTTTGTCATCGCGCTGACCGTCAGCGTTTTCGGCGTGACCTCCTATTTCGACGGGTCGGGCTTCCTCGCCGTCTACCTGGCCGGCTTGATGGTGGGCAACAGCGGCGTCCGCGCCTATCCCGTCGTCAGCAAATTTCTCGAAAGCGCCACCTGGCTCTGTCAGATCGTCATGTTCCTGATGCTCGGCCTGCTGGTGACGCCCAGCAAGCTGATCGAGTATGCGCCCGAGGGGCTGACGATCGCCCTGTTCCTGATGGTCATCGGCCGGCCGGCGGCCGTCTGGATCTGTCTGAAGCCCTTTGGCTTCACGCCGCCGGAAATCAACTTCGTCTCCTGGGTGGGCTTGCGCGGCGCCGTCTCGATCTTCCTCGCCACCGTGCCGACGCTGGCCGGGGCGCCCAACGCGCCGATGTACTTCAATGTCGCCTTCTTCGTCGTGCTGATATCGTTGCTCGTCCAGGGCTGGAGCATCGCGCCGGCCGCCCGCTTCTTCGGTATGGCGCTGAAGCGGGCGGCGGCCAGCGCTCGCCGTGTCGAGATCGATCTGCCCGGCCAGACCAACAATGAAATGGTCGGCTATCCAGTGCGCCCCGACAGCTACGCTGCCCTGCGGCCGGCCGCCCTGCCCGCCTGGCTGAAACCGGTGATCGTGGTGCGTGATGGCACCGTCAAGAACGCGGCCGAAGCCGGTCAGATCAGGGGCGGCGACTATGCCTATTTCATAGCCCCCCAGGATCGCGTCAACCGACTCGACCGGCTCTTCGTGTCTCTACCCGCCGAGACCGTGGCCGCCGCCAAGCGCACGGCCTTCGGCGAATTCGCGGTCGCGCCGGACGCTTCGCTTTCCGATCTCGCCACTTTCTACGAGATGCAGATCCCGCAGAACCTTGTCGGCCTCACCGTCGCCGAAGCCTTCTCGGCCCGTTATGTCGGTCGTCTGCGCGTCGGCAACCGGCTGACGCTCGCCTCCTATGCCGAACTCGTGGCGCGATCAGTTGAAGACGGACGCCTCATCAAGGCGAGCCTCAGGTTGGAAGATGTTGCCGACCTCACCATGCGCACACCGCAGGTGCCGCCGCCCAGACTCATGCGACGCCTCTACAGCCGGCTACATCAACGGTTCTGGGGAGAGGTAAAGCCGACCGAGCCGGTGAAATAAGCCGACGTCAACGGAGGGAGGATCGGACTGGGCTACTGGCCCGATACGGCGTCGATCGCTGGGTGAAGGACGCGGTCGCCGACGGCAAGTCCGATACGCTTGGCCTCAGGCGTCGCCAGTTCAAGAATGAACCGCACCGGCGAACCCGAGGGAAGGCGGGCATCTGATTGCGGCTTGGCGCCGTGGGTGACTGATACCACCCTGCCCTTGTCCGAAATGAAGACGATATCGAGCGGCACAAAGGTGTTGTGCATCCAGAAGGCAACCTCGCGCGTGCCGCCCATGTCAAACAGCATGCCGGTATCGGACGCGACCTCGCGACGGAACATCAAGCCGCGCGATCGGCTTTCGTCGGTGTCGGCGACCTCCACCTGATAGGGATAGACACCGGTTGAGGTTTCCACGCTGAGACTGGAGCGTGGGCCAACGGGATTGTCGCCCTCACCGGCATTCGAGCCATTTCCGAAAAAATAGAGAATGGCGATGGCGGCGATAAGACCTGCGGCGAGCGCCCGTACGACCAGACGCCACGACGTTACTTCCGACATTTTAGCCTTCGATCCCTGATTGTTCGGCGTTGTATTTCGCACGACAAGACACGCTGCGCCGGATCCCTCCGACGCTGCAGTCGCCGCATTAGGGCATCAATGTGACGAAGGTATGCCGCCGGGCTGAACCGGGCGAATTTCGGCCACCATCTTTCCCTTCGGCCCATCGCCGTAGCGCACCAGCACCCGCTGGCCCGGCCGAAGCTCGGTGATACCGAAGCGGCGGAGCGTTTCCATATGGACGAAGATGTCCTCGCTACCATCGCCACGCGTCAGGAAGCCGAAACCGCGAACGCGGTTGAACCACTTCACCTCGACCTGTTCGAGGCCGCTTGAGGCAGTGACCTGAACGTGGGTGCGCGATGGTGGCAGCTGCGAGGGATGGACGGCCGTCGACTCATCCATCGACAACACGCGCATCGCCTGAAAGCCCTTCTGCCGACGCATCGCCTCGCAGACGACACGCGACCCTTCATAGGCGGTCTGGAAGCCGTCGCGCCTCAGGCAGGTGACGTGGAGGAGCACATCCGGCAACCCCGGCTCGTCCGGCACGACAAAGCCAAATCCTTTCGCGACGTCGAACCATTTGATGACGCCCGCGACTTCGATGACTTCCACGCCAACGTCTTCGTCGACGGTATTGTCTTCCGATACAAACTGAGCCTTGGCCATCAGCCAGTCTCCACGATCGCACTTACTACAAGCGCGGATGACTCCGCGCTCCGACTAGTCGTGATTCTTCTGTTAAAATACCACTGGAGGGCTACCCTTCCGCAAGCCCCTCATTAACGTCTGTTAACGGTTTTGAGTACGTTTCTCGCACCCGAGGTGCCTCATTGGCAATAAAGCTGCCCCATTGCGACAGTCGGGCCGCCAGCGTCGGACCGACTGCTATCGCAAGGGGATGCCGCCAAGCCTTGCATGAACCCGCCGACAAAGGATAACTACCCGCCGGATCGAAACCGAAACTGGCAGCGCCTGGCGGCCAAAGCGGAGGAAAAGGACATGCGCTATCTTCACACCATGGTGCGGGTCACCGACGTCGACGCGTCGCTTGCCTTCTTCCGCGACCTGCTCGGCATGACCGAGATCCGGCGGACCAACAGCGAGGCCGGCCGCTTCACGCTGATCTACCTGGCCTCCTCCGACGACGTCGAAGCCGGTCGAGCGCATAGCGCGCCGCTCCTCGAGCTGACCTACAATTGGGACCCGGAAGTCTACGGCGAAGGCCGCAACTTCGGCCATCTCGCTTACGAGGTAGACGACATCTACGCCACCTGTGACCGACTGATGAAAGCCGGCGTCACGATCAACCGGCCGCCACGCGACGGCCGTATGGCGTTCGTCCGCTCGCCAGACGCCATTTCCATCGAGCTGCTGCAGAAGGGCAACG
>Ga0316613_10002784_pt1 | contig 11147 bp, 10 predicted proteins | sample OWC_soil_day10_C_2_FD_207647 | JGI IMG/M metagenome (GOLD analysis project Ga0316613, IMG submission 207647) | Wetland soil microbial communities from Old Woman Creek delta, Ohio, United States - OWC_soil_day10_CT_b | ecosystem: Environmental > Terrestrial > Soil > Wetlands | place: USA: Ohio... | reverse complement strand
CGACGACCGGGCGGCAGTCCCAGTTGGCGAAGATTCGCGTTGCAATGGTCGAGCGGCAAGTCGCATGATCTCGCGGTACCGTGTGCTGGCAGTGCGGTCTGTGGCCAACGGAGGTCGAGATGGACACCACCACCCTTTCTATCGAAATTGCCAAGCTAGCAGTTGGTGGTGTCCTTGCGGTCGGAGTTGCTTGGTACTGGAATCGCCAGCGGTACCTTCTGGAGCAGTACCAGTACCTTGATGAAAGTTACCGCGATCTATTGAAGTCGTACTTTGACCATCCTAAGTTCGGCGACAAGCAGAAGACGGCTGCCTATGAAACCGAATTCAAGGGCGACGATGCGCTTCAGTATCACTATTTCGCGATGAGAGTGCACACGTTGCTGGAGACCATGTTCGATGTCTACCGGGGCCGCATTCCACCGGAGTGGGCGCCGGTGTTCAATCACCACGCGCGGCTACATAAGGCGTGGCTTGAAAGGAATGCCGCCGTGCATGAACCTAGCTACACAGAACTCGTGACAGGCGGCCTTCCCGTCAGCGACAGCACGCGGCCGCACGCGCCAACTCGGCGAACGGGCTAGTTTGCGGTGGCCGTTTTTCGGCCAAAACCCGACATCGGCGGCTGGCATCCAATCAACCCGAGAGCGGACGTTGGAGCTATTACGCCGCAATGCCTAGGCCGAGATACCAGACCAATGCCGTAAATGTAATTGCCGCGAGCGCGGTGCTGGCAACGAGCGCAGTAGAAATGCGGGCTACGTCCGACTCGTAACGCTGCGCGAAAATGAAGACCCAGCCCGCCGTGGGAAGGGCAGCGATCAAGACACCCGCCGTGATCGTGAACCGGTCTAGGCCGAACGCGACAAGGGCCAACCAGACCAAGAGTGGGTGAAGCAACAGCTTGCCAGCGACAGGCAGCGCGATAAGCGAAACGCCTTGCGTCGTGCCTGGCCGGTACAGCGATACGCCGATCGCGAAAAGTGCACACGGTCCCGCGGCGTTGGCGAGTAGATTCATGATCTCGTCCATCGGCGTGGGCAACTTCCAGTGGAGCGCCGAGAAAGCAGCTCCAACCGCGATGCTGATCAGGAAGGGATTCACTGCCGCGCGGGCGACAGCATCACCTACGGCCCGCCGCCAGCCTGCGGACCGGGTGCTATCCAACTGACAGAGCGCCACCGCCACAGATGCGACAACAGTCATCTCAGCGACCGTCGCCACCATTGCTGGGGAAGCAGCCGAGGTGCCGAGCAGGGCCACGAGCAGCGGAATGGCGAGGTAGCCGATATTGGTCGCGCTCGCCGCCAAGCCGTAGAACGACGCATCCCGGAGCGGCGCGCCCATTACGCTCCGCGCGAAGGCAACTACGCAGAACAGCGTGGCGAGGCCGGCCATGGTGTAGGCGATAAAGAAGCGCCCATTCATTATCTCGGTGAAGGCAGCGGTCGACGCGAAGCGAAAGAGAAGCGCTGGAACCGCGAAGTACAGAAGAAATCCATTGAACGCCGGCACCGAGGCGGGAGGCACCCAGTTCTTTCGGGCAGCGACGTAACCGAATAGGATGAGGCCAAAAAAGGGAATGATGATCTTCGATACGGGATCCACCGTGTCGCCCCCCATCTCCAAACGGCGGGCAGTATGCGCTCAGCTCGGAGCAATGTCCGCGTTGGCTGAACTGCCTCTGCCGGCCAGGACCGACGTCCGGCGGAGTCGTTAACTTGACCAGTAAGCGGCCATTGCGAAAATGCGGTTTAGCCGACGCGCCAGCGTTGCATTTTTGGGAGGCCTTCAATGACCGCTTTATGTGCCTGCGGACAAGCACTGATCACAGTGAACGCGCCTCCCTCGGCACTGGGGGTCTGTCACTGCAGCAACTGCAAGCGGCGAACGGGCAGCGCGTTCGGCATCTCCGCCTACTTTGATCGAAGTGCTGTGGTTCGCCAGGATGGGAGAACGAGCGTCTATTCGTTTCATCACGCGACGCAGAACCACGACCAGCAGCGGCATTTTTGCTCGAAGTGTGGAACGACACTCTTCTGGTACGTCTCGACTCTTCCAGACAAGATCGGCATTGCCGGCGGTTGCTTCGCTGAGCAGGGGCTTGGAGAGCCCACTTACTCTGCGAGCGACGGCAAGCGCGAGCCATGGATCGCGCTCCCCTCGCAGTGGCAGGTTCGCCCCTAATGAGAAACTCCTCGGGTGACGGCGCTGCCGGACCCGGCCACGACCGGACGTGTCCATGCGGTGGCTGATTGACCGGAAAGCGGACTCGCGCTCAGACTAGCTACGGGGAGGTGGCCGATGCAGTACTCAGTTGAAGCGGCGACCTATTCGGTCGGATGGTTCACTCTTGCTCTGATCAACGCTGCATTGGCAAGAAGTGCCGGGCGCAGCCGACTGCGTTGGGGCCTCATTTCCTTGTTGATTGGACCGGTCGCAACGTTTCTCCTGGTTGTGTGGGACCCGGTTACGCCGCCCAGCAGGTAGGCGCCGTTCGGTAGAGTCGAGATGTGGCGCGGTGGCAGTAGGCTGGGTTTGTCTGTTGCCGCCCCTTTCGTCTGGCGGTGCCCGAGTAACCGTGCCGTAACTCCGTTTCCACATCCCGCTCATCGAACCGGACGTGCAGATCTCCCGCATCCGGCTCTCGGACAAGACGTCACGCCTTCACACTCGCCAAGCCACGCCGCCGCGCGCGCTCAGGCGTACGAGACCAAAGTGCCCGTACAGGTGCGAGAGCGGATAGGTCCCGCCCCGTCGACGCCTGAGCTTGTGCTTATGGCGCAGCCACCGGCGCAACCGCGCAGCCGTGTAGGCGTCGAGTGCACGATACGCACGACTGGTCGTTCCGATACTGAAGTAGTTCGCCCAGCCGCGCAGCGCGCGGTTCAAACGGCCCACCAACTCCGTGGTCCCTTGCCACGTCAGTGACGTTGCTGTCAGCGCATGGATCGTCTCGACCATGCGCCGGATGCTCTTCTTCGACGGCCGCAGGCCGAGGTAGGCCGCTCCCGTCTGCTTCCGATACATCCGCCCGAACGTGTACCCCAGGAAGTCGAACGACCCTTCCGGCACCGTACAGATCCGTGTCTTTGCCTCGTTGACCGTGAGCTTCAGCTTGCTCATGAGCTCGCGCAGACGCCGCAGGGCTTCTTCCGCCTTGCCACGTCGGCACAGGATCACGAGGTCATCGGCATAGGTCACGATGCGACTGCCGAGGCTCGCTTCCAGCCCAAGCTTCTTCCATGCCAGCACGAACCGGCGCATGTACAGATTCGCCAGCAGCGGTGAGATGGGTGAGCCCTGCGGGATTCCGCGGCGCTGATCCTTGGCTTCGGTCGTGCGCTTCTTCCGTCCTCGATCGTCGGTTTCTTCGACGGCACATTCCAGCCACATCTTGATCAGATGCAGCACGCGCCGATCCACCACCCGGCGCGCCACCGATTTCAGTAACTCGGCGTGCGGGATGCTGCCGAAGTAATCCGCGAGGTCGGCGTCCACGACGTCGCGCTGCCCTCGATGCAGTGCCGCCTCCACCTCGCCCGCCGCCTGCTGGGCATTTCTGCCCGGCCGGTAGGCGTACTGCTCAAAGGGGAGATCGGCTTCGAAGATCGGGTCGAGCACCAGCCTCGCGGCCGTCATGCCCACCCGATCCCGCAAGGTCGAGATGCCCAGTGGCCTGAGCTTGCCATTGGCCTTCGGGATGAACACTCGTCTTATCGGTTCCGGTCGGTACGTCTCCTGCCTGAGCGCAAGCGCCAGTTCCCCAAGCCACCGCTCCACGCCATACGCTTCGACCGCCTCGAAGTCCTGCCGATCCACGCCCGGCGCGCCCCGGTTGGAGCGACACTGGGCCCAGGCATGCGCCAAGATGTCTTCGCGATAGACCTTGTCGTACAGCGCGTAGAAGCGATAGCCCGGTTCCGACTTCGCTTTCGCGTGTAACGCCGTCTGCAGCTTCTGAACACTTTCCGGAGTTGCTAGGTTGCCCAATCTCCGCGTCCCTCGCCACGTGTTGCGTTGGTCCTGAACTGAGGCCCCTTCCCTCCACCGGCATTACCCGGCTTCAGCGGTACTACGAGCCCCTCCGCCACCCCACCGCGCCCGGCCTGTCCGTCACCGGCGTCCGGTTGGTCATCCCTGACCACGCCATGGGGCTTCCCGTGTTGCGTGCGCTTTCCTTGTGTGCATGCTGCCGCCACTACCCCGGCGCGGCAACGGGTGGCATTGCATTGCTCATCCCTCCCGTCGTGCCAGCCTTCCCCGGATTGGCTGCCGGGTCGGCCCGCGCATTGACCTTTTCGAGGCTTGCTCGGCGTTCACTCGCGTTGCGGCCTGCACACTCGCGCGGCCACCAAATCGTGGCTCGCTTTACCCGAAGGCTTCAGCCATCTCGTCTCCTCCATGACTGCTCCGGTTGCTTCCGGCTGGAGCACTCGCCGGGTGGGGCTTGCACCCACTGGAAAGCGCCGCCTTAGCACGGCGCACGCCAATTGTGGTCATTGGCGAGCCGTGCTCAAGCGCGCCTAAAGCAATGGGATGGACGCCCCCACTCATAACGGCATCGAAGTGCCACAGTGGAAGTGTTGGCCACCACTGAACTGAGGGGAGCGTCACCATGGAGATTACGACGATTGGCGTGGATCTGGCGAAGAACGTGTTTCAAGTGCATGGTGTGGATCAGCGTGGCAAGGTGGTGCTGCGCAAGCAGTTGCGACGCGAGCAGATGGTCGAGTTCTTCGCCAGGCTGACGCCGTGCCTGATCGGCATGGAAGCCTGCGGCAGCGCGCACCACTGGGCCCGTGTGCTGCAGGGTCAGGGCCATACCGTGCGAGTGATCGCCTCGCAGTTCGTCAAGCCGTACGTCAAGAGCAACAAGAACGATGCCGCGGATGCGGAGGCGATCTGCGAAGCGGTGGCGCGGCCGAACATGCGGTTTGTGCCGGTCAAGAGCGTGGAGCAGCAGGCCGTGCTGGCGGCGCATCGGGCACGCCAGGGATTTGTGAAGGCCCGCACGGCGCAGGCCAACCAGATCCGCGGCCTGCTGGCCGAGTTCGGGCTGGTCATCCCGCGCGGCCTGTGGCACATCCACCAGCGCGTGCCGGCGCTGCTCGAGCGCGCCGCCGACACGTTGCCGCTGGCGTTGCGCCACCTAATCGAGCGGCTGCTGGCCCATCTGAGGGAACTGGACCGGCAGGTCGCCGAGTTGGAAACGCAGATCCAGGCGTGGCACCGCAGCAGCGAGCTGAGCCGCCGACTGGAGAAGATCCCCGGCATCGGCCCGCTGACCGCGAGCGCTCTGGTGGCGTCGATCGCCGATGCACGCAGCTTCAACAACGGGCGCCAGTTATCGGCGTGGCTTGGGCTGGTGCCACGACAGAGTTCGAGCGGCGGCAAGCCGCTGCTCTTGGGTATGAGCAAACGTGGCGACGTGTACCTACGCACCTTACTGATCCACGGTGCGCGCTCCGCCATCCTGGCGGCGCAGCGCAAAGCGGCAACAACGGACTCCTGGCTCGGCAAGCTGCTGCAGCGCCGTCATCTGAACGTGGCGACGGTGGCGCTGGCCAACAGGAATGCACGGACCGCCTGGGCGCTGCTGGCACATGACCGCGAGTTCCAGCCCGACTACCGGCCGAGCCTCGCCACCGCATAGACAGATCAATCCGACAACAACGACTTTAGAGGAGTAGGACCCACCAGCGATTGCTCAAGTGATCACGCAGTGATGGCAAGACAGGTCGGACCGTGGTTGGTCAAACCCACTAGGTCTGCGGCACCTCGAGTGCGACAAAGCGGTCGGGCACCAACCAGCTCATTCCATCAGGGACAGCGGCACAGCCGCACTCAAAGTCCGGATGTACGGAAGCAATCCTTACCTTCAAGCCAGAACGAACTGATCACTTGGCAAACCGGGGGCGTCCATGTACGGACCTACTAGGCAACCTGACAACTGAAGCGCTTCGCCCGGCCGGAAGGTGCTGGATAGCGTGAGGCGGCGCTGCCCTCTCTCCATCCCCACCTACTATGTAGCTCCGTCCTAACCCGCTCTTGAAGGCGGTCAGACACGCTAAAGGACCAAAGCGCGCAGATCTAGTTGGGCTGACGAAAGTGCGTGGCGCGCGCAAAGGCACTTGTCGAATATTCCGCTTGAAGTTCGTGAGTTCGGCGTCTACGTTGTTAGTCGAAGCACCGACGCAAAGCTTCGTACCACAGTGCCGCACATGTGGCGCTGTAATTGCGTAGACGACTGCAACTCCCGACCTAGGGACTCTTGATTCGGCAGTCGATTGTTCGTGACAGGGAGGACATGTCATGCGCTACCGGAAGAACATCAACTGTCTGACCACAAACGAACTGCATGATCTTCGAGAATCACTGGCTGCGATGTACGCGCTGCCGGCCAGCGATTCAAACAGCTTCGCGACGATTGCGAGCTTTCACGGCGGACCGCCAACGGCCTATTGCTCCCATGGGGCTCCGGGATTTTTTACGTGGCACCGCGCCTACCTCATGGCATTCGAGAACGCCCTCCGCGTCCTCGGCTGTCAAGTTACGCTTCCCTACTGGGACTGGTCCTCGGGTCCGTCAACCGGTGTTCCCGCCGCGTGCCGCCTAGCGACGTATGTGAATCGGGTCGGTGCGACGGTAGCAAATCCTCTGTATAGCGGCCCGCGGCCGGCTGGGGGCCAGACGGATCGCCGCGCGGATATCGACACCACCGCTTACGACGACCTCGCGACGGGCGCTCAGGCCGCGATGACCGCCGCGACATTCACGTCCTTTCAGAATCAGGTCAGCGGCGTGCACGGCAGCGTCCACGGCCGCACAGGTGGAGACATGGGCAGCGTGCCAACGGCGGGCTACGACCCAATCTTCTATCTGCACCATGCCAACGTGGACCGGCTCTGGGCAGACTGGCAGGTCACACACCCGGGGCCACTTCCTGCGGCGGAGGCCAGTTTTCAACTCCAGCCGTTCCCACGGCCGTACAGCATCGCCTGGCAAACTGGATCCGACGTGGAATCCACGGACGTGCTCGGCTATCGCTATCGGCGATTCTGCTTCCTGATTCCGCCCTTCAAGGTGTGGGAAGTCATCAAGTTCGAGTGGCCCTTTCCCGTACGCCGGTTCGTCGATTCGGTCCGGATCGTGCTCAAGAGCCACCACATGCAACCCGAGCCAGTCGAGATCCGCGCCTTCGTCAACCAGCCAGACGCCAATGTCCGCACGCAGACTATCGGCAACCCGGCGTTCGCCGGCGCCGCCGCGTTCTTCGGTCATGGAAGTTCGGATCCTCACGGCCAGAAGCCAGCCTCCCGGGTTGCCGCGGAGCACGGCGGCCACGGCGACGTGCCGCGACCAGCCCCGCAGGCGGGCGTCAGGGAGCGCTTCGACCTCGAGTTGAACATCACGAAGGCGCTCCAGGCATTGAAGGCCGACGCCATCGACGTCTCATTAAAGCTCGTAGCCGCGGATTTCGCCGGCAACGAGATATTGGCCGACAAACTGATCCTAGAGGAGACCGTCATCGAGTTCGAGTAGTGCGGCGGAGGACAGTCGCTCAGAGTGGCCAACAAGCCGTCTGTACGCCTCAACGGCGCCAGGACTCCGATAGAAATGCTGGTCCTGGCCGACATGTGCGCAAGCGCCGAGCAGCAGGACCGTCGCAGCAATGAGGGCACGTAGCACGGTTTCCTCCGATGTCAGCGGAGTGAGTTCAGCGCAATTCGCGTTGCTCGTGTTTGCACTGCGACGACTGGAGGCGATGCTCGGTGACGGGGATAGCCTGTCGGTCCTGAGTCTCAGTGCGGCCAATTACAGACGCGCGGGCCTACCGTCAGACCCGCTTATAAGCGGACATGAATCCTTGGCGCAGATCCTTCGCTAGGCACTATTGCCGTGCATGCGGAAAGCAGGCGAGGCGTGCCCACACGCCGTTCTTCGACGGCATGGCAAGGGAGATCGCCGGGGCCGTGGTCCTCGGGTTCCTGGCAGTCGTGTTGGCAGACTCGTTGCAGCGATTCGGAGTTGGACCGAGGCTGTCGTCTTGGGTGATCGCTCTGGTTGTGATCGGTGTGATGTTCTACCCAATTGCTGATCAATTCGTTCGCTACCAGTGCTCCGGTTGCTCGCGGCGATTCTCAATCGGTGCCCCTCGCAGCGAGGGATGGATCTTTCGTCGTTGAGGCGCTCTCGGCCAAGAGCAGAAGTCTTCGCCAACCGCGCCACTTAGCCGCATAGCGGACAAGACTTGTCGGCGCCGGAGGCGGCATCGAGACTGAATACCGTCCATCGTCACGCGCATCGGATCCCTGCTGCGCCGCGCGCCGCGGACGCGTTCAGCCCGTGCTCGGCTGCCAGTCGCGGTCCTTGAGTTCGACCATGTAGGCGCGCACGCCGCTGCCGCCGATGTTCTCGACCGAATGCGTGACCGCGTCCTCCCAGAAGACATCGCCGGCCTTGTTCTGACCGATAAACGTCTTGCCGTCGGCCGTAGTGATCTTGGCCTTGGCGTCGGTCAGCAGCACGTTGAGGTGCGGCGGATGCGAATGCCTGCCGCGTCCGCAGATGCCCAGGCCGGGGCGGCTCACGTACTCGAGCACGCGCACGCGGTCGTTCTCGAACACGACCTTGTAGCTGCGGGCATTGGTACGCGCCGCGTCCTGCGCGAACGCCTCGCGGCTGACGCCGAAGGCGACGAGCAGGGCGATGACCTGACGCCGGTTAAGGGTGCGGGTGCAGCGGTCGTTGCTGGGCATGGCGGCTCTCCCTCGGGTGGATCTGTTACATCTGGCGGAACAGGTAGTGGTACTGCTCGGCCACGGGCAGCGTCTCGCTGCGCCCCTTGAGGCGCAGGTTCATGTTGCCGCGGTCGTCGTGCACGACGCTGTCGATCGCGTGCACGTTGACGATGCCCGAGCGGTGCACCCGCCAGAACATCGTGGGATCGAGTTCCTCGGCGAGCTCCTTGATCGTCTTCTTGATCAGCGCCTCGGAGTCGGCGGTCGCGACCACCGTGTACTTGTTGTCGGCGCGGAAGTACAGGATCTCATCGACCGTGATCAGGCGCACGGCCGCGCCGCGCGAGGCGCTGATCCACTGCAGGTAGGGCGTGGCGGCCGGCCGGTAGATCCGCGGCGCGATCTGACTGAGCAGGTGCTCGAGATCGGGCGGAGTCTCGGCGACGCGCGCCTTGAGCCGTTGCACGGTCGGCAGAAGGCGCGCGGCGGTGATCGGTTTGAGCACGTAGTCGACCGCGCCGGCCTCGAAGGCCTCGAGCGCGTGCTGGTCGAACGCCGTGATGAATGCCACATGGCACCGCCCCGAGATCTGGCGCGCGACGTCGAGACCGGTGAGCCGTGGCATGTGGATGTCCAGGAAAGCGATCGTCGGTGCGTGCTCCTCGACTGCATGCAGGGCGGCGACGCCGTCGGCCGCGCGCGCAACGACCTTCAGGCGCGGCCAGAGGGCGCCGAGGTTTTCCACGAGCTCGTCAGCGAGCATCGGCTCGTCTTCCGCGACGATAGCGGTCGGGGCGTCTTGCGCAGGATCAGATCGCAGCATGGGCGATGGTGATGCGGGTTTCGATGTGCGCGTCGGCGGTGGTGTCGCGGCACTCGACCGTGGCCGCCGAGCCGTAGAGGGCGTCCAGCGTCTCGCGCACCTGCGCGAGCACTCGCGGGGCGGGCGCGCGCCCGGTGTGCAGCGACACCACCATGTCGTCCGTGCCGGCGCCGGGCTGCGCGTCCACGTCGATGGCCGCGGTCTGCGCCTCGGCCAGCAGCGGCAGGATCACGCCGGCCGGGAATGCGCGCGCCGCGAGCACGTCGGGCAGGGTGATACGCACCACAGCGGGCGCGCCGCCGCGCAGGGTCTGGAGCCGGAAGTACGAGGCTGCGAGCTCGAGTTCCTGCGCCAGCGTCGAGGAGGCGCTGCGTAGCCGGGGCAGGGCGGATCGCAGGAACACGATGAGTTCGTCGAGCAGCGCCTCGGCACGCGGCGCATCGGTCGCGTACAGGCGCTGCACGCTTTCGAGGATGTCGAAGAACATCTGCGGATCAACGCGCGCCTGCAGCGCCTGCAGTTGCGCCTCGACGAGACGCCGCCGTGCGGCCTGCTGTTCGCGCTGCAGCTGCTGCAGCCGGCGCGACGCCTCCTCGCTTCTCGCCTGACCGCCGTGCTGGTAGACGAGGAAGGTCGCCATCAGCAGCGCATCGAACAGCCCCGACCAGGTCCCTGTCGTCGTCGACTCCACGATCCCGAGGCGGATCGACGGCACGTCGGCGAGGAGCATCAGTGGGGCCGCAGCGCCGACGGTGCCCAGCAGCACCATGCCGAAGAAGCGCAGGATGCGCACTGCGCGCGGCGCCGCCTGCGGCAAGATCACGATGTGTAACACGGCAAGCTGCAGCCCGACGTTGGCGAACCACGAGGCGATGATCTCGAGCACGATCTGCCAGCGATCGGTCGGCGTCATGTCCGGGAAAGCGGCGAAGATGCTGCCCAGGCGGATGAGCGCCATGGTGACCGCGATCGCGACGCCGAGCTGCACCGCCCGCCAAAGCGCCCCGCGCGACGGAGGCGTGCGCACCGCGTTGGTTCGCACTGCGTGCTCGGCAGCCGCAGGCGTAGCCCAATCGGTCGTTGGCATGTTCACGTCGCGGCGAGCGCTGCGGGCCCGGGATCCGCGGCGAGCGGGACTTCGATCGTGGCACTGAACCCCGGCGACTGGGGCTGCAGACGCAAGTGTGCCGCGGTGCCGTAGCGGCCGGTCAGCTGGCGGCGCACGTTGGCCAGACCGACGCCCGTCCCGTGCGTCGATTGTGCGTTCAGTCCGACCCCGTCGTCGCGGACGCTGACTTCGAGGATCGCGCCGAGGCGCTGCGCGCGCACGTCGATGCGCCCGCCGTGTTCCGACGGTTCGAGCCCGTGCTTGATCGCGTTCTCGACGAGGGTGACGACGATCATCGGCGGGAACGGCGTGGCGCCGAGGCCGGCGTCGACGACAATCGTGTAAACGAGGCGTTCGGCCATCCGCATGCGCAGCAGCTCGAGATAGGACCGCACCAGCGCGAGCTCGTCCGCGAGCGTCGCATCGGCGCGCCGCACGCTCGGCAGCGCCGCCCGCAGGTAGCGCTTGAGGC
>Ga0316613_10002783_pt1 | contig 11147 bp, 8 predicted proteins | sample OWC_soil_day10_C_2_FD_207647 | JGI IMG/M metagenome (GOLD analysis project Ga0316613, IMG submission 207647) | Wetland soil microbial communities from Old Woman Creek delta, Ohio, United States - OWC_soil_day10_CT_b | ecosystem: Environmental > Terrestrial > Soil > Wetlands | place: USA: Ohio... | reverse complement strand
GATTAGCAAGATTGGCTGATTTGAAAGCTAAAAATGAGGCCGATAAGCAGACTGTTGTTGCTGCCGATAGCGATTCTATGCGTATTGGTATGATCGGCACTGGCGGGCAATATGGTGGGGTATTTGCCAATTATAATAAAAATCAAGCAGTTCAACAGGAAACTCAATCATCAAATGAGTTAAATACTGCTTTAACTGCCGAGGAAGTAAACCAACAAAACAAACTTAAAGAGCTGGCTGCTAAAATAGAAGCAGTTAAAGCAGAAGGTAACAGTACCGTAGATTCACCTACAGATACCGGATATGTCGAGGATAAAAATGGTAAAAAACACAAGAGCCGTACTGGCGGTACTGGCGAAACCGAATACCAAGAGCAAAAGAAAGAATATGAAACTGCCAAGGCACAAGCACAGTATGATACTGAGTCGAAAGGTAAGAAATTTACAGCAAACGATGACCTGTATCTGTATAACTATTATTTAGCCGATACGCCAAAAGTTGACGATAAAAAGCATAACGAAACGCTTGATTTCCAAAAAGGCGGGTATGAGCGTCAAAAGAAGAAAGTTGAAGAAGAGTTAGAACTAGAGCAGGCTAAATATGACCGTGAAGAAGCCATGTCCAAAATCTCTGAAGACAAGAAAGCTAAGATAGAAGAAGACATTGCAAAAAAGAAAGCTGACGGAACGCCTCTAAGCGAAGATGAAGAAAAAGTGTATTACGCCCTTCAAAAGGTCAATACCGAACTGTCCGGCTCTGCTAAGTGGTATGAACAGCGGGCGGCGGCTATTAAAGCGGAAACTAAGCTCATTGAGAACCAACTTGCCGCAATGAAAGAGCGTTCGGCGCTAGAAAAAAAGGCAATGGAAATCCAACACATTTCGGAGAAAAAGGAAATTACACCTGATAAAGCGTTAGGCTCCGAAGATAAGCCCCAAAAGATAACCCGCGAAAAGCAGATGGCTCAACAAACATATGATACAGCAGAAACGGAAGCCACAGCAGAGATTGGCGAAAATGCTATAGACAAAACCAAACAGCTACAATACTACAAAGACTATTGTAACGCTGTCACGGCAGAAGATAGGGCAAAAAACGAAAAGCTGATGGAAGATAACTCGACAGATGCTGCAAAGCTACGGTCAACAATTTCTACTAAATTATCAGCAGAAAAAGAATATTACACTAAGATTAAACAGTTAGCACTGGAACAATATCAATATGAGAATCGCTACCAAATAGCAGCACTAAATGCCTATAAGTCCGGTGTCGAACAGGCAATGAATAGTATCCTTACTAAAACTAAGTCGTTCAAAGAGGCTATGACAAGTATCTTTAGTAGCCTTTGGAAAGCTGTAGCGCAACAGTACAGCTCCGACTTTGCAACAAAGTGGACCGCTGGCTTAAATAAATTAGTGCTAGGCCAAAAGAAAAATAACACGCTAATTAAGGCGGATAACACCACGACAAACGCCGCCGGGACAGCTAGTAAATTAGCAAGCGATACCACGCAAACAGCCTCAGACGATAAGAAGACAGCCAAAGAAATAGCGAACGCCAAGAAAGTCGCCGCTGAACAACAAACAGACGGTACGCAAGCAGCACAAACTGCTGTAACCAATATAGGTACAGAGCTTACGGCCATGCTTGAAATGGCTGCTATTATGTACGCTTTATCTGCTCTGTTTGGTGGTGGATCAAGTTCTTCTTCTAGCACAACCACCCGATCGTCGTCTTCTTATTACGGCTCAGGCGCGACAACAAGCCTACCTTCTTATGATGTAGGCACTTTGGAAGTCCCCGAGGATATGCTGGCCCAGGTACATAAAGGTGAAACAATTGTCCCAGCTACTTTTGCTGAAGGCGCTAGGGACTTTATTTCAAATGGTGGCTTCTCCGGTAGCAATAATAGCCAACAACAATTCAGCGTACCTAAAATAAGCCATAACCCAACTTACAACATTACCTCAATGGATGGCAAGGGAGTTGGACAAGTGCTGCAAAATAATAGTCGTGAGGTTACCCAGGGGCTTGCTAAGGTTAGTCGAAGCTTGAATATAAAAAACGCTAGTAAATGGGGGAGGCCATAAATGAGTGATGCTGTATTTCCAGACTTAAATGGCCTGGCATTAGGTATAAAGAAAAAACCGGAATTTGTTACATTGCAGCAAACCAGTACGTTAGGGGTAGATAAAACTCTATCCCTTCGGCCTTACCCACGATGGACATTCACTTTAGCTTATGATTACTTGATAGATAAAAGTTTAGCTACCGATGATATCCAGCAGATTATTGGTTTTTATTTAAACCGTTATGGCAAATACGATGATTGGCTTTATCAAGATTTGTACGATAATACTTGCTCAAAACAAATATTTGGCGAAGGCGATGGGGCAACAACAGTTTTTCAGCTTTGCAGGAGTTATGGAGCTTTCATTGAGCCAGTGATTGGTTTAGCGGAGAAACCGACGATTTACATAGGCGATACGGAAACAACGGATTTCACTTGGACGACAAAAGGAAAAATAACGTTTACGTCAGCGCCGGACGATAGTAAACTCTATTGGTCCGGTGGTTTTTATTATCGGTGTAGATTTACCGAGGATGAAACGGAATTCGAAGAGCTAGTAAATAATATTTGGACGGCCCCAACAGTGCTGTTTAAGTCGGTGCTACTATGAAAAGCTGTTCAACGACATTGCTTACTCTGCTTAATTCAGCCACTAGCTTATGCATGGCTGAATTATTTGTTTTTACCCTAACTGATGGAACCATATTCCGTTTCACTTCTTTGCCTTATACGTTCAAGTGTGGAAGCTATAATTATAGTCCGCTACCAATTGACACCGGGGATTTTAAGCAATCGTTAGGCTTTTCGGTGGATGAATTATCGTTAACCATGTACTACGACACTGATACGTTGACAATTAACGAAAAGAGCGTTTATATTCCCCGGGCACTACGCTCTGGTTCATTCAGATATGCAGTTTGCGAATATTATCAGGTGTTTATGGAAAGTTGGGCCTTATCGGCTACCGAAGATTATCGTTTACTATTATTTGCCGGCCGGACTGAAGTTGAATCTGCCGGCAGAAGCAAGGCTGAATTAAAAATAAAATCTTTTAATGATATTTTATCGACAAAGAGCCCGCCTAACTTATACCAGGCGGGCTGCGTAAATTGCCTATACGGTTATGTTTGCGGCTTAGATGAAGATGATTGGACAGAGCAATACACATTACTCGCAAGTAGTACAAAAAGTACATTGTATGTGTCTTGCGCCCATTCTGCATCTTATTATCAAGGCGGCTATGTCAAATTTAAAACCGGTGATAATTATGGACTGAGCCGGACTATAAAATCTCATACTTATGATTCTAGTACCGGGATAGCGACGCTGAATCTTATGTGGACGCTGGAATATACACCCGAAACGGGGAACAAGGTAAAGCTTATAGCGGGCTGTGATCATACAATGGCGCTCTGTAAAAGTCGGTTTAGCAATTACGATAACTACCGCGGCACGCCATTTATACCAGTACCGCGGGTAAGTGGAGGTTAATTTCATGACTGAATTAGAGAAACAGCAAAGACAGTCCGTGGTGGAAGAAGCAATATCTTGGATAGGTACGCCTTACCATAATGAAGCCCGTGTAAAATATGGTGGAGTTGATTGCGGCCTATTTATCCTTGAAGTATTTGAGCGATGCGGGTTAGTACCTCATATTGAAATCCCGCATTATTCATCATCGTGGCATTTGCATCACAGCGAAGAACAATATTTGGGTTGGGTTAGTAAATATAGTCACGAAGTTAAAAATCGTGACCCACTGCCTGGCGATGTAATTTTATATCAATATGGGCGATGCATTAGCCACGGGGCCATTGTGATTGATTATCCTAAGATCATCCATTCTTATATTCGGCTTGGAGTTGTTTACACCGACAACACGCAAGGGCAATTACCTAAAAGGCAAAGGGCTGTATATTCGTTTTGGCCGGAAAGTTAGGTGGTGTAATTGGGCGGCTCAACAGTAACGACAGGTACTAAATATGATTACCTGGACATAACTACATCTTCTTTTGGTGAGCCAATAAATATTATTTTTGGTACGCACAAAATTAGCGGGAATTGTATCGACTATATGGATTTCACGGTCGTGACGAATTCAACTACAAGCGGCAAGGGCGGTGTAACAACTGAGTCATATACTTATGAAGTAGCGGCTGCTATTGGGCTGTGCGAGGGAGAAATAGGCGGCATAGGCCGAATCTGGGATTCCAGTACGGCCTATGAAAAACACGCGATAAATTCTAACTGGTCACTTGATAGCACGACGCTAGCAGCCATAAAGGCATTGTATTATGATTCCGACGGTGACGCACTCGATACTGAAGATGATTTATCGGTGTTTTATGGTTCGAAAGATCAAGATCCGTGGTCGTATATGACAAGTAAGCATAATGGGACAACCACATATACCGGAAGTGGCTCCGGCGTTGTATCTTCGGCCAATTCTTATAAAATAACAATTACCGTTCCCACAGGCTATACTTTCGGTAGCCTTAAGTCGGTAAGTGTTGACAGCGATTATTACAGCTTTAACTCATCCAGTTTAACTTTTACATTTAGCCCAGTATTCACCAATCAAACTATTACCTATACCTATACTTATTACGGATATAACGTATCGGATAATCATGCACTGGTATATCCGTATTTGGCGTATGCTGCCGGGTATATTAGCTTGGGATCGTCAAATTACCTAACTTCTTATGGTTTTGAAGTCTTTGGTAAAAATATTTACGGCTCTGGCAATCTTGACTGTGAGCCGTACTGGATAATCAAAGGTTTATTGACTGATGACGTTTTTGGTATTAATTATCCTACTGACTATATCGGAGACTTGACGGACTACCGAAACTATTGTTTGGCAAGCGGCATATTTCTATCGCTTGCAATAGACAGTCAATCGGAAACATCCGAAATACTAAATAACATCATAAAGGCGACCAATTCGCAGCCGGTAACAAGTCAAGGCACCTTAAAGTTAGTTCCCTATGGCACATCCACGATCACCGGTAACGGGGCAACTTATACGCCGGATTTGGATCCGATATACTCCTTAACCGATACTGATTTTATTTATGATAGCGACGATCCGTTGAAGCTCGGAACAGACGATACAAGTGACATTTACAATTTTCAACAGCTCACTTTTAAAAATAGGGCGGATGAGTACGCCGATGATGTGGTAAGCTGTGAAGATTTGGCCTGCATTGATGATATCGGTTTAAAAAAGGCCGACTCTGTGACGCTGGATTGCGTTACTACGTCAACCATAGCTGCTATTGTGGTACAAAATATCGCCGAGCGTACAATTTACCATCGTAACCAATACACATTTAAAACGCCATATTTCCCGTTTATCCTATTGGACCCAATGGACCTGATAGAAATAACGGATGAGTACCTGGGGCTTGATTGTGAACTGGTAAGAATAATTTCTATGGATGTTGGTTCAGATAAAATAATTTCATTTACAGTTGAAGAAGTCGGCATAACTAATAGCGGCACAGTTGAATATACAACACAATCTGCCGTTCGAGCTTCGGCCAATACCGCCACAAGCCCCGGCAGCGTAAATACGCCGGTGATTTTTGAGCCGCCTAGCGAGTTAGGCAATGGCTATGAAGTTTGGGCCGCTGTAAGCGGTGCCAGCGAGAGTTGGGGCGGTTGTTATGTTTACATCTCTTCTGATGGCGATACTTATAAAAATGTTGGTGAAATCACATCGAAGGCAAGACAGGGTGTTCTAACTGCGGCGTTAGCAAGTGGCGATGATCCAGATACAACCAATACGCTGAAAGTCAGCTTAGTGGAAAGCCTGGGCGAACTGGCTAGCGGCACACAGGACGATGCCGACGACTATAATACGCTTTGCTATGCAGACGGGGAATTGATTTCTTACGAAACTGCAACTTTAACGGATACCAATAAATATACTTTGTCCTATTTGCGACGCGGGGTGTATGGTACAACCAATGCCGAACATGCCAGCGGATCAGATTTCCTAAGAATCGATTCGGATAGATTTTTCCAATACGAGTTTACCGAAGCGGATATAGGAAAAACCGTTTATCTGAAATTTTGCTCCTACAATATTTACGGGGCAAGAGTAGAAGATTTGGCAGATGTAACCGAATACACCTATACCATCACCGGATCGGCCATGTATTCATCCCTAGATGATGTTACTAATCTAGCTATCTCTTACTCAAATAACCAAGCAGTTCTATCCTGGGATGCGGTTACCGACTTTAGAAGTCCTATTTATTACGAAATCCGTAAAGGCGATACGTTCTCAGAAGCCCAGGTATTAGGCCGGGTTAGTACAACCAGCTATACCCTACAATCTACCGGAACGTATTGGATTGCGGCAGTATTCCAGAAAACCTTTAATAGCAAAACATATATTGCTTATTCGGCAGACTGGGAAGAGATTGAATGTACGTTGGCGACTATCGCAACCAATGAGATTTCAAGCATTGATGAAGCTGGGACGGATTGGTCTGGTACTTGTTCCGGTGGTGCAGAGATAAAGGACAATATACTTTGCCTTGGTTCTGCCAATAACGTTGATGATATAACCGTAAATGTGGATACTATCGATGATTGGGACGAATACGGTGGGATTTCTACAAGTGGGATTTATACCATTCCGACCGATCATATTTTTCATGTGGATGAAGACCAGGCAATTACATTTACAGCGTCCTATGATGTTTCCGTTATATTGGTCAACGGAAAGTTTGATGATGTTACAAGCGTCGATGCTTTATCTTATTGGGATAATGAAGACCCGAATTATGGTTCGGCTACTGTTCAAATCAATGTGGCTTTATCAGATGGAACCTATACTGGATGGCAGGATTTCACTCCTGGACAGTATTATGGTTCCTATTTTAACTTCCGTATTGTTTTAGCAACAACCAGTAGCGATTATAACGTGTATGTTTCGTCGTTCATAGTTTCGGCTACCGTTGACACAAGGTATGAGAGTGGAAATATTACCGTTTCAACCAGCGGGACAACCGTTACCTATACGAAAAAATTCAACAATGTCCCGAAACCTTCTATAACGATTTTTGATGCAGAAGAAAACGACACCATTAAGTTAACAAGTCAAACGTCAAGCGGGTTTACAGTCGCAATTACCAATAGTGGTACTGCGGTTTCAAGATCAATCAATTGGACTTCAATCGGATACTAAGGAGAGTGATGATATGTCACAAGCAATAACAACGGTTGCTAATGGGACAGGCAAGGCAGTACGTACAGGATTTAACTCAGCAATACAAGCAGTACAATCTATGTTTTACGGCTCTGGCGACCCTTACACGCTAGGCTATTCCGTTGCAGGGATGATATGGCTTGATAGCGGTAACAGTCTTGTAAAACAATTAGCAAGCGATGCCGCAACATGGGAAACCATAGGAACGATAGATAGCAATGGAGCAATTGTAATAACCTCTCATAATGCTTTGCCACTTGCTGGTGGAACTATGACCGGGGCAATAAAAACACCAAATCCAATAAGCATAACGAGTTCTAGCGGAGTTGTCACACTTACAAGTGCTGGCAACTCCTTTGTTGTAAGCGGCACGGAGGCCGTAACGAAAATTACCGGATGGACGAAAGGGATTGCTGTAATCCGATGGAACACGGCAAGAACCTTAACCTATAATGCCACTTCACTGATTTTGCAAAATGCTCAGAACAGAACAACGGCAGTTGGTGATGTGGGAGTATATGAAATGACTTCTGCCGGGGCAAGGGAGATCAATTATTTTTATGCTTCGACCAGCTCAGACACGGCTTCTTTTCCTCTTGGGACAGGGGACTATATAGCTAGCGATTTAAAAATGTCTTCTATATCCAGCCTAGTAGCTACAATCGGCTCTGGCGTTGCGGTTATTGATGATACGCCTGTTTCAATCGGTTCTGGCACAGTAACCCTTACAGCAAATGCTGCTAGTCTAATTTATGCGGATTCGAGTGGAGAAATTGGAAGCGTCGCGGCGGCATATCCGACAAGCTATTTGGATGATTATACTATTGGCTTTTGGGAATTTAACCAAACAACATCAGGGGCGACCATTCCGAATACGGCGACTAGTTATTCCAGTAATGCGGTTGCCAATGCGTTAACACCAACAGGCGGCGTTTCGGCGGTTGCTGGTTGGTGTGGGGATTATGCGTTAAAGCTGGATGGGACAAGCGGGTATTTTGTTGGGGCAAATACAACTAACTTTCCGTCAGGAACAGCAGAACGAGAAATAAACTGTTTGTTTACAGTCAACAAAATTAATACATCTGCTCAACAAACATTATTTTTTTATGGAGCATTATCTACCGGAAACGGGTTCGGGTTAACAATTACCACCTCGGGCTATTTAATGTTAGACGGCTATAATTCAAATATAACCACGTCGTTCATAGTTGAAACTGGAAAAACATATCTAGCCAAGATACAGTATGACGGGTCATATGTATATCTTTATATTAATGGTTCTTTGATTTATAAAGGCAGTTGGACACCTTCTACAACCCTGACTTATTCAATGTATGTAGGGGCCTTGCCGGGTGTCTCCCAGTATTCTTATGTTACCTTCCATTTTCTTGAACTTCGTACAGCTTTGCGGTCTGCCGCAAAAATAGGGGCAATGGCAAATTCATTAATGTTGCCTTGCTTCTATACTAAAAGTTCCGCAACGGCTCCAACTGTACCGAGTGCTTATTCTTCAACTTATCATGAATATCTGTTTGCAGATACAAGCACAACCGTAGCCGACAGTAATACTACGACTTCTGCGTTGGATGGAACAGCAACAAATACCACGGCGGCGGTAACCAGCGATATAGGATTGACATATGGTAGGACATTTACGGCTGGTTATGTGTCAGTAGGTTCTTATGCAGTAGCTTCAACATTTACATACATAGGAGTCGTAAATATTGCGTCTTACTCAACGGCACGATGCCTATGGAGCAATAGGCCATCAGGTGGGACAGGTATTTGCTTATATATCAATACAAGCGGTTATTTGGTCTATGTTTCCGGTACAACGTCAACCGTATTGACTAGCACTCCGATATTGTTAAATACCCCTATTTTTATTGCGGTCACAGTAAATGGGACAGCTTGCACGGTGTATATGAATAGTGGTCAAAAAACATTATCGGCGGTAGTAACTACTCCAGATACAACCAGTGCGGCGGCTTATATCGGCTATGATGTTTATGGTAGCTTATACATGACAGGCAAATATGATTATTGCGTGTTTGTCGACTCGGAATTAAGCCAAGCGGAAATAGATTACTACTATACAGAACTTATGGAAACAGGACGTAGAAGTATTATTGACGATGTTCTGTCTAGTGGTGAAATTGCAGTTGCCTTTGCCAAAACAAATGCCAGCAAGATTATTGAGTATAACGATACTGACTATATGTATGGGCGTAGGGAGAAGGCTACAGGCGGCAATCGTAAAGTGTTCTTAGGTTGGAAATACTTTAGTGGTGCTGGGCTTATAACTTGGGAAAATCCTTTGGGTACAGACAAATTGAGGACAAGCTTTGTATATGCTCAAAACGCTTCAGGACTAAATGAAGTAGGTATTTCATTTTATGGTAATAACTGTATGGATTCTCGTACTACCGCAAAACGTATAGGTTTATTTTATGCTGCTGGAAATGGTGCTGGATACGTTAATACTACGTGGCAAGCATCAGGGTATATCGGTTGTTATGCGGAAGTCCTAGAAGACTATGAGGGGGTAGCGTAATATGACATTGTACTATAATTCAACGACATGCGAATTAACCAGCATAGCGCCATGGGGAAATCATTATTATGATGATGACCTAAAATCAGAGCTATATAGCGAATGGTCAGAGGTAGCCGATACTTATACTCCGACAGTTACGCTGGCAGAAGCACAGACAACCGCTATTACCTCATTAAAAGAACAGGCGGCTGAACAGTACATTGCTGGGTTTACCAGTTCAGCAACTGGGACGGCCTTGTATTATGATTCTGACACTACCACGCAATCACAGATCACAGCGGCGTCTTTATTGGCGGTTGCTTCATCTACCCAGTTCGCCACGCTCTATCCTTCGGGTATTACTATTCGGGCCAAGGCTAGTAGTACCGCCGATGATAGCACAAAACAACAGTACGCGCATACCGCAGGCCAAATCATTACGCTTAGCACCGACATGCAGACTATGCTAGCTGCTGTAAAAACTAAGCTATGGGCCTATCAAGACAGCGTTTACGCCGCAACTACAGCGGCGGCGGTAGAAACGATTATGTCTGCTGTTACGTGGTAAGTGAAAATGAATAGAGCAAGAGAGCCATGCCGCTATAAGCGGTTATTTTTATATCAATTTTAGGGGAGGGGAAGGCGTGGGAAATGAAATAGAGGGGGCAGTCGCTAAAACTATTCCACCAGCGGCAGTGACAACATTAACGTTTTTAAACGTTCAATTAGCGGATTGGGTATACATCTTAACTATGATATACCTGTTCTTGCAAATCATTTATTTAGGTAAAAAAATAATAAGGCGGTGAAATTATGAACATTATTAAAAAGGATTGGCCCTGGCCTAATGGATTTATCAATCGGAGCCTAACCCAATATATTGTTGTCCATCATACCGCAGGTCCGCAGATGCAAGATGTTGACCGTATCTGGGATGAGCATATTAGTGCCGGTTATAACGGTATCGGTTATCATCGGGTTATAAAAGGCGATGGAACTATAGTTCAGGGGCGCCCAGATGATGTTATAGGCGCTCATGCCCTGGGGGTAAATTCTTGCAGTGTTGGCGTAAGTCTTGAAGGAAACTTTGAGGGGATAGATACGCCGACAGATGCGCAGATAGCGGCATTAAAATGGTGTCTGGCCGATTATAAGGCAATGTATCCTGACGCCGAGATTATTGGCCATAGGGATGTTGCCGGTATTACCGATCGGTCAGACTATGCGACAGCTTGTCCAGGGGATACGCTGTATAAAATGTTGCCGGATTTACAGCTATGAATCCAGAAGTTGAAAAACAGGTACTGAAGTATCTC
>Ga0316613_10002782_pt1 | contig 11148 bp, 6 predicted proteins | sample OWC_soil_day10_C_2_FD_207647 | JGI IMG/M metagenome (GOLD analysis project Ga0316613, IMG submission 207647) | Wetland soil microbial communities from Old Woman Creek delta, Ohio, United States - OWC_soil_day10_CT_b | ecosystem: Environmental > Terrestrial > Soil > Wetlands | place: USA: Ohio... | reverse complement strand
ACAGGACGTGCCGATGCGAGATCCGGCGCGGGCGCCGCTTGCGCTCCGGCGGGCCCCGCGTGGCGGACGAGGGCGAGTGCCGGGATCAGCGAGCAGACGGAATGGATGAAGGTCCTGCGCGAGGCAGAGGAACGGGTGACGAACATCGCGGTGGAGGCGCAAGGCCTCGGCAAGGTCGTGCAGGATGCCACGGGCAGCCTGACGATTCTCGATGATATCAACCTGGCGATTGCCGCCGGGGAAACAGCGGCTATCGTCGGGGCCTCGGGCTCGGGCAAGTCCACGCTGCTCGGACTGCTTGCGGGCCTCGATGTTCCGACGTCGGGCCAGGTAAAGATCTTCGGCGAGTCGATGTTCGCCCTCGACGAGGATGGACGCGCGGCATTGCGGGCGCGCTCGATCGGTTTTGTATTCCAGTCGTTCCAGCTGTTGCCGCACCTGACGGCGCTCGAGAACGTTCTGCTGCCGCTGGAACTCACCGGGCGAACGCCCGAGGGCGAGGACCCGGTGGCGGCCGCACGGGGGCTGCTTGCCCGCGTGGGCCTTGGCGAACGCCTGTCGCACTATCCGAAGTATCTGAGCGGTGGAGAGCAGCAGCGCGTCGCGCTGGCGCGGGCGTTTGTGCTGCGTCCGCCGCTGCTGCTCGCAGACGAGCCCACAGGCAGCCTCGATGCGCGCACCGGCGAGGCTGTCATCGACCTGATGTTCGAACTGAACCGCGAACGCGGCTCGACGCTGGTGCTGGTCACGCACGACGCGGGCATCGCGAGTCGCTGCGCGCGCAGCATTGAGCTGGCCGCGGGGCGCGTCGTCAGGCAGTAAGTCCGGCGCGCAGACGTCCAAGCACCTCGGCCGCGCGCGGCGCGACCTCACCGGCCACCAGACCAATATCCGGTCCGTCATCGGCCGCGCGCCCGTGCAGCCACGTGGAAGCGATCGCGGCGTACCACGCATCGAAGCCCTGCGCCAAGAAGGCGCCCAGCATGCCAGCCAGTACATCCCCGGTTCCTGCCGTGGCGAGGGCGGGCGAACCGGTCGGGTTGATCGCATAGGCGCCGTCCGGGCGCGCAAGCACGCTGCCGGCGCCTTTGAGGATGACGATCGCGTTGAAGCGTGCAGCGAGCTGCCGGGCAGCGGCGATGCGATCCTGCTGCACGTCGGTGACGCTGCATCCGAGCAGGCGTGCCGCTTCAAGTGGGTGAGGGGTAAGGATGATCGCCGCCGGATGCTGATGCAGGCGCTGCTGCAGTGACGCGTCGGCGGCGATCAGGTTGAGCGCGTCGGCATCGATGACAAGTGCGACGCGGCGTTCGAGCGCGGCGACGAGCGCGGTGCGCGCGTCGTCACTCATGCCCAGCCCGCAGCCGACGACGATGGCCTGCAACTCGTCCAGTTCCGCGAGACTGCGGAACATCAGCTCCGGTTGGGCAGGATCGACGCGGAAGTCGGGCGCGCCGATCGCGTCGACGTAGACGCGTCCCGCGCCGAGCCGCAGCGCGGCGCGCCCGCCGAGCAGCGCGGCACCCACCATGCCGCGGCCGCCGCCCAGCACCAGCACGTTGCCGAACGTGCCCTTGTGCGAATCGCGGCGGCGCCGCTGCACGACCGGAGTCAGGTCGGACGCGTCCAGCAGCACGCCGTGACCGGGCGTCGCGTTGACGCCGATCGGTTCCACGACGACGGTGCCGGTGGCATCGACTCCAGCGGCGGTATGCAGGCCGGGCTTGTCGCCGATGAACGTGATCGTTGCCGATGCCATCACGCCAGCCACGCCACCCACCCAGGCACCGGTGTCGGCATCGAGACCGCTCGGTACGTCGATCGCGACGACCGGCGCATGCCGGTTGAGCCACTCGCTCGCAGCGAGGAAGTCACCGGAGAGCGGTCGCGCAAGGCCGATGCCGAACATCGCATCGATGACCGCCTCGAACCGCGCCTCGGTTGGCAGTGAAGACAGCACGCGACCGCCGCTTGCGATCCAGCGGGCGTGTGCCTCGCGTGCGTCGTCGGCTGTCGGAGAGTCGGCGCCGAGCAGCGCGCAGACCACCTCGTGGCCGCGTTCGCTCAACTCGTTGGCGACGACAAAGCCATCGCCACCGTTGTTGCCCGGACCACAGACGACGCAGAACGATCGTGCGCCGCGTCCGTGATGCTCGCCAATCCAGTCGGCCGCAGCGCGACCCGCCCGCGCCATCAGGGTGCCGGCAGGCAATTGCGCCTGCGCAGCGCGTTCGATCGCACGCAGTTCATCGACGCGGTAAAGGCAGCGGCCCATGAGGCAAGGCTAGGCGGCCGCGCCGCCCAGGTACCTGTCCAGCGTCAAGCCTTCGAGGTCGATGGCCGGTTCGCGGCCGGCGATCACGTCGGCGAGGATGCGCCCGGAACCGGTCGCCATGACCCAGCCGCTCGAGCCGTGGCCGATGTTGAGGAACAGGTTGCTGATGGGAGTGCGGCCCAGTACCGGCGGACCGTCCGGCAGCATCGGCCGCGCGCCGACCCAGAACTTCCCCTGCCGGTAACTCGCGGCATAGGGAAACCAATCGCTCGCGACCTTGAACAGGGTCCGCAACGCGCTCTCACGCAGCTCGGTGCCCCGCGTGCCGAGCTCGGCCGTGCCGGCGACGCGCATCCGATTACCCATGCGCGTGATCGCGACCTTGTAGGTCTCGTCCATCACACTCAGGAACGGCGCATGCTCGAACGCCGTAATGGGCGCCGTCGCCGAGTAGCCCTTGACGGCGAGCAGTGGCACGCGAATGCCGACGCGCGCCAGCAACGGTGCGCTGTCGACACCGCCCGCGAGTACGTAGCTGTCGGCGCGCAGCGGGCCGGCGGACGTCGCCAGCGCGTCGACGCGGCCGAGCGCCATCTCGAAGCCGCTCACGTCGACACCGAAACGGAACTCGACGCCGTCGCGGATCGCGATGTCCTTCAGCTGGTGCGCGAAGTAGGCGCAGTTGCCGGTCTCGTCGTCAGGCAGGTGCACGCCGCCAGCCAGCACTGTCGCAGGGTGCAGCGCCGGCTCGAGCGTCCGGCACTGCCCGGCATCGAGCAGTGAGTGCCGCACGCCCAGTTCGGCCAGCAGCGCGCGTGCAGCCGCCGACGCCTCCAGTTCCGGTTCCGTGCGAAAGAGCTGCAGGTAACCGGTGGCCTGTTCGTAGTCGAGCGCATGCGCCGTTCGCAGCACGCGGAGTTCGGCCTGGCTGTAGAACGCCAGCCGCTGCATGCGCGCGCGGTTGCGCCGATAGCGCTCGAGGTCGCACTCGCGCAGCCAGCGACGCAGCCAGCGCCACAGGGCCGGGTCGAGTGAGGGCCGGAAGATGACGGGGGCCTCGGGCCGCAGGAGATAGGAAAGCACCTTCTTCGGCATGCCGGGCGAAGCCCAGGGGCCGACATAGCCGGGGGCCATGACGCCGGCGTTGGCGAAACTGCCTTCCTGGGCGACGCCGGAGCGGCGTTCCAGCACCGTGACGTCGAAGCCTGCGCGACGAAGGGCATAAGCAGTGCAGACGCCGATGATGCCGGCACCCACCACGACAACGCGCATGAATCTTCTACTATGAAATCCGGGCGGCGCGGATTGTAGCCGCGCCCCGGCGCAGCACCGCCTAGAGCTTCATCTGCGAGGGCAGCGCGGTGACGAGCTGCGGGAAGAACCAGATCAGCAGCACCGCGATCAACATCATCACGAAGTACGGGAAGGCCGCCACCGCGATCGTGTTGATCTGCCGCCGGGTCATGCCCTGCAGCACGAAGAGGTTGAAGCCGACCGGCGGCGTGATCTGCGCCATTTCGACGACGAGGACGATGAAGACGCCGAACCACAGCAGGTCGATGCTGGCCGTCTGCAGCGTCGGCAGCAGCACCGCCATCGTCAGCACCACCATCGAGATGCCGTCGAGGAAGCAGCCGAGCACGATGAAGAACACCATCAGCAGCATGATCAGCCCGAACGGCGAGAGCTGCAGCGCGCCGATCATCTCGGCGAGCTGCCGGGGCAGCCCGATGAAGCCCATCGACAGAGACAGGAATGCCGAGCCGGCGAGGATCAGCGCAATCATGCAGTACAGCCGCGTCGCCGCCATCAGCGAGTCGCGGAATGTCGGCCAGGTGAGCGTCCTCTGCGCGGCCGACAGGATCAGCGCGCCGACGACGCCGAGCGCCGCCGCTTCGGTCGCAGTGGCGACGCCGAGATAGATCGACCCCAGCACCACGACGATCAGCAACACGACCGGGATCAGGTGGCGCGACTCAGCGAGCTTCTGCGAGAAGCTCATCCGGATGTCGGCCGGCGGTACCTGGTCACGGTTCCGCAAGGCCCAGAAGATCGTGTACCCCATGAACAGGGCGGCAAGCATCAGGCCCGGGATGACACCGGCGATGAAGAGCTTGCCGATCGAAACGTCCGCAGCGACGCCATAGACGATCATGATGATCGACGGCGGGATCAGCAGTCCGAGCGTGCCGGCGCCGGCGAGCGAGCCGATCGAGATCTGCTCGGGATAGCCGCGCTTCTTCAGTTCCGGCAGCGTGATCTTGCCGACCGTCGCGCAAGTCGCCGCCGACGAGCCCGAGACCGCCGCGAAGATGGTGCAGCCGATGATGTTGGTATGAAGCAGCCGTCCCGGCAGCCATTGCAGCCATGGCGCCAGGCCGCGAAACATGCCTTCCGACAGGCGCGTTTTCAGAAGGATCTCGCCCATCCAGATGAAGAGCGGCAGCGCGGTCAGCGTCCAGCTCGACAGCGATCCCCATACCGTCAGCGCCAGCGCATCCCCGCCGGGCCGCGTCGTGAAGAGCTCCATGCCGAGCCACGCCACCCCCAGTACCGCAATGCCGATCCACACGCCCGCGCCGAGGATGACGAAGAGCGCGATGATCAGAAGAAGGGCGGTAAGGGTTCCCACGGCGCTTACTCGACGTTGGCGGTCTCTTCAGCCTGCGGCGGAAGCTTCCGGTACCACAGGACGTAAACGAGCTGCTCGATGAATGCGAGCGCGAGGCCGGCCAGGCCGATGGCCATCGCGAGTTGCGGAATCCACAACGGCGTCGCATCGACGTTCTGCGAGATGTCGTTGAACGAATACGAACCCCAGACCAGCCGCGCCGCGAACCACGCGAAATAACAGGACAGCAGTGTCGCCACGACAAGGCAAAGCACTTCCATCCACCAGCGTGCACGGCCGTGCAGTCGCTGCAGGATCAGGGAGACGCGGATGTGATCGCCCTCGCGCAGCGCATAGCCCATCGCCAGAAAGGAGCCGGCCGCGAGGAAGTAGCCGGCATAGGCGTCCATGCCGGCCATCGAAAATCCGATCTGCCGACCGACGATATTGACCACCTCGATCGCCAGCGTCGCGAAGATGAAGAACGCGGCGAGACCGCCCAGCAGCCTGAACAGCGGATCGAGGAATGAGCGCACCGGTTCCTGCGCAGAAGAAGGGCCGCCTTGAAGGCGGCCCGGACTCGTTTACTTGCGGAACGTCGTGATGATGGCCTGGCCGTCGGCGCCGGCCTTGGCGAGCCACTCGCTGAGCATCGTGTCGCCGAGTTTCGAGAGCTCGGCCTTGAACGCCGCGTTCGGCTCGTACACCGTCATCTTGTTCGCCTTCAGCGTCGCCAGCGACTCCCCGGTGTATTCACGCATGCGCTTCCAGCCACGCTCCTCGGCCACCTTGGCAGCGGCGACGACCGCGTCCTGCGAGGCCTTGTCGAGCTTGTCGAATTCCTTCTGGTTGACGATCACCATGTTCTTCGGCAGCCAGGCGTCGGCCGTGGCGAAGTGGCTGAGGTTCTCCCAGACCTTGGAGTCGACGCCGGTGGCACCGGATGACATGAACGAATCGACGACGCCAGTCGACAGCGCCTGCGACAGCTCGGCCGCCTGGATCGTCAGCGGCTGCGCACCGACCATTGCGGCGATGCGCGTCGTCGCCGGATTGTAGGCGCGCCACTTCAGGCCCTTCATGTCGGCGACCGAGTTCAGCTGCTTCTTCGTGTAGATGCCCTGCGGCGGCCAGGCCACCGCGTACAGCACCTTGATGCCCTGCGCGCTGAGGATCTTTTCGACCGCCGGGCGCTGCGCTTGCCAGAGCTTCCAGGATGCGTCAAAGCCGGTCGCCACGAACGGCACCGCATCGGCGCCGAACACCGGATTCTCGTTTTCGAGCAGGCTCATCAGCACTTCGCCGATCTGCGCCTGTCCGGTCTGCACTGCACGCTTGATCTCCTGGGCCTTGAAGAGCGAACCGCCGGCGTGCACGGTGATGTTGAGCTTGCCGCCGGTCGCCTTGGCGACGTCGGCCGCGAACTGGTTGAGGTTCTGCGTGTGCGGGTTGCCGGCGGGATACCCGGCAGGCAGGTCCCACTTGGTCTGCGCAAGCGCGGGCAGGCTGAAGCCGAGCGCGGCGGCCGCCACAGCGGTGCCGATGAACAGAGAGCGTCGTTTCATAGTCTCCTCATGAATGGTCGATGCGGCGGGGCGGCCAGCGGGTGTGCCAACATATCCGGCTACCCGCCGGCAGCGCCTGCTGTCCGGAAAACCGCAATTCGCCGCGCGCCGCAGAGCATACAAGCAGCGGCGCCGATTCGGAGAGCCGCATGAGTGCTTTGTCGCAGCCAGGATCCTGGGAGTTCTGGATCGACCGCGGCGGCACATTCACGGACATCGTCGCGCGACGGCCCGACGGCGAACTCGTTGCCCACAAGCTGCTCTCCGACAACCCCGAGCAGTACCGCGACGCGGCGGTTGCCGGCATCCGCCACCTGCTGGCAGTGGCACCGGGCGCGCCGATCCCGGTCGAGCGCATCGCGTCGGTCAAGATGGGAACAACGGTCGCGACCAACGCGCTGCTTGAACGCAAGGGCGAGCCGACGGTACTGGTCATCACGGGCGGCTTCCGGGACGCGCTGCGCATCGCCTACCAGAACCGGCCGCGCCTGTTCGAGCGCCGGATCGTCCTGCCGGAACTGCTCTATGCACGCGTCGTCGAGGCGGACGAGCGGATCGGTGCGCAGGGTGATGTCATGAGGCCGCTCGACGAGGCCGCGCTGACGACGGCATTACAAGCCGCGTACAACGCCGGGCTGCGCTCGTGCGCGATCGTGCTGATGCACGGCTATCGCTACGCGACGCATGAGCAGGCCGCCGCGCGCATCGCGCGCGGGATCGGTTTCCCGCAGGTGTCCGTCTCGCACGAGGTGAGTCCGCTGATGAAGCTGGTCGCCCGTGGCGACACGACGGTGGTCGACGCTTACCTGTCGCCGATCCTGCGCCGCTACGTCGGGCAGGTTGCTTCCGACCTGCCCGGCGCGCGGCTGCTCTTCATGCAGAGCAACGGCGGACTGACGGACGCCTGGCGTTTCCAGGGCAAGGACGCCATCCTTTCAGGTCCCGCCGGCGGCATCGTCGGCATGGCGCGCGCCAGCCGCCACGCCGGGTTCGACCGCGTCATCGGCTTCGACATGGGTGGCACGTCCACCGACGTGTCGCACTACGCCGGTGAATACGAACGCGAGTTCGAAACGCTGGTGGCCGGGGTGCGGATGCGCGCGCCGATGATGAGCATCCACACGGTCGCCGCCGGGGGCGGCTCGATCCTGCACTTCGACGGTGCCCGCCTGCGCGTCGGACCCGATTCGGCCGGCGCCAACCCAGGCCCGGCCTGCTACCGACGCGGCGGGCCGCTCGCCGTCACCGACGCGAACGTCATGCTGGGCCGGGTGCAGCCCGAGTTCTTCCCGCACGTCTTTGGCCCGCACGGCAATGAACCGCTCGACCGCGCGGTCGTCGTGAAGCGCTTCGGCGAGCTGGCGCAGCGTATCGAACAGGCGACCGGCCGGCGCCAGACGCCGGAGCAGGTGGCGGCCGGCTTCATCGAGATTGCGGTCGGCAACATGGCCGAGGCCATCAAGCGCATCTCGGTGCAGCGCGGCCACGACGTCACCCGATACACGCTGACGGTCTTCGGGGGTGCGGGCGGGCAGCACGCCTGCGCGGTCGCGGATGCGCTCGCGATGTCGACGGTGTTCGCGCACCCGCTGGCCGGCGTGCTGTCCGCGTACGGCATGGGGCTCGCTGACCAGACCGCGATGCGCGAGATGACGATCGAGCAGCCGCTGGGCGATGATGCGCTGCCCGCCTTGAAAGCCAGTCTGGAGACGCTGGCGGCGCAGGCCACGGCCTCGCTCCAGGAGCAGGGTGTGACGAGCGAGCGGATCCGGCTGGTGCCGCGGGCGCACCTGAAGTACGAGGGCACCGACACGGCGCTCGCCGTCGGATTCGGGGATCTCCGGTCGATGCGCGAGCAATTCGATGGGGCGTACCGGCAGCGCTTCTCGTTCCTGATGGCGGATCGCCGGCTGATCGTCGAAACGCTGTCGGTCGAGGCCATTGCCTCCGGTGAAGCGGCCGTCGCGGCCGCGACCGAGCGGTCCGCGCGCACCGATGACCTGTCGCCGGCATCGAGGGTCCAGGCGCACTTCGACGGCCGCTGGCATGACACGCCGCTCTATCGTCGCGACGACACGCGGCCCGGCGACCGCATCGACGGCCCCGCGGTCATTGCCGAGGCGAACGCCACGACCGTCGTCGAACCCGGCTGGCAGGCGCAGGTGACGGCGCTTGACCACCTCGTGCTCAAGCGCATCGCGCCGCGTCCCGGTCGCCGCGCGATTGGCACGACGGTCGATCCGGTGATGCTGGAGATCTTCAACAACCTCTTCATGTCGATTGCCGAGCAGATGGGCCTGCGGCTGCAGAACACTGCGTACTCGGTCAACATCAAGGAGCGCCTCGACTTCTCTTGTGCGCTGTTCGATGCCGAGGGCAACCTGATTGCCAACGCCCCGCACATGCCGGTGCATCTCGGCAGCATGAGCGAGTCGATCAAGACGGTCATGCGTGAGAACGCCGGGCGCATGGTTCCCGGCGACGCCTACGTGATCAACGATCCGTACCACGGCGGCACGCACCTTCCCGACGTCACGGTGATCACGCCGGTGTTCGACCGCGGCGGCCGCGAAATCCTGTTCTATGTCGGTTCGCGCGGTCACCATGCCGACATCGGCGGCATCGCGCCGGGCTCGATGCCGCCGTTTTCGTGCAGCCTCGACGAGGAGGGCGTGCGATTCATCAACTTCCGTCTGATTGAGGGGCAGGGGGTCGATCGCCCGGGGCGCTTCCATGAGGACGAGCTGATGGCGCTGCTGACCGGAGGTACTAATCCGGCGCGCAATCCGGCGCAGAACGTCGCCGACTTGCGCGCGCAGGTCGCGGCCAACGAGAAAGGCCGCGAGGAACTGCTGCGCATGGTCGACCAGTTCGGGCTCGACGTCGTGCAGGCGTACATGCAGCACGTGCAGGACAACGCCGAGGAGTCGGTGCGGCGGGTCATCACGCGCCTGACCGACGGGCAGTTCGAGTACCGGCTCGACAATGGCGCGGTGATCCAGGTACGCGTCAAGGTGGATCGCGAGCGGCGGGTTGCCACGATCGATTTCACCGGTACGTCGCCGCAGCTGCCGAACAACTTCAACGCGCCGAGCGCGGTATGCGTTGCAGCCGTGCTGTACGTGTTCCGCACGCTGGTCGACGACGTGATCCCGCTCAACGCCGGGTGCCTGAAGCCGCTCGACATCGTGATTCCGCAGGGATCGATGCTGAATCCCGACTACCCGGCCGCGGTCGTCGCCGGCAACGTCGAGACTTCATCGTGCATCACCAACGCGCTCTATGGCGCACTCGGAGTCATGGCCTCCGCGCAGGGCACGATGAACAACTTCACCTTCGGCAACGAGCGCTACCAGTACTACGAGACGATTTCCGGCGGGTCGGGCGCCGGCCTTGCGGATCCGCGAGATCCCAACAGCGGCTTCGACGGCACCGACGTCGTGCAGACGCACATGACGAACTCGCGGCTGACGGACCCCGAGGTGCTGGAGTTCCGCTACCCGGTGCTGCTGGAGAGCTATGCGATCCGGGCGGGTTCCGGCGGGACCGGGCGCTGGCGCGGGGGCAACGGCGGCACGCGTCGCGTGCGCTTCCTTGAGAGGATGACGGCGTCGATCCTGGCGAACAACCGCGCCATCGCTCCGTTCGGCATGGCCGGTGGCGCGCCCGGTGAAGCAGGTCGCAACTGGGTCGAGCGGGTCGACGGGTCGCGCGAGGAACTGCCGCACATCGGTTCGGCCGAGATGGCGCCGGGCGACGTCTTCGTGATTGCGACGCCTGGCGGCGGCGGTTACGGCACGCCGCGGTGAAACTTGAGCCCCAAATGGCGTGACCGGGGCCAAGTTATCGCCCCAAGGACAGGGGATGCGCTCCGCATAATCGATGCAGCTGTTTGGCCCGGAAGGTCCGCTGCACGATGAACGCCCCCGAACGACTGGGATTGCCCGACGCGCTTGCGACGTTGTCGATCTGCTATGCACCGTTGATCGACAAGCACCGCCGGGCCATCGGCACGCGCCTGACGATGCTGTCGGCCCGGGCGCCTGGCTACCTGCCGGTGGGCCACATCCTCGAGCAGCTGAACGAAATCTGGCCCGAGTCCGACGCGTCGGTGCTGATCGCGCCATTGGATGCGACCTTCGATGATTCGCTGCTGACGTGGTCGGCCCCGCCCAACGCACTGCTCGAGATACCGACCATCGCGCTGCGCGATCCGGAAATGCAGCAACTGGTGCAGCGCGCTTTCCGCCGCGGACTGCGCATGGTGCTGCGCGGCCGCCCCGATGTACCGTTGCCGCCGGCGCTGACCTCCTGCTTCGAGTATTCGTTGATCCACGTTTCAGAGGACCGGCGTCGCCTGAAGGACGGCCGCATGCGGCCCGCGCCACCGAACGCGGTACGGCGGATGCCCTTCGTCACGACCGGGGTGCGCCGCGTTGTCGACCTCGACGAGGCGTATCAGCGCGGTGCGATGGCGAGCGTCGGCTGGCCCATCGATGACACCGAGCAACGCCCGAACTGCAGGCTGCGGCCCGACCAGGGCAACCTGATGGACCTGCTGCGTGTTGCCAGCGAACGGCCGGACACCGCCGTGATCGCCAGCCGCATCCGCCGCGACCCGGTGCTCGCGTTCAAGCTGCTGCGCATGGTCAACTCAGGCGCGTTCGAAGCGGGCTCCCCGGTGGCGTCGATCAAGC
>Ga0316613_10002781_pt1 | contig 11152 bp, 11 predicted proteins | sample OWC_soil_day10_C_2_FD_207647 | JGI IMG/M metagenome (GOLD analysis project Ga0316613, IMG submission 207647) | Wetland soil microbial communities from Old Woman Creek delta, Ohio, United States - OWC_soil_day10_CT_b | ecosystem: Environmental > Terrestrial > Soil > Wetlands | place: USA: Ohio... | reverse complement strand
TTTCCTGTGGAAACGACCCGCTTGAGAAGGCGATCAACCAACTCTTTACCGCCAAGCTGTTTCCCTTCCTGTTCAGGTCCGAAGGTTTCTGTACCGATGTCTATGCGCCCATTCTTGGATTGACGACACCGCAGTGGTCGCTTGTCTGGTTTGTCCTGTTTACGCTCGCCATGATCTGGACACTGTTTCGTCGCTGATAGAGTGTGAATGAACTCTCCAAGTAACGGAAAATCCATGCCACGTAATGATCCGGGAGATATCGCTTTCCTGCCGCCGGGCATCCGTATCAGGGATATCGTTCCGCTCGTTTCTCTCGATCCGACTGAAACCCGGATTCTGGCTGGTTACGCACTCGGGCTGTCTCGGATTCAGCTGATTACCCAATCCGAACGCGAATTGACCGACGAGGAATCGAAACGGGTTTCCATGTGCTTGCACCGCCGCATTCAGGGAGAACCTGTTGCGTATATAGTTGGCGAACGTGAATTCTTCGGTTTGCCGTTTCAGGTTACGCCCGACGTCTTGATCCCGAGACCGGAAACGGAACTGCTGGTTGAGCTTGGGCTGGAACGGTTGCCGAAAAATGGAAATGTGCTGGATTTGGGGACCGGTTCGGGCGCGGTAGCGATTGCCATTGCGCATGAGCGTCCCGACGCAACGGTAACCGCCGTCGATATCAGCGCCGCAGCGCTCGCTGTTGCCCGGGCCAATGCCGAGCGCAATCTGGAACATCATGAGCGGGTCGTTTTCCGGCAAGGCAGCTGGTACGCCGCGTTGGAGGCGTCATCACGTTTCGATCTGATTGTCTCCAATCCGCCGTACATTACCGAAGGGGATCGACACCTTTCATTGGGAGATCTGCGCTTCGAACCACCCGATGCATTGACCGATCATGCTGACGGGTTGTCCGCCATCCGGAGTATTGCAGCGGGAGCTGTGCCTCATCTGAAAGCGGGGGGGTGGCTGCTGATCGAGCACGGCTACGACCAGGCAGGTGCCGTACGAGCCATTCTGGCGAGACATGGCATGGGTTTGGTCCAGAGCTGGCGCGATCTGGCTGGGATTGAGCGGGTGACAGGAGCAATCATTTCCGCGGATTGAGAGCTAAGTACGGGCAAATTGTCGTATTTGCATCATATGGGTTGATTCCTTTTGTGCAACAAGCTAACCTAACAAGCTCTATTGCGACATGGAAATCGTATTGCCAATATGGTAACGTCGAGAACAGGATTTTTCAGATACTGGACGCTGTTCCTGCTTGGGCTTTTTCTTTCCGGCTCGCTGCAAGCGAAAGAAATGGCGCAGATGGGTACGGTTGCGCTTTCGCAGTTGCCACCGGAAGTGCATCAGACGATCAAGTTGGTTAAGCGGGGCGGTCCTTTCCCCTATCCGAAGGATGGCATCATTTTCGGCAACTATGAAAAAAATCTGCCAGTCAGGGCGCGAGGTTATTACCATGAATATACGGTTCGCACCCCCGGCATTCGCGGCAGAGGCGCACAGCGGCTTATTGTCGGAGGTGAGCCTTCTCTAAGAGCGGAATACTATTACACCGCAGACCACTACATGACTTTTCGCCGGATAAGGGAATGAAAAAGCAGATTGCCGAATTAACGCCTGCACAGGAAGGGGCTGAATCCGGGTTGCTCAAGTCCGTGCCTCCGAATGTCGTGCAATCGATCCGTGCTTTTCGCGCACAGGACCTTCAGGCAGAGGCGCAACGTCTCGACCAGCATTTCCTTTATGCATTTTGCGGGGATGCTACCACCAAGACACAGGTGCTGGCCACTATCGCCAGGTCGTTTCATTTCCCAAGGCAATTCTGCAGGAACTTCGATGCGCTTGCCGATTGCCTTACCGATCTTCCTTATAAAGCAGGTCCTCAGCCCGGTTTTTTGATCGTCTTGGAGCAACTTCCCAACACACCGAAATTCGACAAGGAAGCTAGAGAAACCCTTCTCGATGTCTTCCGGGATGCTGCCGACTTCTGGGCAGCCAAAAAGATCGCTTTTCGCGTCTTTTATTCTTCCCATTAAATCCGTTTTTCTTTTCCAGTTAGTCCGGCAGGACTGAATCCTCGTTTCATTTTCTTCTGCCCGATAGCAGTTTCATGCCGATGTCTTGGGCCCTTTTTGGGCCCCATGCGTGAGGCTGATCTCGACGCATTCGTGAAATGGACGAGAATGCACGGGCAACATGGATGAATGCGCGCTCAATGCCTGACGTAAGCTCTGGCGGGCGTTTTGCGCTCATCAGCGCGTGTCCGCTGAGTGCGCCGGTGTAGTGCGTTTAACCGATCATGCGGGCTTGGCGATATGGTCGATAAATCATTTTTATACACAGTACAGTATGTGTTGGGTGAGTTGAAAATATTGCAACTCGTTGATTTATATGGGAAAGTTGCCATTTTGAATATTGCGCTGTGGATATATTTCCGATAGGATTCTTGTTTTCCACAAGAAAACATTCACGGTCCTACCGGGATTCGTACTTGACGAACTGTTATGAACATTTCACAGCACGAACGCGCACTCCTTCTCTTCATCGTCCTTCAGGCCGCAATCGGTACCTTGGGTGGATTTATCGGTTTCTTTGTGGTCGGAAACGGGAGCATCGATGCGATGTTTCAATTTGCGGCTCTACAATTGACTTTCATTACTGCCTCTCTTGCGTTGGCCTATATGGTTGGGCCCAAGCTTCGCATGGCCAGCAAGCATTTTCTGAAAATTGGTTTTTTCGTTCCTGGAATCATCCTGCTAAGCGGTTACGAGACGGTTCTTTCCATGGCTGCCGTTGTCGGGTTGCTGCAGGGATTTACCTGGGCCGGGCGGCATATGCTTGAAATGAGCCTGATCTCCGACAAGGAGCGCGACGGCTATGCGTCACGTGCCGGAGCGATTTCGGTCATAGGAGGCATCCTTGCTACACTCGCGGCCACGGTCGTACTGGCGCTTAGCAAGGACAACCGCCAATACATCTACATGATGTACGGAGCTGCATGCGTTATCGCCTCTTTCTTTATTGGACGGGGAATGCCGAACTGGCGTGTTGCCCCACTGAAGAATCCCATCGCCGTTATCAGGCAGCGCGAATTCATTTCGTGTCTTCCCCTGTTCTGCCTGCAATCAGGCTTTCTGGGTTTGGGCATGGCCGTCGGTGCGGTTGCCGCAAGCAGGGCGCTCGGTTCGGCAAGTTCGTTCGGCTGGGTTGCGACTGTTGCAGGCCTCGCTGGCGGATTGGGTCTCTACTTTACCCGTAACAGCCGCGACGTCGATAACCGCGCACGTTGGTTGGGCGGATCGTGCATGGCCGTTGCGTTCGCGTTCGCCATGATGGGCGCCAGTGCATGGATTCCGGTCATGTTCATCGTTTCCAGTTTGGTAAAAGCGGTTGCCGATCCGTTCCTGGGCGCAAGCGAACTGGTATTGAATCAGAAGGCGTTGGAAATACAGGGTGAGCTGAACGACCGGATTCTGGCACGCGAACTGGCTTTCTGGGCATTACGCATGGTATCGCTTGCCATCTTCTGGCTGTTGTCGACGGCGTTGACTCCGGTACAGCTCCTGGTTACCGGTTCATCCATCCTGGCTCTTGCGGTCTTCCTCGAATTTTTGGTCGGACAAGGCTGGTTTGCCACCGAACCGGAAGCAAATGCCGAGCCGGCTTACGCATACAACCGATAACGGGTTCAATGACTAGAAAGGCCGGGTTGCCGATGGCATGCCCGGCCTTTGTGTTTCAAGCAAGAACATTCTACAAACGACTTGATGGAAGTAATGGTGCTTAAGGTCACGCACACAATACGAGAATCAATCAAATTGGGCCGAACGATTGCCAAACGGGTACAATCTGCGCCATGAAAAATATTGTCATCCTTATTTCCGGGCGAGGCAGCAACATGGAAGCCATCGTTCGCACCGCCCAGTCGGAAAAATGGCCGGCGAGAATCGCCGCCGTGATCAGCAACCGTGCCGATGCTGCGGGTCTGGAATTCGCTTCATCCATGGGAATACCGACCGCAGTCGTCCCCAGCAAGGGCTACGCAAGCAGAGAGGCATTCGATGCAGTATTGCAGGAAAAAATCGATCAGTATGAAGCCGACTTGGTTGTGCTTGCGGGGTTCATGCGAATTTTGACAGCACCGTTTGTCGAGCATTACAGCGGTCGAATGATCAATATTCATCCTTCGCTGCTTCCCAGCTTTCGCGGACTGCACACACACCAGCAGGCAATTGATGCCGGAGTAAAGGTGCATGGCGCAACCGTGCATTTCGTCACTCCCGATCTCGACGTCGGTCCGATCATTGCGCAGGCAGTCGTACCGGTGTTGCGCGAAGATACCGAGGACACGCTTGCCGCACGCGTCCTCAGACAGGAACACGTCATTTATTCGCGGGCAATACAATGGATTGCCGAAGGAAAAGTGACCATCGAAAACAACAAGGCGCTTATTGATCCATCGGTCGATGCGTCGCAGCAATTCTTCTTCAGCAAGGAATACCAATGAGATTACCTCCAGCGGTCATTACCCACGCCGAGCAGGCGTTACGCGAGGTGATGCAGTTAGCCGGACCTGCCGACAGCACGCTTTCACGTTATTTCCGAGAGCATCCGAAGGTTGGCTCCCGAGAGCGTGGGGCTGTTGCAGAGGCCGTGTATGCCGTACTGCGCAATCGCTTGTTTTATACCAATTTTGCCGAAACCGGCTCCGGTCCCATGATGCGGCGTATGACATTGCTCGGACTGGCTGATGCCGTTGGCTTCGAGTCGCTGGGCGGCTTGTCGGAACAGGAATCGGAATGGCTTGAACGCTTGTCCAAGATCGACCGCTCCAAAATGCCGGAGAGGATACGTGCCAACATGCCATCATGGCTCTACGATAAGCTGGTGGCTCAATACGGTGAATCAGAAGCGCTCGAGATGGCGGATGCCTTGAACCGCCCGGCGCCCATGGATCTGCGCGTCAATTCGCTGAAGGCGAAGCGCGAAGATGTCATTAATGCGCTGGCTACTGCTCCGATTCAATCCGAACCTACGCGTTATGCGCCGCTTGGTCTGCGCGTGCATAAGAAACCTGCTTTGCAGAACTTGCCGCTTTTCAAGGAAGGCTCGATTGAGGTGCAGGATGAGGGAAGCCAGATTCTGTCGCAGATCGTCGGCGCGAAAAGAGGCGAGATGGTCGCTGATTTCTGTGCCGGAGCAGGCGGCAAGACGTTGTCGCTGGGAGCATGCATGCGTAATACCGGGCGCCTGTATGCTTTCGATATTTCAGAGAAACGCCTGTCCAAGCTGAAGCCGCGTCTGGCTCGTAGCGGCCTGTCGAACGTGCATCCGGTGCATATTGCGCACGAAAACGATACTAAGGTCAAAAGATTGGCGGGCAAGCTGGACCGGGTTCTCGTCGATGCGCCGTGCAGCGGGCTGGGTACCCTTCGTCGTAACCCCGACGTGAAATGGCGCCAGACGCCGGAATCGCTGATTGAGCTGAACGAACGGCAATATGCAATCCTTTCGTCCGCTGCACGCCTGGTCAAACCCGGTGGACGTCTCGTCTATGCGACCTGCAGTTTGCTGGAAGAGGAAAATGAGGGAGTTGTGAGACGTTTTCTGGACGAGCACGCTTCATTCTCATTGGTTCCGGCAAACCAGGTTCTGGCTGAACAGAAAATCGACCTGGATACCGGCGATTACCTGAAATTGCTGCCCCATCGGCATCAGACGGACGGGTTCTTCGCCGCGATTCTGGAAAGAAAACAGCCTGAAAAGCAAAAAACGGTAGAAGAAAAGCCTGGCGAAGACTAAAGGGACCACCCATGCCATGAAAATCCGACTGCTTGGCGCGGCAATTTGCGGCCTGGGGATCTGGGTGTCCCCGGTTGCCAATGCTTTCGATCAAGATATTTCGCATTCGACCTGTACCGAAGCGTTGCAGGCTGCTTTTTCGCCTTGGGATGATGTCGAGAAACTGATAACGGACGAGATTGGCAATGCGAAGAGGCAGGTGCTGATGCAGGCCTATCTTCTGACCAGCAAGAAAATAGCATCCGCCCTGATTTCAGCTCATCGACGGGGCGCTGACGTGCGGATTATGGTCGATAATGAGCAGGCCAGAAACGGGCCGGAAGAAGTATACAGGCTGGCAAAGGCGGGCATTCCCATACGGGTGGAGATGAAATACCAGCATGCCCATAACAAAGTGATCATTATCGATGCCGGAACATCTTGCCCGACCGTGATTACCGGAAGCTATAACTTTACCTGGTCTGCGCAGCATAGAAATGCGGAAAATGTGCTGATAGTCAGAAACAGCGGGGCCGTGGCGGCCCGCTATACAGAAAATTGGAATCGACATTTCATGGATTCCGTGCCGCTGAAGATGTAGCCGGCTATCGACAGGTCGGCGTCGAATACACTTCATCCTTGTTTTACTGCAAATACGTCCTCTGATTTTTCGCTGAGTATGACGCTTTGCGGAATTCGGCTTCCGGAAATCCGCGCATTGCCTGGAGGCGTCGTGAATAAGTCAGTCGCAAACGAGGGGCGAGTTGCCCGGAACGAGACGTTTTTCAGCAGGCTTTTCATAGAACAGCAGCACAGGTTGTCCGATGCTTTTACGGATTATGTAAAAAAAGGGAATGCAGAGGATACGATACTGGATGTCGGCAGGTTCGCTCCTGGAGGCATGGAGTGCGGTCTCTCCGGGTATGTGGATGAGCCGCTCAGATCGCGAATTCGCTCATACAGAATCCCTTCACATACGTCTGACCCCGTGCCGGAAAACTGCTTGCTGAAGGATAATGCAGTGAGGTTGCCTTTTGGAAATGCCGAATTCGATTGGGTGTTCTGCAACGGCGTCATTGAACATTTCGGCAGCACTCGCCAACAGTACGGACTGGTTGAGGAAATCATGCGTATTGCTGGCAAGGGCGTTTTCCTTGCCACACAGAACAGACGGCATCTCATCGATTTTCAGGCATCCATGCCGTTTGTCCACTGGTTGCCGGATCAGTGGCGCAGGCGCGTGATCGGATGGTCAGGCAAAACACTCGGGCCATGTCCGCACTATCTCAATTCCGGTTCGCTTTACCAGTTTGCGCAAATGCTCCCGGAAAAGCCGGAACATGACGTCGGGCACAAACGTGTTTTTGGTATCAAGGCGCATTTCTTCCTCATGATTACCAAAAGAAAATGAAGACGGGCTGATCTCTTCATCAGCACTGGAGGAAAAGAATCAAAAGCGCAGGGCGGTGCGGAAAAAACGCCTGGAATACGGCTTCAGAGAGCCATCCCGCTCATACGTGAACGGACGAGCCTGAAGCCTGGGATGAACGGCTTATCCGCTTCAGCATCACGAAGAGAGTAACGTTGATTGCGCACGCTATCCACATCGACCAGAGCGTATGGGTGAGGAAATGCGCTCCCCGTATCTGCTGTATCCAACCGACTCCCATTCCGAGCATCAGCGTAGTAAAGCCTGCAAGCATCGCAATACGAGGTCGGAACGGCCACCAAAAAAAGGCAAGCGATACGAGCCAGAGAGCGCTTGACGCGTGTCCGCCGGGCAGGCAGTGGCCTGGAATCAGGCCGTCCGGCAAGGAGCTGAGAAGATGCACATACGGTGCATTGCCTCCGTAGCGATCGATATCCCACGGACAATATGAGGCGCTCAGCGATTTGAGTGAGCTGATTGCAAGCGGAACCAGTATGGCGGACAGGGCGACGATTCTCACGCGGAGACGGAACCATCCTGCCCAGGATTGGATAGGCCGGATAATATCAAACAGACACAGAAGAACAGGTATGGCGCCGAGGATGGAGAAGAACGTCTTCAAATAGTCATGTCCGAATTTGGCGGTGATCCAAGCGTGTCTCAGGGGGAATGTACGACCGACCGGATCGAACATGGAATCGGCGAGCATGAGATCGATATCGGACTGGCCGATTGCAAGCAGCAAGATACCGGATAAAAACAGTGCCATGATAGCGAGATAAGACTTGCGCGACACTATCTTGCTCATATCACTATGACCTCATCCATGTGAGAAAGGCTGCTCCCCAGACAACGGCAGCAATCAGCAGGCTGAAAAAGACGGCGGCGCTTCCCAGATCCTTTGCTCGACCAAGAAGTGGATGCCACTCCGTCGAGATGGCGTCTGCCAAAGCTTCGATTGCCGAATTGATCAGTTCGACGCATAGTACAAAAAGAATCGAGATGCACATCACGACTCCGAAAAGAAGTGACGGGGCCAAGACGGGAACGAGTGCCAGGCAGATCGCGCCGATGATTATTTCCTGGCGAAAGGCCATTTCATGCTTCCAGGCGGCGCTTATCCCAAGAAATGAATAACGGGTGGCGGAAATGACGTGCAGCATTCCTCCTTTTCCCTTTACGGAAGAAGCTGTGCCAGGTTGACTGTCGTCGGTGGCGGGACGGACGATAGAGGAATCCGGAAGCTTGTCCATATTTGTCATATGCATGGTCGAGTTTTTATCAAATTCCACAAGTCTTGAATAGATCCAGCGAGGGGTTATATGCTGCTGTATTGATATTCAGCAGCCCAAGCGTCGAATGGAAGACGTTGTCATGCGAAACCGGTTGGGAAGCGCGGGAGGCAAGACAGCCTGCATCAATATGGAAGCGCGGAAGGAAGCCGTCGGAAAACCACATCATGAAGGGAACATGACGCTGTTCGACAGGCGACATGAAGTAGGGCGCCCCATGAAGATACATATTTTTTTCACCAAGCGATTCCCCATGATCGGAGAAATAAATCATTGACGTATCGACATGGGCGTTTTTTGCGCTTTCCCGAAGAAGATTGATCGTACTGCTCAGGAAGTGATCGGTGTACAGGATCGTATTGTCGTAGGCATTGACGATCGATTCGGACTGGCAGCGTTGGAGGTCGCTGGTTTCGCAAACCGGATTAAAGCGATTGAATTCCTTCGGATAGCGTTTCCAGTAGGCAGGTCCGTGACTGCCTTTCTGGTGCAGCACGATAACCATATCCTTTTGTGCATTTCGAATGATTTCCGGCAAGTTGCGAAGGAGGCGCTCGTCATAGCATTCTTCCGTTGTACAGAGCGGGTCTCCTGGAACGGGCTTTGAAACATCTTCATATTTAACGCGATCGCAGGTTCCTTTGCAGCCGGAGTTATTGTCAAGCCAGAGAACATCGAAGCCGGCATGGGCGACAACATCAAGCAACCCCTCCTGGCTTTTTGCTCTCGAGTCGGAATACTGCTCTCTTCCAAGTGAAGAAAACACGCATGGAAGGGACACGGCAGTGGCGGTGCCGCAGGATTGCGTGTCCGAAAAATTGATCAGTCCGGCTTGTGTGGACAGTTCGGGATTGGTGTTGCGCGAATAGCCATTGAGAGAAAAGTTCATGGCGCGCGCCGTTTCACCAACGACGATGACCGTTACCGTCCTGCGCGGATTGTCTTTCCACGCAACGCCTTTGACTGCATCGGTTCCGATCGGCATGACTGCCACGGGCTTGCCGATGCTGAATTTTCGCTTGAAGAAGCTGTGCGTAGACTGGATGAAGTTGGTCGGATTCAGCAGGAAGCGCAGTTCCCGGTGTTCACGCAGGACAGGTGCAAAGCTTTTAAAGAAAATCAGAAGAAACAGGATGGAAATCGTCAACGACGCCAATATGATCTTGGATTTGGAAAGCAGATCATGATGCAGGGGACGGAAACGCAGCTTGGTCCGCCATATGGCGACGGATGGCAGAATACCCAGCGACAGGACAATGGCGGCCAGGCGCCAGTTCCACAGTTCAGCCGACTCATAGGAGTCGGTTTCGAACACATTCTGGATCATGGCGGAGTCAATCAGAATTCCATAGTGATCCATGAAGTAAGCTGCCGCCGAGGTGGCGAGAAAAAGAACGATGAGTACCGGTTTGAGGAATGGCCGGAAAGCAAGCACTGTAAGAATAGCGTTGAAGAAAGCAACCAGTATCAGGAACGTGGCAGCGTAAAGAGGAATGGTGCCCAGGCTGATTCCGCCGAACGCATTGATGAATCCTTTCCAGAAACTGACGTTATAGATGGCGACAAGCAATACCGATGCAGTTATGGTCAGAAACGCAGCATCAATTTCTTTTCGGGATTTCAGAATGGCAATAAGAGGTTTCAGACTCACAATTCGTGCAAATATAAAAAAAGGTCGATATTTCTGGAACGGCTGAGCACTCGATGGAGTTTGCCTATAAGAAAACATTTACATCAAGGAAAAAATGATTCCCGGCAATATACCGTGAAACAGGTTAAGCGAGTGTAAGAAAAATATTAGGATTTTGTTAAATCCTTTGGAAAATCAATGCTGATCATGGTGCCTCCGCCCGCTTGTTCCGAGATTGCGAGTCTTGCACCAAGATGTTCGCAGATCCGCTTTACCAGGGCCAGGCCTAGCCCAGATCCGGCCGAGCCGACTTGAACCGAATGGACAGGCAAACCTAACAGGCGAGCCCGGATAGGCTCAGGCAGACCTGGGCCGCTATCTTCAACGGATACGCCGTACGGCGTTGTTTTGACTGTTACATATCCTTTTTCTGTGTACTGGCAGGCATTCCGGATCAGGTTCCCGATTGCCGTAACCAGCAATTCGCGCCGTGCCAGGACGGAAAAAACGTGAGCTGTCACACTATTCAGAACAACGGGTTTATCGCGTACCAAAAATTGGCAGCGCTCGACTTCGGCTTGCACGACATCCTGAATGGACGTCTCGGGAGAATCAAGCAGATTAGGGGCTCTGGCAAGAAGCAGGAGGACTGTAACGCAGTCGGCGGCTTCCGTTGCCGCACGGCGAATGCGATCGGAATGTGCATGCAGCGAAGGCTGCTCTTCCGTCTGGGAAAGCAGAATTTCGGCAGCGCCGATGATAATAGTCAGCGACGTGCGCAATTCATGGCTGACGTCACCGGTAAAGAAACGTTCCCGGTCGAGGTATTGGCGGAGCTCTGCGGTTCGCGACGCGAATGCGCGGGCAAGCATGCCCATTTCATCTTCGTTGGCAAGAAAGGGCAGATCGGATTGCGAATCCTTTTCCAGCACGGCAGTTGTTAACGAGTGAATAGGCTTGACGAAACGGCGTGCAACATAACTACCCAGGATAAGCGACAAGGTGAGAAATATCAGAAAG
>Ga0316613_10002780_pt1 | contig 11153 bp, 11 predicted proteins | sample OWC_soil_day10_C_2_FD_207647 | JGI IMG/M metagenome (GOLD analysis project Ga0316613, IMG submission 207647) | Wetland soil microbial communities from Old Woman Creek delta, Ohio, United States - OWC_soil_day10_CT_b | ecosystem: Environmental > Terrestrial > Soil > Wetlands | place: USA: Ohio... | reverse complement strand
GTTCAAGGCTGGTGATATTATGCATGGCGCGGCTGATGGATTGCTCGATGTCGATCGCCGGATAGTGGCCGCTTTCGGCCAGTGTGCGGTCCAGAACGATATGACCATCCAGGATGGCGCGCGCCGCATCCGCAATCGGATCCTGCTGGTCATCCCCTTCAGTCAGTACCGTGTAAAAAGCTGTGATCGATCCGCCTCCTTCCTTGCCGTTGCCTGCCCGTTCGACCAGTGACGGAAGTTTGGCAAATACCGAAGGCGGGTAGCCCTTGGTTGCAGGAGGTTCGCCAATGGCGAGAGCGATTTCGCGCTGTGCCATGGCATAGCGGGTAAGCGAATCCATGATCAGGAGTACATTTTTTCCCTGGTCACGGAAATGCTCGGCAATAGCGGTTGCATAAGTCGCGCCTTGCAGACGCATCAATGCGGGCGTGTCGGCAGGGGCGGCTACCACGACCGAGCGAGCCAATCCTTCCGGCCCGAGAATCTGTTCGATGAATTCCTTGACTTCGCGACCCCGTTCGCCGATCAGCCCAACGACGATGACATCAGCACTGGTGTAACGCGCCATCATGCCGAGCAGGACGCTCTTGCCGACGCCGGACCCTGCAAACAATCCCATGCGTTGGCCGCGCCCGACTGTCAGCATGCTGTTGATCGCGCGTACGCCGACATCCAGAATATCCGTGATCGGCGCGCGAGACAGAGGATTGGCCGCGCGCACCGACAAGGGTGCGGCATGGCTTGCTTGAAGGGGCCCAAGGTTATCGAGCGGACGGCCTGCGCCATCCAGTACGCGTCCCAGCAGTTCGTCACCAACCGGCAGATGCCTTGCGCGGTCGTTCGGACGACGGCGCTGATGAGTCACCGATCCCGGGCGAGGCAGGCTCTGAACCACTTCGACCGGAAATACGCGTGTGCCGGGAACGATACCTTCGACGTCGCTCTGAGGCATCAGGAACAGGCGGTCGTCCTGGAAGCCAACGACTTCAGCTTCGATGTAGGCATCGCCGCTCGGTAGCGGAATCGTGCATGCGCTGCCGACAGGCAGCTTCAATCCGACAGCTTCCATGACAAGGCCCGCTACACGCGTGACGCGTCCCGAGACCCGCATCGGCTCGGCAATGGCGAGCAGGGAGCTGCAGTCGCGCAGATAGGCTCGCCAGCGGTCTGTGCCTGGAGTCATGCTATCCATTCCGTGTTCTTCCCGAGTGCGGTTGCAATACGTTGCCAGCGGCTTGCTACGCTGGCATCGATCTGGTTGCTTGCCGTTTCAATGCGGCAGCCTCCTCGTTCTATCGTCTGCTCTTCGACAATGCGCCATCCCGAAGCGGACAGCTCATCGCCCATCATATCCCGAACAAGCACTGCATCGTCCGGATGCAGATACACAAGTGCAGGCTGCTGCACGGATGGAAGATAATGAATCGCTTCGGATACGATGGGAATGATGAGTTCGGGCTTGACCGCAAGCTCGGTCTTCAGCATCGCCTTGGCCAGATCGAGCGCCAGGTCGAGCAGGTTGTCCGCAACCGTTTCGTTGGCATTGGCAATCTCGCTCGAAAAGGTTTCTGTCAGCTCTTGCAGACGAAGTTTTTCCTGCAGCGCTTGTGCCCGTCCCTCTTCGAGGCCTTGGCGGCGACCTTCTTCCAGCCCTTGCGCCAATCCTTGCGCCAATCCTTGCTCCATTCCCTTTCCCAGGCCTTCTTCATAGCCGGCTTCATGCCCTTTCCTGCGCGCTTCATCCCGGGCAGCCGCGATTTGTTCGGCGAACACCGAGATGGGGGAAGGCGGCGGGGGAGGGACGACCTTCTTCTCTTCGAAGGAAGCCATTTCCCAGCGTTGGTAAGCGGTTTGCTTTTCTTTCGGCAGCATGGCAATACTCATCTCATCTTACATAGGGTGAATGTCGAAAGAGGATCTTGGGCTTCAAGGCCCCATGCATCCCATCCCGCACAGGCGCTGGAATCGATCGAATTGTGGCTAGGTTATACATACTGGTCTTCTCCCTTGCCGCCCAGGTTGATCTGCCCTTCGTCGGCAAGCCGGCGAACGATCTGCAGGATTTCCTTTTGCTGTGCCTCGACCTCGGACAGGCGGACGGGCCCTTTCGATTCCAGATCTTCGCGCAGCATTTCGGCAGCGCGTTGAGACATGTTCTTGAATATCTTGTCGCGCAATTCCTGGCTGGCCCCTTTCAGGGCGATGATCAGCGATTCGGACTGGACTTCGCGCAGAACGGTCTGGATACCGCGGTCGTCGATATCCATAATGTTGTCGAAAACGAACATTTCGTCCATGATGTCCTGAGCCATCTTGGCGTCGTAGGTCTTCAGGTGACCCATCACTTTGGATTCGTTATCGCCACCCATGTAGTTCATGATTTCCGCTGCGGTACGGATGCCGCCCATCGGCTTTTTCTTCAGGTTTTCGTTACCGGTCAGCAGCTTGGTCAACACATCGTTCAGTTCGCGGAGTGCGGTTGGCTGGACGCCGTCCAGGGTCGCGATACGCAGAATGACATCGTTGCGAAGCCGTTCCGTAAAATGATCGAGGACTTCGCAGGCATGATAGCGTTCCAGGTGCACCAGAATGGTTGCGATGATCTGCGGATGCTCGTTGCGGATCAGTTCGGCGACCGATTGCGCATCCATCCATTTCAAGCTTTCGATCCCGCTTGAATCGCGTGCGCCCAGAATGCGATTGATCAGTGAGGAAGCCTTATCGTCGCCAAGCGCCTTGGTCAGCACGTCGCGGATGTATTCGTCCGAATCGATGCCGATTGACGTGTTTTCCTCTGTCTTGGCATGAAATTCCTGAAGCACTTTTTCCAAGTCTTCTGTGGCGACCGCCTTCATTGTCGACATGGCGGCACCCAGCTTCTGTACTTCGCGCGGACCGAGGTATTTCATGACTTCGGCTGCTTCATCCGCGCCCAGTGCGAGCATCAGGATGGCGCCTTTTTGCACTCCGCTATCATCCATTTCCTTCTATCCAGTCCTTGATAATGTTGGCAACAACCTTGGGATCCTGGCGGGCCAGCAGTTTGGCGGCATCAAGATTGTCCTGATAGGTGCGAATTTTCGGTTTGGCTTCGGCAGCTTCTGTTGCTTCCTCGGTCGGAGCCTCAAGCAGATTGCCTTCCTCGTCCAACTGCCCTTCGGAACTGATTTGCACGACCGCATCGTCTTTCATGTCGACCAGCGGCTCAGGCGGTGCGGGCGGAGGCGGATTGATCGTATTTGATATTTTCCTCAGCATGGGGCGGAGGAAGGCCAGGAAAATGTACAGCAGGATCGCGCCGACAATCAGGTACTTGCCGATTTCCTTGGAAAGTTCGATGGTTTCGGGACGCTTCCACAGAGGGAGTTCTTCCGGTTCCTTCTCGAGCGCGAAAGGACTGTTGACCACGTTCAGGGAGTCGCCACGATCCTTGTTGTACCCCATGGCTTCCTTGACCAGATTGGTTATCTGCTCTTTTTCGGCGTCGGAGAGCGGTTTCATCGTCGGCTTGCCATCGCTGTCCACGTCGCGTTTGTAGTTGACCACGACGGCGACCGTCAGACGCTTCACCCCGCCCATGGGCTGTTGCGTATAGCGGATGGTCTTGTCAACTTCATAGTTGATGGTCGCGTCCTTGTGCGTATTGACCGGTACTGGAGCGGGCGCAGGGGTGGTTCCCGTCTTGCCTTGTGCTCCCGGAGCATTGATCGGTGCGGTGGCGGGCGCAGGCGGCTGGTTGGTCAGCGCGCCGGGAACGCCGGTCGCCGAGTTGTTCTGCAGACTCTGCGATTCCGAGCTTTGCTGGCTGCGGACAGCAGGCGGGTTGGGCGCCTGGTTCGGACGGTAGGATTCGGCGGCCTGCTCGCTTTGCGAAAAATCGACGTCTGCGGTCGCTTCAGCACGTACATTGTTCTGCCCGACGATGGGCGTGATGATCGATTCGATGCGTTTGACGATGTTTTTCTGGATTTCCTGGACGTACTTGATTTGAGCCGGATCCAGGCTGTTGTTTCCTGCCGGCTTGTCATTTGCGGAAAGCAGGGTGCCGTTCTGGTCGACGACCGTCACGTTCGAAGCGATCAGGCCGGGAACGCTGCTGGCCACCAGATGGACGATGGCATTGACCTGAGCCTGGTCCAGGGCGCGTCCGGGATGCAGGTTCAGCAATACGGATGCGGTCGGTTTCTGTTGCTCGCGCACGAATACCGACGCCTTGTTCAATGCAAGATGGACGCGGGCGGATTGCACGGCCCCGATCGACTGGATCGAGCGTGCCATTTCTCCTTCCAGCGCCCGCTGGAAATTGACCTGTTCGTGGAATTGGGAAACGCCGAGCTTCTGATTCTCCATCAGCTCGAAACCGACTCCGCCGCCTTTCGGCAGGCCCTGCGATGCGAGGCGCAGGCGTGTTTCGTGGACTTGGCCGGCCGGCACGAGAATCGCATTGCCCCCTTCCGCAAACTTGTAGGGCACATTCATCTGTTGCAGCGATGCAACGATTGCGCCGCCATCCTTGTCGGAGAAATTGGAAAAGAGAACCTTGTAGTCGGGTTTCTGGCTCCACATCCATATGCCGGCCATGATGGCGACCAGGGCGGCGGCTCCGGCCATCAAAAGAATCGTGCGGGCGGCCGGCCTCTGCAGCATTCCAAGAATGCCAGAGGGCGGCGTTTCGTCGATTACTGCCGTTTGTTCTCCTTCAAGCGCCATGTTCTGTCTCCGGGTTCCTGCACCTGCAGGAAGTAATCGGCTTCAACTGTTACCGATTGTTTCAGTATGACATTTTCTGTCGGAAGAAGCATTTTGAAGATTCGAATAAAGAGGGATTTCGGCCTCTAATTAAACGGATGGAACCTTTATGTGAATGCTAACGTATCGGTACGTAAAGAAAGGCCGCCCGAAAAAGGCTGGCGAAGGTATAACAGGAATCGGGGTCAGCAATGACGACAATCGACAGCAGTAGAATAGATGCGATGGTGGCGCAATTGCGCGCGGCCGCTGCTCGCGCTCAGGGCGGCGTCGGCTCGCTTGACGCGGGCCAGGCTGCCGGTGCTGCCGGAAAACCGGATTTTGCCCAAGCGTTGAAAACGACGCTTGATCAGGTCAATGAAACGCAACTGAAAGCGGATCAGCTCGGTCAGCGCTTTGCAGCAGGCGACGATAGAGTGAATCTGTCTGATGTGATGATCGCTGTGCAGAAAGCCAATATCAGTTTTCAGGCCACTGTGCAGGTTCGCAACAAGCTGGTGGCGGCCTATCAGGACATCATGAACATGAGCGTGTAATTTTTCGAGCTGTGCTTGCCGGCAAAGCTTCTTTTCCCGGTAGTTCGGAAATCAAAAACAAGAGGGGGCGTCAGCTTTTGCAAGCAAATGACGCCCCCTCTTGTTTTGTCTGTCCGATAGCGCCGCTATGCCATTCCTGTCGCCTTGGCGTTCTGCTCACGTTCAATCTTGGTGATGACGCGCTGAACAGCCGTCAATAGCGAATTCTTCGGTTCATGAAATGCGAAACCCAGCCGGCGTTGGTATTTGCCGCTGGCCAGCTTTACATCCAGTGAGTTCCTGACTTCCAAGTTGACTGCCAATGTCTGGTTATCCGACAGGACCAGCTGGCAGTTGGTATAGATGCGGCCAGGCATATCATCCAGAATCATTTGCTCGTCCACGATGCCGATTCCACCTGCGCTGAGATCGCGCATCGGCACGGTGACATTGACAATTCCCCTTCCGGTGTCAATCGGAATCTGCGCCCGGCAACCGGGTGTATAGACGCGATAGAACTCGCGTCTTTGCAGGCGGACCAGGCTTGCCGGAAGCAGGATGCGGTATGCCGGCGCACTGTCGTGGATGCATGATTCAACATCGGGTGCAAAGAAAAGGATGCGGATACGGTCCAGCATCGTCTCGAATGAGAGGTTGTTGCTGGCAAGGATACGGTCGTTCTGAAGACGTTCCGGAGCGCGATCGATAATCACGCTCTCGCTGTCGGGATCGATTTCCAGAATGGACGTCACGATCGCTTCCGTGCCTTTGTTGAAAACCATTCTCACCAGTTGTTTTTTCTGGCTGACGTTCCGCAGAATCGAAACGATTTCACGTCGAGAATTGATCCGGTATTGAGTCAAATCATCAATACCGTCTGTGTTGAGAAAGTCCATCTAGATGCTAGAAAGTGAAATTGGCGAACAGGCCGTTTGGGGCCCTCATGATGTTCCGGTTTCTTGGTGCGCCGCGTCAATATGATATAGCCAAGCAAGCAGCTCCGCTACTACCCGGTAAAGCGTTGGCGGAATATTTTTGTCCAGATCGACTTGCATCAGCAAAGCCACCAGCTCCCTGGATTCATGTACATAGACTCCGTGCTCTCTGGCTCGCTTGATGATCTCTTCCGCAATCAATCCGCGACCTTTTGCCACGACTCTCGGCGCGGCGTCGCCAGCCTGGTAGGCAAGCGCAACAGCATTCGGGACGGGTTTATGCTGACTCATTTTGATTGACTGCCAAGAAACCCAGCCGGGTGCCCGTTTCACTCAAGGCTGTTTCCAGTTCGCGGCCATGAGCGCGAAGCGCAGCGGCCGTTTCCGATGGGGCTTGCAAGCGTACCTGCACGTCGTTCCCGGATAGGAGGACAGTCGCTGTTACGGAACCCAGATTCGGGAATGTCATCCTCAATACGCTTTGCCAGGTTTTTTCGATAGCCTCCTGACTGCTTCCAGATTGGCTGCCGGACTTTTCCTCGGATATTTCCCACTCCACCTGTTGCCCGGGCCAGAGCTCTCCTTGCCACATTACGCGATTGTTTTCCAGCGTATTGAGTTGCTGGTTGATCAGATGGGCAGTTTCCGTGCTTACTTGAAGAGGTTGGGCGTGGCTGCTTTCGCCGTGGATGGGTGACGCGTTGGCTTCCTCGTTAGAAGTGGCTATCGGTGGTTCAGGAAAATGACCCGTTTTAGAGGCGGGCACAGCAAGCGCTTCATTTTCGAGTATGGCCTGGTTAGAGGAAGAGGAGGCGATTTTTGGCGCGAATTCAGCCATCTTGGCTTGCGGTTCCTGCATCAGCGCGGTTTGTGTTCGGTTTCCAGTGGCCCATTCGGCAACGTGGGATTCGTAAAACAGACCGCTGAGTTCGACCGTCTCCTGCATGGCGTTTGCCAATTGTGGAACGGGGACGTCGGGTGAGTCGACAATAGGCGCCTTTCCGACCAGCGTATTCGGCAGGTTCATTTCCTGCGCGGTCTGGATGACATTGCCGATCAGTCGGGCAGCAGGGCTTAGCGATGGAGCAACGCTCTCGGAAATGTCACCGAGGAGGAAAGTTGGCCTTGGCGTGGCGGAAATGGCAGTCAGTGAAATCTTGTCCCCGACTGACGATCCTTCCGGCAAGGCCATGCGCGCAGTCGCGACGTCGATTTTGACCAAAAACGTTCCGTCTTCCAGACGGGACAGAATCTCTGCCTGGAACTGTTTTCCTATGGAGACTTGCGTCAGGCGGTCAAGTGTTTCCTCGCTGGCGTTGCCAATCGACGGAAGTGTCGTAACCGCATTGGCCTGACCGACAGGTCGTGTTCCGGTTACGTCATTCCGCATGAACATGGTTAGAATCCGGTTCTATTCGCCACGTAGGATTTCTGGAGATTGCGCTCGATACGTGAACTGTTAAGGATGGTTGCCAGTTTTGCCAGACGCGGCTGGGTAATGGCTCGAATCTGTTGATCGTCCGCCAGAATCTTCTTGATGAAATCGATCTTCTTCTGGCGTCCCTCGCCGGTAATGAATGCGGGAGAATTGTTCATTTTCAGGGTTCTGACATGCGCAGCACATTGAGATTCCAGTTCGATCAGGGAATCCCAGTCTTCCCTGTTCGCGGCAGACAGCATGCGGCCGGTGGTTTCGGCGATTTTTTCGTAGAGATGGATCGTTTCCAGATTATTCATCGTTTCTCAAGCTCTAATAATAGTGGATGTGCTTGCGGAGAAGTTGTATACGGACGCTTTAGACGGGGCTGATGATGCCTCATCTGCCGTGGCGGACGCGGCAGATATACTGTCTATGGCGTCCCAGGCGGATTTGAGGTCGCCAAGCAGTTTATGTACCTCGTCTAGAATTGCCGGATTATTTTCCAGGTTCGCCTGTAAAAGACGGTGATTCATGTACTCGTACAAGGCGTCCAGATTTTCAGCGATCTCGCCGCCTTCCTTTTTGTTCAGGTTTGCGCGCAGGCCGCCATCTATGATGGAAATGGCTTTTGATATGGATTGCCCCTTTTCAGCAATCCGGCACGATTTCATGTGTTCTGACGCAGAGGAAATGGCGACCAAGGCACCTTCAAAAAGCATGACAATCAACTTGTGTGGGCTGGCGGATATGACACCGGTTTCGACGCCAACCTTGGCATATGAATTTGCACCGTATTTTAATGATCCGAACATAGTTTCCCCTGTAATCAGGATTTGCTGCTGTTGCTGCTGTTAAGAGAGTCCAGCTGTTGCGTCAGGTAATCCGACGTTGTCTTCATGTTTGCTAGCGCCGACTCAAGCGCTGTGAACTGAGCGCGATAGCGTTTTTCGATGAGCGCAAGACGCGCGCTCATGCTGCTTTCTTCGTCCTCAAGCTTGTTGATTTTGCTGGTGAGCCCATCTGTACGTTGGGCGATGATGCCGCTCTCGCTGTCCAGTAGCGATTCGGCATAATCACTAAGTGTGCAGGCGTAACCTTGGGAATAAGTGACGGTTCCCCGGTCGCCAATGGTGCTGCCGCTTATTTCAACCAATAATCCTTCAGAATCGTCCCCAACCGCACCTTTCAGGTATTGGCCATCGCCTATTGCTGCAACGCCATTGATCGTACCTGCTACATTTTTCCCGGCCGTGACGATGGCAGTGGCCCCAAACCCGAGGTTGTCCTGTCCGTTTCCTCCGGTAATGCTGATATTGGACGCCGAGCCGTAAGTACTCGATGTCATCGACAGTGTGCCATCGGATGCCGCCTGCACGGTTACCGCACCTGCGGAAGAAAAGTCCGACGCGCCATTGATCTTCGACTGTATTTCGGCGGCCAGCTCATCTGCGCTGTCATACGTTCCTGCAGCCAAGGTAATGGTTGCGGAGACACCATTCAGCGTTACCTGGAGCGTGTCATTAACGCCTTCGGAAATGTCCAGCCCTGCCGCAGCGGAGGCCGTGGTGCTTCCTTGCGTAGCGAGTTGGGTAACATTGACAGCGTACGTGCCGGCAACGGTTTTTGATGTGGCACTGGTATAGGAAACCAGACTGTCAGTCGTCGAGCCGGTGGCAGAAAACAGAGCGGCAACATCACTAAAGTTGTTTTCAAGCGCGGAACTCAGCTTGCTGCTGTCCACCGCCATGCTCCCGTCTTTTTGCAGCGTAACGCCTATCTGGGATAGCATGGAAAAGGATCCGTTGTTTGCAACCGGCGTATTCAGCAGACTGCGGAGTTGCGTCTGAATCGAGCGGATAGTCGAGTCTCCCGTCAGGGCTGCTGCGGTTTTAGTGCTCGCGTCATACGCGGTGTATTGTTTCAGCGTCGTGACAAGGCTGTTGTAGGAGCTGACGAAGGAATTGACCGCCGTGGTTATCGAGTCCGTATCCGCGTCGACAGTGACCTTGGTGGCGCTTCCGCTGTTCGTCGCCAGCAAATCCAGTGTGATGCCGGGAATCGCATCTTCAACCGTGTTCGAACTGCTCGTGACCGAAATGCCGTCAACTTCAAGCTCGGCATCTTGCGCCTCCATCGTCTGCGTCATTTTCTGCGTTCCGGCCGGATCGAACGTCAGCAGGTTGGAAAGGGCAGTGCCATTGCCGTCCGATCCATTCGATACTGAAATTTTCATGGCGCTGGATGCGCCAGTACTATTCGACGTCAGGACAAGGCGGTACGGAGAGCTTCCGCCATCATTGACAATCGTCGCCGTTACGCCGATACCTGCTTTGTTGATGGCATCGCGGATGCCGGCAAGCGAATTATTGGAACTGTCAATGGTGATCGTCTTCGCGCCTTCTCCGTTTGACGTGAAAGTGGATCCGGTATAGGCGCCGTCGCTGCTCAGGGTGCCGCCGGAGATGGTGCCGAAATCAATGGTGATTACGCCATTCCCGATGGCGGTGGATGTGCTGGACTGGCCTGCGGCAGCCAGCTTTTGCGCCTCGGCGAGTTGGGTTACTTCCAGCGAATAGGAGCCGGCCTTGGCTGACGAGCTGGCGCTGACGGTCGCGACCGAGCTATTTGCAATCGAGCCCTTCATGCTCTGGTAAAGGCTGGGGCTGGATAGTTTGTCGAGAGCTGTCTGGAACGTCGACACCGAGCTCTGGACGACACCGAATGCGGTCAGCTTTGTCTGAAAACTTGCAACCTTTGTCTGCAGTTGGGACAGCGGCAAGCTTTCGACCGACATCAACTGAGTGATGATGCTTTCGGTGTCCAGGTTGGATACAACTCCCGAAACTGAAATAGCCACTTATGCCTCCTATTAACTCGAGGTAGTTTATCTACGCATCGACTTAATCAAAGCCGATTTAAGAAGGACATTTACCGCTCAGTTCTGGCTGATTGGTCTCTTGCCGCCATATGTTTTGTGATCAGGCCTCCTGCCTGATCAGCCTTCCGACCAGTTGATCTATTGATTTGGCGATAGCCAGCGTTTCCTCGGAGGGAAGCTGACGGATAATTTCGCCAGTTTGCTGATCCACGACCTTCACAACTATCTGCTCACTCGTATCGTCAACTGAAAATTCGAGCCCGTGCGACAACTCGCTCATGGATTGGTTTAAATCCTGTACAGCCTGCTTGACTTGATCAAGCGTTGGTGAGGCGGATGTTTGCCCAACCGCGCTGGTTGTCTGTGTCTGCACAGGAGCAGATTGGCGAGTGGACATGCTATTTTGCACCGTATATGCCTGCCGACTAGTTGAATTGCTCGGCGTACTCGGCACGTTGCTTGCAATCTTTCCAACAGTTCCTATGTCCATGTTATGACTCCCCTAGCTAACATGTGCACCCGGCTGAACGAATCCAGCCGGGTACGGTGTTGCACCTTTATTGTTATTGCTGCAGCAGGGTCAGGACCGTATTCGGCAGTGAGTTAGCTTGCGCTACCATCGCCGTACCGGCTTGCTGCAGAATCTTCGCTCGTGT
>Ga0316613_10002776_pt1 | contig 11159 bp, 12 predicted proteins | sample OWC_soil_day10_C_2_FD_207647 | JGI IMG/M metagenome (GOLD analysis project Ga0316613, IMG submission 207647) | Wetland soil microbial communities from Old Woman Creek delta, Ohio, United States - OWC_soil_day10_CT_b | ecosystem: Environmental > Terrestrial > Soil > Wetlands | place: USA: Ohio... | reverse complement strand
TTCCCACGATGGCCACAAATTCTCCTCTGTGTATCGTCATGGTCACTCCGTCACTTGCACGTACCTCTTCGTCACCCATCTGGTATACTTTATAAATATCTTTTAATTCAATTAACGGTTCTGCCACCTTACTTGCCTCCTTTCACGATTAGGAACGAGGACCGCCACCGCCGCCACCGTTGCCGCCGCCACCGCCGCCGCCGGGACCGCCGCCTTCAGGACCGCCGCCCATTCCTCCTGGCATAGCAGTGGTAGTAGTCGTACTTACAGTGGTTTGCGCGACATAAACTTCCTGATTCTCTTCCAGACCGCTGGTGATTTCCACATAATCATCATTGATGAGTCCAGTGGTTACTTCTACCGCTTTAAAGCCTGCCGGAATATCTCCTATCGCCTCTTTTACTGTCTCATCCTTTACATAGACCTGATTGCCGCGTACTAAAGAATCCGCCGGTATCGTAAGCACATCTGTCGCTTCATCAAGAACGATAACTCCATCAACATTCATGCCAGGCAGGAGGTCATCCATTCCATCATCCAATGTGATCGTGACCGGATAGTTTGTGACACCATCTGATGTTGTACTTTGAAGACTGACATTTGTAACTGAACCTGTGAATGTCTTACCGCTTACAGCATCTGCAGTGATTGCTACCTGCTGTCCGACCTCTACCGATTTGACATCCAGTTCATCCACATCCATTTCAAAGGTATAATTTGACATGTCGTAAATTGTCGCAAGAGTCGTACTGCCACTGGAACTTTTTGTTATCTTATCTCCAACCTTTACATCCTTCGTAATAACTTTTCCTGATATTGGTGCTGTAATCGTATAGTAATCGTAGGTTTCCTGGGTACTTTCTAAAGAACTTTTTGCAGATTCCAATGTAGACTCCGCTTTATCAAGTGTATCTTTATATGTACGCAAGAGAGCTGAAGCAGTTTTAGTTTGTATTGAAAAAATAGGAGTACCCTTTGTAACGTAATCTCCTTCGTGGACAAGCAAGGCCCCAACTTCAACACTGGCTGCCAGATCTGCTTTCATCGTAGTCTCCAGCTTTGCTTCAAATGTTGCTTCCAGGCTGCAGACAAAATCACCCACCGTACCTGTCGCCGAAGTGTCAGTAGTGAGACCTCCCGGGTTAGCGACTTCAATCGTCACATAACGAACAATCCTTCCTCCTGTCAGCGTGACATCCATGTTGCCGACAGAAGCAACCGTACCTGCCACCTGTTCTCCCGTATCTGCCAGAGTTAAAACGGCAGCACTTCCGACCGGAATCTGAGTCGCCTCTCCCGATAGGAAAGGAAGTTTGATTTTCATGACGCTATCATCATATATATCAGCGATTTCTGTGTTGTCGCTCACTTTATCTCCTTCTTTTATGGAGAGTGAACTAATGAATCCGTTTTCCGTAGACTTGTATGTATTACCGCTGTAATCACTTAATGCATCATTATAATTTTCCAACGCTACATTATAGCTTTCCTGCGCTCGTGAAAGAGTATTGTTAGCTGAGGTCAATTCGGCTTCCACTGATGAACTGTCAATCCGATATAGTATCTGCCCTTTTTCTACCTCATCTCCCTCTTCAAAATTGGCCTCAATCACTTCGCCCTCTGCCAGAGAGGTAATATCGTAGGTGTCTTTCGGGGCGATAGTACCGGAAGAGGATAATTCTGATGTAATATCCCTTTTTGTCGCTACTGCTGTTTTTACTTTATCAGCTTCTGCACTTGCTGTTTTACTCTTTTTATATTCAAATGCAGCAATTGCACCAGCGACGATTAAAAGAATCAGAGTTAAGATGATTAGAACCTTTTTACTCTTGCCCTTAGATTTCTTTTTTTCTTTTTTAAATAATTTCTGGATGATTTCTTTCATTCCGACCTCTCCTGTTAATCTTCTATATAGTCTATGACAGTCCTTGTTTCATTTCCGTCACTGTCTGTAGACAACGTATAAACAAGATTAACTGTATCGCCTACTCTTAAATCCCCATAAGAAGAAAACGCAAACTGCATTTCAGTGCTGGATAACGTATAAGTATTGCCGTCATCAAGAATAATGGCACTTGGATTCATTAAGTCAGTAGAACTATATACCACATTGGTAATTTCTCCAAATGCTGCAGACCTTCCGCTTTCATTTTCTGTCCCAACTGTATAAAGCCATACTGTTTTGGATAAAGCATGGTAGTATACCAGTACTCCGTCTGAGCTTTCCAGTGCTGTTGTAATAGCATCACTCGTATTAGTGACTGCTTCACCATCCAGATAGACATTGGCCGTATTGAGTTTAAACGGAAGATAAGAGTTTAAGCTGCTCTTGCTTCTCACTACTCTTGGTCCCTTCAGGCTGTTGTCAACCATAGTAAATGGATTAATCTCTCCGTCATCCGTCAATTCACAGTCAAAAATCTTACCATACATTGTTCCTGAGGTATTATTTGTCTTTAGTAAATTATAAAAAAGATTGATACAATCTGACCGTTTCACTAATTCCAATGCTTCCCTATTAATATCTTCATCTAATTCCAGAAAATGATATTTGGATAGTCTGGAGCCCGACTGGTCACCAGTAAAATCAGAATTGGTATAACCCAATAGTGCTAAAACTCCCTTAATTGCATCTTGTAATGTTATGTATTCATCTGGTTTAAAATTCCCCCCAAGATAACCATTCATCCAGCCTTGTTCTGCAGCAATTCTAATCTGTGCCGCATATTCACTGCTTCTTGGTACATCTGCGAAGACAGAAGTGTTACTGGAACCGCTTACTGTACTTCGATAAGAAGAGGCATTCACTAGCATAGCAGCAAATTCACCGCGGGTTACTGTCATGTCGGTATTCGTTGTATTCATAATACCCGATACACCGATAACCTTTTTTCTCAAATCAAAATTGGCTGAAGCCTCCGCTCTCATCGGTGTAACCGCTGTAGCTGTTAAAACAACTGCAAGGGAAGCCGCCGCTCTTCGTGCATTCATTTACGTTTCTCCTCTCAATTTTTAAAACTTTTCATTATCTTAACAGGTCGATATGACGGTTTTGTGATAATAACCTGAAATTAAACTGAAATTAGCATTATATTTTTTAAAATTTTAACATTCGAAGCTGAAATTAAGCTGAAATTAAGCTGAAATTTATTTTCAAGCATGCTTGTATGTTTCAGCATATTTTAAGTGTGCCTCATTATAATGAAATGACGCAGCAGCATTGCTTAAATTGACTTTTAGAGATATAATAACCAATAATTAAGTTCATATGAATAAAAAAAGGAGAGCCGAATTATGAAGATATTAATTGTGGAAGATGAAGTGAGACTGGCTGAAGCCATGGGCCAGATTATGAAGGAACAGCATTATCAGGCTGATATTGTTTATAATGGAAAAGATGGTTTATACTGCGGCCTTTCCGGAGAATATGATGTAATCGTTCTTGATGTTATGCTTCCTGGTGAGAATGGTTTTCAGGTTGTTGAAAAACTGCGTGATGCTAAGATTCAGACTCCAATACTGATGCTTACTGCCCGAGATAATATAAGAGACAAGGTAACGGGTCTCGATAAGGGTGCTGATGATTATATGACGAAACCATTTATTCCGGAAGAACTGCTTGCACGCATCCGTGCACTTTCCAGAAGACAGGGAGAAGTGATTGTAGAAGAAATGACGTTTGGTGATTTAACTTTAAATCTATCTTCCAATGATTTATGCTGCGGTTCCAAATCGATTCATCTAGGGTATAAGGAATTTGAAGTATTGAAGATTCTTATGAGTAACCTGGGCAAAATCATTTCTAAGGATACTCTGATTACTAAGGTATGGGGTACAGATTCCGATGCAGAAGACAATAACGTAGAAGCTTATATTTCCTTTCTGCGTAAGAAACTCAATTTTGTAGGATCTAAAGTCGAAATCGGAACAGTGCGAAAAGTCGGATACCGCCTGGAGGAATCTAAATGATAAAAAAATTAAGAGTCCGGTTTATCTTTATTAACATGGGCTTTGTTATCAGTATTCTCGCAGTGGTATTAGGAGCTTTTTATTATTCTAACCACAAGCGGATTGAACGAGAGACCTATATGGCTCTGACTCAGTCCATTGATCATGACCGATTTGATAAACCCCCGGATAAGGTGGAATTTGGAAGAAGAACCAAACAGGCTCCGGTTCCACTCACTCCTATATTTGTGATCACATTATCAGCTGACAATACCATTGAAAATATTGAAGAAAACAACATTACCGTATCTGAGGAATTAGCCTCTACTTTAGTCGATCTGGTCAATGATTCCGGTTCCAGGGAAGGTTACTTAAAAGATTATTCTCTCCGATATATGAAAATTTCTGCAATGGACAAAACTAAGATTGGGTTTGCAGATCAAAGCTATGAACGAAATACATTAGAAGTTCTGCTTGTCAATTGCCTGCTTGTCTTTTTTTCAGCAGCAATTATGTTTCTTCTGCTGAGTCTGTTTCTCTCCCGTCTGGCATTAAAGCCGGTGGAAGAAGCCTGGGAACAGCAGAATCAATTTATCGCAGATGCATCCCATGAATTAAAAACACCGCTTACTGTCATACTTGCAAATTTACAGATCCTGTTTTCCCATAAGGAATGTACCATAAAAGAGCAGGAAAAATGGCTGTCTAATACAAAGGAAGAAGCGGAACGTATGAAGCAGCTGGTAGAAGAACTTTTATTTCTGGCCCGGTCAGATTCACAAGCTTTCGATGCCGTCCAGATAACTAAGCTTCCATTGGATTTCAGTGATCTCATATTAAACGGTGTTTTGCTCTTTGAGTCAGTGGCATTTGAGAATAAGGTTACTTTGGACAATGAGATTGAACCCAATGTAATTTTAGACGGCAGTGAGGCCCAATTAAAGCAAATTATCACCATTCTTCTAGACAATGCCTGTAAATATGCCGGTAAAAACGGCAGTGTCTTCGTCAGCTTAAAAAAATCAGGCGGTCATGCGGTTTTCACAGTCTCCAATACCGGAGAACCAATTTCTTTGGAAGAACAAAAACATGTATTTGAACGATTTTACCGAACGGATAAGTCAAGAGTCCGGAAAGAAGGCGGTTATGGCCTGGGGCTGTCTATCGCAAAAACCATTGTCGACCAGCACAAGGGGAAAATAGGGGTTTTCAGCAGTGCGGAAGCCGGGACAATCTTTACTCTTACATTCCCGATCACACCTCACAGTTCCTAAAAAAAGCAGGGATAAGCTTTTTACATAAGCCTATCCCTGCTTTCATTTATTTCGTAACAGCAATTCCCTGTTCCTCAATCCGCTTTCTGATATTAAGCATCTTCTCATCGGTCTGAGCAATTACATCGGCACATTCCCGCAGCTCATCACTGATCTCCTGGGCATATTCCTGCATTTCCTTTTTGTATTTCAGCTGATGATCCAGACTGGCCCAAAAATCCATTGCCATGGTACGAATCTGAACCTCTACCCGCATCCATTTTTTCTGATCTGAGAAAAATACAGGGATTTCTATGATCATATGGTAACTGCGGTATCCATTGATTTTAGGCTGACTGATATAATCTTTTATAGCAATAATATGGACATCATCCTGCCTTGCAAGCATATCGGCTACTGCATAAATATCGTCTAAAAAGGAACAGATGACCCGGATACCAGCAACATCATCTAAGTTTTCCATCATGGATTCCAAAGAGACAGGAAGATCTCTGCGCTTTAACTTTTCAACAATGCTAACCGGCTTTTTTACTCTGGATTTCACAAGTTCAATGGGATTTCTGGAGTTACGAACCGACAGTTCATCGTTTAATACTTCCAGCTTAGTCTTAACCTCACGAATGGCACAGGTATACATCATCATGGCTTCCTGGAATTGATACGCCTGCTTAATCAGGGGGTCTGGAACCGAAACCAGATTGGGAACTTTTACAATCGACTGAATCAGTTCACTGTTAGGGTTCATATTAATATTCATTCTTATACCTCAAAAAGCAGTTCCGGGTTAAACCGCCTCTGCCGCGTCAACTGCTTCTTTCAGCCATGGCGCCGCTAAATACTCTACGGTTCCTGCATCGACTGAAGCAGCAATCTTGGGATCAATGGGAATTCTGGCAAGTACTTTAACACCGTAATTTTCAGCCACCTCATCGATATGGCTTTCACCAAATACAGCAATCTGCTTTCCGCAGTCAGGACAGCTTAAGTAACTCATATTTTCCACAAGCCCAAGAATGGGGATATTCATCTTCTTCGCCATATTCACTGCTTTTCCAACAATCATGGAAACCAGTTCCTGGGGAGAGGTTACAATAATAATGCCATCGAGAGGCAGTGACTGGAATACGGTCAGAGGCACATCGCCGGTTCCCGGAGGCATATCCACAAACATATAATCCACATTTTCCCAAAGAGTTTCCTGCCAGAACTGCTTTACTGCTCCAGCTATGACCGGCCCTCTCCAGATAACCGGATCCGTCTCCTGATCCAGAATTAAATTTGCTGACATGACTTCGATTCCTGTTGCGCTGACTGCAGGGATCATCAGTCCGTTTGGTGTCATTCCTACACCGTTATCCGATAAACCGAATGCCTTCGGGATAGAAGGTCCTGTAATATCCGCATCCAGGATCGCTGTTTTGTATCCCTTTCCACTCATGCTTACTGCCATCATGGAAGTTACCAGGGATTTTCCTACGCCGCCCTTTCCGCTTACAACTCCGATTACCTTTTTTACTATGCTGGAAGGATTAAGCGGCTCTAAGAAACTGGTCTGCTCCTCTTCCCTGCTCCCGCAGCTTTCTCCGCAAGTATTGCAATTATGAGTACAGCTTTCACTCATGATTCATTCCTCCTGTTAAAACTGTTATTTATAAACATATACCTAAGATTATATTACGAAATTGGTCTTATGTCTATGTATTTTACTAAGGCTTATGTCCATGTGCCTGATTCAGACCACAAAATATGACCTTTTTCATCTGCAGAAAACCCCGGAGCATCACATTGACACTCCGGGGTTTTTGTTATTATTTTGTCCGAAGCAGATGTACACTCCGAATGGTTCGAAAAATACCGATGGAATCCATGGTTTTCAGTAAGGTATAAAAAATCATGGAATCGATGGGCCACATAACCAGATTCTTCACCGCTCTAGCCGGCAGCAACACCATAAATCCTTTTCCATACAGCATGGAGAGGCAAAGGGTGTTTAATACCACATTGCAGATCAGCATGACAACCAGTTTGGATATGAGAACTCTTCTTAAGGTAACCGGCTTCTTATAATACAGAATGCCGTACAGGACTCCTGCCAGGGCAGTAACCAGGGTAAAACCAGGAAAAAAGGCGCCGGTGGGTTTTAATAAATACTTCAGCACATCAAGGCTTCCGGAAAACAGCCCGCCCACTACCGGACCGAATAAGTAGGAAATGATTCCATTGGGAATAGAGGAAAATGTAATCTTAATGTAGCTTCCCAGCTGAATGGAGAACATATCCAAAATAATGGCAACTGCGGCAAACATGGCTGCGGCAGTGATTGTTCTTACAGATTTCAGCTCTCTGTAAGAATCGGTGAACAAAGTGACGAATTTTTTCATAAAAAAATACCTCCTTTGCAGACCTCAGACTACGACCGGAGATAAGACACCTATCTTCTGGTGCAGCGGGATGCGACTCGTGTACCGCAAGAAAATCTTTTCGTCCTGCTGACAACTCCCTGTTCAGCTGGCACTTAACGCACACAAGTCTACTCTGCGACTTTTATTTAGTTTTGTATCGCCATCAGTATAACATACATTTTTAAGAAATCAAGTGTTTTTTTCAACACAAGTGTTTCTTTCTATTAAGCGGTGTACCAATAAGGCGATACAAATCCCAAGAATAGCGCCTCCAAGCACATCGGTTGGGAAGTGAACAAATAAATATAATCTGGAAAATGCAATGAGTACAGCCAGGATCAGAAAAGGAATACCAAGCTTTTTATTATAGAGCCAGATACTGATTGCTCCTTCAAAGGAAGCCAGCGTATGACCGGATGGAAAGGAAAAGTCCCTGGGGCTGTGAATTAAAAGAGGAATCGAAGGATCAATCCAGCAGGGTCTGGGTCTTTCTACAAGGTTTTTCAGTATCATATTTCCAAGAAGAAGTCCCACTCCCATACTTAGCAATACACCGATTCCCATTTTTCTGGTTTTGGGAATACAAAACAGCACCACACCAATTAAAATCCAGATAAACCCATGGTCTCCCAGACTTGTAATGCGGGTCATGACCAGATCAAGCCATGGATTATGCAGAGACTGCAGTGCATATAAAACAGCAAATTCTATTTGATATATCATCGTTTCCTACTCCTTTGTTATGGAAATTACCACATTTTTTTACAACCTTAATTTTTATTAAATCATTTGACAACGGAAAGATTTGCGTATAGGATTAATCATAGTTGAATTTTCGACAGGAAATACAGGAGGCTTTGTCATGAAACACATAAGACAATTCGGCATTATTTTATTTATCTCACTCGCAGGAGAAGTGATCCATCTGTTTATACCACTTCCCGTACCTGCCAGTATCTATGGTCTTATTTTTATGCTTTTAGGCTTAAAAACCGGGCTGATTCCCCTTGAAGCAGTGGAGGACGTCAGTAATTTTTTACTGGAAATTATGCCCATGCTTTTTATACCTGCAGCAGTCGGGCTTTTGGATTCGTGGGGCTCCCTTCGGCCAATTCTCATCCCTTTTCTGGTTATAACAATTTTCTCCACAGTTATTGTTATGATAATGACAGGAAAAGTAACTCAGTTTTTTATTGAAACCGATAAAAAGAAGAAAGGGATGGATCATGAATCAGGCAATCGGTAATTTTTTATTTTTCGGCTCGGTTTTAAGCCTTGTCAGCTATGAAATGGGGGTTCAGCTTAAGAAACGGTTTAAACTGGCCATCTTTAATCCCCTTTTAATCTCAATTTTAATTGTTATGGCATTCCTGTCCGTCTTTAAGATTCATTACACGGTCTATAATGAGAGTGCAAAATATATCAGTTATCTGTTAACACCCGCAACCGTGTGCCTGGCTGTGCCATTATACCGTCAGTTAAATCTGTTAAAAAAGCATTCCAAAGCAATTATTGCAGGAACATTAACAGGCGTACTCACCACCATGTGTACCGTATTGCTTCTTGCATTAGTGTTTGGCTTAAACCATCAGGAATATGTAACCTTTTTACCGAAATCCATCACAACGGCCATCGCTATGGGAATTTCTGAGGAGATGAAAGGGTTTGTTACAATTACGGTTGCCAGTATTATTGTAACCGGAATATGCGGCAGCATCATAGCGGAAACGGTATGTAAAATATTTAAAATAACCGATCCAGTCGCAGTTGGAATCGCTATTGGTTCCGCATCCCATGCAGTGGGCACGACTAAGGCAATGGAAATAGGAGAAATCGAAGGAGCCATGAGCAGTCTGGCAATTGCTACCTCAGGACTTTGTACGGTGGTATTCGCCTCTGTCTTTGCTAATTTTATTTAAACAGATGTAAAAATACAGTTCTGAAATCAGGAGAATCTGAAAAAATAGCCGCAGAATTTGTTCTGCGGTTATTTTTCAGATTCACACTTAATTTTTGTTTTTTGTCAGTAACATTAATATCCCATAGCTGCAAAAAAACTGGCTGCAAATATTGAGTAGCCTATAATTGCAAGCACTGCCTGGATTGCAATCATGATTAAACTGGCTCTGCAAAAATTCTTGCGGTTTTCATTGCCGCTACCGAATCCCCATACCAGCATCATCACGATGTTCACACAGGGAATCACCATGACAATCAGAGTGATGAGCCATTCCCCCATACTCATAACACTTTTGTTGGGATCAGAATAGGAATTCTGAACTCCCTGAACGTTCTCGTTGTTGTAACTTTCCATACTTTTCCTCCTTGGTAAATCGAGCGTATTTTATTACAGTTGACATTATATCATAAATTTATGAGAAATTATAGAATTTCTCATAAATTATAATCATTTATAATCATTGCAGTCTGTGATACAGCTGGAGGAAACGAAACAGCAGGGACTTATGATCAATTATGTATGGTTCCTTATATGGAAAATATAATTTCATACGAACCAGATAGACTGCCAGAGAAACGATCACACTCATGACCAGAAGGAATGCGGCAGCTTTTTTATTGCCTTTCCTGAAATAGCAGATACGCAGCTCATTGATCAGGGTAAAAAACAAAAGGGGGGCCACAGGATTCATTCCAATCCCACCAATAAAATTCCCTTTTGCAAAACGGAGCATTGCCCGGGTGCTTCCGCATGCCGGACAAGGAATACCAAGCAGTCCACGCACCGGACAGATCCCTCCAGTCACGCGAAACATCAGGATACAGTAAATAAACAACGCACCCAGCGTGTACCAGAGTGCTCCGTGAAAAAGCTTATGTTTCTTTTTCATATGCACTCCTTATAATACCTTGAGTATTTCTTTCAGTCCATAGATTTTTTCTGTTCGAAACGCGTTCTCCAGTGCATTAAGATTCTGATCCGAATGTTCCGTCTCTCTGGAAAATCGATGAACCAGCCGTACAAACTCGTTAAAAGTAAGACTGCCTCCGTTCTGAATATAAATTGCCTGAGCCAGTTCTGTTATAAATATGGTACAGATTACAGCCATTTTCACTTTCACATAGGGCTGTTCATCATACACAGCTCCGCAGAAATACGTGTAAACAAAGTAGACCAGGAGCTGCTCCAGCCACTGATTCCACTCTCTCTTTCTTTCTGGCTCAGAATTCAGATATTCATAAAAATTCTCTCTTGTTTTCCCATAATGCTCTGGCCCCTTTTCAAAAAGCAGGGCTTTTAACTCCCCAATATAAACCGGCCATTCCTGGTTTAAAACTTCCAGCCTGTTTAACAGAGGAAACCATTTTTCCATTATTTCATAGCGTTTCCTGTCAGAAACCGTATATTCCCGCTTTTTCATACGGAAGAAATCTTCACACGGAGGATTCCTGTATCTGGCAATCAGTTTCTCCGTCTGATACAGCTTTCCTTCTCTGATCCTTCTTTGTAAATCATGGACCAGCCCCAAAACCATAGCCGCCCTTAGAGGAATTTCCCTGTCTCGATCCTGCAATA
>Ga0316613_10002770_pt1 | contig 11172 bp, 9 predicted proteins | sample OWC_soil_day10_C_2_FD_207647 | JGI IMG/M metagenome (GOLD analysis project Ga0316613, IMG submission 207647) | Wetland soil microbial communities from Old Woman Creek delta, Ohio, United States - OWC_soil_day10_CT_b | ecosystem: Environmental > Terrestrial > Soil > Wetlands | place: USA: Ohio... | reverse complement strand
TCGTCATGTATTTGCCAAAGGACGCTGTATGGTCAAAGAGCAGCAGGCGGTTGTAAAAGGTGTTTTTGAAAAATAAATTATCATGATAGTTAAAGAAGCTTTGCAGAAAAAAAGCATGGTCTAAATATGGTCTAAATAATAGTAGTAAAAATAGCCCGGAAGTTTTCTTCTATAGAAGACTTCCGGGCTTACTAACCTTTTTCGGCAATTTGTTTTATTAATGATTAAACTTTAGGGGCAGGCGGCAGCTTCTTTTGTCCCATATTCAGGATAATGTTTAAAATTACGGCTGTTAACGCACCTGTTACAATTCCATTTTCAAAGAACATTTTTAGTAGTGGCGGAAATTTAACAAAGAGATTGGGTACGACAGTGACTCCTAAACCTAAAGCAACAGAGCAGGCAATAACCAGTAAATTTTCATTGCTGGCGAAATCAACTTTACTGAGCATTTTAATTCCGGAGGCAACGACGATTCCAAACATGGCAATCATAGCTCCACCCAGTACGGAATTTGGAATAATCATAGCTAATGCTGCGAATTTAGGTATCAGTCCTAACACTATGAGCATAAAACCAGCAACAATGGTTACATTAGTGGTCTTAGAATGGGAAAGCTGTACGAGGCCAACGTTTTGAGAGAATGTTGTATAAGGAAAAGAATTGAAAATACCTCCCAGGATTACAGCAATTCCTTCGGCTCGATAGCCGCGAGTCAGGTCGGTTTCTGTTATTTTCTTACCGCAAATCTCACCCAATGCCATGAAAACTCCTGTTGATTCAATCATGCTGACAATTGCAACAACAATCATGGTGATAATTGCACTTGGTTCAAAAGTGGGCATTCCGAAATAGAAGGGAGTGATCATATTAAACCATGAAGCTTGGGCAACACTGCTGAAGGAAACATTGCCCATAAGTGCCGCGACAATGGTTCCGGCAATTAATCCCAGTAAGACGGAAATAGAACGGATAAATCCTGTGGTAAAGCGATTTAATAATATGATAAATAATAGCACGCCAAAAGCGAGAGCAAAGTTGGATAAGGAACCGAAATCTGCACTTCCTACACCGCCAGCCACATTGTTAATGGCGACTGGAACCAATGTGATGCCGATAATCGTAACGACAGAACCTGTCACAACAGGCGGGAAGAACGTAACCAGTTTTGAAAAGTAATTTGCGATGAGTACGACGAAAAGACCGGAGCATATGATGGAGCCATACATGGCTGTCATGCCATACTGGCTTCCAATACTAATCATGGGGAAAACAGCTGTAAAGGTACAACCAAGTACAACCGGCAAACCAATTCCACAGAACGGATTTCGCCATGCTTGCAGCAGAGTGGCAAGACCGGAAGTTAGTAAATCAGCTGCAATAATATAACCCATTTGTTCAAAGTTTAATTTAAGAGCGCCGCCAACAATAAGGGGAACGATAATTGCACCAGCATACATGGCAAGCACATGCTGAGTGCCAAGCAAATATGTTTTCCCAGCAGAGTTTTTCATACGTAATCCTCCTAGTGATACTGATTATAGAAAATTGACTTGTCCATTTGAAAAGGAAGCGATTCGAGCTAACGATTCTACACGATACCCAGCTTGCAGTAACTTTTGAGCACCAGGCTGGAATGATTTTTCGATTACAATGCCTATTCCTATTACTTTTGCATTTGCTTGCTCCACAATAGATGCTAAACCTGTAGCAGCTTCTCCATTGGCTAGGAAGTCATCGATGATAAGTACATGATCTTCCTCTTGCAGAAATTTTTTAGAGACAATAATGTTGTTACTCTCGCGTTTTGTAAAGGAATAGACCGTGGTACAGTATAAGGCTTCATTGGAAACCACTGATTTTTTCTTTCTAGCGAAAATGACGGGAACATTAAGGATGAGTCCTGCCATTACCGATACGGCGATTCCCGAGGATTCAATCGTCAATATTTTCGTAATCGATTCTCCACTAAAGCGTTTAGCAAACTCCTCTCCCATTTTCAGCATAAGCTGAGGGTCAATTTGTTGGTTTAAAAAGGAGTCAACTTTGAGTAAGGAGTCGTTTAAAACTTGTCCGTCAGACTGAATCCTTTTTTTTAATAAATCCATAAGCCCTCCTTCGGTTCTCTAAAATAAAAAAAGCCCTGATAGGGAATCTCCGCGTTGTAGAAAATGAGCGAAAATTCCCCATCAGGACTTTTATCCTTGGGTGTGGTGTATGATCACCTGTATCATTGGATCACGACTACGAATGAAAGTTACCAATAAGTAAAGAAGCTTAAAAGTAAATTTGAATACGCAGCGTAGACCTTAGATACACTTTCACTCGTAGACAGGCAATTTACGGCTGCCGGTAGAAACTTCTGGGCCATATCCCCAAAATTATACGAGACTATTTACATGTGGTTTATTGTAGCAGTCTCAAATCCCATTGTCAATAAAGAGTAACGCTTATTTTGTCGAAAAAACTTTTATTTTCAACGTTGAATTTAAGGAATTAAAATTTTGTCATAAATAACAAATGACTCATTGACAGTTTGTTCCTCTAATGCTATATTATAGTTAGCATTAGAAAAAAGCTCGGTGAAGAATTACCGTTCTTCACCGAGCCTGCTGTAAGCGGAGCCTACATAGTATCATTAAAAAATTGTATCACGCATATGCGTGGTATGTCAATGAAGGGATCGCTTTCAGCTTCTTTTGACTACACACGAAAGGAGCAACATTATGGCAAAGAATAGTCCTTTTGGTGACGGACATCGCCAAGGCGCTGTAAAGGATCGGTCGCAAACCTTTAATCCTAAAACAGAACAATGGGTTAAGCGGGATACTGGCACTGGTCGCTTTATGGATGTCAAGCAAGATGGTACACCGTTTAAAGGTGTGACTAGAGAAAAATAATGTAGAAGGAAGCAATGGGTTATGCGAACAAGCAATAGTAGTATGTTGCACGAAGCGCTGATCAGAGAGATGGTAACTTCTTATGAAGCCCAAAAATATTACAACATAAAAGCTGACCATATTGGTCATAAAAATGGCAGCCCCACTGAGGTAAATGGTCATATTCCTGATATATATGCCGAAAAAAATAACGCTACAGTAATATGTGAAGCTGAAACTGCCGATTCCATCTATGAGTATCGCACCATTGACCAATGGGAAGCATTTTCCCATAGTACATACGAATTTCATGTAGTAGTTCCTATGTCTGCCTTGGACGATGCGAAAAAAATAGCAGCACAACATAATATTACTGTTGATTTTTGGTGGTATTCATCAAAGTTCTAATGATATGATAAAGAAGGTACTGAGAAGTACCTTCTTTATCATAGGAAGGGAGTGTAATATGAAACTCAAAGAGTTAGCTTTAGTAAAGCATGCACCGGTGATAAAATCGGGTTTAGTATTGGCGAGAAAAGCCGCAACTCTTCCAAGTGATATCGTAAAACAATATCCTTTGCTTCTTGCCAGGACAATCAATGATGCGGGAAAAGTTACTGGTAAGGATGTCTTTGACAGCAAAGAAATCCTTGAAGAAGAGTATTTGACGCAGTACGGTGATGTGTTGCTCAAAATATCTGCCCCTAATGTTGCAGTATATATAGCGAAAGAAAATACTGGCAGGGTTATATCATCTTACTTCTGCGTGATCCGAAATCTTAGCCCTGAAATATTACCCGAATATCTTGCTGTCTATTTGAACAGCTTTCATGCTAAAATGCAATTGCAGAAAGATTATATTGGAACGACCATACAAACGCTAAAGACATCTGCATTGCTTGAGATAGATATACCCCTTTTGCCAATAGAAGAACAAAAAATCATGATAGAGCTGTCTTCCTTAAAACAGAGGGAGATAGAACTTTTGCGAAAACTTGCTGATGCAAAAGAGGGTTACTATAATAAAATTGTAAGTAAGAAATTCAGGAGGATGAATCATGGAAAATAACGAACTTCAGATGAAACAGCAGACCATCAATGACACCTTGTGGCGTGCCTGTGATACCTTCAGAGGCAGTATTGGATCTGACCAATACAAAAACTACTTACTTGTTATGCTATTTATCAAATATATTAGTGATGTTTATAAAGAACATTTAGAGGAATATACAATCAGATATAATGGCGACAAGGTAAGAATTGAGCGACAGCTTAGGAATGAACGGTTTATTCTCGATGAAGTGTGTAAATTTGACTATTTGTATCAAAATAGAAACAAAGACAATATTGGTGAAATCATCAACAAGGCACTTGAAAAGTTCAGTGAAAAGAACAGTAAGCTTAGAGGCGTTTTTGAGGACGTGGATTATAACAATACATATCAGTTAGGAAATACCAAGGAACGTAATAGCTTATTAAAGCGGTTGTTAGAGGATTTTAATACAGAGGTGCTTGATTTAAGACCAAGTAAAATTGGTAATGAGGATATTATCGGCAATGCCTATGAATATCTGATCGGAAAATTTGCCAGTGGGGCGGGGAAAAAAGGCGGAGAGTATTTCACGCCGGCGGAAGTGTCAATTGTTTTGGCCAAAATTGTCAAACCTCAGGCGAATGATAGAATTTATGATCCCAGCTGTGGTTCAGGATCTTTATTGTTAAAAGCAGCAAAAGAGGCAGGGATCAATAAGGTTGCCCTGTATGGACAGGAAAAAACCTTTCAGACCTATGCCCTATGTCGTATGAATATGTTTTTGCATGGCGTTGACGATGCTGAGATCGAGCGAGGTGACACTCTGGCAAATCCATTGCACCTAGAGAATGACGGTTTGAAAAAGTTTCAGGTTGTAGTTGCCAATCCTCCATTTTCCCTCGATAAATGGGCTCAGGGCTTTGATAGTGCTTCAGGCAGTATGGAAACAGATAAAGATGGTAAGAGCAAAGATAAATTTAAAATGGAAGCGAATCTCGATCCCTATAAACGTTTTGATTGGGGAGTTCCCCCTTCTTCCAAAGGAGATTATGCCTTTGTACTGCATATGGTCAATTCTATGTCGGAAGACGATGGCAGAATGGCAGTGGTGCTTCCTCATGGTATTTTATTTAGAGGTGCATCCGAAGGGGTGATTCGCAGAAGAATTATCGAGCAAGAAAATTTGCTGGATGCTGTAATCGGACTGCCAGAAAACCTCTTCTTTGGCACAGGTATTCCTGCATGCATTATGGTGTTAAAGAAAAATAGAAAGAGGAATACAGTTCTCATTATTGATGCTTCTAAACACACAGAGGGCTATGACAAGGAGAAGAACCAAAATCGTCTAAATGAAAAAGGCATTCAGCGTATCATCGCAACCTATGATAACTATCAGGCAATCGATAAATACAGCTACGTAGCCACTATTGACGAGATTAGAGAAAACGACTTTAACCTGAATATTCCTCGTTATGTGGATACTTTTGAGGAAGAAGAGCTGGTAGATATGGAAACCGTGAAAGAAAATATAAAGCATATCGAAATGGAACTGCAACAAGTACAGGCGCAGATGGCGAAGTATTTGGAAGAATTGAAACTGAATTAAGATTGGTAATGTGGGATTTGTCCGATGACTAACCCGCTCTAAGACTCCCATCTTTCTCAAGTGGAAGTCAAGAGCGGCTAAGTCCCTGGATAAGTGCGACTAAGATTCAGGTGAAGTAAAACTCTGTCTGAATCAAGTCTTCTTTATTGGAGGTGAGAAAATGAGCAATATCGAAAGATATACAGAGAAAACCTTTGAAAAAATCAAACATGTTACAGAAGATGGTATGGAATTTTGGTTTGCAAGAGAATTGCAAGAGGTCTTGGAATATACGGAATGGCGAAATTTCTTAAAAGTTATTGATAAAGCCAAAATGGCTTGCCAAACAAGTGGTAATCGGGCTCTCGATCATTTTGTTGACGTCAACAAAATGATCGAGTTAGGTAAAGGGGCACAACGGGAAATTGATGACATCATGCTTTCTCGTTATGCCTGTTATTTGACTGTTCAAAATGGCGACTCGCGAAAAGAGGTTATTGCTTTCGGTCAAACTTATTTTGCGATACAAACCAGAAAACAGGAAATGGATGATAACTTTACCCAATTGGATGAAGACGGCAAAAGAGTTGAACTACGAAACAGCATTGTAGGTTTTAACAAAAGACTAGCTGACGCGGCACAAAACGCCGGAATCACAGCGCCTAAAGAGTATGCAGTATTTCAAAATAAGGGATATCAAGGTTTATATGGCGGGTTTGGTGTCAAAGATATTCACCAAAGAAAAGGACTGAGAAAATCCCAGCACATTCTGGATCATATGGGCAGCACGGAGCTTGCGGCAAATTATTTTCGTATCACCCAAACGGAAGAAAAGCTCCGACGTGAAAATATCAAGGGGAAGGACAAAGCTAATACCACCCATTATGTCGTCGGTAAAACGGTTCGTAAAACCATTGAAGAATTGGGTGGCACCATGCCAGAGGAACTGCCAACGCCTGAGAAGAGTGTGAAGGAATTGGAGAAGGATACGCAGAAATATTTGAAGCAGTAGAAATAAGAGAAATAATGTAGCAATGAGCAGTTGGAAAGTGGTGAAACCGTGAACCTTGAAATAAAAGATCGTATTGCAAAGATAAAAGCTGGCCAAGTTCCGGAAGGGTATAAGAAAACAAAGGTTGGGATTGTGCCGCAGGAATGGAAATCTAATTCTATAAGCCATTATATTACTCTTGTTGAACGACCAATTGTAATGGATGACAATGCTGAATATGAGTTAGTCACAGTGAGGCGAGGGTTTGGTGGAGTTGATAGTAGAGGCTTTCTCTTGGGAAAGAAAGTTCTCGTCAAAAGCCAATTTACTGTAAAAGAAAAAGATTTTGTTATTTCAAAAAGACAGATTGCCCATGGTGCTTGTGGGATAATCCCAAAAGAGTTAGATGGTGCAATCGTATCCAATGAATACAATATATTTATTGGGCGTAATAATGTGGATGTTGTATTTTTTAATTACTTCATGCAATTACCAGAACTAAAGCGTCTATTTTACCTTATGAGCAATGGTGTGCATATCGAGAAATTGTTATTCAAAACCAATGATTGGATAAAACAAAAAATATGCGTTCCTAGCCTTTCCGAACAACAGAAAATAGTTAAGATACTTACCGTATGGGACAAAGGTATTGAGTTAAAACAAAAGCTAATTGCTGAAAAGAAGGCACAGAAAAAGTGGCTTATGCAAAGGTTGTTGACGGGCGAAAAACGTCTCGCTGGATTTAATGGTAAGTGGGAAAGAAAATCAATATCAAAATTGGCTGAGGTGGTTACAGGCATAACTCCACCAACCAATAATCCTGAGTTTTATAACGGAAAATATCCATGGATAACTCCTACTGATATTACTTCAAATAAGTATATTCAAGAATCCGAGAGAGCATTAAGTGAGATGGGGTTGAAAAACGGAAGATTTATTCCGAAGGGGAGTTTGTTAGTAACTTGTATCGCGAGTATAGGTAAAAATGCAATATTGACAAGGGATGGAAGCTGCAACCAACAAATAAATGCAATTATACCCAGCCCTAAAGTATCAAATGAATTTTTATACTATGCGATTGAGTTTAATCTTAATATTTTAATAAAATATGCAGGAAAAAGTGCAACACCCATTCTAAATAAAGAAACATTTTCGAATTTGACATTTTGCTTTCCACTTTTACCGGAACAAACCGCAATAGCTGAAATTCTTTCTACCGCCGATCGTCAAATCGAGCTATTAGAAAAAGAGCATGCCGAGCTTACACAGCAGAAAAAAGGACTTATGCAACTTTTATTAACAGGAATAGTCAGGGTTAACTCGTAATAACTAATTGTTAATTGAAACAGAGGTGTTACTCATGGACAGCAATATTTTTAATGAAACGAATAGTAGCAAAAAGCCTGCCATTGATCTCTTAGTCTCTATGGGTTATACCTATATAAGCCCCGAGGAGACAGTAAAGCAGCGAGGCAGTACCTATCGTGTTGTCTTAGAAGAGATATTACGCAAGCAACTGGATGTAATCAATAAGTATGAATACAAGGGGACATGGCGCCCCTTTTCACTTAAAAATATTCTACAGGCTGTTCGTGCAATTGATGTCCCTCTTACGGATGGACTCTTAAAGACCAATGAGCACATTTATGAGCTGTTGACGATTGGCATGAGTTATGAGGAAGAGTTATTCGATGGCATCAGAAGAAGCTTTGATTTGAAGTACATAGACTTTACCCAGCTCGAAAATAATGTGTTCCATGTGACAAAGGAATTTGCCGTAGAACGTTCCAATGGCAGATTGGCTCTACCAGATCTTGTGCTGTTTATCAATGGTATTCCATTTGCGACAATTGAATGCAAACGCGCCTCCAAACCCCTTGAGGAAGGGATCAGCCAGACCATCCGCAATCAGGGGAAGGATTATATTCCCCAATTGTTTAAGTTTGTCCAAATTGTTATGTCAATCAATAAAAACGAGGCAAAGTATGCCACCTGTGGTACCCTGCCGAAGTTCTGGAGTGTCTGGAAAGAGGACGACAAAGATTGGCTTGCTCATTGCGGGAAAAAGCATATTAAGGGCCGCAGCCTGACAACCCAGGACGCGTCCATTCTGGCCTTATTTTCCCTTGATCGTGTGCTTGATATGATTCAGTATTTTACCTTATTTGATAACAATATTAAGAAAATTGCCCGCTATCAGCAGTATTTCGCGGTATGTGAAATACTAAATGAGATCAAGCAGTTTACCTCTGAGGGCAGGCGCAAAGGCGGCGTGATCTGGCATACCCAGGGATCGGGAAAATCTCTTACCATGGTGATGCTTGCCAAGCGAATTATGTCAGATCAAGACATTCTGTCCCCGCGGGTGGTGATCGTAACGGACAGAATCAACCTAGATAAACAAATTCATCGGACTTTTGGACATACCAAGCTGAAAGCTGTCCGAGCCATGACAGGCAATCACCTGGCATCTATTTTGCGTGAGGAAAATGCCAATATTATTACCACTGTGATTAATAAGTTCAATACGGCAATCCATCAGGATATTAAGCTGGAAGATAAAAACATCTTTGTGTTGGTAGATGAGAGCCATCGTTCCCAATACAAGGATATGCACAATCGTATGAAAGAGGTATTTGCCAACGGCTGCTATATCGGTTTTACGGGTACACCCCTCATGAAAAAAGATCGCAATACCATGGGTAAGTTCGGCAGGGTGATCCATAAATATACCATTAAAGATGGTGTTGCTGATGGTGCTATTGTTTCTCTCTTGTATGAAGGCAAGATGGTGGATCAAAGCGTTAATAAAACAGCCATTGACAATCGGCTTGCAATGATAACAAGAAGCCTGAGCGATAAGCAGAAACAAAGTGTAATGCGAAAGTGGAGTACCTTTGAGAAGGTTGCATCTTCCCTGCAAAGAATTGAACTGATCGCTTTTGATATCAATGAGCATTTCTTGCATTCGCTACAGGGGACACCCTTTAATGCCATGCTTGCATGCCGACGAAAACGGGATGCGATTGCGTATCAAAAGTCCTTTGAAGAATTAGGCGATCTTAAAACAGCGGTTGTCATTTCCGCACCCGATCAAAGAGAGGGTTACAGCGAGGTGGACGAGGAGCCTGCTTCGGAGGTATTGTCCTTTTGGAAAAAGATGATCAATGACCATGGGGATGAGGAACAGTATGAAGAATATGTAAAGGATCAGTTTATTGATGGGGATCTTGATCTTCTGATTGTAGTTGATAAGCTGTTAACAGGCTTTGACGCTCCTAGAGCCCAGGTTTTATATGTTGATAAACAATTAAAAGAGCATACGTTACTACAAGCCATTGCCAGAGTAAATCGCCTGTATGATGGTAAAGATTATGGAATGATTATTGATTATATGGGGCTGTTTAGTGAATTGGATAGAGCGATGGCAATGTATAGCGATGAGCTTATGGAAGAGTTTAATCCCGAGGACCTATCCAATGCCTTGGTAGATGTGAAATCCAAGCTGGGTGAACTCAGGGGTACCTATTCCCAGCTTATTGGGATGTTTTTATATATTCAGAACAAAAACGATTTAGAAGAATACGAAATATGGCTAGGTGACCAGAAACTTAGAGATAAGTTTTACGATATACTCAGTGTTTTCGGTCGATTAGTTGATCTTGCTATATCCAGTGAGGTTTTGTATAAAGCCGTTCCGAAAGAGGAAATGGACAAATACAAAAAGACTTTACGCTTTTATCAGGAGCTGCGCAGAAATATAAAAATCAGATATGGTGACGATATAGATCATAAAGAATATGAACCCAAAATGCAAAAGTTGATGGACAATTATATTTCGGCAGAACAGATGATACGTATCACGAATCCTGTGGACATAAATGATCAGGAAGCTTTTACAGAGGAATTGGAAAGGATGAATACGCCTCGCGCTAAAGCGGAAGCGATTTCATCAAGTGTAGCGAAAAAGATACAGTCAAAAAAGCTTGAAAACCCTGCCTATTATAAGAAATTTTCTGAGCGGATTGAAGAGATTATTGCAGAATATAAGAATCATAGAATCAGTGATGTGGAATATTTCGAGCGTATGCAGAAAATCAGAACGGATTTTTACGGCGGTGATACAGGGGAAACCTATCCGCCCATAATTGAAAGAGATGACCATGCCAAGGCTTTTTATGGCGTTGCCAAGGACATTGTGCGGGAAAGTGAAGCCGAGTACCGCGTAAATGAGATGGTTGATGTTCTAGCCGAACTTTCTATACAGGTAAAAGAGATTATCGAAAAGCATATGAAAGTGGACTGGCATAACAATGAAGACGTTCATCGAAGAATACGAATTGACATTGATGATGCGGTCTTTGCCTTTAAAGAAAAATACAATGTTACAATGAGTATTGATCAAATTGACAAGCTCATTGATAATATACTCACTGTTTCTCTAAGAAGGTATCGCTAAAATGGAAATGAAAAATTGCCAACTCCAGTTTGGGGACAGTACCATTCCCTATCAGCTTGTAGTCAAAAAAAACAAGAACATTACCATCAGAGTAAATCCTTATGGTAATGTTCTTGTTTCGGCACCAGAAAAGCTGCCGGAAAATATAGTGAATGATTATGTACAAAGTAAAGCCTCTTGGATTTATCGAAATCTGGAAGAGTTTAAAAAAAAGCAAAGTGTAGC
>Ga0316613_10002766_pt1 | contig 11180 bp, 9 predicted proteins | sample OWC_soil_day10_C_2_FD_207647 | JGI IMG/M metagenome (GOLD analysis project Ga0316613, IMG submission 207647) | Wetland soil microbial communities from Old Woman Creek delta, Ohio, United States - OWC_soil_day10_CT_b | ecosystem: Environmental > Terrestrial > Soil > Wetlands | place: USA: Ohio... | reverse complement strand
TAAGCAGGCGCTGTAAAATATCTTACCGTATCGTCTGAAGCGGTAAGTTTTACCACCACTTGCTGGGCCGACGCCAGGGTATAAAGTTGATTTTGCGAGGACATTTCGGTAATACACGATCCTCCGCCACTCGCAGTGAAAAACGCCATTGCCTGTGCATAATTGGTAGTACTCTGCTTGGTGAACTCAGATGTTTGTGTTGTTGCCGGTTGTTCTGTAAGTTGCGTTGAAGCTGAATTTAAAGAAGCGGTTATGGGACTTGTCTGAAATGCACCAAGAACAGACTTTATCTCAGCTGCGCCAGCCGATAGGCCTTCCTTGACATCTCCATCTTCACACGCTGCCGCTATATTCGCGGCATTTTTGATGGTAGTTGCCGCAAAGTCGAATATTTTTCCCCAAAGAATTTTTTGTGTTGATTGATAATTGTAGCCGAGTTGAATATAGGCGCCATTTAGAATGGAGTCTTGGTTATTTGCCGTAGTTATCGTCAGCCTTTGCGCTTGGCTTAAATGGCCTGAATAGGTAGTATAGGTAGAATTCGCGTTGGAAGCAGGTATGATTGGGGTTAGATTAATCATTCCTTCCCAATAGGCATTGCCCGCAGGAAGCGCGTACGTCTTTTGCGGGCTATGTTTTATTAGCGTGTCTAATTTTATCGGTGTTGGCGTAAAGATATTCTGCTGATTGATTAGCGAATCTGAAGGAGGCAAATTAGTCGAATAATATTTTGACCATTCGGTGTTCGCAAATGTTGGGTTAGTAAAATCATTAGTAACAGCGATCGACAACTGCTCACCTGTCAGATTGATGATTCTGGTTAAATACATTCCATCCCTGGGGTCAAGCAAAACCGGACCTACTTGTGCGTGGGACACCGATGCACCAAATTGCATCACAAATATAGCCGCTAAAACCAGGGTTAACAAGGTTGTCTTTTTCATTGAATATACCCCTTTCGATTCTATGCTTTATGTGTCTTAAACTATCCGAACCGTTTCTCCGGCAGGCACATCCCTCCTTGCTGTTTCATAGTCTCGGTACTCTTGAAGCTCGCGCCCCCGGCTCCCAGGCACAAAGAAAGACCTGCAGCAGGTTGGACTGCGCGCTTGACTAGGCAAGTCATGGGCTCTTTGACAAAAAAGTTGCAACCTGGCAATTATGGGCTTTCACCCTTAGACCCATAGCTTTGCGTCCTTACCTGCCGGTAAGTTTTCTACAACAGTTCGATTCGCAGCCCTTCATGGGCATAAAAATCGATGATCCAGGAGTCAAAATCGCCGTCTTTCACTGTGTAGATCTGATAGTTGTAGCGCATTGGCAGGTAGATCTGGATGAAGTCAGTTGAGTCCACCGGGATGTTTTGGCCGATGCCCAGCTTTCGGCTGGCAATGACGATTTTATCGGGTTTATACACGTCAAGGAAGGTCGTAAACATGATACAGGCGCTTCGTTTGATCGTATAGGTGCATTCCGCGTTCTGACTGAGATCGAACCGCTTGCTCTCCGATATATAGTAAGACCGTATGCTCTTGATCTCCTTGATGATCGCCGGAAAGTCGTAGCCGGAGTGGCTGCGAAGCGCTCTAATGTTGGCGAAAAAATAGTACGTGCCGCTTTTGAGATGCCTAAACACCGCTTTGCCGTGGTCGTCGGTCCGGGCCCGGTCGCTTTCCGTGCCGGCCAGGGCCACTGCCATTGCCGCTACCTCGACGCCGCGGATCGGCTGACCGTCCTCGTCCTGCAGCGTTAGGGTAAGGGTGGGTGGCCGAACTTTTTTTGTTCCATTGTCGGCGATCTGATCGTCCTGCCCGGCAGCAGTGCCGCTCGACGGTGGCTGCTGCCTCACCTTTTCCTGGCCGTTATCCTCGGCATAGGCGCTGTGAATCGCCAGGCCGCAGTATAGGAAAACGGCCACCAGGGCCACTGACAGCTTCCAATACCAGCGTCGCTGAAAATTTTTTTTTGTCACAGACATCTACCTCCCGCTCCTCTCAGGCGTCAAGCCTCTTCTGCCGTCCAGCCGCCTCACCGCTCCGGCAGAATCCGCACCGAAACCGTCAGCACCCCGACCTTGTGGGTCAGCTGTTTGATTTTCTGGCTGAACAGCTGCTTCAAAAACGGTATATTCATCAATACCGGGATCCCGCTGACCGACTGCGTTTCCGTGTCGCCGGCGAAAACCCCGGCGACATAGCTGTCGTTGTCAGCCTTCACATACCCCATCGTTGTCAGCGTCTTGGTCGAAAACTCCTTGGCCGACTGCTGCCCCACCTGGACGCTGCCGGTGACCAGCGCCATTTGCATGTAGATGTCCAGTCTGATGACGCTCTCGCCCGGGTTGTCGGGATTATACTTGACGATAGTCGGCGTGATCTTGACGTCGCTGCTGATGGTCTGAGAGGTCAGGGTCGCGTTTCCGTTGCTGTCGGTGGTCTGCAGCGGGACAATCGTTTGGCTGAGTAACTCGCCCTGGATGCCGTTCGGTGTATAAATATTGCTGCCCATGATCACCCTGCTCTTGGAAAGGGAACGGTTCAGCTGGGCATCGAAACCCATCACCCCGCCGTTCGGCTGGGAGAGCCCGGTAGTCAGGGTATCGGTGATGATACCCTGCGCCGTTTTGACCCATTGCCCCACATTGGGGAAATACTGGTAGGTATTGCCGCCGACCGCGCGGTTCCACTGGCTGACGCCATAGGTTACGTTACCTGTCAGCGACGACCAGTCTATCCCTGTCGACTCATTATTGGACATATCCAGCTCCCGCAGATAGGCCGAAACGATGACCAGGTGCGGCCGTCCTGCTTCCGCCAGCAGCGTCTGCAGCTTCACCCCCGCCCGCTGCAACTGACCTTCATCCGGGCCGGACAGCAGCACCATCGACGCCGCCCCTTTGGGCTGCAGTAAAGATACGGACATACCCATAAACTCCGGCATCTGCTGCAGATAAGGCAGCAGGTTGGTGACCGCCTGCTCGTTGCCGTAAACCACCGGTAGCGTTACCGTGCCTTTTTCCACCAGGATATCGCCTAGAGGATTGGCCAGGATTTTCGCCGTATCAGCACCGGCCAGCAGCCACACTGCTGCCAGTACGATCAGTATCCGGCCCGCTACCCGGCCTGTTTTTTTGTCAATAATCATAGTCATCTTCCTTACTCATTGGCAGAATACGTACCGACAGGGTCAGTATCGACGCTGAATGCTGCAGGCTCTTCGTCTCAGAGGAAAACAGATTCTTCACGATGGGAATGTTCATCAGGATCGGAATGCCGCTGGTGGACTTCAGCCAGGTATCGCTGGCGAAAAGTCCGCCGATGAATCTCTGGTTGTCGGCCTTGGCGTAGATGGTGGAAGTCAGGGTCTGGGTGGTATACTCCAGAGCGGAGGACCCGCCGCTGAAGGTTACGGTGTCTGTCGGCACGCTGAGCTGCACGACCACATCGAGGCGGACGATGCTCTCCTCCGGCTTTTCGGCGTTGTATTTCACAATGGTCGGCGTTATTTTCACATCGCTGCTGATGATCTGGGTGTTGAAGGTCACGACATTGTTCGAAGTAAGGGGAACTGGCATGGAATCGTCGTTTTTGATCTCGGCGGTCGTGCCGTTGACGATGTTGATCTCGCTGCCGACAATGACCTTGCCCTTCGACATCGCGCTTGTCAGTGTCCCGGTCACATTGGCCGCACTGTTGTTAGCCAATCCCACCGTGTAGCCGCTGGTATTCTTGGTAACAGTAGGAGGATTCTGCAAATTGGGCGGGGTGTTATTGTCACTACTCCATTGTCTTGTTTTCGTTGTCGTTATCCCTGTAGTCAGCCCGGCCTGCACCCCGTTAGAAAGCCAGGACAACCCGGCCGCATCGTCGTTTTCCAGCGTTATTTCCCGCAGGTACGCCGAAACTACCAGTCGGTGGGGCTGCCCCATCTTGCTTATGATGGTTTTCAGTTTCGCGGCCGCGTAACGCAGATACTCATCACCCTGGTTGCCTGACAGCAGCACCTTCGGTTTTGCCCCGACCGGAGCGAACAGCGTCATGCTGATCCCCTGGAAATCGGGGTCCTGGTTAAGGGAAGTCAGGAGGCTCTGCACTACCGTTTCATTGCCCGGCAGTATCGGCAAAATGACGACTCCACCGACGATGCGATAACCGGCAACACCAACGTCAAGAGCCTCTGATGCCGTTGCCGGAGCATTAACGACACCAGTGACGTCGTCAGACAGTGCCGCAGCCCCGCACCTACTCGCGCCAAAACCCAAGAATAGCAGGGTACTAGCGAGGCTGATGAAATAGATAAGTATTATATGTTTGCTAAACGGCAACCTCATAAAACTACCTGCTCTCCAAAATGTTTTACTGCTCTTGCTAGCGGCCACCCATACAGACTAAACTGTTCAAGCATGCAATTCTGTCATTCTTTTGCCATCACTGTCAGGTCAAAGACCTGCGCCCGTTCTTTATTTCTCCCAAGGACGTTGCAGCGCAAGCTTTAGCGTCTCCTTCCCTATGGCATCGTCCTGTTGCATGATTTCTCAGCAGGTGGATAAGGTTCGTTACTTCTTCTCGAACACATAGATGTTCTTCCAATCCCTCTTCATGTCGACAACTGTCCAGCCTTTCGCCAGCGCTTCGTCCAGCGCCTTGTCCAGGTGGCCGTAGAAGGATGCACGGTCATAGGCCCATTCGCGCTCTGCGTCGGTGTGGTGGACGAGGAGCGCAAACCGCGCGCCACTGCCGGCCGTCGTCCACTGGAGCATTGGCAGATCGCCGTCAGAGTTGCCGAAGGCTGCGATGGGCCGGCGGCCGATGTACTGTTCGATGCCGATCGCTTTGCCCTCCCCGTCATCTATGAAGCTGATCCCCGGTAAAAATACTATTACCGGTTTGCCGTCGCGCATCGCGAATGCCGTCTTGCTGCTGCTGCCGACTACCTGCTCGGGGGGAATACCATAGACCCTTTCCGTCCAGGGGCGCATGAAATCGGCCCAGCCGCCGGATACGATGAAGGTCTTAAAACCATTCGCAGGTAATCAAGCAGTTCGTGCATAGGTTGATAGGCCATTTCCGTGTACAGCCGGCCGGTCTTCGGATGCTTGGCTGTTACCGCCCAGTCCTTGACGGCCTGGGCGAACTCTTCCGTAGTATAGCCGTCGTGCATGGCATAAATGAGTTCGAGCAAGGTTTGATTGCCACCGGCATAAATTGTCTTCTGGTCGCCCTCCAGCACAGCCTTGAATGGCTGCTTATTCTGCCATTCGGGGTGCTGCGGCACCAGCGCCTTGATGCGGTCGTACAAAAAAGCTTCCGGGAAATACATCGGCTGCTCGGGCCACAGCGTACCGTCATTGTCGAAGGTGGCGATACGCTCGGCAACCGGGACAAAGCTAGGCGAGCCTGGCCGGGTCACTTCTTCGACAAAGGTGATGATGGCCTTCTTTGTTGCGGTGTCATTCCAGGATGGCAATGGATCGGCAGGTGCGGCGGCGAAGGCTGTGTTTACAAGCAGCAGCAGGATAAGAAGGCTCTTCAAAACTATATTTTTCATATATTCTCCTATTCTCCCTAGCAATTTCAGTTTGGTGTATTTGACGTTATCCATTGATGTCAGAACTTATAGCCTACCGTAAGTTGCCCATAATCTCCATGCATGAGGTTCTTCTGGTCGAGGTCATGGAGCCACTTGGCGGCCACCGAAAGGTTTCCTTTGCCAGCCGTGGGTATCCACAGCAGGGCCGGCCCAATGCCGGAAGATTCGCCCTTAAAGCTGCCAAGAACAGCACCACTGCCGCTGTCGACCGACACCTGGCGGTAGTAATAGCCGTGGAGACCCACGGCCAAGTTTGGTGTAAGGAATTGGTTCGCCGCGAAGTCAATGTGGAACTCATTCCCCGACTTGTAATTGGTGGCGGTGTTCATCTTGTTGAACATGATGCCGGGGGTGACGGAGATTTCGGTCCCGGTCTTGGCATTTAGCCAAGTCATGGCCAAGGAGGTGTCAAAACTCCAGTAGTTCCTGCCGACGTTGGCGAGGTTGCCGGCAGTGTACCCGCCTGTCGGAACAAAAATCGATTCAACAAGCTTATAATGGAAATTGCCTTTCCCCCAATACAGAGCAGCCGAAATCATCGAATCGCCGATATCGGTTTTGCTGTCCGATGCGTTGATGGCATGGTAGGGTGTACCGGCATTTGCCCGAACGGCGGTATGCCCCACGGGAACAACTGCACCGATCTGCAGCCGGCTGCCGAGTACGGGCTTCTCAAAGGTGTAGAAGCTCCCGACATAATCGTAAAAAGCTTCGACTTTTAGATCCAGATGAACATATCCTCTCAGTACAGCCACCTTGGCCTTTCCGTTGTAATACAACATCTGACTGGCCATCATGAATCCCGGATTAGGCGGCACGGCGACGGCGAAAGTGGTGGAAGAACCGGGGAAATAGTGGCTTGATGCGCCTTCCGTGGCCTGGGCCGTTTGCAGCCCTAGACTCAGGCAGCACACCAGTAGGGGAACAACAAAGAGTATTCGCTTCATAAGTGCTTCTCCTTATTCGTGTATCGGTGTGCCGCAGTTTTGAATCTTTACCTGCATTTCAGGGCTCAATTGTGTGACAAGCTCTGCATTGTACGATCCGGAAGGCAGGAAAGGAAGCTTGTTGCTGAATACCTGCTGAGCCCCGACAGCATAAGAACGCGATATAGCTGCAGGCGATCCGTCTTTGACGGTCGGATTAACGTCGGTTATAAAGATCGAAACCGTATTATCGCTGTTGCGAACGATCTCAAATGTGCGGAACTGCTGGGGGAAATCACGCAATGATGCGGTTTCGACCTGCCAGAAGCCGAGTTCAGGACGGTCTGGATCAGGTGATGAAAACGCGGTGACTGCATTGATATGACGATGTCCCGCTATCCAGGCGATAAGATTCGGGTATTCATAAAGCTTGGCAAAAAACTCTCCTTCAGATACATAAGCGTCTTTGCTCCAAGCCATCATGGAATCTCCTGCTTCGACGCCTATTGGGATGTGCGCGGCGATGATCATAAGCTTACCTTCAGCCTGACCCTTTTCAAGCTCGCTTACAAGCCAGACATAACGTTCCTTGTCGATAGAGCAATGCCCCCCATAGCCGAGAGAAGCAGGATTGCTGGGATCGTCGTTCCTTTGGGTATCGTCGAGCACAATGACCTTGACCGGCAGCCCCGCCTTCGGTTCGAAGCTATAACAGGCAAAGTCTTTGTCGATGTTAGTCTGGCTGAAACCGTGACCAACCGGCTTTGAGGATGTTTGGGAAAACTCGCTTATCCACTCCTTTTTCGAAAGGGAACGGCGGTTTGGATCGGCTGCCGCTACCTTCGGGGGAGTTGGAAAATCTTTTGCAGGGCCTGCACCGATAATGTCCCCATAGGGTGTTGAACCGTCGATGGAGCCCATGTAAAAGCCCCGGCTGTCCAGGCCGCGGGGGTCGACGAAGAGATTGCCCAGGTTGACTATATTCTCACCAATGAGACTCTGACGGATATAATCGTTCGGTGGCATGAAGCCCATCCAGAAATGATCGTGGTTACCGAGTGCCTGATACCAGGGGATGGTCTTATCAAGCCCTGCCGCCTTGTAAGGTTTCTGATAATCAATGGTGTCGGCTCCGGCATGATCCCCGGAACTCGGGGTGATGACCTTGCCATCAAGGACATCGACATACCATCGCAGCTCGTTGTACTGAGTGCTGTTGCAGGTGTCGCCCAGGGAGATACCGAAATCAAGGGGATTTTGTTTATGAATGTCGTTGATTGTCTGGACGGCAGCGTCCAGAACATGGGTGGTATACAGCATAACCGGAGAATATCCTGAGGAAGCCCCGCCTTTGTAGCCATAAAAAATCGCCTGAGCAGGAGTTTCCTTGTCGGAGATATGGATGTCGGATATCGCAAAAAAACGCAAAAGCTTTGCCGTCTTTGTAACCGCTTTACCGGTGTACGCGGGGGGCATGAGGTCCAACCGCTTTTCATAACCGAGCCCTTCACCGAACTGCCAAGCGCTATAGCCATACTGGGCATATTTAGAAACCTCTAACGGAAGGATCTTCGGCGAAGTGGAAGGCACAGGAACAGGAATAATCGTACGCTTGATTGTTGTTTGGAAACCTGGTGCAGCTTCTACCGGGTGAAGCAGCCATTTGGTGCCAGGAAGAAGCGCACCGCACGCCACCAGCACCGCCCCGGATAGACCGGTTTTGATGAATGTCCGTCTGGATAATCTTTTCATAAACCCTTCTCCTTCTTATCTGCCTGCCGGGAATCTTGTCCATTCTTTCGGCGGCGGTATTTATAATCTTTTTTCTTTAATTATACAAAACCAGCAAAATGTATCATTCGGTCAGGGAAATTTGGCAGGTTTTTAAGGAAAATTGGTGAAATAAAGGACCAATGCGTCTTGTTTCGCATGGTCCATCGCAACTTGCTTCTATTTAATTATGCATTAGTTATGCAAAAGGGTAAAAAAAACCTCTCTGGCCTTATCCTTGTAGACCCGGCTAATTGGTATCACTGTGCCATCCCTTAGCACAAATTTATCGCCTGCGTATTGCTCAATATATAAAAAATTGACCAGATAGCTTTTGTGAGACCTTATCCACATTTGGGACTGATGAGACTGTTCGAACCTATCCAACGTTGTATAAACAGCTAACCGTTTGCCCTGAGCCAATATAATCATGACCTTGTTCTTTTCGCTCTCCAGATAGAGGATATCTTTCAGCAGAATTCGTTGTGTTGCGCCACCACAGGTAATCACGATGCTTTCTTTCGCTACATCTTCTATCTGGTCACATGTTTTGTCTAAAACTACGGCCAATTTATCCGCATTTATCGGTTTTACCAGATAGGCTGTGGCATTGACCTCATATCCCTCATAAACATAATCCGTTGAACTGGTTAGAAATACGATCCTGACCAGCTTGTTCTGCTGACGAATCAACCGCGCGCAAGTCATTCCGTCCATGTCGCTCATGATGATATCCAAGAATACAATATCAAACTTTAGTCTTTTACTCTCCAGTACCGAGTTTAGCTTTTCAGCGCTGTCATAGCCGAAAACTTTCCCGGCAATACCCTGGTTTTGCAAATAGGCTTCCACGGCTTTACAAATTTGAAGTCTATCATTAAAATCGTCGTCGCATACCGCAATGATTATTTTTTTTTTCCCCTCCCAACCTAATGGTAGCCTGCGACCGCTTTCACTAGTTCAACAAATGGAAGACCTTATACCGAAAACTAGCATTATTGTACAATATTTTACTGATATTGTCTTCCTAGCCACGAATATTTTACTTCTCGGGCCAAAACAACATGACTTTATGGATGGGGGAAAAGATGTTTAAGCAACCTAGAATCGTCGGCGTTGTGCTGATTGTTTTGTCCTTAATCGGTAGTTTGGTGGCTCTGCCAGCTTTTGCGAGTGACGAGACACCGATTTCCCACGGCCTGCAGATATCAGGTCTCTATGTCGTTGATTTCAGGATACTTGATGTATTGCCAGACCGGGTCGAATTCTTTAAAAACCAGAAAGTCGTATATGTTAGAAATAAAACCGACTTTAATGAAACCGTGTGGCTTACTATGAATATGCGGCTTGATCAAAACTGGGCAGCTTCTGCAAGGGTTGATCAAAATTTTGCTCAGCACCCTAATGTGTTCACAGCCGACCAATCCAGGTATATCAAGGGCGGAGACAAGTGGGTAGGCTATCTGGATGAGTATGGCTTATCGTATGTCAATGGCGCTACCAGTGCAAAGCTTGGTCGTCAAGATTTGAAATTGGGTCCCTTGGGAATGTTGGCTGATACCACGTTAACTATTGGCGATTCAAATGTTTACGGTGTCAGCATGTCAACAAAACAAGGTAAACTGACTTATAATGGTTTGTATGCCAGCCAAGTCGACAACAATACCGCAAGAAATTATGAGAATAAGATATGGTCTGTGGGCGCTTCTTACGCGGCTGACCAGAAAGTGACTCTCGGCGCATACTACGCCTATAAAATCAATGCAGACGCGGCCCTTAACTGGGGTTCTAAAACCGCCAACTACACGGAAGTGAACCTTAATTACAAAAATATAGTGCCTAATGTTAACTTTGCCTGTGAAGTTGCCTGGACAAAAAATGATCCATTCGTAAGCGGTTTGCCGGCACCAGTGTTAGCCACCTTCCCTTCCGGCACAATCAAGTCGTCTGTGTATCAGCTTACGTACCAAATGGATCCCAAGAATGTCCTGAAAGTCGGGATGCTTTCAGTCCCCTTTTTATCGGGAACCGGAATGTCCACCCTTTCTCCCAAGGCAAACTTCATCAACTTCCAACACTCTATAAACAAGCAGGAAATGGTGGAAGTATATTATAAAGCCGGCAGATATGATTTCCCGGCTGCTCTTTATCAAATCTATGGGCCAGGTCCTTATTCCGAAAGATTCTCGCGTATTACCTACTGGCATCGGTTCTAATCCGCACCCAGAATTGGATGGAGGAAATTATATGTCGGACTCTACTCTGATTTTGTTCAATGTAAGCCGGGCAATCTTCTTTATCTCGAATATTTTGCTTACTTATTCCTTCTTAACCCCCAAGCGTCCTGTTTGGTTTCAGATTATAGCCTATGCTGGCACATGGGTTGCTCAATACCTTGTGCGCGTCCTTTTGACGCCAACAGGTCTCGACACGTTTTTGATTGGCTATATGCTGACCATATTGTATTTTGTTCCTATTGTGCTGGTTTTCAAAGAAACACTTAATGCTAAATTTTTTGTTCTATTTATGGTCACTTCTTTGTCTCAGTTTAATTTTCTGATCTGTCTGTTTGTAGAGCAATTAGTCTTTGGCCATATGGTGGGCGGTTTAATTTTGGCGGGCCAAGTGCTGGAGCTGGCATCTATGCCATTAATAAGAAGAAATATCACACCCCATGTTAAAAACATCCTGGAGATTATCGGTCAACAGAATCCCATTTTTACGTTATTTCCTTTCCTGTCCTTCTTATTACTGGCTTTCTATGGTATACAAAGAACTTACTTGTTGTCCATTTTTATTCCCCTGGTGTTATCGACCATCATCATTTCCATTGCCTATTACCTGATCGCCCTATCCATCGACCGGACTAAGCGTCATCAACTGCTTGAGAAACAA
>Ga0316613_10002763_pt1 | contig 11188 bp, 7 predicted proteins | sample OWC_soil_day10_C_2_FD_207647 | JGI IMG/M metagenome (GOLD analysis project Ga0316613, IMG submission 207647) | Wetland soil microbial communities from Old Woman Creek delta, Ohio, United States - OWC_soil_day10_CT_b | ecosystem: Environmental > Terrestrial > Soil > Wetlands | place: USA: Ohio... | reverse complement strand
ACTTGCACCATGCCGGGAACGCCTTCGCTGGTGATGCGGCTGGCGATATTGACGGTGTCGCCCCACAGGTCGTAGATGAATTTCTTTTTGCCGACGACGCCGGCGACCACCGGGCCGCTGCCGACGCCGATACGGACTTCGAGGTGCATGCGGTTGACCTGGAAATCATTGCGCAGAAGATCGCGCATCTCGAGTGCCATGCTGACCAGCGCTTCGGAGTAGTCATTGCACTGGTTGTTCAGTCCGCCGGCGACCATGTAGGCGTCGCCGATGGTCTTGATCTTTTCCAGTCCGTATTTCTCGGCCAGCTCGTCAAACGACGAAAAAATCCGGTTGAGCATGGCGAAAACCTGCTGCGGATTCAGTCCCTCGGCAATGCGCGTGAAGTTGACGATGTCCACGAACATCACCGAAACGTCGGCAAAACCGTCGGCAATTGGCTGGTTGCTGTTCTTCAGGCGTTCGGCGATCGGCCCCGGCAGGATGTTCAGCAGCAAGCGTTCGGAACGGTCCTGCTCGACGAGCAGAAGCTGGTGCGCTTCTTCGAGCCGGGCCTGGATCTTCAGCTTTTCGCTGGCAGAATAACGCAGCAGCAGAAAAACGATGCTCGATACGGCGGCGAAGTTGAGCGCGAAAAAGAAAACTGCCGTCTGGATCGATACCGTGCTCGGCGACATGCGCATGGCGTCGGCAAGGTAGTAGTCGAAACAGCCGGAGAGCACGGTGAGAAACAGGTAGGCGAAAAACCAGGACACCGATTCGCGCGGGCCGATGAACAGGATCGCTCCGATCGGCGACAGCAGTGCCCACAGGCTGAGCCCGCTGGCGGTGATGAAGTTGCCCATGCTCCATTGCGCGACAAAGGGCATGAACAGGAACAAGCCCAGCTGGATCACGCGGAAACTGTCGAAGTTCTGCGTCTTGAGGTACACGACCAGGTTGCCGACCAGCAACAACTGGAAAACGAAGGGGATGGTGGACGAGAATTGCGGTCCGAGTTGCCAGTAGATGAACAACCAGAACATCGACGCAAAACTGATCAGACCGGTGGCAAAAACCAGCAGGGATTTCTGCAGGCGCAAATCCTCGGAGTCGCTCGGCAAGATGCCGGCACGGCGAACGTTTTCGAGGAAACTGAGGGAAGCGCTCATCGGCTGTCTGACGTTGTCATTCGGTTGTCAGGCACCGATTTGACTCTAATCGCTGGAGTCGGTCAACTCCGTAGGCACATTCTGTTTGATCGGTAAAATAAGTGAAATGTCAGGTCTGCAAGGCAAGCGGGACGGGGGCTTCAGACCGGTGCCGCGAACCGCCCGGCACGTCTGGCCCCCGGCAAGCGCGGAGGCCAGTTACGATCTGAATCGATTAGCGACGATGATCGTCCCAGCCGCGGTGGTCGCGCCGGTCCCAGCCATGATCGCGATGATGCCAGCGATCGCCGCGGTCATACCGACCTTCGATGTAATACACCGGACGTGGTGCGACGCGTACCGGAGGCGCGTAATAGACCTGTGGCGGGTAGTAGGTTTCTTGGGTTACATAGACCGGAGCGGGCGCGTAATAGTCGACGCGCTGTTCGTAGCGGACGCGAGTGCGGTCCGAAGCGATGGCTGCACCGGCGGCGGCACCCAGCGCACCACCGATGATCGTACCGTCGCGACCGCCAACCGAGCGACCAACGAGGGCGCCCGCGCCGCCGCCGATCAAGGCGCCAATAACCGCATCATTGGCCATCGCCGCACCGGCGGTGAGCAGACCAAGGGAAAGCACCATCACGTTGCGCAGTTTCTTGTTCATGATTACTCCTTTATTCGACACAAAACATCGGTTGATGCAGGCAATAACGTTTCCAGACGAGTACCGCTGACACGGCTTACAAATTGTTACGGCTTTCGGATTTCGACGACTGCAACGTGAAATCGGGTGCTACGGCGGACCGTCAAAACCGGAACGCCACCCCGTTTCTTTTCCGATCGGTTTCTCTCATCAGCGTGAAACCAGCATACGCGGACCGCCCCGGAAGTGTGTTGCCGTGGCGTAATCAGATGTAAGGATCTGTTTCAGAGCGGGCCGCTGTGACTGCCCCGAAATTGAAAAGGCCGCTCTGGGGTTTCCCGGCAGGAGGTAAAATGTTGGGATGCCCGAACCCCGCTTCATCCATCTCCGCCTGCACAGCGAATATTCCGTCACCGACGGGACCGTGCGTATCGACGCCGGCAAGAATCACGACTGTCCGCCGGTTCTGCGCGCGCTCGAATACGGCATGCCGGCGCTGGCGCTCACCGATCTGGTCAATCTCTTCGGCCTGGTCAAGTTCTATACCGCGGCGCGCAACAAGGGGATCAAGCCGATCTTCGGTGCTGACGTATTCCTGAGCAACAAGGCCGATCCCGACCGTCCTTACCGTATGCTGTTGCTGTGCCGGTCGCATAGGGGATATCTGCAGCTGTGCGAACTGCTGACGCGCGCTTACCAGGCGCCACGCTTGCGCGGGCGGGTCGAAATTACCCGCCAGATGCTGCGCGAAGTGGGCGTTGACGGGCTGATCGCCTTGTCTGGCGCCGCTTTCGGCGATGTCGGCGAATCCTTGGCGCTGGGTAATACCGAGCAGGCGGCCAGTCGCGCGCGTTACTGGGCCAACCTGTTTGACGGCGCCTTCTACCTCGAAGTCCAGCGTGTGCATCCGCGTGGACAGGCGCAGCAGGAGGCCTTGATTGCGGCGACCGCCGATCTGGCCGCCGATCTGGACTTGCCGCTGGTCGCCACACATCCGATCCAGTTTCTCGATCGCGACGATTTCAAGGCGCACGAAGCGCGCGTCTGCATCGCCGAAGGCTACATGCTGGGTGACGCGCGGCGGCCCAGGCTATATACCGAAGAACAGTATTTCAAGTCGCCCGACGAAATGGCCGAGCTGTTCTCCGATCTGCCGGAAGCGCTGGCCAATTCGGTCGAGATCGCCAAGCGCTGCAACGTGTCGATCACGCTGGGCAAGAACTATTTGCCGATCTTCCCGACGCCGGAAGGCGTCACGCTCGACGATTTCCTGTGCCAGGAAGCAGCGCGTGGCCTTGAGAAGCGCCTGCGGCAGTTGTTCCCCGATGAAGCCGAGCGCGAGGCGCAGCGACCGACCTACCAGGAACGCCTCGACATCGAAACGAAAACCATCGTGCAGATGGGTTTCCCGGGTTACTTCCTGATCGTGGCCGACTTCATCAACTGGGCCAAAAATAATGGTGTTCCGGTCGGTCCGGGGCGCGGTTCGGGCGCCGGTTCGCTGGTCGCCTTCTCGCTCGGCATCACCGACCTCGATCCGCTGCGCTACGCCTTGCTGTTTGAACGCTTCCTGAATCCCGAGCGCGTCTCGATGCCCGACTTCGACATCGACTTCTGCCAGGACAACCGCTGGCGCGTCATTGAATACGTGCGCGAGAAGTACGGCGCGGACGCGGTATCGCAGATCGCCACCTTCGGCACCATGTCGTCGAAAGCGGTGATTCGCGACGTCGGGCGCGTGCTCGACCTGCCCTACAACTTCTGCGACCAGCTCTCCAAGCTGATTCCGCTCGAAGCCAACAAGCCGCTGTCGCTGGCCAAGGCCATCGAAGCCGAACCGCAGCTCAAGGCCAAGATCGAGGAAGGCGAAGAAGTCCGCGACCTGTTCGACCTCGCGCGACGGCTTGAGGACCTGACGCGCAACGTCGGGATGCACGCGGGGGGCGTACTGATTGCGCCGGGCAAGCTCACCGATTTCTGCCCGCTTTACTCGGCTGACGGCGGTTCGACGGTGTCCCAGTTCGACAAGGACGACGTCGAAAAAGTGGGCTTGGTCAAGTTCGACTTCCTTGGCCTGCGCAACCTGACCATCATCAAGCTCGCCGTCGACTACGTCGAGAAGCTGACCGGCGCACGCCCCGATCTCGACGCGTTGACCTTCGACGATCCCAAGGCCTACCAGATTCTCAAGGACGCCAATACCACGGCGATCTTCCAGGTTGAATCGGAGGGCATGAAGAAGCTGCTCAAGAAGCTGGCGCCCGACCGCTTCGAGGACATTATCGCCGTGCTCGCGCTGTACCGCCCGGGCCCGCTGGGTTCGGGCATGGTCGATGACTTCATCCTGCGCAAGAAGGGCCAGCAGAAGATCGACTATTTTCACCCCGACCTGACCGCCTGCCTGGCGCCGACCTACGGCGTCATCGTGTATCAGGAACAGGTGATGCAGATCTCGCAGATCATCGGCGGTTACACGCTCGGTGGCGCCGACATGCTGCGCCGCGCGATGGGCAAGAAGAAGGCCGATGAAATGGCCAAGCACCGCGCGACCATTGCCGAAGGCGCGGCAAAGCGTGGCTACGACCCGGCGCTGGCCGAACAGCTGTTCGACCTGATGACCAAGTTTGCCGAGTACGGCTTCAACAAGTCGCACACCGCCGCCTACGCTGTCATCACCTACCAGACCGCCTGGCTCAAGGCGCACCATTGCTCGGCCTTCATCGCCGCGACGCTGTCGTCGGACATGGACAACACCGACGCGGTGAAGATCTTCTACGATGACGCGATCGCCAACAAGCTGAAGGTTCTGTGCCCGGACGTAAACGCGTCGGAATACCGCTTCACGCCGGTCGACCGCACGACGATCCGTTATGGCCTCGGTGCAGTGAAAGGTACCGGCGAACAGGCGGTCAATTCGATCCTCAAGGCGCGCCAAGAGGGCGGCGATTTCAAGGACCTGTTCGATTTCTGCCTGCGTGTCGACAAGCGCATGGTCAATCGCCGCACCATCGAAGCGCTGATTCGCGCCGGGGCCTTTGATTCGCTCGACGATCACCGCGCGCGCCTGATGGCCTCGGTCGGTATCGCCATGGAAGCCGCCGAGCAGGCTGAGCGTAACGCCATGCAGGTCAGCCTGTTCGACGTGTTCGACAGCGCCACCATTGCCGAACATGGGCCGCAGTACCGCGAGGTGCCGCGCTGGAAGGAAAGAGAGCAGCTCACCGAAGAGAAGCTGGCGCTCGGTTTCTTCTTCTCGGGCCATCCGTTCCACGGTTTCAAGGCCGAAGTGTCGCGCTTTGCGCGCCAATCGCTGGCCTCGCTGCAGCCGCGCAAGGAACCGCAGTTACTGGCCGGTCTGGTGGTCGGTGTACGCACCAAGATCACCTCGCGCGGCAAGATGGCCTTCGTGCAGCTCGACGACGGGACAACGCAGCTCGAAGTCTCGGTGTTCAACGAAGTCTTCGAAGCCGAACGCGCCAAGATCAAGGATGACGAAGTGTTGATCATCGAAGGCAAGGTGCAACGCGACGACTTTGCCGGCGAAGGCAAGGTGCGCGTGATTGCCGAACGACTGCTGACGCTGGCCGAAGCGCGCGGACGTTTTGCCAAGCATTTGCGACTTTCCCTCAACGGCCAGGCCAGCGGGCCGAACGCGCAGACCGCCCTGCAGCGCTTGCGTACCATGCTGGCGCCCTACACGCCTGGCAATTGCCCGGTACGCCTAGCCTACCGCAACGCCGATGCCGTCTGCGAATTGGCGCTTGGCGAGAACAATCGGGTGCGGCTTGAGGACGATCTGCTGGCGTCCCTCGGCGATTGGCTGAGCGGCGAGAACGTCAGCGTCGATTACAGCTGAATCGGTTTAAGTCGGCTTTAAGTCTGAACGGCGTAGGCTCGTCACGGTCAATCCCGGATATGCCTATTTATCCGGCGAGCTGAAATGTGAAGTCCGTACGCCCTGAGCTTGTCGAAGGGTAAGCGGGCTTCGACGGGCTCAGCCCGAACGGTGTCGAAACATCATCGTGCCGGATCAATAGGCACAATCTTTATCAATTCTGGCAAGGAGACAACGGGTGGATTGGAATCACGAACTGCTGCAAAGTGTGATCTGGCTCGCAAAAGCCTTTGCCCTGAGCCTGATCGGGCTGGCGATCACGGCGACGATGCTGGCACGATTCACGGTCTGGGGCCGCCAGTTCTGGCGTCTGACCGCCGCCTACTTCCACCCCTCGCGCAGCAAGCTCCCGCTGCTTTGGCTGGCGCTGATCGTCTTCATGACGCTGTTTTCGGTGCGCATGAACGTGTTGTTTTCGTTCTGGTACAACGGTTTTTACAGCGCCATGCAGAACCTTGACGCCAAGGCCTTCTGGTTCATGCTGCTGGTTTTCGCGAGTCTGGCCACCATCCATGTCGGGCGCGCGTTGCTGAATTTCTATCTGCAACAGGCTTTCCAGATTCGCTGGCGGATCTGGCTGACCCACACGCTGATCGAACGCTGGACCGAAAACCAGGGCTATTACCGGACCCAGTTCGTGCAGCAAAGCGCCGACAACCCCGATCAGCGTATCCAGCAGGACGTGGAGAGTTTCGTCGCCAGTTCGCTGACGCTTTCGATGGGCCTGCTCGATGCGACGGTTTCGTTGTTCGCGTTCAGCATCATTCTCTGGGGATTGTCCGGCTCGCTGGCCATGTTCGGCGTCGAGGTTCCGCGCGCGATGGTCTTCCTGGTCTATTTGTACGTCATCGTCGCCACGGTGTTTGCGTTGAAGATCGGTCGACCGCTGATCCGGTTGAACTTCCTCAACGAGCAATTCAGCGCCAACTTCCGTTATGCGCTGATACGCCTGCGTGAATATGGCGAGAGTATCGCTTTCTATCGTGGCGAAACGGTCGAAAAGAAAAATCTGCTGAGACGCTTCGGCGACGTGATCGCCAACATGTGGTCCATCGTCTTTCGTTCGCTCAAGTTCCAGGGCTTCAACCTAGCCGTCAGCCAGGCGGCCGTGGTTTTTCCCTTTATCGTCCAGGCCCCGCGCCTGCTCAGCAAGCAGATCACGCTCGGCGACGTGATGCAGACGGCGCAATCCTTCGGCCAGGTCGCCGATGCGCTGTCCTTCTTCCGGACGTCGTACGACAATTTTGCCGGTTATCGCGCGGTTATCACCCGTCTCTCGGGTTTCCTCGATTCGACAGAAGCGGCGGCGCAGCTGCCCAGTGCGCAAATCGCGTCGGGTTCGCAAGCGTTGGTGCTGGATTCGCTGACCGTCAGAACGCCGGCCGATGCGGTGCTCATCGATCAACTGAGTATTGACTTGTCGTCGGCCTCATCGCTGTTGATTCGCGGCAAGTCCGGGATCGGCAAGACGACGTTGTTGCGCGCCGTGGCCGGCCTGTGGCCTTATGTCGATGGCAAGATCATGCGGCCGACCGGGAACGCCTCGCTCTTCCTGCCGCAAAAGCCCTATCTGCCGCTCGGCAGCTTGCGCCAGGCGCTGTACTACCCGGCTGTCGTGCCGACCGACGATCGTGCGGCCGAGGTCCTGCGTCAGTGCCATCTCGGGCATTTGCAGGCGCATCTCGATGAAGAGGCCGACTGGGCGCGGACCTTGTCGCTGGGCGAACAACAACGCCTGGCCGTCGGTCGCGTGCTGCTCAATCGTCCGCAACTCGTGTTCCTCGACGAAGCCAGTTCGGCGATGGACGAAGGTCTGGAGTACGCGATGTACCAGTTGTTGCGCCAATCCTTGCCGGAAACCATTTTTGTCAGTGTCGGCCATCGCAGCAGCCTGCTCGATTTTCACTCGCAGGAACTTGAATTGCTGGGCGAGGGGCAATGGCGGCTGCGCGATTTGCCGGTCGCCGTGAATGGATAGCGCGACCGTCAAACGCTATCTGCCGTGGGTGGTGGCCACGGCGCTGTTCATGGAACAGCTCGATTCAACCATCATCAACACGGCGATTCCGGCCATGGCCGCGAGCCTGAACGTTACGCCACTCAGTCTCAAGGCTGTGGTGAGCAGTTATATCTTGAGTCTGGCGGTGTGCATTCCGATCAGCGGCTGGATGGCCGACCGTTTCGGCACGCGGCGCGTGTTCAGTGCGGCTGTGGCGATATTCACGTTTTCTTCCATTCTTTGCGGTCTCTCGCTGAACGTGCCCATGCTGGTTGCGACGCGGATTCTGCAGGGTATGGGCGCGGCGATGATGATGCCGGTCGGGCGTCTGGCGATCATCCGCACGTTTCCAAAATCCGAATTGCTGGTGGCGATGAATTTCGTCATCATCCCCGCCTTGATCGGGCCGCTGCTCGGGCCAACCATCGGCGGTCTGATTGTCCATTGGCTGCCCTGGCGGACCATCTTCTTCGTCAATGTTCCCGTCGGCCTTGCCGCGCAGTGGCTGATTCATCGCCATATGCCGGATTATCACGGCGAGACGTCGCGTCCGCTGGACGTGGTCGGACTGGTGTTGTTCAGTGCCGGCGCCGCGCTGCTCTCCTGGCTGCTGGAAATCTTCGGCGAGCACCGCATCGACGTGACCTCGGCCGCCATTCTGCTTCTGCTCGCGCTGAGCCTGCTGGCGGCCTACGTCTGGCATTCGCGCCATATTCGTTACCCGATCCTGCGCCTCTCGCTGTTCCGTGCGCGCACGTTTCGCGTCGCGGTGGTCGGCGGCTTCATTACCCGGCTGGGTATTGGCGGTCTGCCGTTTCTGCTGCCTTTGCTGTATCAACTGGGGCTTGGGCTGCCTGCCTGGCAATCCGGGCTGCTGATGATGCCGTCGGTGGCGGCGGCGATGGGCATGAAATTCTTCTCGGCGCCCATCCTCAAGCGTTTTGGTTTTCGCCGGGTGCTGACCCTTAATACCGTGATGATCGGCGTGACCATCAGCCTGTTCGCCACCGTCGTCCCCGGTACGCCGATTGCGGTGATTGTCCTGCTTGGGCTGTCTCAGGGCTTCTTCAATTCCCTTCAGTTCTCGAGCATGAACACGATGGCCTATGCCGACATCAAGACCGCCGATTCCAGCATGGCGAGTACCATCGCCAGTTCCCTGCAGCAGATGTCGATGAGTTTCGGCCTGGCCTTCGGATCGCTGATTACGGCCTGGTTCCTCGGCGATCTGTTGCAGTCCGACCGGGAAGCGGTTACAAATGCATTGCATCATGCCTTTCTGACGCTGGGCGCACTGACCATGATCTCGTCCTTGTCGTTCTGGACTTTGCGCGCCAAGGACGGTGAGAATGTCAGTCGGGGTAGCCGTCGGCAGGACGATCCGGCGGTCCGGAAAATCCGCGAGATATAAACCAACCCAAAGGAGTACGGATATGGAAGAACGCAGCAATCAACGTTTCGGAGCCATTGCGCAATCGTTGCACTGGCTTACCGCGATTCTCGTCCTGTTGGCTTTTATCTATGGACCGGGGGGATCGGAACAGCGTGTTTACTTGCCGGCGCGTGATTTTGGCCGGCAGCTGCATGAAACGCTGGGTCTGTGCGTGTTCGGGCTGCTCATTCTACGGGTACTCTGGAAGATGTTCGACGAGCGCCCGCCCGCCGAGGATCTCCCGCGCTGGATGGAAATTGCCGCCAAGTCCCTGCAAGGCGTGCTTTACCTGCTGCTCTTTGCCGTTCCGGCGAGCGCCATTACCGGCGCCTGGCTTGAAGGGCATCCGCTGACCCTGCTCGGCGGGGTCGAGATTGCCCCCATGCTCGGCCTGTCGCACGACCTGGGCGTGACAATCTCGGAAATCCATACCCTGCTTGGCGATGCCATTTTGTGGATGGCCGGCCTGCACGCCGCGGCAGCGATCTATCATCACTTCATGCTGAAAGACGGCGTCTTGCTGTCCATGCTGCCGCGCTGGTTCCCGTTGGGGCAGGCAAAGGGGCGTTAGTTTTACTGAAGGCCGAAAGGGTCTTGCGACAGGGAAACATGCCGCAAGACCTGGCAAAATCTATCTCAGTGCAGCCGTGATGCCGCCCAGAATGATCGACGCCACGATCCCGCAGACGAGAAGCACGGCGGTATAAGGCAGAGCTTTCTCCTGTGGTGCCTTCATCATCACCGGAATGCCGATGAAGAGCAGGTAGACGGAATACAGCGAGGTCAGCACACCGAGAACGGCGAGCGTCGGGATAATCGAGAATATCCCGCCGACCATGCCTGCCGTGCTGCCATAGGCCACCAGCTTCAGCGCCTGTATCGGATTCTTCTGGCCGCCAAAAGTCGGCGCCAGTGCGTCGGCAATCAGCGCGAGCACGTAAATCATGGCCAGCGATAAGGCATAGCTGACCACCATGCCCACGATCCCGCCGACCAGCGGAGTCCGTATCGATACGCCGAGGACATTGACACCGATCAGCGACATGCCGATGAAGGCGGCGGCGGCCGGGATTGCCGCAAGAATCATCAGGTACTGCGTATACAGCGTGGCCGTATCGGTCGTTTCCGCTTCGATGACCGGCCAGGTTTGCTTTGGGATAAGCAGGATGTCCTTGACGCGCTGAACAATGTCCATGATTTGCCTTTCTTAATCGTTATAAACAGGATGCCGGCATCGTGTTGGTGCCAGCACGGCAAAATTCCTCCATTCCGGAGTGTTCGAGATAGTGCGGCGGAATAGGGTCGCGGTCAATAAAAAACCCCGCCTGCGTTGCCACAGGCGGGGTTTTCCGAATTCCGGATAGAAACGGATCGGTTTTAGAGTTCCTTGGCGTGTGCCGCCAGGTATTCCGCGACGCCAGCGGTCGACGCCTTCATGCCGGCCTTGCCCTTGTTCCAGCCGGCCGGACAGACTTCGCCGTGTTCCTCGGTGAATTGCAGGGCATCGACCATGCGGATCATTTCGTCGATATTACGACCGAGCGGCAGGTCGTTGACCACTTGATGGCGGACGACGCCACTCTTGTCGATCAGGAAAGAGCCGCGGAAAGCGACTCCCGCGGCGCCGAACTCGACGTCATAGGCGCGGCAGATTTCGTGCTTGACGTCGGCAATCAATGGATACTGAACCTGGCCGATACCGCCGTTGTTGACCGGGGTGTTCTTCCACGCCAGGTGGGTGAATTGCGAGTCGATCGAGACGCCGATGACTTCAACACCACGTTGCTTGAAGTCGGCCAGGCGGTGATCGAAGGCGATCAGTTCGGACGGACAGACGAAGGTGAAATCGAGCGGGTAGAAAAAGATGACTGCATATTTTCCGTTGATTTCCTTGGACAGGGTGAAATCACGAATTTCATTGTTACCCATGACAGCCTGGGCGGTGAAATCGGGGGCTTGTTTGCTGACGAGAACGGCCATGTTGCTTCTCCTAAGGTCGATTGTTGGCGATGAGAACGTGTGAACGATGCACTAGGGCAGCGAATGTCATGGCGCTTAGTCAGCACGGTGCTGTGGCAAGTTCCCG
>Ga0316613_10002762_pt1 | contig 11190 bp, 11 predicted proteins | sample OWC_soil_day10_C_2_FD_207647 | JGI IMG/M metagenome (GOLD analysis project Ga0316613, IMG submission 207647) | Wetland soil microbial communities from Old Woman Creek delta, Ohio, United States - OWC_soil_day10_CT_b | ecosystem: Environmental > Terrestrial > Soil > Wetlands | place: USA: Ohio... | reverse complement strand
GGAATCGGCGTTCCAGCGGGCGTACGACCTGCTGGAGCAAAAGCGAGCGGCGCTGGAGAAGGGGGCGAAGCTGCTGCTGGAGAAGGAAACGCTGCTTGAGGCCGATGTGCTGGCGATTGCTAAGGAATGAAGGCGCAGGAGTGAGGCCCGAGAGTAATACCACTTGGCTGCAAACCAATCGATATTGCGGGATTGACCATGGATTACAAACAACTGCTGGCGGTGGCGATAGCAGAAGCAAAACTTGGGCTGAGCGAGGGCGGCGTGCCGGTCGGAGCGGCGTTGTTCGATGCCGACGGCCATGTGCTCGGGCGCGGGCATAACCGGCGGGTGCAGGAGGGCGATCCGTCGATCCACGGCGAAACCGATGCCTTCCGCAAGGCTGGCCGGCAGCGCACTTACCGCGACAAGATTCTGGTGACCACGCTCGACCCGTGCTGGTACTGCAGCGGGCTGATCCGGCAGTTCAACATCGGCACCGTGATTGTCGGCGAATCGGTGAATTTCAAGGGCGGTTCCGGCTGGCTGCGCGAAAACGGCGTCAACGTGATCGACCTGGCGGACGAGGAATGCATCGCCATGATGCGCGCTTTTATCGCCGCGCAGCCGGCGCTGTGGAATGAGGACATCGGCGCGGATTAAGGCGCTGCCGGCAAGGTTGCGGCGGTAATTATCCGGGGTATATGGCCAAAACACGGTTCTGGGCCATATTTTTGCTGGCTGTTTTTAGATACTAGCGGGAGTATATTTTTTGGCCTTATTGAACGAAAATGGCTTTCGGGTCAGTTATTTTTTCCTGTTGCAGCCCAAAAATGCCGGAAAAAGCATGGGTATAGGAAAAAACCATGGCTTTTGGCCAGAATTTTAGAGGGTTCGTAAAAATACCCCCCTTAGTATCACTGCCTGAAAAGGTTCGCTGGCAGCGTTTAAGTCGCCAGTTTTCGCCCGGCCGGTTTCAACCGCTTCAATCTTGCTCAGACGTTGATGGCCGTCACGGGCGGCTGAATGTGCAGCAAGGTATTGAACGCATCTGCCAGATGGTGGGCTTCGCCAGTGGTCAGCGCTGTCAAGGTGCCGGTGATGCCGGAACGTTTTTCGAGTTGGCGTTGTGCCAGCAGGCGTGCCAGTTGCCGTGCGACCGGTTCGCCGGTGTCGACTATCTGCACCGTATGGGCGCCGGCTTGCCGCGCGGCCGCCTGAATTTGCGCTTGCACGAACGGGTAGTGGGTGCAGCCGAGCACCAAGGTATCAGCCTGCTGCGCCACGAGTGGCGCAACGCAGCGTTGCAGCAGCGCTGCAGTGTCGGCCGTGTCCAGTTCACCGCGTTCAATCCTGTCGGCCAGGCCATTGCATGCCTGTACGGCGAAGCGCACGCTGGTATCTGCGGTCAGTTGGTCGCGCAGCAGGCTGAATTTTTCGCTTGCTAGCGTTTGTTCGGTTGCCAGCACGCCAACAGTGCCGCTTTGCGTCAGTGCTGCAGCGGGTTTGAGCCCCGGTTCGACCCCGACGATCGGCACTTGCGGATATTGCTGGCGCAACAACGCAATCGCTGCTGCAGTGGCAGTGTTGCACGCCACCACCAGCGCCTTGCAGTCGGAGCCGAGCAGGTGTCGTGCAATGGCTTGCGAACGTGCAATCACTTGCTCGCGCGGCTTGTCACCATAAGGCGCATGACCGGAATCGGCGAAATAAATCAGGTTTTCGTGCGGTAGTTGCTGCAATATATGGCGCAGCACCGACAGGCCGCCGACGCCGGAATCGAAAATCCCGATCGGCCGGTCGGAATCCGGCATTGCCTGGCCTGTGCTGTCGCTCATCGGTCAGTTACGTTTGGCGACTGGAATCTTGCCGCCGGGCAGGGTGGCGATTTTTGCCTGCCATTCTTTTGGCGCGGTATCGTGCACCGACACGCCATGCGAATCGACCGCGACCGTGACCGGCATGTCGACCACATCGAATTCGTAGATCGCTTCCATTCCCAGATCGGCAAAGCCGACCACTCTGGCCGATTTGATTGCTTTCGATACCAGGTAGGCCGCGCCGCCGACAGCAATCAGGTAGGCGGACTGGTGCTGCTTGATCGATGCGATCGCTTCCGGCCCGCGCTCCGCCTTGCCGACCGAGGCGATCAGGCCGGTCTGGCCGAGCATCATGTCGGTGAACTTGTCCATCCGGGTCGAAGTCGTCGGACCAGCCGGACCGACCGCTTCATCGCGTACCGGATCGACCGGGCCGACATAATAGATCACGCGGTTGGTGAAATCGACCGGCAGCTTTTCACCCTTGGCCAGCATGTCCTGAATGCGCTTGTGCGCGGCATCGCGGCCAGTCAGCATCTTGCCGTTCAACAGCAGCGTCTGCCCCGGTTGCCACGACGCGACTTGTTCTTTTGTGAGCGTATCGAGGTTCACTCGCAGCGATTTTTCCGTGTTCGGCTGCCAGCCGACTTCCGGCCAGTCCGACAGCGACGGCGGCTCGATATAGGCCGGGCCGGAGCCGTCGAGCACGAAATGCGCGTGGCGCGTGGCGGCGCAGTTAGGGATAATTGCCACCGGTTTTGATGCCGCGTGGGTCGGGTACATCTTGATCTTCACGTCCAGTACGGTGGTCAGCCCGCCCAGACCCTGCGCGCCGATGCCGAGCGCATTGACCTTGTCGCACAACTCGATTCGCAACGCTTCCGTCTGGTTTTGCGGCCCGCGCGCCTTCAGTTCAGTCATGTCAATCGATTCCATCAGCGATTCTTTCGCCATCAGCATCGCTTTTTCGGCCGTGCCGCCGATGCCGATGCCCAGCATGCCGGGCGGACACCAGCCGGCTCCCATATCGGCCACCGCCTTGAGCACGGAATCGACCACCGAATCGGACGGATTGAGCATGATCAGCTTGGACTTGTTTTCCGAGCCGCCGCCTTTGGCGCCGACCTGCACATCGACCGTATTGCCGGGCACCAGTTCCATATTAATGACGGCCGGCGTGTTGTCGCGCGTGTTCTTGCGCTCGAACTGCGGGTCGTCGACCACCGATGCGCGCAATTTGTTGTCCGGGAAGTTGTACGCGCGGCGCACACCTTCATTAATTGCATCGGCAATCGAGCCAGTAAAGCCTTGCCATTGCACGCCCATGCCGATCTTAAGGAAAACATTCACGATGCCGGTGTCCTGGCAAATTGGACGCTTGCCTTCGGCACACATCTTCGAATTGGTCAGGATCTGACCAATTGCATCCTTGGCAGCAGGGCTCTGTTCGATTTCGTAGGCGCGCGCCAGATGCGCGATGAAATCGGCCGGGTGGTAATAACTAATGTATTGCAGCGCGCTGGCGATGGATTCGATCAGGTCGTCTTGCTTGATGATGGTCATGGTGGATTGCGCGTTCTTCAAAAAGTTGTCCGGTTCTGTCGGGTGACAGGCAGGCGTTGTCAATCTGAGTATTTTACATCCCGATGCAGCAGTGCAGTAGGGTTGTGCAATTGCTTGTTTGTATCCAACCGTGTTTTGAAGGGTAAGTGTTTTGGTACGGGTGACGGCAGTCTGGAGCGGTGGTCATGAGGTTTGGTTGAAAAAAATTTCAATTATTTTAGCCAGCAACCCTAAAGTTCTGATTTTCTTGTCCGTAAAAGGATAAGACGAATGATGGTAGCTGGTTGTGTAGAGGCAACGAAATTTTTTTAAAAATTTTTGCTTGGAACCCTAAAGTTCTTTTTTCAGCTGCCGTTATACAAAAAAGAAGTGAAAAGTATCGAAAGATTTTTGGGAAGATTTATTAGTAAATAAGAAATTTTTGGTAAAAACTGGCGCGAATAGGATCGCTGAAAATAAAGCCAGTTAGTGGTAATTGAGAGATTTTAGGTAACCATCCTGCGGAATAATTCTGCAGGATGGTTGATGTTCGTGTGGTTGTAGGATAAAACCCTACATGGGCACGCGTGTGTGTCCGACGAAAAATACCGTACACGGCCTATTTCTCTATCCTGCCCCTGCAATCACAATGTTTCTCACTGGCACACAAACTGTGCGGGCAACATTGATGAGGGAGGACAGGATGAATACGAACGACATGATGGCTGAAATTCGCGATGCGAACCTGAGCTATTTGATGCTGGCGCAACAAATGATCCGTTCGGACAAGGCAACAGCAATTTTTCGTCTGGGCATCAGTCAGAATATCGCCGACCTGCTGGCTGGCCTCAGCAATCCCCAGTTATTGAAACTCGCCAGTTCGAACATGATGTTGGCGCGCTTCCGTTTCGAAGACAGCACCATCCTCGGCATGCTTACCAACTACAACAAGGAGCGTTCGCTTGCGCAATCGCATGCGGCCATCCTGATGGCTGGTCAGCAGGTTGAGGATATTCGCTGAATACCGGCGACGTGCGCGCAATTTGAATCCGGGGAGAACAATCATGGCAAAGAAAAGCTTGGTGTCGGAGGCGAAAGAGATTCGATTGGCAATCGAACTGATTCAGATGGGCGCTCGTCTGCAACTGCTTGAGCTTGAAACCTCACTGTCACGCGAGCGGTTGCTGAAGCTGTACAAGGAATTGAAAGGCGTGTCGCCGCCGAAGGGCATGCTGCCTTTTTCGACAGACTGGTTCCTGACCTGGCAGCCGAATATTCATTCCTCTATTTTCATTAATATCCATCGCTTCCTGCTCGATAACGCAGGCATTAAGGGTATCGAAGCCATTCTCAAGGCATATCAGCTCTACCTTGAGCAGGTGCAGTCGAATAACGACGATGAGCCGGTACTGTCGCTGACGAGGGCGTGGACGCTGGTGCGTTTTTTTGAAAGTAAAATGCTGAAATTGGTGCCGTGCAAGAAGTGTGGTGGCCATTTTGTCGCCAACAGTTTCGACTTACTGGATAATTATGTCTGTGGGCTTTGCCATGTACCGTCTCGCGCAGGGAAGACTAGGAAAGTCCGGGAAGCTGCCCTTGCTGCAGCCTGATTAACACATCGGAGGAGATATTGCAGTCAGCTCAGCCTCCGACCGACTCCTCTGCGCCGGAAGCTAAAATTCGCCCGCCATTCTGGAAGTTGCCTGCCGTTCAGGCGCTTCTCATCCAGTGTATTTCGCTTGTTGCTCTGTTTGCGCTGCTTTGGATGGCGCAAATTTCCACAGGGTTAAGGGTATCCTTGCTGGCAGCTTTGTTGTTACAGGGAGTCCTTGCTGCATCTTTATCATTCCTTAGGCGTCTTGCTAGATGGTGGCTTGCCATCCAGTTTGCTTTTCCATTGGCATTGCTGGCTGCGTATCAGCTTTCCCTGCCGTCGGCTGTCTATCTGGTGGCCTTTCTGCTGCTGCTGGCTGTGTACTGGACGGTGTTTCGCACGCGGGTACCACTATACCTTTCCGGGAAGGAAACTTGGGAAAGCGTTTGCAGCCTGTTGCCGGAACATGGCGCGTTCCATTTTGTGGACATCGGCAGCGGGCTTGGTGGGTTGTTGCTGCATCTCGAAAAAAAATACCCGAATGCCAGCCTGACAGGAATCGAACTGGCGCCTATGCCGTGGCTAATTGGCAGGTTGCGGGCTTTGCTTGCGCGCAGCCGTGTACGCTTTCTTTATGGCGATTACGATTTGATTGATTTATCGCAATTTGACGTGGCGTTTGCCTATTTATCACCTGCAGTCATGAATGTGCTTTGGCAAAAAGCCGTTACTGAAATGCGCGCTGGAACGCTATTTTTGAGTTTCGAATTTCCTGTTCCAGATGTCAAGCCCGATATTGTTGTCCAGTTGGAACAACATAGTTCAATTCTGTATGGCTGGTGGATGCCCGGCATTTCTCATATATAAGTTTCTCCGTTACAATCATACGTGGTTGGGGTTTCCTGCTCCAAACGGAAACAACGCGTCTTTTTTTGACTTTTTTTTGCGTTTTCGCTAAACCGCAAGCAGTTATTCTTGTACTGTGGATGATGAAAAGGCAAGCAGTATGTTTTGCGCTTGTGTTGTGACAGGAGAAAGCAACCTTGTTAGTCATAATCGGTTATGTGATAGTCATCGGTTCCGTTTTCGGCGGGTTTATGCTTGCAGGCGGACACCTCTCGGCATTGTTCCAGCCGGTGGAGTTGCTGATGATTGGCGGCGCAGCGTTGGGGGCTTTTTTTGTTGGTAATGACGGAAAGGCAATCAAGGCAACGCTCAAGACCTTGCCAACTGTATTGAAAGGGTCAAAGTACACGAAGACGCTGTACCTTGAGCTGATGACCCTTCTTTCGGAAATTCTGACAAAAGTGCGCAAGGAAGGCTTGATGTCGATTGAGGGCGACATTGATTCTCCTGAGCAGAGTCCGATATTTTCCAAATATCCAGGCATCCTGTCTGACCACCACGTAATCGAATTCATCACAGATTATTTAAGGTTGATGGTGTCCGGAAATATGGATGCGTTCCAGATCGAAAATCTGATGGACAACGAGATCGACACCCACCATCACGAAGGCGAAGTGCCAGTTCATTCGATTGCAAAACTTGGTGATGCGATGCCAGCGTTTGGTATTGTGGCCGCAGTTATGGGAGTGGTGCATACGATGGCATCTGTCGGATTGCCACCAGCTGAATTGGGTATTCTGATTGCAAATGCGCTGGTCGGAACGTTCCTTGGTATTTTGCTGGCTTATGGCTTCGTGGGTCCGCTGGCCTCGTTGTTGGAGCAGAAGCTACACGAGTCTTCCAAAATGCTGCAGTGCATCAAGGTCACATTACTGGCAAGCTTGAATGGCTATGCTCCCCCTCTTGCTGTGGAGTTCGGTAGAAAAGTGTTGTACTCAACCGAGCGGCCGTCGTTTAGCGAGCTCGAAGAGCATATTAAACAATCCCGAACCAAGTAATCAGGGCAATTGATATGGCTGATGATGGGTTCCGACCAATAGTTGTTAAACGGATTAAGAAATCCGGTGGCGGCCATCATGGCGGCGCATGGAAAATTGCCTATGCTGATTTCGTTACGGCAATGATGGCGTTTTTTTTGCTAATGTGGCTGCTTGGTTCGGTTAGTTCTGGCACTCTGAAGGGGATTTCCGAGTATTTCCAGAATCCCGTAAAAGTTTCGATGTCTGGCGGTTCTGGGTCAGGCGACAGTTTTTCCGTTATTCAGGGCGGTGGGGTGGATCTGACCCATAAAAATCAGCAGGTGAACAAGGGTGACGATCCTCATTTGAAGAAAAATATTGATCAGAAAAAATTGCAAGCAGAATTGGAACGTCGTGAAGGCCTCGTGCTGAATGATCTGAAGGCGAAGCTGGAGTCGGCCATTGACGCGAGCAAAACGCTCAGGCAGTTCCGCAATCAATTGCTGATTGATATTACGACTGAGGGGCTGCGTGTCCAGATCGTGGATGAACAAAACCGCCCGATGTTTGCTTTGTCGAAGGCGGAATTGCAACCTTATACGAAACAGATATTGCATGAAATTGGTCGCGTTCTGAATGGTGTACCCAACAGGATTAGCCTTTCCGGCCACACTGACGCAACGCCTTATGCGAGTGGAGAGCGGGGATACAGCAATTGGGAGTTGTCTGCAGACCGTGCGAATGCGTCGCGTCGCGAGTTGATCTCTGGGGGGATGGATGAAGCGAAGGTGCTACGTGTTGTTGGTCTTTCATCGGCAGTATTGATGGATCGGGAAAATCCGTTCAACCCAATCAATCGTCGTATCAGCATTATTGTGATGAACAAAAAAACTGAAGAGTCGGCGGGCAGAGATGGAGCAACACTCAATGTGTCGCAAAATACGGACGTTGAGAAGCAAGTTGTGGGTGAGCAAAAAAAATAGCAGCATTGCGTCATCTGTGTGATGTAATCGGGGGCATATTTATGGCAGATAAACATCTGGTAGGCACACAGCTAAAGAGCATGCTGACAGGCATGTCAGAGCGGGGTGTCCAGCATCTGACAGAGATTGAAACGGATCTACTTCAGACCAATGTGTTGCTTGAGGAGGCAATAGCGAAACTGGTTGCCAGCTTCATGGCCGTAAATGCTGCCATCAGTGTCCAGCAAGAGATGATGGAGGGGTTAATTTCTGGGCAGACCTCTGTGCAGGATACTGCGGTTGGCTTGAAGGCGGTTTCGGAGGAGATAACCCGCCACATAGGCGATGCGATAACTGGTATGCAGTTTCAAGACATGACGCGCCAATTAATTGAAAGGGTTATGAAGCGGGTTATTGGTCTGAGGGGGATCATGGCATCGTTGGGATCTAGTGGTGCCGGGATGCCCGCGAATGTGGAAAATGAAAGACTTGTGGCGATAATGAGAAGTGTCAATCGGCAGCTTGCGATGCAAAATGCCGAATTGAATGAAATGCTCTGGAAAACGGTGCGACAAAAGCACATGGATAGTGGTGATATAGAACTTTTCTGAATACTTGCGGGAAATAAGCAGGAATTCAAACATCCATCAAAGATAGTGATTGGGAGCAAAGATGGCAAAGAAAATACTGGCAGTGGACGACTCAGGCTCGTTGCGGCAAATGGTGGTATTCAGTCTGAATGCGGCTGGCTACCAGGTTATTGAGGCTGTGGACGGGCAGGACGGCTTGGACAAAGCACAAAACGAAGATTTCGATCTGGTGCTGACAGACCAAAATATGCCTCGTATGGATGGGTTGGCACTGATTCGGTCTTTGCGTGCGTTATCAAAGTATCAGAATGTCCCCATACTGATGTTGACAACTGAAGCCAGTGCTGAAATGAAGGCGCGCGGACGTTCTGCAGGAGCAAACGGATGGCTGGTCAAGCCTTTTGATCCGCAGCGCTTGGTTGAAGTGGTGAAGAAGGTTATCGGTTAGTTACTGCGTGTAACCGGCAAGAAAAAAAATACGGGCAATTTTCGGGGAACCAAGATGAATATCGACATGAGCCAGTTTTTCCAGGTTTTCTTCGATGAAACAGAAGAACTTCTGGCTGAAAAGGAAAGGCTGTTGCTGGCAATCGATTTGGAATCGCCGGACATGGAAGATATTGACGCAATTTTCCGTGCAGCCCATTCAATCAAAGGGGGCGCGGCTACCTTCGGGTTGGCAGACATGACGGAGGTTACGCACATACTTGAAACCCTCCTCGATATGATTCGCAAAAAGGAAATTGCGCTGACGGCAGAACATGTTGATGCCTTTTTGGCAGCCAAGGATGTGCTGAAGATGCAGCGTGATGGCCACCGTCATGGCGCGTCAGTTGATCAAGAGGCAGTTGCAGATGTGATGGTCAGGTTGCAATCCCTAGCGCAGGAGGCTGCCCAGCAAAAAGCTGCTGGAGGTGTGCATGCGCCAGCTCTAGCGACTGCATCTGCGCCAGCGTCTGTGCTGATGAATGCCACCCCCACTGCTGTGACAGTTCCGGGGCGGCGGATTCGTATTGAACTTCCAGATGTGCCGCAAAAGGACGTTGATGCGCTGGCGGTGGAGATGGGCTTGTTGGGAACGCTTGAAACCATACCATTGGAGAATGGTCATCAAGGTTTCATCCTATCCACAACAGAAAGCATGGATGATATTTTGGCGATTTGTTCGTTCGTGCTGAATCCAGATGATTTGAAAATTACCGAAGAAGCGCCTGCAGAGGTAAAAGCTGAAAATGCTACCGTGCCTGCTGCAGGGAGCGAGACGGCAATTCAGGCATATGGTTTTTTCGAACCGGTCGCACAAGACATGCCAGCTTCAGGCGCGCCTGCGGCAGCCAAACCACAAGCACAAGCGGACACAGGCAAAGCTACGCCAGCCAAAACACCAAGGCAGCAGCCAGAGAAGATTGCTGTATCCAGCCAGGAGTCATCGTCAATACGGGTTGGGGTCGACAAGGTTGATCAGTTGATCAATCTGGTTGGCGAGTTAGTCATCACGCAAGCGATGGTGGAACAGCTTAGCGGGATTCTGGACCCGATGGTATACGAGCGCCTGCTGAGCAGTGTAAGTCAGCTTAAGCGTAACACTCGAGATTTGCAAGAAGCGGTGATGTCGATTCGCATGATGCCGATGGATTACGTATTTTCCCGCTTTCCGAGGATGGTGCGGGATCTGGCTGTCAAGCTTGGCAAAAAGATCGATTTTGTTACTCACGGCGCAGCCACAGAACTGGACAAGGGCTTGATTGAACGCATTATCGATCCATTGACGCATCTGGTGCGTAACAGCGTTGATCATGGCATTGAAATGCCGGACGTACGTTTGGCAAACGGCAAAAACGAAGCGGGCAAGTTGACATTATCTGCGGCACATCAGGGAGGTAACATCGTCATTGAAGTCAGTGATGACGGAGGCGGTTTGAATCGCGAAAGAATCCTAGCCAAGGCTATGCAAAACGGTTTACCTGTTTCCGATAACATGCCGGACAGCGAGGTGTGGCAGCTGATTTTTGCGCCTGGATTTTCCACAGCGGAAACCGTTACTGATGTATCCGGACGCGGCGTCGGCATGGATGTCGTCAAGCGCAATATTACTGCAATGGGCGGGGTGGTTGATATCCGTTCTGCAAGGTCAAAAGGTACGACCATTTCGATTTCCTTGCCCTTGACCCTCGCCATTCTAGACGGTATGTCCATCAAGGTGGGCGAGGAGATTTACATTCTGCCGTTGGGTTTCGTGATTGAATCGCTGAAACCATCGCCAAACGATGTCAAGGAAATCACGGGGCAGGGGCGGGTCATCAAGGTGCGTGGTGAGTATCTACCACTAATCCCGCTTTACCAGATTTTCAACATACAGGCGCGTTACGTCGAGCCGTCAGATGGAATCGTGGTAATTCTCGAATCCGATGGCAACAAGGCGGCTTTGTTCATTGATGAAATGCTTGGTCAGCAGCAAGTCGTGGTCAAAAACCTTGAATCGAACTATCGCAAGGTTCCTGGCATTTCAGGTGCAACCATACTGGGGGATGGTGGTGTAGCGTTGATTCTCGATGTTTCTGCCATTGTGCGCTCGAGTCGTACGCTCAATGTCGAGATGGCATTTGCATGACTGAGATAGCAAGAATTTTCAAATATTCAGCAGATTGAAATTTTTCACAAAAGGAATTTGGTATGCAGCAAGAATCACAGGTGCGCGCCGTTTCTGGTGTTCAGGGTGGCAAGACAGGCGGGGATCCAACAACACGGGAGTTTCTGGCGTTTACCTTGGGAAAGGAAGAGTACGGTATTGATATCCTGAAAGTTCAGGAAATCCGTGGTTACGACAGTGTTACCCGG
>Ga0316613_10002761_pt1 | contig 11193 bp, 9 predicted proteins | sample OWC_soil_day10_C_2_FD_207647 | JGI IMG/M metagenome (GOLD analysis project Ga0316613, IMG submission 207647) | Wetland soil microbial communities from Old Woman Creek delta, Ohio, United States - OWC_soil_day10_CT_b | ecosystem: Environmental > Terrestrial > Soil > Wetlands | place: USA: Ohio... | reverse complement strand
TGGGTATGTTTGGCATACAACTACCATTTCTCCGCGGAGGTCTGTTTGGCATCATTTTCAGCCTCATTGTTATTGGCGTAGCAGCCCTTAACCTAATTCTGGATTTCGATAATATCGAGCAAGGTGTGCGGTCTGGTGCCCCTGCCTATATGGAGTGGGTTGGTGCCTTTGGTCTTATGGTGACTCTTGTTTGGTTATACTGGGAGATTATACGTTTAATCAGTATTCTTCGCGGCGACGATTAAAATCAACATATTAAATAAAAAGAGTTGTTATGCTATGTATTATCTAGCATAACAACTCTTTTTTCAGTAAGGCCCTTATCCTTTTTTTCTTCTCTTATTGTGCGATCCTTTATAAGCAATGCCAGAATAATTACTAGAGCACATAAAAGAGGCTAACCGACAACAAGAATTGCTACTACTATAACTATAGGCAAAATGAACAACTTCCTCCAAAATTAATATAACTGTAAATCATCTCGCAATATAGCAATTTTTCGTTCCCGTTCCGCAAAGCTCTCTTTAACCTTATTTTGTAATATAGAGACCAATGAAGAACCTGCAACAGTGATGGTATATACACGTTTACTACGAGTTCCAGGATTATCCCATTCTCCAATAATGTAACCGTCCTCCTCCATCTTACGTAATAAAGGATACAAGGCATTCGGATTGGGCGTGATCAAATTTTGCGTTCGCTCCTTAATTTCCTCAGCCATTTTATTTCCGTATGCTGGCCCATTCTGTAATATCTTGAGAATATACAAGCCTGTAATGATCTTAACCCCTGTTTTATACTCATCACTTTTAGATGCCATCATTTCTTCTCCTTGCACCTGTTATAAGTAATCTTATTATTTTTAATTTCTAAAAAATATATAACAGACATTGCTGTCAAAAAAATATTCTTTTAAAACAGGGACTGGGTTGAAACTTAAGTTTCAACCCAGTCCCTTTATAATTACAATTTATTTTCTTTATAATACTCTGTCACTTTGCCAAAGGCATAGGCACTCGCTGCAATTGTAGCTGCAATATCCTCATCCGAATGGGCAGCTGACATGAAGCCAGCTTCAAACGGAGAAGGAGCCATATATACGCCTTGTTCTAGCATAGCGTGAAAAAAGATATTAAAAGCTCCAATATCTGATTGCTTGGCACTATCATAGTCATAAACTGGTTTATCGCTAAAGAACATACCGAACATGGCGCCAAGCTGATGATATTGAAGCTGGAAGCCAAATTTTTCACCTTGGGCACGTATCCCTGTACATAGGGCCATTGTCTTCTGGGCTAGCTTTTCATACATGTCAGGCGTTGCCGCTAGTATCCTGAGAGTGGTTATACCGGCCGCCATTGCTAGAGGGTTACCGCTCAGCGTACCAGCCTGGTAAACAGGTCCTGCTGGAGAGATCAGCTCCATTATATCCCGCCGTCCGCCATAAGCACCTACAGGTAGACCACCGCCAATAATTTTACCAAGGCAGGTAAGATCTGGTGTAATACCATATACTGACTGAGCGCCACCATAAGCTACACGGAAACCAGTCATCACTTCATCAAAAACTAGCAAAGCTCCATAACTTTGAGTTATTTCACGTACCTTGGCTAAATACCCTGCTCTTGGCAAAACCATACCCATATTGCCTGCCACAGGCTCTATAATGACAGCGGCAATATCATCACCATATGTATTGAAAACTTGTGCTAACTCTTCAATATCATTATATGCTACCGTAATGGTTGTGCTAGCAATAGTCTCAGGTACACCAGGGCTATCTGGTACACCTAATGTGGCCGCACCAGACCCGGCTCTAATTAGCAGACTATCATGATGTCCATGATAACAACCAACAAATTTTACGATTTTGCTCCGTTTCGTATAAGCTCTAGCCAAGCGCAGTACACTCATGGTAGCTTCCGTACCTGAATTAACCATCCGCACTAGTTCCATAGATGGCACAGCCTGATTCACCAACTTAGCTAGTTCTGTCTCCAGCAGCGTTGGTGCTCCATAACTGGTTCCCCGGGCAATCGCCTCAGTGAGGGCCTCAGTCACAGCAGGATGAGCATGCCCCAAAATCATCGGCCCCCACGAACCAATATAGTCAATATACTGATTACCATCAATATCATACATATAACTGCCTGCTGCACGATCAATAAACGGTGGTGTACCGCCCACACCGCGGAATGAGCGCACAGGGCTGTTGACTCCGCCGGGAATATATTGTTTGGCCTCATCAAAAGCCTGAGTTGATTTATCCAAGTTAAATGTCATTGCGTAAACCTCCTAAAAATAAAACATTTGAAACGCAAAGAAAACCATATTAAACACAAAGGTCACAAAGAAGCGCAAAGGACACAAAGTTTCTTTACTTATAGCCTCTTCTTTGTGTTGAAATTGGGTTTTCCATTTATTTTTCTTGTAGCCAACGTGCAGCATCCATAGCATGATAGGTAATAATAATATCCGCTCCCGCCCGTTTCATACTGAGCAAGTTTTCCAGTACCATACGTTTTTCATCAATCCAGCCTTGTGCGGCCGCTGCTTTAACCATTGAATATTCACCACTCACATTATAAGCGGCCATAGGATAATCAAAATTGTCTCTGATCTCGCGGACAATATCCAAATAAGCTAGAGCTGGTTTCACCATAATAATATCAGCACCTTCAGCAATATCCAGCTCAACTTCTCGCATGGCTTCTCGTCGATTAGCTGGGTCCATCTGATAGCTCGAACGATCACCAAACTGAGGAGCACACTCAGCAGCATCGCGGAAAGGCCCATAATAAGCTGAAGCATATTTTACAGCATAGGACATAATCGATACATTTTTATAACCATTTTCATTTAACTTATTGCGAATCGCTAGAATACGTCCATCCATCATATCCGAAGGTGCTACCATATCCGCCCCAGCTTGAGCCTGGCTGAGAGCGACTTTCGCCAGTAATTCTAAAGTACTATCATTATCTACATCATGACCATTTAGCAGTCCGCAGTGACCATGGCTAGTATATTCACATAAACAAACATCACCAATTACAATGATGTCAGGCAATGCAGCTTTAATCATAGTCATGGCTTTTTGCACTGGACTATTCATATCCCAAGCGCTTGAACCCTCTGCATCTTTATATTCAGGAAGACCAAAGACAAGGACTGCTGGTATACCTAGCGCATAGGCTGCCGCAGCTTCCTTGACTGCCATATCAGGTGATAAGTGAAAAACTCCTGGCATTGAAGGGATTTCGCTCCGCACATTACTTCCTGGAACAACAAATAGTGGGTATACAAAATTACTAGCTTCAAGACTTGTTTCACGCACTAACTGCCGTATACCGGCAGAAATCCTTAGTCTGCGGGGACGAATTAAGCTATTCATTTCCCATCCTCCTCATACATTTGCGCAATGGCTCGTACCATGCCCTTGATCGTATATTCTTCAGCGATTATCTCAGGAGTAATACCATGCTCTAGACAAGTATTAGCAGTAATCGGCCCAATACAAGCAACTTTAGCATTTTTAAGTAGTTCTGCCCCTTGAGATCCTAATAAATTAAGTAAGTTAATGACTGTGGAAGAACTGGTGAAGGTTACGAGTTCAATTTCACAATTCTTAAGTTTTTCAGCTAACATATTGCCATTAGTATCTCCTGTCAATGTACGGTATACTGGCACTACATCAACCTTCGCACCCATTTCCCGCAGTTTTTCCGGCAGAATATCTCTAGCCACTAAAGCTCTGGGAATAAGCACCGACATGCCTTTTTCAATGCGCCCGGTTAATGCCTCCACAATACCTTCTGCCCTAAACTCCAAAGGTACAATATCAGCTAATATTCCATATTCCTTAAGTTTCGCTGCTGTTTGTGCGCCAATAGCGGCAATATGAACATTGCATAAAGCCCTACTATCGCGTTTCCCTGTATGTAGGCGGTCAAAAAAATAGTCGACGCCATTGACACTGGTGAAAATCAGCCAGTTATATGTCTTTAACTGTTCGATCGCCGCATCAAGCTCACCATAACTTTCTGGTGGTATTAATTTAATAGCTGGTGCTTCTATACACTGTGCCCCTAAGACTTCAAGTTCTGTGGTAAGTGCACTCGCCTGTTCCCGTGCCCGAGTCACTAATACTGTTTTGCCAAATAGCAGACGCTGATCAAACCACGCCAATTTTGTGCGTAAGTTAACGACTTCACCAACAATAAAAATAGCTGGCGGTTTTATACCTGCCTCGGCTACAGCCGCCTCCGCTTGCCCCACTGTTGTCACAAGTACACGTTGTTCAGGTTTAGTTCCCCAACGAATCACTGCCGCTGGAGTATTGGCCGCGCGACCATGCTCGATTAAGTTTTTTGTAATATGAGGTAATTTTTCTACCCCCATTAAGAATACCAGTGTATCTACTGCTGTCGCTAAATGTGACCACTTAATGGTTGATTCAGCCTTAGTAGGATCTTCATGACCCGTAACTACTGCAAATGAGGCAGCAATCCCCCGATGGGTTACAGGGATACCAGCATAAGCAGGTACTGAAATAGCTGAAGTGATACCAGGTACAATTTCGAAAGGAATATTGTTTTCCACTAAGAGTAGGGCTTCTTCGCCCCCCCGCCCAAAGACAAAAGGATCGCCGCCTTTAAGACGTACAACAGTTTTGCCTTCCTTGGCTTTATCCACTAATAGTTGATTAATATCTTCCTGCCGCATGGTGTGATCACTAGAGGCTTTGCCTACATAAATAAGCTCTACATCAGGCCGCGCTGTGGATAATAAACGATCATCGGCTAAACGATCATATACAATAGTATCTGCAATTTGTATATATTCAAGAGCTCTGACACTGATCAATTTATAATCACCAGGTCCTGCCCCTACTAGATAAACTATCCCTTGTTTCATTACTATATCCTCCTGTTAAGCTACAATTTTCATAAAAAAAGTTACTGCAATTCTTGTAAAATTTCTCGTCCGCCCTTATCTAGCATCTCCTGTGCTAGTGCACGTCCAAGCTGCATGGCTTCTAATGGATTCCCACTAATGGTCTGACGAATTTGTTGTTTGCCGTCAACTGACAAAATAGCAGCTTCTAGTACTAATGAATCCTTCTCTATATAACCATATACTCCAATAGGAATCTGGCAGCCGCCTTCTACCTCAGCCAAATAAGCACGCTCGGCCTCTACAGCCCAGCGAGTTTCTTGGTGATTGAGAAATTCGAGCATTGTGCGCACTTCCTGATCATTCGTGCGAGCTTCAATTGCTAGGGCTCCTTGTCCTACTGCAGGGAGACAAATATCATTGGGCAGAACCTGAGTAATTAAATCTTGCCAACCTAAACGTCTTAGGCCAGCAACTGCTAATATAATAGCATCTAATTCCTCTGTATCCATCTTCTTCAGACGAGTATCCAAATTGCCCCGCAGATCGCTAATCCTAAGATCAGGTCGATATTTAAGTAATTGAGCCTTCCGCCTGAGGCTCGATGTTCCTACTTTAGCACCCTGAGGTAGGTTATCAATTGCACCATACTTAGGGCTGATAAGGGCATCCCCTGGGTCAACCCGATCTGTAATAGCCGCTAGCAACAAACCTGGCGGCAACTGTGTTGGCATATCTTTTAGACTATGTACTGCTAAGTCTATTTCCCCTGACAACATAGCATTTTCGATTTCTTTCGTGAATAACCCTTTACCACCAATTCTAGCCAGCGGAACGTCTAATATCTTATCGCCAGTAGTCATAATATGCAGCAAACTTACTTCTATCTCAGGATATTCAGTCCGAATACATTCTGCAATATAATTAGCCTGCCATAAGGCCAATTTACTGCTTCGCGTACCGATAACTAGCTTTTTTCTTTTCACGATTTCTGCCCTCTCCTATTGCATCAAGTTTAAATAAATCACGTATTGCATCAAGATAAAATTCCTCATCTTGGTTACAAGCTGCCTGATTGATACACACCATGGGGTCACGCAGCATTTTGCGCATAATCATCTTTGACATATTTTCTATAGCCTTCCGCTCATCAGGATTAATATCTGGTAGTTTAGTCAGTGCCCTTTTAAACTCCCGCTGGCGGATTTTTTCAGCTTTCTCAGTCATCCGGGCCATAATTGGCCGTAGAGACAAATAGCGAAACTTAATTAAAAGTTCCTCCAATTCCTTTTTGATAATTTCCTCAGCCAACACCGCTTCTTTCTCTCGTTGGCGAATGTTAGATTCAATAACCGCTTCTAAATCATCAATATTATATAAGCTGACCCCTGAAATGGCCGCTGCTTCAGGCTCTACATCCCGCGGAACAGCAATATCAATAATAATAATGGGACGGCCCTGACGTTTAGGCATGAGGTGTGCCACATCCCAGGTTCTGATAATGTAGTGAGGTGCACCAGTAGAAGTAATAATAATATCAGCGTCAACAGCACCTTGCATGAAACTTTCAAAGGGCACAGCGATGCCGTGAAATTTCTGAGCCAGTTCTACTGCACGTTCATATCTGCGGTTAGAAACAAATACTGTTTTTACACCATTTTCTACTAAATGTTTGGCTGTCAGTTCTCCCATTTGCCCTGCGCCGAGCAAGAGTACATTAGATGCTGACAATTCTCCAAACACCTTTTTCGCCAGTTCTACAGCCGCATAACTTACAGATACGGTACTATGGGCAATCCTAGTTTCAGTACGGACTTTCTTACCAACAGCAATCGCCCGATGGAATAAAGTATTAAGAACAGTGCTAGTTGTACCAACATCACAAGCCATTGAGTATGCTTTTTTGACTTGGCTTAAAATCTGCCCTTCACCGATAATAAGGGAATCAAGGCTTGATGTTACCCTGAATAAATGCTTGATACACCCTTCCTCAATATAAAAAAAGAAGTCTTCAATATTAAAGGGCTTCTTTGACATACGCTGTAAAAACTGTTGCATTGCCTGTAAGCCATCCTCAGCATCATCCACCACTGCGTACATTTCAGTACGATTGCAGGTAGATATGAGTACACATTCACTAATTTCTTCATACTCATGAAGATGGTTAAGCGCCATTTTTATCTGTTCTTCAGAAAAAGTAAAACACTCCCGTACATCCACAGATGCAGTCTTATGATTCAGACCCAGAACAACCAATTGCATTATTAATCTTAGCCTCCGCCTCTTTTATCTTGCCGTCTTTTAGCAAGTTAATAATTTCCTGATCTATGGTTTGCCGCCAAAAGGCTTCACGTTTTTTTGATGACTGCATACTTTTTTTCATTTTAGTCCTTGCCTCGGCTATCAAATCCAGATATATCCCGTACTCTGGACCATACTGCTGGGCTAGCTCTGCTCCTAGCCTCTTTGCTAATGCCGGGCTTTTTCCACCAGTCGATATTGTAATCAATAGATCTCCATGGGCTATCTGGGATGGCACATTAAAATTACCTAACTCAGGTGCATCTGCCACGTTGACAAGAGCTCCAGCTTTACTTGCCTCCTCGGCAACCAACTTATTCACCGCACCATTATTAGTCGCACAAATGACAATAAAAAAGCCAGTTACATCACCCTCTCTATATGAGCGGATAATATGAATAAGCTTTTCTTTCTGGATTAGCTCTGCCAATTTCTGCGTAACCTCCGGGCTGAGTACAGTAACACATGCTCCTGCAGCCAAAAGGGCTAGCACCTTGCGTTCAGCTACACTGCCACCACCCACAACAATACAAGATCGATTGTTAATTTGCAAATTCACTGGATACAGGTGCATTTTTTCACTTCCTTTATATATTAGCATATTTCGCACTACAAATGTAATATTCCTCTTTTGTGCGACTATTTTCTTGTCCCAAAATATGCTTCTAATATTTTACGTGTCACAGGTGCTGCTGATACCGAACCGTCACCCCCATCTTCCACCATCACCGATACTACGATTTCAGGGTTATCCGCCGGAGCAAAACACGCAAACCAGGAATGAACAGTACCTGTGCCCGTTTCGGCCGATCCAGTCTTACCAGCTACCTTAGGACTAAATCCTTGAAAAACTGTTGATGCCGTACCTTTATTCGTAACGGCTACTAGACCATTCTTAATAATATCCCATGTCTCTGGCTTTAGATAAACAGTACGAAGAACTTCTGGACTATATTTTTCAAGCACTGCCCCATCTACTGTCAATACTTTATCTACCAACATAGGCCGATAGATAATTCCGTTATTAGCTACAGCCATGAGTAGCATGGCCTGCTGCAGTGGTGTAACCAGATAATACCCCTGCCCAATAGCTGCAATAATTGTCTCCCCAGGATACCACTCCTCACCATATGTGGACTGTTTCCAACTTTCAGTAGGAACGATACCTTTTTCTTCACCCTCCAGCTTTATTCCCGTAGTTTGCCCTAGGCCAAAAGTCAACGCGTAGCTAGCTAAATTATCTACCCCCATACGATGACCGAGTTCATAAAAAACTGGGTCACTTGACCAACAGATGGCATCTGCAATGGTTAGTTTCCCCAATCCTTTAGTCTCCCAACCATAAAAACTCCAACCGTTAAGGATATATACTCCTGTATCATTAAATATTTCAGTGGCTGTTACATATCCCATATCTAGTGCTGCTGCTGATGTCACAATTTTAAATACCGATCCTGGGGGATAGGTATTCTGAATGCTTTTATTGGCAAGAGGATTATGGGGATCATTGATCAGCTTATTCCAGTTAAGACTACTGATTCCCCCTGCAAATATATTAGGATCAAATGTTGGATGACTAGCCATGGCCAGCACAGCACCTGTACGCACATCAAGTACAACAGCGCTCCCGCCTTTAGCTGGTTCGCCAATTGTGCGACTGATGACAATCTGCTCAGCAAGAGCATCTTGTGCTGCTTTTTGTAAATTGGCATCAAGAGTAAGGACTAAGCCCTTGCCAGCCGAAGCTGATTTATCACCAATAATTTGTATTTCTTCCCCTAATGCATTTACTTCTACCTGCAGACCACCATCCACTCCCCTGAGCGCATCCTCCCATTCCCGTTCCAAACCATCTTTGCCGATAAAATCATTAGGATTATACCCCTGTTTCTTACGCTTAGCATACTCCTCTTCGCTAATACTACCGACAAAACCAAATACGTGAGCCGCAAGTTCCTTATATACATAATATCTGACTGGTATTGCTTCAATCATGACACCAGGCAAATAATATTTATGCTCTTGAATTTTGGCCAGCATCATTTGGTCAACATCTCGTTTAAGGCGTATGGGAGTATAGATAAACTCCTGACCATCTTTCAGCATTTTTTCAATTTCCCCTGGTTTAATCCCGATAATATTGGCTAAAATAGGTGTTGCATCACGAGCATTGGTATATTCTGAGGGTACAATTGAAATGGCGAAACTAGGCTTATTGCTGACCAGTAGTGCCCCGTTTCGATCATAAATATTGCCCCGCGGTGCTTGTGCTGTAATCTGATGGATCCGATTTTCTTCTGCTATTTTTTTATATTGAGGCCCATTCACCAGCTGCATCCAACCTAGGCGAAGTATCAAAAAAATAATCACAGCTGCAATAATACCGGTCATAATATTCATCCTACGTGATTTTTCTGTAGTCCACATGACATTGCTCCTTTTCTAAACTCCACCACTTTCTATAAGATAGTATTTCGCAAATACACAAAAAAAATAGCCCTAATGGGCTATTTGAGGAATTTGCTATTTACCTTCATAATCTTTACCAATGACCACAACTGCATCAGTACTCTTACTTTCATCATTTGTTACATTCATTGAATACTTAAAAGGTAACCCGGTTAATTTATTAACAACCCCACTATCTGTAGTATTAGTCACAATCACGGTATTCTTATAAGCGTTGGTCACATTCATCACGCCTGTCACTTCAATCCCCTGACCGCGCAGCGTACTTGCAATTTTATCACCAGCATCCGATGTTCCACTGGCATTGATAACTTCTACACGAACTTTACCAGAAGCAGGATTTTTAGTAGCTGATTTACTCGGATCATTAGAATTATTGACAGAACCCGGCTTATCGCCTGTCTTGGACTTATCCGCTATCTTGGGTTTATCCGAAACAGTTGCCGGTTTCGGCACCTGTACTAGCTTTGGCTTTTCAACAATTTTCATTTCTTTAGGAATAGAAGTCTCATATTCGGTAGCTTCACGCTGAGTAACTGATAAATATTTTTCCTCTATCGACACTCCCAATGTCTGAGCCACATGCTTCCGCAGAGCCATTAAGTCAGGTAACCAGTAACTTACATCATCAATATAACCTGGCTTACCTGGCACCATATCGGTCTTCAAACCTTTCTTCGAAGCATCACTCAAGATTTTAGCCAAATTCAGCATTTCACTTGTAGACATGTCACTTTTCACAACACTGCTGACTTCTCTAATAATAGCAGGTATTTTAGTAATAACTGACGGACTGGCAACTTGATTCAGCACAGCCTTAAGAAACTTCTGCTGACGTTCTACCCTACCAATATCCCCTTCTTCATCACGATAACGTACATATTGAATAGCAGTACGGCCATCCATATGTTGTACGCCGGGCCTTAAATCGATAACTAGCCCACCATCATCATCATAAGGATCGTTATAATACATACGTTTTTCAACATCAATTGTAACGCCACCCATAGCATCAATAATTTTTTTAAAGCCCGCAATATTGATTTCAATATGACGATCAATCTTAATTCCCAGCAAATCTTCTACTGCTTGCTGCGATAATTTTTGCCCACCAAAAGCATAGGCATGATTAATTTTATCCCAACTTTTACCCGGGATTTTCACCCTAGTATCTCTAGGTACAGATAGCATTGCCACTTCTTTAGTATTCGTATCAACCGTCAGCACAAACAAAGTATCAGAACGTCCCACATCATCACTGCGTTCATCCACACCCATAACCATAATGTTAATCTTATGGTCAGGAGATACGATACTTCCATTTTCTTTAGTTCTCCCTGGCAATGCCCCGCCAAACCAGTAATAAGCTGCGCTGGCGACCGCCATTACTGCTAGCAAAATACCCACTATAACAAAAGAACGCTTTGCCCTTCCACTTTTTTGTCTATTCAAATGTTTTTCCAGTCGTGCCATAAAGCCCATCCCCTCTCTATTACCTGACAACTCTATAGGGCCTCAGGTATTAAA
>Ga0316613_10002759_pt1 | contig 11199 bp, 10 predicted proteins | sample OWC_soil_day10_C_2_FD_207647 | JGI IMG/M metagenome (GOLD analysis project Ga0316613, IMG submission 207647) | Wetland soil microbial communities from Old Woman Creek delta, Ohio, United States - OWC_soil_day10_CT_b | ecosystem: Environmental > Terrestrial > Soil > Wetlands | place: USA: Ohio... | reverse complement strand
CCGTCAAGCCACCGGCTCGAGCGGCAGCTCGACGATGAAGGTGGTGCCCCGCCCGAGCTCGCTGGCGACGGTCACGTAGCCACCGTGCTGCCCCGCCACGGCCTCGACGATCGCGAGTCCCAAGCCGCTGCCGTCGGGAGCGAGCTCCCGCGCGTTGTCCGCCCGGTAAAATTCCTCGAACAGGTGTGGCAGCGCCTCCTCCGGGATGCCGATCCCGGTATCGGCGACCTCGAGCCGCACCCCGGCAGGAACCTCGGCGAGACGCACGGTGACCCGCCCACCGCGGGGCGTGTAGCGGATGGCGTTGGCGACCAGGTTGCGCACCAGCTGCTCGACGCCTTGCGGGTCGGCGCGGAACTCCCGCGCCGGTTCGCTGGTTTCGAGCTCGAGGGTCACGTCGGCACGGGTAGCCACCGGACGTTGCTCCTCGACCAGCTCGCGGACCAGCGCGGCGATCGGCACCGCCCTGAGCGCCTTCTCGGCCGCGACGTCGCGCGCCCGCGACAGGGCGAGCAGATCCTGGGTGACCTGCGCCAGCTCCCCGGAGCGCCGCTCGGCCCGCCCCACCATGTCGCGTGCCGACGGCGGCAGGATATCGCTGAGCACGACCTTGAGGGCGGTCTGGATCGTGCCGAGCGGCCCGCGCAGCTCGTGTGCGACCTTGCGGATGTACCTGGAGCGTGCTTCCTCGGACTCCTCGAGCCGGTTGCAGATCCGTTCCAGGATCTCGGCTTTGTTCGCGAGCTCGTGCGAAAGCACGATGTTGTCGTGCTCCCTCCGGCGCATTCGACCGGCGATCGTCGTGCCCATGTACGCCGACAGGTAGAGCATGGCGCCGAGCACGAACAGCTGCGCGCTCACCAGCGGCACGTCGCGGTAGCCCTCCGGTCCCCAGGTGCCGCCGAGCGGCCAGTGACGCAGCACGCCGCTTACCTCGGCGAAGGCGACCGCCGAGACGAGCAGCAGCCCGAGCGTCGCGTGCACGTAGGTGGCGAGGCGGGAAAGCAGCATCGCGGCAATGATCACGTGGAAGACGAAGAAGACGATGAACGGGTTCTCGATTCCGCCCGCGAAGTGCAGCAGGGCGGCGAGCAGCACCAGGTCGACGGCGATCTGCAGGTTCGCGAACAGCGCCGCGTCGCGCGTCGCGCGGTCGGCGCCGGCCTGCTCGAGCACCGGTGGGGCGACCAATCGCCCGAGGGCGCGAACCCAGCGCGCCGTGCCCTCGCCATGCGGCTGCTCGAGGCGGCGCAGTACGGTCATCCACAGCGCGTTGCATGCCGCCAACGCGACGAGCGTCCCGTACAGCGGCGCCAGCGCGAGCGTGACCGGGAACACGCGGCGGGCAACCTCGAAAAAGCACGCGACCCCGACCACGGCGACCCAGCGCAGCCGGATCAACCAACCGAGCAGCGCCTCCAATTCGGCTGCTGCGGACGCGAGACCGGGCGGCGGGCCGGTCTTCGGCAGATCGATCATCGCGCTCCCATGCCGAACCGCCTAGCGCCGCCGTGCCAGCTCGAGCTCGCGCGTCACGCGGGCGATCAGCTCCTCCGGATCGAGCGGCTTGTCGATGAACCCTTGTACCGGCAGGAACTCGCCCGACTTGTACGTGCCGTCCGAGGCGTCGGGGTAGAAGCGCAACTCCGTCTGCCCGTGGATCGCGCTGACGATGATGACCGGCACCTCGACGAAGTACGGGTCGGGCCGGCGACGCAGCTCCCAGACGAAGTGAAACCCCTCGGTGGCGCTCGGCATCATGACGTCAAGCAGGATGAGATCCGGCCGCTCCGCCTCGGCGAGCGCCAGTCCGGATTTCGCGTCAAAGGCGCCGACGACCGCGAAGCCGCGCTGCTCGAGCACCAGCTTGATGGCTGCGACCAGGTCACGGTCGTCGTCGACAACCAGGATCTTGCCAGCCGCCGTCATGACCGCACCTCGCGAACCCCGGCCGTGCCGGCGGCGAGCTCCTCGAGCGTCTCCTGCCGCGTCACCTCGGGGGCGATCTTCTTGGGGGCCAGACCGAGCGCCACCGCCACACCGTAGAGGATCGCCTCGGGGCGGGGCGGGCAGCCGGGCACGTAATAGTCAACCGGCAGCACCTTGTCGACGCCGCCCATCACCGCGTAGCTGTCGAACCAGCAGCAGCCGCCGGTCGCGCACGAGCCGATCGCGAACAGCAGCTTCGGCGCGGGCACGGCGTCCCACAGGCGGCGCAGCGCCGGAGCCACCTGCCGGCTCACCGGGCCGCACACCAGCACGGCGTCGGCGTGCCGCGGCGAGCCGACCAGCTTGATGCCGAACCGCTCCGCGTCGTAGTAGGGCGTGAGGACGTCGATCACCTCGATGTCGCAGCCGTTGCAGGCGCCGCAGTTGGCATGGTAGACCCAGATCGCCTTCGGGAACGCCCTGCGACACAGTCGTGCCAGCATCCGCCTCACCTCCCCACCGTGGCGAGGACCCGCGCCGCCCCGTCGAGCAGCGGATAGATCGCCTGCGGCCAGACGCCGAGCAGCACGCACGCCGCGGCGAGCACCGCCATCGGCGCCCACATCAGGCCCGGCACTTCGCGGACGGCGGCGCCCTCGGCAGCGCCCCGTGGCGAGCCCCAGAACACGGCCGTTGCCGCGCGCACCAGTACCACCATGGTCAGGATGCTGGCCGCCACCGCAAGTGCCGCCGCCCACCACATCCCGGAGCGCGCCAGCGCCAGGTAGATCGTCAGCTTGCTGGCGAAGCCGGAGAGCGGCGGGAATCCGGCGATCGTCAGCGCGCCGAGCACGAAGCAAAACGCGGTCACCGGCATCCGCCTGCCCAGCCCCCCCAGCTCGCTGATCCGCCGCGCGCCGGTTGCGTACACCACCGCGCCCGCGCACATGAAGAGCAACGCCTTGACGACCGCGTGGTTGACCAGGTGGAACAGCCCGCCGTAACAGCCGAGGTACGTGCCGAGGCCGAGGCCGACGACGACGTAGCCGATCTGGCTGACCGACGAGTAGGCGAGCAGCCGCTTGAGGTCGTCTTGCCCCATCGCGGCGACGATCCCGAGCAGCATGGTGAAGCTGCCAAGGGCGACCGCGAACACGGTGAGCGTCGGCCAGCCCGGGTAGAAGATCGTCACCGTCCGCGCCAACGCGTAGGCGGCCATCTTGATCATCACGCCGGAGAGCAACACGGAGACCGGCGGCGGCGCCTCGGCGTGAGCGTCGGGCAGCCACGGGTGGAACGGCGCGATCCCGGCCTTGGTGCCGAAGCCGACCACCAGGAACGCCACGGTCACCAGCGCGGTGCCGGCCGGGAACAGGTGCGCCACCCCCCGCACCTCGCTGATCAGCAGCGCGTCGCCGCCCGCCAGCTCGCCGGTGGCTGCCGCCATGGCGTAGATCAGGACGCAGCCGAAAAGCGCGAACGTGATGCCGATCGTCAGCAGCATCAGATACTTGTAGCCCGCCTCGAGGCCCCGCCGATCCCAGTAGAAGGCGACCAGCAGGCCGGAGGTCAGCGTCGTCGCCTCGACTGCGACGTAGAGCATGATGATGTTGTTGGTGACGCACCCCCACGCCATGGTCGCCAGGAACCACGACAGCAGCGCGTAGAACAGGCACAGTCGGCGCTCCCTGCCCTCGTGCCCTCCGCTACCGCCCGTCATCGAGCGGACCGCGTAGAGAAGGGCGAGCACGCCGATGCCGCCGATCAGCGCCACCAGCAGCGCCGACAGCGCGTCGACCCGCAGCTCGCCGCCCCACGTCACCAGGACCGCGCCGCCAATCGTCGCCGTCACCATGCGCACCCCGGCGAGCAGCACCGCCGCCGCCCCCACGCCCGCCACCACCGGCCAGGCGCGCGCCGGACCGCGCCGGAGCAGGAGCACGAGGACGCCGGCCACCACCGGCACCAGGAACGCCAGCGCCGGCGCCAGCGAGCTGACGGTCAGCACCTCGTCGTTCATTGCCGCTCCCCGCGCCTCATCCCTGCAGCTCCTTGAGCGAGAAGGTGTCGGTGGTGCCGAACTGCTCGCGCACCCCGCCGATCACGTAGAGCAGCAGGTAGACCGTCACGACCACCTCGGTGGCGACCCCGAACAGCGCCGTCTCGGGCAGCTCCGGCGCCAGGCTGACCAGCGACAGGTGGACGCCGTTCTCGAGCAGGCACAGCCCGATCACCGTCTTCACCGCGTCGCGCCGGGTGAGCACACAGAACAGGCCGAGCGCGAACACCGTCGAGGCGACCGCCAGATTGGTCCGGAACACCTCCTGCTGGGCCATCGCGCCGGGCGCCAGCAGCTCGACGTGCACGTGGGTCAGGCGGTAGAAACCGGTCATCAGCAGCGCCGCCACCAACACCGAGGGGGCGAAACCGATCAGTGGTTGCTGCTCGCGCACGTCGGCCCGGCCGATCGCGCGGAGCAGGAAGTACGGCGTCAGCACCGCCTTGGTGAGCAGCGCGACCACCGCCCAGCCGTAGAGCGCCGGGTTGACCGTGGCAAACGTGAGCAGCAACCCGACCAGCAGCAGCGCCTGCACGACGTACGCAACCGTTGCCAGCCGCAGCCTCCGTGTCTCGACGGCGCTCACCGATGTGATCACCATGCACATGCACAGCGTCTCGATCAGCGCGACGTTGAGAGCGTCGTCGGTCACGACCTTCCCCCATTGCGGAAGCCGACCTCCATCATCCGCTCCAGCGGCGTCGGCGGCAGGAAGCAACGGCCACAGCGCTGGCAGGTGCCCATGAACACCTCGAGCCGGATGTACATGTCGTCGGCCGAATTGGTGGCAGTCTCGAACTCCTGGGTCATGGTGATCGCCGACTCCGGGCAGACTTCCTGACAGCGCGCGCAGTAGGTGCAGCGGCGCCAGAAGAACTCGAGCACGCGGGTGAGCTGCGCGGTGTCATGGATGACGATCACCCCGGCCGGGCAGACGTTGGCGCAGCCGCCGCAGCCGAAGCAGCGGTCGGTGTCGACCGCCAGCTTGCCGCGAAACCCCGGCTCGGGGTCGCGCGGCGTCGCCGGGTACGGCAGCGTCACCCGCCCGGCCTTGAGGCAGATCAGCGCCTCCTTGAGCTTGGAGCGCAGCACGCCTACCTCCTCACATGCCGATCACCGCGAACGCCAGGGCGGCGAGCGATGAGAACGCCACCCGCATGAAGTAGCCCATCGTCTGCTCGACCTTGAGGCGCGGGTTGACGGTGTCGACCACCGCCACCAGCACGAGCACCACCAGCGCCTTGACCAGGGCGAGCGCCAGGTCGATGGCGAGCACGCCGCTGCGCGGCCACGGCGCGAACAGCTCGACCAGCAGCAGCGCGAGCACCAGCTGCTTGGTCCACAGCGCCCAGCGGAACAGCGCCAGGCGCGGCCCGCCTTGCTCGATCAGCGGCCCGCCCATGATCTCCTGGTCCGCTTCGGCGACGTCGAACGGCAGCTTGCCGACCTGGGCCTGGAGGGCGAGGAAGAACGCCACCCCGGCCACCGCCATGCTGATCGTTGGCCCGTGCCCGACCTGCCAGGCGAGGATGCCGTCGAGCGCGAGCGTCTTCGCCTTCACCGCGCCGACCACCAGCGCCACCGCCAGAACCGGCTCGACCGAGAGCAGCACCATGATCTCGCGCGACGAGCCGACCGCGCCGTAGGCGCCGCGCCCGGCCAGCGCGGTGAGCACGAGCAGGACGGCGCTCGCGGTCGCCACGTAGAGCAGGACGATGATGTCACCGGCGCCGGCCAACGGCGGCGGGCCGCCCATCGGCACGAGCAGCGCCAGCGCCGCCACCGCGCCGAGCGTCAGCGCCGGGGTCAGGGCGTACAGGCGGCCGGGCGCCGAACGCAGGTCCTCCTTGCCGAGCAGCTTGGCGAGGTCGAGGTAGGGCTGGATCACCGGCGGGCCCTTGCGGGAGTGCAGCGCCGCCTTGAGCTTGCGCATGACACCCTCGAGCAGCGGCGAGAGCAACAGCGCCACCGCGAGGTTGACCGACGCGACGGCGACGATGGAGCCCGCGCTCACCGCGCCCCTCCCTTTCCCGCGACCGACCGGGTCACCCGCTCCAGCTCGCGCCTGGTCCACACCCGGCGCGCCCCGCTCCTGACGTCGACCGACTCGAGCCGCTCGGTGCAGGAGAAGCACGGGTCGATGCTGCCAAGCACGATCGGCACGTCGGCGATCGTCTGCCGCTCGATCATCGCCGGCACCGCCTGCAGGTTCGGGTAGGTCGGCGCGCGCACCCGCCAGCGGTAGGGTCGGTTGTCGCCGCCGGTCATCACGTAGTGGACGGCCTCGCCGCGCGGCGCCTCGACCAGCGTGACGCCGGTGCGCCCGTCCGGGATCTGCTCCGGCAGCGTCGCGAGGATCGGCCCCGTCGGCATCGCCCGCGCCGCCTCGCGGACCAGGCGGATCGACTCGAGCAGCTCCTCGACCCGCACCAGCAGCCGAGCCCAGGTGTCGCCGTCGCCCTGCACCGCGATCCGCGGCACCACCTCGTCGTACGCGGCGTACGGGTGGTCGACGCGGGCGTCGATCGCCAGCCCCGAGCCCCGCGCGGTCGGGCCGACGACGCAAATGCTGCGCGCCCACTCGCGGGTCAGCACGCCGACGCCGCGGGTGCGCGCGTGCAGCGTGGTGTCGCCGACGATCGCGTCGCGCACCGCCAGGCTCTCGCGCTCGACCACCGCGAGCACCTCGAGGATCTTCGGCACCAGCTCTGCCCGGAGGTCCCTGCGCAGGCCCCCGACCGTGTTCATCCCGTAGGTCTTGCGGTTACCGCTGATCTCCTCCGCCAGCCACATCACCGGCTCGCGGATCCTCCAGGTCTGCATCAGCACGGTGTCGAAGCCGAGGATGTGGCCGGCGATGCCGAGCCACAGCAGGTGGGAGTGGACGCGCTCGAGCTCGAGCATCAGGGTGCGGATGAAGCGCGCCCGCCGCGGCACCTCCAGGCCGATCGCCTTCTCCACCGCCTGGCAGTAACAGGTGGAGTGAATGAAGCCGCAGATCCCGCAGATCCGCTCCGCCAGGTACGGCACCTCGTTGTAGGTGAGCCTCGAGTCGCCGAGCTTCTCGATGCCCCGGTGGTTGTAAAAGCCGCGGTAGTCGCAGCCGACGATCGTCTCGCCCTCGACGAACAGGCGGAAGTAAGCCGGCTCCTCGAGTACCGGGAAAAACGGCCCCATCGCCAGCACCGTGGCGCCCCCCGGCGCATCGGCGAACGGCGGGCGGAGACCGGTCGCCGGCGGCGGCTGAAGGTCGTACGGCACGTCCCGCCGTAACGGAAACACCCCGTCCGGCCAGTCGTCGGCGAGCATCAGCCGGCGCGGGTCCGGGTGGCCCTCGGGGACGACGCCGATGGCGTCCCGCAGCTCCCGCTCCGCCCACGACGCGCCGGGCAGGAGCGGGGTGATCGAGTCGATCCGCGCGTCGTTCTCGGGCACGGCGCAGTCAAGCATGACGTACAGGTGGTCGCCGTCGAGCGAGAAGATGTGCTCGACGCCGAAGCCCCCGCCCAGCTCACGGCGGTCGCTGCCGACCGTGATCAGGAAGCGGGCGTCGAACTCGTCGCGCAACGCCAGGGTCGCCGGCCGGACCGCCGCCCGGTCGATCACCAGCCGCACGGTGTCGGAAGGTTCCCGCGCAACGCGGTGGAGCGCCGCGCCCAGCTGCTCCTGCATGGCCTGCGCCACGCGGGCGCCGGCATCGTCTCCGCTCACGGTGCACCCCCCGTGCCGAGCAGCCCGAGCAACAGGCCGACCACGGCCACCGCACCAATCACGATCCAAAGCAGGTAGACCTGCGGAATGCCGACGTGGCTGCGCGCCACGCCGGCCGCGCCGCGCCCGAGGGCGCGCGCCGCCGGCCCGTACAGCCAGGTGTCGAGGTCGAGCACCCGGCGCAGCCAGGGCGGGAAACGCGGCGCCCGCACCGCGACCCGCGGGTAGATCCCCTCGAACGCGCGCTTGAACGGCAGGTACATCCCGCCGACCGGCACCTGGACCGCCGCGAGATCGTGCTCCTCGCCGCAGTGCCACACCGGCACCTCGCGCACCCCGGCGGTGGCGCGCCGCGCCAGCACGTGGACGAGCAGGGCGACGAGGACCGCCACGGCCACGACGACCAGCGGCGCCCAGAATGCCAGCGCCCGCCCGTCGACGCGCAGCACCAGACCGAGCGGACCGCCCGCCAGCTCGGCGGCTGCCGGGACCGCGGTCGGCAGCACCACGGCGACCGCGTCGCGCAGCGGCGCGAGCAGCGCGAACGGCACCAGGCCGATCGCCACCGTGAGCCCCGCGAGCACCGCCTGCGGCACCGCCATCGACCCCGGCACCTCGGCGGCCGGCCGCGGCGGCGCCGGCGCAGCCAGGAACACGCTGCCGAGCAGCTGGACGAACAGCGCCAGCGTGACCAGGGAGATAAACAGTGCGACCAGCGCGAGCACGAGGTAGAGCGGCGCCACGAACCCCGCCAGCAGGCAGGCACCGATGATCAGCCACTTGCTCGCGAAGCCCGCGAGCGGTGGCACCCCGGAGATCGAAAGCGCGGCGGTGGTGGCGCTCGCGGCGGTCACCGGCATTACGGCGCCGGCGCCGGCCAGGCGCCGGAGGTCGCGTTCCCCGGTGCGGTAGAGCAGCGCGCCGGCGCCCAGAAACAGACAGGCCTTGGCGCAGGCGTGGCGCAGCGCGCCGAGCAGGGCGAGCGAGGCGACCGTCGGGTGCGCCGGCAGCATCGCCACCGCGACGCCGATGCCGAGGACGACGTAGCCGATCTGCCCGATGGTCGAAAACGCCAGCAGCCGCTTGCTGTCGCTCTGGCGCAGCGCGGTCAGCGTCGCTACGAACAGCGACGCGGTGCCGGCGAGGGCGATCGCCGCGCCCCACACCGGCGCCGCCGGGCCGACCGGGAGGAACGGCACGAGCAGCCGCAGCAGGCCGTAGATGCCGAGCTTGACCAGCACGCCGGAGAGCATCGCGCTGACCCCGGACGGCGCCACCGGGTGTGCGTCCGGAAGCCAGTCACCCATCGGTAGGACGCCGGCCTTGGTCGCGAAGCCGAGGGCGAACAGGAAGAGCACGAGGTGGCCGATCAGCGGCTGGCCGGCGAGCAGCCCGTCGACGCCGCGGCCGAGGTCGGCGAAGGCGAACGAGGAGGTGCGCCGCCAGACCACCAGCGCCGCCGCCACCATCGCCAGGGTCGCGGCGTGGGTGATCACGAAGTACTTGAGCCCCGCCCGCTGGCTGACGGCGCTGTCGCGCTCGAACACCACCAGGAAGAAGCCAGACAGCGTCATCAGCTCCCAGAACACCAAAAAGAAAAGGAAGTCGTCGACCACCAGCACACCGGCGGTGGCGGCAAAGAACACCAGCAGCACAGGGTAGAACTTGGCCACCCCGTCGCGCCGGTAGTGGGTCATGTACTCCACCGAGTAGAGCGTGGCGAGCGGCGCGACGGTCGCCAGCACGGCGAGGAAGAACGCCGACAGCGGGTCGACCGCGATGTTCAGCCGTGCGCCCAGCGATGGCAGGCCGACCGAAGTCGGGTGGACCCAGCCGCCGCCGGCGAAGGTGCGCACCACCACCAGCCAGGCCGGGACGGCGGCCGCGACGACGAAGCCGGTCGCCACCCAGCCGGCGGGCCGGCGCCAGCGCGCGAGGGCGAGCGAGACGGCGGCTCCCGCCAGCACCAGCAGCGCCGCGACGCCGAGCAGGGACGCGTCGCTCATCGCTCACCTCACCAGGCCGAGCACCAGCGGCATCGCCACCGCCGGCACCACCAGGCAGCCGATCATCAGGACGACGAGGACCACGCTCATCGCCGCCGGCGGGTCGCTGTGGACCGCGGCGGCGGGCGTCGGCGCGCCGAGGAAGACCTTCTGGCCGACGTGGAGTAGCCAGGCGAACGCCACCAGGCTCTCGACCAGCACCAGCACGAGCACCACCGGCCCGACCGGACCGCGCAGCTCCATCGCGCCGGACAGGATCATGAACTTGCTCCAGAAGCAGGCGAACGGCGGCAGCCCGGCGACCGCCAGCACGCCGGTGAAGAACGCCGCGGCGGTCAGCGGCATGGTGCGCGCCAGTCCGCCGAGCGCCGCGATCGAGCGGCTGCCGGTGACGTAGGCGATCGCACCGGCGCACAGGAACAACGTCGCCTTGGCGAAGCCGTGACAGGCGATGTGCAGGACGCCGCCGCGGAACGCGGTCAGCGAACCGAGCGCCCCGAGCGCGACGCCGAGCAGCACGTAGCCGAGGTGGGCGATGGTCGAGAACGCGAGCAGCCGCTTGAGGTCGTCCTGGACGAAGTAGTAGGACAGCGCCACGAACATCGTCACGACCGCCATGGCGCCGAGCACCACGGCGACCCGCGGCGGCATCGCCCAGCCGCTCGAAGCGGCGCGCGCCACCAGGTAGACACCGGCCTTGACCATCGCTGCGGCGTGCAGGTACGCCGAGATCGGCGTCGGCGCCGCCATCGCGTCGGGCAGCCAGGTGTGGAGCGGCACTTGTGCCGACTTCGCCCACGCCGCCACCACCAGCATCAGGAACACCCACGGGCGCAGTTGATCGGGCAGCCGGGCGAGGGCGTCGAAACCGAACGAGCCGGTGACGGCGAACAGCACGAGCACCGCGGTCAGAAGGAACGCGCCGCCGACGTGCGTCATCACTAGCGCCTTGAAGCCGGCCGCCAGGCTCGGCCCGTCCTGGCGGAACGAGATCAGCGCCCACGAGCACACCGTGGTCAGCTCCCAGAACACCAGCAGCTGCAGGAAGCTCGGCGCCACCGCGACGCCCGTCATGCTGGCCAAGAATGCGAGCAGCCAGAAGTAGTAGCGCGCCTGGCCCTCATGCCCGACCGGATGGTCGCGGTTGGCCTCGCGCAGGTAGCCGGTCGAGTACAGCACGGTCAGGAAGCCGATCACCGCGGCAACCAGCAGCAGCACGGCGGAGAGCGGGTCGAGCAGCACGCCGAACATCGGGCCCTCGACCAGGCCCGCCAGCCACGGCACGTCACCCAGCTCGACCAGCACCGGCGCGCGGAGCGCCGCCGGCAGCACCGCCAGCGCCAGCACGGCCACTACCCCGGCCGCGACGACCGCCACCACCCGGCGTGCTGCGTCGCTCCGCAGGCTACCCGCGACCACCGCCGCCAGCGCCGGCACCACCACCAGCAGGAGCAGCACCGCTGTCATGTCGTGCTCCCCGCGAGCTCGGGCTCG
>Ga0316613_10002758_pt1 | contig 11203 bp, 22 predicted proteins | sample OWC_soil_day10_C_2_FD_207647 | JGI IMG/M metagenome (GOLD analysis project Ga0316613, IMG submission 207647) | Wetland soil microbial communities from Old Woman Creek delta, Ohio, United States - OWC_soil_day10_CT_b | ecosystem: Environmental > Terrestrial > Soil > Wetlands | place: USA: Ohio... | reverse complement strand
CTATTGTTTTTTCAAGAATTAAAATAGGCGCATCTAACGAATTGTTGTATACTTTGGCCGTATCGGCTGCTTGGACTGCGCCTGGTAATAGTTCCATAGAATTATGATAGCGAGAAACGATTTTTTCAGGAGGTACATTGTGCCCACCATTTGTTACTCTATTCTTAACCCGATGTTTGTTAATTGATGGAGATTGCGTGGAGACAAAAATTAAATGTGTTTCAAACCCATTGTCTTTTGCTTGTTTTATCAAGTCAACCCGGCGTTGTGTTGACATAACCGTCTCGGTTATAAATGACTGCTTGTTTTCAATGGCAGATTGGCGTTGTTGATCCGCCGTGTTTGCCGCTTTGACGTTGATAGCATCAATTTCATCCTGCGATAAATTGTTTCTATTTAGATCCTTGTGTCGAATTATTTCACTTGTAATATCATCGGCGTTTATATATAGCGATGGTGGTTGGAACGGTGAGTTGAATATCTCTTTTATGACACTGCTCTTCCCTGAACCGTTAGGACCGGCAATCATAATGAAAAGCGGTTTATTTTCCATCATCTTCACCTTCATCGTCTATATATTCTTTATGTCCATCTGGGTAAAGCAAATAGGTTCCCTTTGCGTCGCCATGAGCCGTAGGGTTGCCTTTGGCATGTGCTTCAGCTATGGCATTTTTACCCATGTTTTTTAGTGCTTGCTCTAATTCTTTACCTGTGAGTTCGTGAAGCTTTTTCATGATGAATCACTCCTATGCTCTTTTTTGCTTATCTCAATATATCTAAAATTAGGTGGTAGGGATTATGTGTTTCGGTTGTGATGATGAAGCGTCCGGTCGGAGGGATGGATTCTCCTTCTTCTGTTTCGATAATGAAGGATTCGAGATGATATGCTATGCTATGCGGGTGCTGGGGTTTACTACATAAACTCCCATTTTAAGACAATGTTTCTTATTCCCATTATAACATATCTGAATGGCTGCTAAGTGTTTTATTGAGGATGAAAATAGCTAGAAAAGCTAAGAGTTTATTTTTAAATTTAAACTATTCATTTTGGCGAATAAGTATAACTGATACTGTAAATAGCAGGCAAAGTATCATAAATATTCTAGAAAGTATGTGAGCTTCAAGATAGTATATAGAATCTGCGTGAATAGAGTCTGCAAAAAGCATAATACCACCTATAACTAAAAGGACTCCAATACTTGTGAAATAAGAACGAGTATCTCCCCGAGAAAATAATTGGTATAATTTACTTTGCTCTATATTACTCTTTTGCCAAAAGGTTATTATTGGGCCTGTAAGTAAATAGATCAAGGCAAAAACAAGAATGGCGGCTAGTATGCTTATTGTTTTTGAATCTATTGAAGTTGGATTATTAGCTAGTGAGAATATTAACCAAATGGTTAATATTATGCTTAAAAATAGTTTCATAGCTGTATCATCATTTTAAAGTAATTCTTTCATTTTGTCGTGAATTAAGGATAGTTCGAAAAGGGTTCTCTTTTTGTGAAAGTTTTTTACGGCACGAATGTCTTCGGCTAGATCGCCCCAGAAATGAGCAGTATGAATTTCATAATCTATTTCTTTGATTTCAAGAAGAAGTTTTTCTTCCTGCCTTTTAAGTGGCTTTAAAGCATGTTGCTGTTTTAGTTTTTTAAAGTAGGTCGTAATGGGTTTTAGTAGCATAATACTTCTCCTATATCTCGGTGCCGTGATGGAGTTTACAATAAGGTTGGACTCGTTTCTTTTGGGAACGATATTTGATAGCTTTTGCGGGGAAGTCGGATTCCTTGCAGTATTTATATTTGCCGTTTAATAAGTATATGTAAATAATAGAGTCAGTTTCTAGAGATAATTTGAGGGCTTCTTGGTATACCTTTGTCACGAGATACCTCCAGATATTAGTGTGTGTTCTTCCCATTTTTGTATGAAGAGCGTTAGCATGGGGTAAATGGAACCGGTGCGCTCTAGGTTGTCGAGGGTGAAGCCAATGATGTAACGGCCCCACTATTCCCTGGTCTTATGAGGAATGTCGATCCAAGGGATTGTGATGGGGTGATAACCGTGTTTTTTGCATATGTTGAGAATGGCATGGATAGGAATTATATTTTTAAAATATGCTGCCACATCACTTCCTAGCCATATCAGGCAATTATCGGTTAATCGCTGCATTTCACAACACCATTTTAAGAGGTTTTCATAGTTGCTAAAATCAAGCGAGAATAATTCGTTAATCTTTCTTTTTAACACTAATGTATTTATGTCGGAGTAATCATAAATTATTGTTTGCACTATTTTCATCCTTTCTTTTGGTTTCTCAAAAATCATCATCATCGTCAGGTAATCTATCTTCACCTTTCAAATTTAAGTATTTTGAGAAATCAGTATTAAACCATTTGTCTACTTGTTCTTTAGTTTGAAAGTTTGGAACGTGCAAAGAAATAAACGAGGCGTTTTTTTGCTTTTGAAGGAAGTATTGATAAATATCAGGTTCCATTATTAATGCCTCCATGTATCAAACGTTTTTCTATTTCTTTTCGTAATTGGTTGACTTCTGTTGTGAGTGATTGACTTATCTTTACTCCGGCCCCTTGTCGGTAACCTATGTCTTTACATCGATTTTCAAAATGAGCTAGTAAAATATCATGAGACATGTTACGAATTTCATTCACTAATAACATAAGTGAGATCCTTCATCATGTAGACTTAGTGGACAGTTTGACTGTCTATAATATTATTATTTATTCCGTTTTACTGTTAATAAAGTTACACATGTAGAAATGATTTCGGATAAGAAAACCGTATTAAATATTAATGGTTTATATATATACATGTACGTATTAAATATAATTATGATTAGACAAATTATAAATAAATATATCCCAAGTTTCTTATTAATTGTCATTCTGGAATGTTTGCTTTTGTTTATATATTCCCAATCATTTCTACATTGTTGAAATGCATCTAAACTTGAACTCTTCATTTGTTCTGCCTCCTGTGACCCTGGTTATAAATACTGGGTTGTCAGCTATTTTGTTCGCTGTATACCTGTTATTAAAGCTACGTTTGTTTTTTTGTTGTTTTTGCAATTTATCTAAGCTTCTTCAATTTATCTTTATCCATAATCGTGTTCGCCCTACATATTTCAAAATTAAACATAAATTCGCCAGCCTATTTTTTAAAGTATAAACTCACCAATATGGCGGATAATTACTTAAAATAACACAAAACCATTTTGACATTTCCTTCATTTTTAACTTTATCAAATTTTCTATTTATATAAAAAGCGATGTTTTGACTCCAATGATTAGCGCCTAGTATCTTTAAAAGGTCAGCGATTATAGCTAAGAACATTAGATAGAAAAACCCATAAAAGATCAGTTTGCCAAACAACTTAATTGTAAAAAATAATCCCATAATTGCTGCCAAGCTACCTAAAATAACTAAAGTTAAAACTGAGTTTATAGTTAATTTTTCCGTTTTTTCGGATGCATTATCCATTTAAAAGTATCTCTCCCTGTCAGTTTGGCACTTATAAAATACTATATTCAATCCAATCATAATAAATAGAACTATCCAAAAGTTAATATTGAAAACGTCAGATTTGAAACTGCTGAAATGGCATTGCTCTATTATAACTTTATCTGGACTAATATAGATCGCTTTCCCTGTTATTGTTACAGTACCTTTTAGTGCTAAAGAGACTATTGTTTCCTCCGTTTTTGTACTATCACTAAATATACAAGTAATTGATTGATTGTTATTAGTTCCAAGAGTTATGTAATAAAAGCCATCTTTTTGTCGTTCTCTTGGTTCTAAATGAGAATAAAATATCGGATCGTAGGGTTTATAGTGTATTTCCCCTGTTACTACTATTTTTTTATTTAATAATGCATCATTATTTTCTTGCGCGTTTATGGGGAATGCAGGTTCCTTGTCGAATTGAATTGCTTGATAATATAAATATCCATAAATAACTAAAAACAATAAATTTATCACAAGCAATACTCTTTTTGTAAAATAAAAACGGAAAATATTTTCTAATTTTATTAAAGAAGTTGTTTTGTTCATTTTTAGACCTCCTGCCATTTATATTTTCGGGTAAGAAACCCCAAGAATCTCCATCTCTTTCCACACATACTTGCTTGAATTTTGTTCAGTAATCTCATTGTCTGACTTATCAAATATCTTTCCATTATTATAATCCGCGCAAGTTTTTGCTTGTCTGTAAGCAGAGAAAGTTAATTCGAATTTTTCCTTAAAGCAATTCTCCCATTTCACGATGTATTCTATAGGTATCAATTCTCTTCCATCCTTTATCTTGCGCGTTTTGCTGACTACATTTTTAAGGCTGTTATCGGACTCAATAATTTTGTTGGACTTATCTGCAATGCAAGGCAAACAGCGTTTAAATCCAAGCTCATTCATGCGTTGAAGAACAAAAGAAAGATGGTCTATATCCAAGTAATTAGAGATTTTCACAGTTTCCGACAATGTATCAAATACAATAATGGATTCATAATCAATAGCCTTATTATCAATTTCTAAGTGTTGAGGAAAAATCTTTTGGCCTTCTAATTCCAGCCCATGATTAACAACCACATACGTTAACTGTTTAAATTCAGCATTGTTGTTTACAGTTATACCACCTCCATCTACACAATAATATCCCGCATAAAAGAACAGTTGTTTTTCAGCTTCCGTTGGATTTGGATTATCAAATTTTATTACCACCATTTTTCTCCTTGCTCGGCTTTTAGCCATTGGCTCCGTTCCAGCTATAACCGGACTATTTTTATGCTTTAATTTTTAGTACGTCCATACTGATGTTAATATCCTTAAAATTCGATGATTCCCGGTGGACTTATTTTGGAAACGTTCTGGATATCGATGCCGCCCATGACCGGGACGGTCGGCTATTTTGATATCTATCATTTTGCAAAAACTATCCCAATTCCTGTAAGTAAAACAACTACTTTAACAAACAGGTTGCCGTATTCGCTCATAAATTGATTTGCAGGTAAAATGAGGTTTATTATCATAAAAAAGCCTAAAATAATTAGTGATAGAAGGAATGTTTGTGGAACGGTAAACCTTGTTTTTAATATCGTAGATTTTTCCATCCTTAATCTCTCCCTTAAAATTTTGTCATCTATATTCAGAAACTAGCTCAAGAAATTGCTAACAATTCCGATTTTAACTGCCATTCCTATTAGTATTCCTAGTCCGCCTAGCCCTCCTGGAATTGTGGCTGGGCTTGACCATGGATGCCCGCTTGTTTTATCAGCCCATACTCCCGAAAGTCCAAATAAAAAGAAAACTCCGCTTTTAAAAAGCGTTTCACGAATGGCGGCTCCCGATGCATAGTCCCCTGTAAAACCTGCAGAAATGCCTATAGCAATTGATATGAATGGGACTATGATAAATAGTAATATTGGTAGAATATCTCCCTCTTCCCACCACCGGCGAAGCGGGTTCATTGCTGCCAGTTCCGCTTCTCTTTTTTTGCTTTCTTCTTCAAATTTTTCATTACGAAGTTGTTCTAGATGTGCAGCGAACGTATCAACTTCATCTTGGGTAAAGTATCCCGTTGCAACAATCTTTTCTTTTTCACTGTCACTGAGCCAACGCGATCCATAGAAGCCGCCGTCGGTTGTAACTGTGAAATTTCCGAGTAACCCGCATTGAGTCTCGATATATGCAATGGTTTTCCCTTCTAAGTCCTTTTTCGATTTAATAACATACATTTTTGGCATAAATTTCCCTCCATTCTATTAAGATTAAGAATACTTTCCTCGCAAGTTCCCTTGCACTGGTCGGGAATGGTCGTCAATTAGACAGCCTTCTATTTGCAAATCAGGCTTAATATATTCCTGAAAATATTCCGCTTTTTAAACTGAAATTATTCCCAAATTAATTCCAACCATGACGATATCAACTTCGTCCGTGGGGTCGGGTTTTAGCCAGGTATAGTTTGGGTTATCGACAATGGCCGCATCGGCGGTCTCGTACCAATTGATTTTGTGGATGGTTTCGGCTCCGCCTGTTCCTTGATGGTATGTCACGACGAAACCACCGGGATCATGAGAAAAATCGAGGATGATGCCGCAGGAAAATCTGCCGGACCAGTGACGTATGACGGCTGTTTCTATCATAATTTTGAGTTTTCTCCTTTTTATACTGCTTTTTCTTTTTGAAAATCTATGATTTCTATTCCTATGACCATGCTCATGAATTCTGCATCGTCAATTTCATAATCACACGTATCACCGCTTGAATTTGTTAAAGTGACAATCAAACCATTATCATCATATGGCCGAGCAATCGTACAACCCGTACACTTAAAACATTCAATAGTGTCTTGCGATTCTGTTTCTATATCAAAATCTAAGACTTCAGACCCTTTACAATTACCGCCTATTTCCAATGTGAAAAAGCCTTTATATTCTCCGTCTTGTAAAGAAACCTTAACTGTATGTACTCCGTAACTATAATTAAGACCATCGTAAATTTCCATAAATATCACCTTTCTTGTTACTTTTATTTTTTATCGACAACTATTAAAAATTTTCATTAACGTCCTAAATGATTGAACACATTCAGAGAAATCATACGGGAAAACAACTTCATACCCTTGAGCTTTGTGCCATGCTGATAACTTCATTAATGCCAGGTTGAAAGTTGAACCACTTCTTCTTTGGATGTGTTGTTTTGAAAAACCAATGAAACTTGATATGAATAATCTTCTTTTATACTTTGTATGAAATTGGTGAATGGTATGTAAGTAATCCCCATTTCCTTTATGTCTGAGCCGTATTTTTGATATTCTGTATTAAATACTCGTTGCGGCCTTGCTGTATCTGTAATTGTATTTATAATAGTTACAGGAATCATGTTCCATATAACTGTCGAGGATACTGGAAGATTCTCTTTTTGATAACTATAATGTAAGTGCATTACTAGAAATAAAGGAATAACGAAAAATATAACTACTAAAAATAATGTTTTTACTGTTATTATTATCGAAGATATGGTTTTTCTTAAAATATTTTTATTTAACATTTTATCCTCCATTTATGATTGTAGGCTGAGTAGTTTTTGCTAATTTCTTTGAAAATAATGAGGTATCTTTACAATGATAAATTAGCGTATAGTGGTGGTTTTTTATGATTTTTAAGTATTTATTAACGTTACGTTAATTTAAAGGGCAAAAAAAATACGTTTTTAGTATTATACTATATAGTATTGATGAAATTCAACATAGCTTTGGTTAAATAATGAAAAACATAATTTTCCTATCAGAATATTGTATGCTTAATATTAATACGCTAAATTCATAAATTCAGATATTGCTCGTATAAAACAATATGTTCTTTTATCAGGTTTAGGTCGTTAGTATTGCCGTTTAAATTAGTGTAAACGCTTTGAAGATCGCAAAGGAAACGGTAGATTTCCATGTCGAAAGGTTTACGAAATAGTCCTGATCCCCAGTGGGCTAAAGAAGAATTGGCGTTTTGATGGTATCGCCAAAATTTGAGATCATGCGTAAAGCGTGGATCTATTTTTAAAGAGTTTTTCGGATCACCGTAAATTATGGATTCAGTTTTATTTTCCATAATTTTATCAATAAAGAGATAACCAAAAATAAAACGGTATTCCTCCCTATCACTTGGCGTCCGAGTGGTTAGAAGTGCAATCTTGCCTTTGTTGCTTTCACGAATATGAGCGGGGCTGCCGATTATGTTGAAAGAATAGTCAACGAACAGTTTGCTTTCATAACATGGATAGTCTTTTGCCGTAACTTCACCTATAAAGCTACGGCAGTCACAGTCGGATTTGGAACACCAAATACTGTTGCTTTTCTTTCGGTTAAATTCGTAAACTTCATTGCTACAAGGTGCTGTGTATCCGGCGTCGTTCCAATTGCATTTAATAGCAAGGCTACGGCGGGCTGGGCATGTGTTTAATATCATGTTCGAAGTTGGTGGTTCTTCACCGTAATGGTAGCCAATGGCGACTATAATGATAAATAGTAAGATAATGATAGCAATAATCCATAAAAGCATGTTAACTAGTCCTCTCTATTCTTCTGGTGTATTTAGATGTTTTTTTAACCAGTAATGAATAGCAATAATAATAAGTATAGCTACGGCGGTATCGAAAACTATCATAGATAATGGTTTCTCTATAAAGATTAAGTAGAGCCGAAAGAGAAAAAACGAACAGGTCGGGATTAAAATGATTAATTTAACGATACGAGATGGAATTATTATTGACAATAAAGCTAAAGTTGTTAGTGTCAAGCCTATTGCATTTAGATGATATGGCGTAATTTCGTTCATCAAAAAGATCCTTTCTAGAATTATTGTAATTATGTTTAAAAAGCGGTTTAAATGCATATAATAGCAATGAAATATTATTTTTGGAGGTTATTATGAGTTTCGATTTTAGTTTGTACGAACCGAGAAAGAATAGAAAACATAAAATTGAAGATGCTATGGTTGAGGTTACACCGAAAGGCAGGTTAGTTTTTAATAAAAAAGCGGCGGATCTTCTTGGGCAGAAGCATTTTTGTAAGCTGGGGTTTGATAAGAATGAAAAAGCTGTTGGCGTATTAATGCTAGATGAGAAGGACGTTAATGGGTTTCAGATAAGGTATACAACAAAGGGTGCATATATCGGAGCAATGAAGTTCTTTAAACATTTTGAGGCGCTGCCAGTTGTAATTGCTAGTGGAACACCGGTTGTTGAAGGCAGTTATGTTGGAGTTAAACTTTAAGGTGTTCACGTTTGTGAGAATAAAGGTAATAATGATATAATACAAGTAGCAACTCCTTCTTCGAAGGGGTGATGTAGGAAGTCCGTCAGAGCGATCAAACTGAAACGGGCTTCTTTTTATTTTTTAATCTTAGCTTCTTGGAAGAAAAAGACTACACTGCCGGAGAATATAAAAAATACTATTGCTAATCCGTTTAAATATCCTGTAGTACTTGTAAAAGATTCAATAGGCATGGTATTTTGTAGTATAAAAGCAAGTCCACCTATTATTAAACCAATTATAGACAGACTTCTTAAGCCACGTGTACCACGATAATAAAAATATTGTACAAATTTTGTTTTGTTTAAGTTGCTTTTATTCCACCAAGAGATTAATGGATCAGCTAACAAATAAACAACTACAAAGATAAACGCCGCAACGAGGATGCTAATTAATTTTGCATTGACAGGCGCAGGATTGTTTATTATTGAACTTCCAAAGCATATTGTTAACAGGATAGTTACCAGTAATTTCATTCTAAATGTACACTCCTTAATTTAGGATAAATTCGGCGGTACTATTTGTAATATTGGTGTTAGTAAGCGGGAACTGCGCGGTAGTGCTTAGGGCTTCGGTTAGAGTTTTGACGGTGCCTGGGTAGGTTAGGTTTAGTTTGGCGGTACCGTCTTTGTAGGAACGAAGCTGAATGTCTCTTACGCCAGGGATGCCTTTTAGCAAGTCTTCGACGGTGAGAATCTTTTTAAAACTAGCTTGTTTAAAGATTAGGGTTATGGGTTTTGAGGGGTCTGCAGCGTACTGCATGAATTGAGGTAAGATCGTTTCGGCTAGTTGAGTTCCGGCGGCGGCAAAGGCTTTTTCGGCAGCTACCTGGGAAGTGATGTCTACGCCACTGGTGTCAACGGATTGAGTGGCGATGATTTCAGCAGTGTCTACTTTGATTAGTTTTGCGACGACGTGTGCCCGAACTGATTTAACACCGCTTTGTTCAAGATCGCCTACATATTGGCTGGTAGCTTGACCGACGATAAGGTAGTCAAGTTGGTCGTCCATGGCGATGGTCTTGGCGTCTTGAAGGTTGTTTGCAACTAAACATTCAAGAAGTTGTTTTCGCTTTATAATGGAAAGCTGATCCGTGTCTAAAACATAGGCAAAGCCGCTTTCATGGAGCTTTTGAATTACGCTGGTTTCACAAGAAGTTGACGAAAGGTTAATAAATTGCATGGATTCCGGAATAATCACCGCTATTCGTGGATCTTGGAGCGCTTTTTTAACTAAGTGGAGCTGTTGAAGCTTACTTCTAATTACGGAATCAGGACTGGTATCGACGGTTGCCCGGATGGTTACGGTAAAAGGTATGCCGGGGTGTTCGTCAATAACGTCATAATCGGTAATATAACCTTGAGAATTTGTGAAAATCTCATCGGAAATAACTTGATAGTTGGCGGTTACGGTGGCAGTGTCAAGGAGAACGCCGACAGTTTGTTCTAGGGCGGCTCTCTCGGCTGAGGCAATGGCTCCATCACGCGATGTCCCCTGCCCTTCGGCGGTAACATCTTGGGCAAATACGAGAGAATTAGCTAATAGTAAATAGCTCATAGTGAATAGCATGAGGATTAGTTTTTTCATATTCCGCGTGGTCCCCTTTTCATATATTTTTAAATTGATGCCACCAATGATATATTTAAGCATCATCGTCTCGACTACCAAAAAGTTCTTCAAGGCCAATAATACCTAAGATCACCCACTTTAGCTTCCAGACAATCCATAATCCTACCGTAAATATGGTCGCGCCGACAATAGCGATCTGTACCGGCATAAGTAAACCGAAATGTAACCCCGCAAATACAGCGAGAAGAATAACTAGCCATGACATTGCTTATTCCTTCTTTCCCATTCAACAACGATTTTGGAGTTGATTCATTACCCTTGGAGTTTTTCATAAAGAATGAATTCATTTTCAGAAATGTATTTAGTGATAACTTCAAGTTCTTTATGAGCAAACATTTATGCAGCCTCCGAATATTTATAGGGAATGAACTTTATCACCTTGCTGAATCATAGGTGGTTTTTTGTCGGTGATTTCGGCGACGGACATGTTGCCTTCGACTGAGATTATTTTTATTGTGCAGATGTCGGTTTTGTCTACGCCGATAATTTGACCAGCGGCGTTAGTGATGGTTTCGCCTTCTCTATATACCATAAAGGTTTGGCCAGGTGTTACGCTTTGTTCGGTGCCGATGTCTAAGAAGACCTTCTTACCGATAATTTTGGCGATGCTGCCTTCAGTTGGTGATTGTTGACTGATATGGTTTGCAATCTGGACGATGGCTTTATGTAAGGCTTCGTCATAGACACTGGCTGAGACACGCGTTTGAGTACCTCCTACTTGGTCTACGTGAAGGCCGTTTTTATCAACTTTTCCTTCTA
>Ga0316613_10002756_pt1 | contig 11204 bp, 10 predicted proteins | sample OWC_soil_day10_C_2_FD_207647 | JGI IMG/M metagenome (GOLD analysis project Ga0316613, IMG submission 207647) | Wetland soil microbial communities from Old Woman Creek delta, Ohio, United States - OWC_soil_day10_CT_b | ecosystem: Environmental > Terrestrial > Soil > Wetlands | place: USA: Ohio... | reverse complement strand
ATGCGTTGCTGTACGAAACGGTAGAGAGGGAACTTAGGGAACGAAAGCGTACGGAAGAAGAATTGCGGCAAATGTCGAAGGACATCCAACAAATGGCCTATTATGATGCGCTGACGGGTTTGCCGAACCGGGGCAATTTGTATATGCAACTGGCCGATGAAATGAAAAAAATAACCAGCGATGCAAAAGTTGGAACGGTATTATTTATTGATTTGGATGACTTAAAGATGGTGAATGATGTATTTGGCCATGGTTATGGCGATGATGTCATTATTACCGCTTCGAAGCATATTACGGATGCTGTAGGGCCTTCCGGATTTGTTTCCCGCCTTGGCGGCGATGAATTCATTGTATGGCTGCCGGGTGAAAGTGACCGGGACAAAATCGGCAGCATTGCCGATACGATTATCCAAGCACTGGCAAGGGAATATGATATCGGGGAAACCTGTTTTTACATGTCGGCAAGTTTAGGTTTTGCCGTGTATCCGGAAGACGGAAATACGGTCCAGGAAATCATTAAGAACGCGGATACGGCCTTATATGAAGCAAAACGGTCCGGAAAATGCGGATGGGCGGCTTATAATGTTTCCATGCAAGAAAAAGCGTACCAGCGGATGCTGTTCCTGAAGCACTTGCGTGCAGCCGTCGAAAAAAACGAATTGTACTTATATTACCAGCCGCAGATCACGATGGACGGCACGATTTTTGGCTTTGAAGCATTGCTGCGTTGGAAGAATCCGGAGATGGGGCCGATACTGCCGTCACAATTTATTGCCATGGCGGAAGAAAGCAATTTAATCCAGCCAATTGGTGAATGGGTATTGCGGGAAGCCTGCCAGTTTGCCAAACGGCTTGCGGATATTGGCCGGAGCGATATTCGTGTCGCGATCAATATCTCGCCGCGCCAGTTGGCAACCAGTAACTTTGTCGAGTTTGCCCGCAATATTTTTGCAGAGGTCGGTGTAGATCCCCGGCAAATTGAACTGGAAATCACGGAGACAGTGTTGTTGACTTCGGTGGAGGAAACGATCCAAAAACTGGTAGCTTTAAAAGCAGTGGGTGTCCATTCTGCGCTGGACGATTTCGGTACGGGCTATTCGTCTTTGACCTATTTGCAGCGACTGCCTGTTTCTACTTTAAAAATCGACAAAACATTTATTGATTTGATCGTGAAAGATGAAGCCCGCCCGGTAATCATCGCCGCCATCGTCGAAATGGCCCATAGTTTGAACATGACGGTGATTGCGGAAGGCGTGGAGACGAAAGAACAATTTGAACGTTTGCTGGGCTGCGATTGCGATTGTATCCAGGGGTTCTACTCTTGCTGCCCACTGCCGGAAGAGGAAGCGATCGGCTATCTTATGCAAAAGAGTACGGAAATCATGCAGTAATTGGCCATGTGCCCGAACGGCAAAGCAGGCCGGAAGATGGAGTAAACGAGGCATACCGGAACCTATGCCTGCTTGCTCCATTTTTTTTAGTACTTTATAATGGATTCACAACATGGTGTAACGTGACCGGTTGGAAATGACGTTAAGGGAGGAAACGGCCTTTGAACAGGCAAGAATGCGCGCCGTTGCTGCTGGCCATGCAGCGTTATGTACAGGCAGGGGCCATGCCCTTTCATACTCCGGGACATAAACAAGGTCAGGGCGTTCATCCGTTGCTGGCGCAGGTGATTGGACCTGAGGCGTTGGCCATGGATGTTTCCCTGATGTCGGAACTGGATGATCTGCATGAGCCTCAGTCCTGCATCAAAGATGCGCAGGATCTGGCAGCGGAATTATACGGAGCAGATCATAGCTTTTTTATTGTCAACGGCACAACGGGCGGAATTCATGCAATGATCCTGACCGTTGCCGGACCGGGCGACAAAATTATTGTTCCCCGCAATGCGCATCGTTCCGTGATTGGCGGAATTATTTTAAGCGGAGCTCAGCCGCTATTTATACAGCCGGCGGCGAATTATGAGATTGGTTTGGCAATGGGAGTCGAGCTGGAAACGGTAGAAGCGGCGATCCGGCAACACCCTGACGCCAAAGCGGTGCTATTGGTCCATCCGACGTATTACGGCGTTGCCGCCGATATCGCTAGCATCATCAAACTGGCCCATGCTAACCACATGGCAGTTATTGTCGACGAGGCGCATGGACCGCATTTGCGGTTTCATGAACAACTGCCGGTGCAGGCTTTAGCAGCAGGCGCGGATATTGTGGCCCAAAGCACGCACAAACTTCTCGGCGCGATGACCCAATGTTCTATGGTGCACTGCCGGGAAGGGCGGATCAGCGTTGCAAAACTGAAAACCATGTTGCGCCTGGTACAATCGACTAGTCCGAACTATTTGCTCCTGGCGTCGCTGGATGTTGCCCGGATGCAGATGGCTGTCGACGGCCACAAACTGCTTGGTCGGGCCATTGAACTGGCGAATTGGGCCCGGCGACAAATTAATGCGATTTCCGGGTTGGATTGTTTTGGGGCTGATAAAATTGGCCAGCCGGGAATTTTTGCCCTGGATCCGACAAAACTAACTGTAACCGTGACCGGTTTGGGATTGACCGGTGTGGAGGCAGAACAGATCCTTCGCCAGCGTTATAAAATCCAAGCGGAATTGTCGGATCTATATAATGTTCTTTTTCTGATCACTATTGGTGATAGCGAACAGACGGTGCAAAATTTGCTGGCGGCGTTACGCGGCCTTTCCGCCAATTACCACGGGAAACACGATTTTTCCGCGGTGCGGGAGATAACGAAAGCAGGTGCTTATTCGCTGCCGGAAGGGGTCCTTTTACCACGGCAGGCATTGCTGGGACAGACGCGGACCGTATTATTTTCCGAATCGGCCGGCTTGATTTGCGCAGAGATCATTACTTTTTATCCCCCCGGGATTCCCTTGCTTTGTCCGGGAGAACGGATTGACAACGGGATGATTGCCTATTGCCGCCAGTTATTGGCCGCCGGGCTGCTCGTTTCCGGGCCGGATGATTCTACATTAACAACGATTAAAGTGATATGTTGATACGACGGGAGGGCTTGCAATGAAGGGAAAATTGATTATTATTGAAGCCGGTGACGGCAGTGGCAAAGCTACGCAAACTGGGCGTCTCTATGAAAGACTGGCCGCCGAAGGAAGAAAAGTCCGTAAAGTCGAATATCCTAACTATCAAAGCGCTTCTTCCGCTTTGATTAAAATGTATCTGAGCGGTGAATTTGGCAGTGATCCGAGTGCCGTGAATCCATTTGCTGCGTCTGCTTTTTATGCAGTGGACCGTTACGCCTCCTTCAAGAAGGAATGGGAAACGTTCTACAACGAAGGCGGCATTGTGCTTGCCGACCGGTATACCACTTCGAATATGATTCATCAAGCAGTAAAAATCAACGGTGCGGCCGAGCGGGAAGCCTATCTTGACTGGCTTTGGGATTTGGAGTTTGTTAAGTTTGGCTTGCCGGCGCCGGATTGTGTGTTTTTTCTCGATATGCCGCCTGCGTACAGCCGGCAATTGTTGCAGGGCCGGCCCTGTAAGTCGGAAGAAGTAGTGCAGGATATTCATGAACGGGACCAGGAGTATCTGGCAAGCTGTTACCATAATGCCAAGGCCGTTGCCAATAAATATGGATGGGAAATAATTCCTTGCACAGAAGGCAATGTGATCCGGGATATCGACGCGATCCATGAAGATGTATTTCGTATCGTCCGATCCATAATTGGTTAGGCGGCAGAGGCAAAGTTTTGGGCAGCAGGCTGTAATGCGGCATGTTTTTTAAAAGTGCGCTGCGGGGAGATTTTTGCTACAGCCCCTTGGATTGCGTATTTTCCCTATTCCCCTTATAATGAAAACAATCGGTATTTTGACGATTGATACTATTTTTTGCGGAGGTCCTTGTGAAAATTGGCAAGATGGGCACGGGTGCGCAACCTATTATGAGTGAACCTGATTCTGGCTTCAAGGCAGAAAAAACGGTTGGCCGGTTCGCGGCCGATTTACTCAATTCGCAGGATAAACAGGCGAAAGACCGTCTGAACGAGTTGCTGGAACAAATTACAGCGCAAGGAAAAAAATTGGCGCAAGTCCCCACTTTCTCCGAATTGAAGGCGTATAAGGAACTAGTGCGCCGCTTTGTCGGCGAAGCTGTGGGCAATATGTATCAAGTCCAGTCGCAAACCGGTTGGGATCGGCAAGGACGGCAAAAGGTGTATACTATTGTTAAGCAGATTGATTCCAAGCTAGCTGAACTTACCGAAGATATCCGTTCCGGTCAAGGCCGGGAATTGGATATCCTGGCAAAACAAGATGCAGTCCGGGGATTATTAGTCGATTTGTATACATAAGGGTTAATGGGAGTTTTTTTATGTGGAACGAAATCATTGGCCATACGCAGATTATTGCCATGCTGCAAGCGACGCTGGCATCAGGAAAAATTCCGCATGCCATGTTGTTTTCCGGGCCGGCAGGCGTGGGCAAAATGACAGTTGCCAGGGTGCTGGCAGCAGAACTGCTGAAAGCGCCGATTGATAGGCACCCCGATTTTACCGTGGTCGCGGCTGAGGGATCCAGCGTTAAAATCGAACAGATCCGCAATTTGAAACGCCAATCTGCGCATGCGCCCCATACGGCGGAATGGCAGGTTTGTATCCTGGAAAATGCGGAGCGGATGACGAGGGAAGCGGCGAATAGTTTTCTCAAATTACTGGAAGAGCCGCCGGGATATATGGTTTTTATTTTGGTAGCCTCAACTGCGGCTCCGTTATTACCAACCATCGTATCGCGCTGCCGGATTTTTCGTTTTCAACTGCTGCCGCAGGCTATTCTGGCCGACGCATTGCAACAGAAGGGTTTTTCACCGGACCAGGCCAATTTATGCGCCCGGTTGGGGGAAGGGCGGTTACAGCCGGCCATCGCGCTGTTACAAGCCGGCGGCTTACAGCGGCGTAATCAGGTACTGGATTTTGTGGGGGCTTTGCCGACGACCGATATGCCGTCGCTATGGCAGCAAGCAGTTGAGGTAACGAAATTAGAAGCCGGCGAGGCGGAAGCGTGGCGGCGATTTTTATTGGTTGTTTTGCGGGACTTGCTGGTGTGCTGCCTTAACTGTGGGCAGCAGGATGTATTATTCAATATGGATCAGGCGGCGCGGTTGAGTGTGATGGCTGAACCATGGGAAGCCAAACGGTTAATGGGTGCAATGCAAGCCATATACGATCTGGAACGGTCGCTGGCTGCCAATGCCAATAGCCGTCTTGCTTATGAAGCGCTATTAATACGATTGAAGGAGCTGGCACAGTGCCGGGCATAGAATGTTGATATTGGCACAGTGCGAAAGCAGGAGGGGAAAATATGCCGATGAAAACGGTAGTAGGCATTCGATTTAAAAAAGCGGGTAAAATATATTATTTTGATCCGGGAAGTCTTGTGATTAAGGCAGACGACCACGTTATTGTAGAAACAGCCCGTGGGCAAGAATACGGGGAGGTAGTGATTGGGCCGCGGGAAGTGCCGGAAACGGCGATTGTCGCGCCGCTAAAAGCGGTTCAGCGCTTGGCAACGCCGCAGGACGAACAAAAAGTCCGGGAAAATGCTGCCCGGGAAGAGGAAGCGCTGCGGATTTGCGGGCAAAAAATTCGCTCGCATAAATTACCGATGAATCTGGTTGATGTTGAGTATACGTTTGATGTGAATAAGATAATTTTTTACTTTACGGCCGAGGGACGGATTGATTTCCGTGAGTTGGTAAAAGATCTGGCCTCGGTATTCCGGACCCGGATCGAACTCCGGCAGATTGGCGTGCGTGATGAAGCCAAGATGATGGGCGGGATCGGCTGCTGTGGCCGGTCGCTTTGTTGTTCGACCTTTTTAGGCGATTTTGAGCCAGTTTCAATCCGCATGGCCAAAGAGCAGCATCTATCATTGAACCCCACCAAGATATCCGGGATTTGCGGCCGTTTGATGTGTTGCTTAAAATATGAAAGCGATGCTTATAGTGCTGCTGCAGCCTGTAAAAAAGTAGTGCCGCCGATGATCGGCAAAGAGGTAGTGACAATCGAAGGCGAAGGCAAAGTATCCATGGTGAACGCCCAGAAAAAAACGGCTACCGTTTCTTTAACGACGGGGAAAACAGTGGAAATTCCCTGGGAAGAAGTTGTGGAAAAAGAGTAATATGGAAGAAAGAAAATTACACGCCGGTGAACGGTTGGATGACTTATTAATCGGCGGGTTGAAGATCATCCAACACGAACAGGAATTTTGCTTTACACTGGATGCTGTATTGCTTGCCCATTTCGCCTTTGTTAAGACAAAAGCGATGGCAGTTGATCTTGGTTGCGGAACCGGGGCGGTAAGTTTATTATTATTGGCCCGCGGGGTTGAACATGTCAGCGGAGTGGAGATCAGCCCTGCTGTGGCTTCTATGGCCAGACGCAGCGCTGTCTGGAATGGGTTGGCTGACCGCTTTTCTGTTCTGCAGGCCGATTTTCGCAATCTAAAGGGATTGCTGCCGGGAGGAGAATACGAACTGGTGATTTCGAACCCGCCGTACCGCCCGCCCGGCCATGGCCGTATCAGCCCGAATGACCGTATCGCCCGCGCCCGCCATGAAATTACGGCAAATTTAAGTGATGTTGTGGCGGCTGCCCGTTACCTTGTCCGTTACCGGGGGCGGTTTGCCATGGTCCATTTGCCTGAGCGAATGGCGGAGGTCATTGCCGCTCTGCATGCAGCGGGATTGGAGCCGAAGAGGCTGCGGATGGTGCATTCTGCGGCGGATAAAAAGCCGACCGCTTTTTTGGTGGAAAGTGTTCGCGGCGCCAAACCCGGCTTAGATGTTTTGCCGCCGCTGCTTGTTTATAACAGTGACGGGACCTATTCCGAAGAAATTCAGAGCTATTACCGTCAGGGTTTAACGTAAGGAGTGATCCGGTTGGCCGAAAAACCAGGAACTTTATATTTATGTGCAACGCCAATTGGTAATTTGGAAGATATGACGCTGCGGGCGATCCGGATTCTCAAAGAAGTAAACGTGATTGCTGCGGAGGATACCCGCTATACGCGGCAGTTATTAACCCATTTTGATATCCATACTCCTTTGATCAGCTATCACGAGCATAATAAAACCACTCGCGGTCCGGAATTGCTGGCCCGTCTGGAAGCGGGGGAAGATATTGCCGTCGTGAGTGATGCGGGGCTGCCCGGGATTTCTGATCCGGGAGCGGATTTGGTCGGACTTGCCCTAACGGCAGGGATCCAAGCAGTTCCCTTGCCTGGATGTAATGCTGCGCTGTCGGCTTTAATTTGTTCCGGCCTGGACAGTACGATGTTTACTTTTGTTGGCTTTTTGCCGAAAACCAAGAAAAAGCGCCGGGAATTCCTTGAAAAATTGGCAAAAAATCCGTATACTTTACTTATGTATGAAGCTCCTCACCGTCTCCGGCAAACATTGGGTGAATTGCAGGAAGCGTTTGGTGACCGGCCGGCCGTTGCCGCGCGGGAGCTGACGAAACGGTTTGAACAGTTTGTCCGGGGGACGATCGGCAGCCTGCAGGAGCATTTTGCCATCCATATGCCGCGTGGCGAGTTTACCCTGGTGGTAGCCGGTTCTTCTTCGCAACCAGAAGAGGCAGGAAGCGACACCGTCGATTCAACGTCTATTCCGGATGCGGTGTTCGCGTTGGTCGCACAGGGGCTGGATAAAAAAAACGCCATCCGGACGGTAGCCGAACAGCGGAAACTTCCCAAACGGGTTGTCTATCAAGCGGTTGTAGAAGCGGAAAAATAGAAAAAAAGACTAATTGCCGAAGGCAGATCAGTCTTTTTTTCGGAGATAAGGCAACGGTTTATTATACGGATTTCTGTGTCATGGCAGTCAGACATTCTTTACAAATGTTTTTGCCTTTGAAGTTGGTGACCTCATCTGCGTTCCCGCAGAATACGCACGAACATGCTGGTTCGTATTTCCGGAGGATGATTCGGTCGTTGTCGACATAGATTTCCAGTGCATCTTTTTCTGCGATATCGAGTGTACGCCGTAGCTCAATGGGGATTACTACTCTTCCTAACTCATCAACTTTGCGTACGATTCCTGTAGATTTCATAGTTGTCAAATTCTCCTTTCGTCAACAGAATTAGACATTGGATGCCTAGCTAAATAATACCAATTATTACAAGCCTTGTCAACAATTATTTTTAAATGATAAGGGCTATTCTTTTTTTGGGAAAATCCTTGGAAGCCTTGAAAATATTGTTTTTGATGGGTTTTCTGCTTATTCATGCTAAAAACTTTCATCGAAAATTTTTTAATAAAATTTTTAATAAATAGGATTGCGAAAAATATTGCGCAGTACGAGGAGGATCTTTTCATGGAAAAAAAACCTTTTTTTATCAGCACCCCGATTTATTATCCCAGCGATAGCTTGCACATCGGTCATGCGTATTGCACGACATTGGCGGATACAATTGCCCGTTATAAACGGTTAGCCGGCTACGATGTTTTTTTTCTGACCGGATCAGATGAACACGGGCAAAAAATTGAACGCAAGGCCCAGGAAAATGGCGTCACGCCCATTGAATATGTCGATAAAATTGTGGCGTCGTTTCAACATCTCTGGCAAAAACTCGACATCTCGAATGACGATTTTATCCGCACCACATCGGCCCGTCACCACGCCGTGGTTCAAGATATTTTTCAAAAGATTTATGATAAAGGCGATATTTATAAGTCTGCCTATGAGGGCTGGTATTGCACTCCCTGTGAGACGTTTTGGGTAGAACGGCAGCTAAATGACGGCAACTGTCCGGATTGCGGACGGCCGGTAGAAAAAGTCCAAGAAGAAAGCTATTTTTTCCGGATGTCGAAATACCAGGACCGCTTGTTGCAATACATTGAAGAAAACCCGGAGTTTATCCAACCGGTTTCCCGGCGGAACGAGATGATTAATTTTATTAAGGGCGGCCTGGAAGATTTGTGTGTATCTCGTACGACTTTTGACTGGGGCATTCCGGTGCCGTTTGATAAAAAGCATGTGGTGTATGTGTGGTTTGATGCATTGACCAACTATATTACGGCAGCGGGGTATTTGGATGACAAGGAAAAATTTGCCCGCTTCTGGCCGGCTGATATTCACTTGGTTGGGAAAGAAATTGTCCGTTTCCATTCTATCATTTGGCCGATTATTTTGATGGCGCTGGGGCTGGAATTGCCGAAGATGGTATATGGCCACGGCTGGTTAGTCGTGGAAGGCGACAAGATGTCGAAATCGAAAGGCAATGTAATAGATCCGCTGGCTTTGATTGACGAATTCGGCGCCGACGCGATCCGGTATTTTTTGCTGCGGGAAATTACCCTTGGTTTGGATGGCAACTTCTCCCGGGACGCATTAATCAACCGGATTAATGCCGATTTGGCCAATGACTTGGGCAATTTGCTGCACCGGACGCTGAACATGATAGGCCGTTTCAGTGGTGGTGTGATTGAAGCTCCGGAACTTTGCGGCGGAACCGATCCGGTAGATGAAACGTTGATTTCGTTAGCCAAGCACACTGCCGCGGAATATGAAAAACTGATGGATAAAATGGACTTGAACGGTGCGATTAAGCTGGTTTGGGCGTTGATTAGCCGGGCCAACAAATATATCGATGAAACAGGCCCCTGGGCGTTGGCGAAAGATCCGGATAAAAAAGAACGGTTGAATACCGTCTTGTATAATTTGGTAGAGACGTTGCGGATTGCGGCTATCCTGGTTTCGCCGTTTATGCCGATGACCGGACCGAAGATTTGGAGCCAACTCGGGCTGAGCCTGCCGTTCGCTTCGACGACGCTTCAGGATGCCCAGCAATGGGGCGGTATGCCGGCTGGGACCGTTGTCAGCAAGCCGGAACCGATTTTCCCCCGGATTGAAGAAAAGCCGGAGGCAGCCGAAGTGCCTGCCGTTCCTGCGAAAAAGCAGCCGAAAGCCGAACCGGCGGCTGCGCCGGCAAGCCCGGAAATAACCATTGACGACTTTGCGAAAATGGATTTGCGGGTGGCGAAAGTACTGGCGGCGGAAAAAGTGAAGGGGGCCGACAAACTGCTCACCTTGACGGTGGATTTGGGCAGCGAACAACGGACGATCGTTTCCGGGATCGCGAAACATTATACGCCGGAAGAATTGGTTGGTCAGAACGTAGTGATGATCGTGAATCTCAAGCCGGCTAAAATTCGCGGTATTGAATCCCGCGGCATGGTATTAGCCGCTTCCAATGATGAAAAACTGGCGGTCGTCACAGCGCCTGGCATGCTGCCGGGGAGCAAAGTGAAATGATTGCACTGTTTGATACCCACGCTCACATTGATGATGAGCAATTTGACCCGGACCGGGAAGAAGTGATTGCCCGTGCCGCTGCTGCAGAGGTGAATTATATCCTCTGCGCCGGAGCGGATATGGAATCGTCCGCCCGGGCGGTAGCGCTGTCAGAGGTCCATTCTAATGTTTATGCGTCGGTCGGTGTCCATCCGCATGATGCGAAGGCGGTCAGTGAAGCGGATTACCTGCGGCTGGCGGAATGGGCGGCCTTGCCGAAGGTCGTTGCGATTGGCGAGATTGGTCTGGATTATTATTATGACTTGTCGCCGCGGGAGATCCAACAGATGGTGTTTTGTCGGCAATTGGATGTAGCGCGCCAGACCGGCAAGCCGTTTATTATTCATGACCGGGATGCCCATGGGGATATTATGGAAATCGTCCGCAAACAGGCGCAAGGGCTGCCGGGGGTATTCCACTGTTTTTCCGGCAGTTGGGAAATGGCCAAAGAGTTGCTGAAAATGGACTATTATTTGGCAATCGGCGGTCCGGTCACGTTTAAAAAGGCAGCCAAAGTGCAGAAAGTGGCCGCGCAGATCCCGCTGGACCGGCTGCTGGTTGAAACCGACTGCCCATATTTGACGCCGCATCCCCACCGGGGGCATCGTAATGAACCGGCCTATGTCCGTTTGGTCGCAGAAGAAATTGCCAGGCTGCGGAATATCAGCCTGGGAGAACTGGCGGCGGCGACGACGGCGAATGCGAAGCGGTTGTTTGGGATAGAATAAATTTTAAAAAGGCTGTTGAAAAAGGCCGATTTGCAAGAGGCCTTTTTCAACAGCCTTTTTGGTTCGCGGTCAAGGGGACGGTTCTCGCGACCGAAGTGGGTGGCCACTTCGGTCGCGAGAACCGTCCCCTTGACCGCGCCCTCCTT
>Ga0316613_10002755_pt1 | contig 11205 bp, 12 predicted proteins | sample OWC_soil_day10_C_2_FD_207647 | JGI IMG/M metagenome (GOLD analysis project Ga0316613, IMG submission 207647) | Wetland soil microbial communities from Old Woman Creek delta, Ohio, United States - OWC_soil_day10_CT_b | ecosystem: Environmental > Terrestrial > Soil > Wetlands | place: USA: Ohio... | reverse complement strand
TCGACAGTATCTCGAACAGCAACCTGAGCTCGCGGCCTTCCTGCGGCGGGATGAAGGGCGGGGTCGCGTGCTCCTGGCACGGCGACATCGAGCGGGCCATGGCCTTAACCCAGGAGGAGTTTGAGCGTGTTCAGGAGTTCGTCGGCCGTCGCCGGCTTGACGATCCAACCGGAGGCGCCTGCGGCCTTGGCTTCCGCTTTTTTGGCCTGCTGCGATTCGGTGGTCAGGAACAGGATCGGGATGAACTTGTAGGCGGGAAGGTTGCGTACTTCCCGGATCAGTTCGATCCCGTTCATGCCCGGCATGTTGAGATCGGTAATCAGGAGGTCGATCGCCGCGCCACCGTTGAAGATTTTCAGCGCTTCTTCGGCATTGGGGGCCTTTTGCACGCTGTATCCCGCCTTGGTCAGGATGCTCGATATGCTCAACAGAATCGTTGCCGAGTCGTCTACCAGCATGATCGTGCTCATGGCGTTCCTTTCGCCCGCAAGCGGTTATCGTGGTGCGTTGAAAGCCGGTGACCGATCCGCGGGGGGAAATGCGCGAACGGGCGGCTTTCCTGCGCGAACCATCATTCCAGAAATGGGACGGACTGTGCATCCGTGAAATCCGCAGGAAATTGCGGAAACTACGTAGAGGAAAACGGGCTGCGGACATGTTGCTGCTGCGGCGCTGCCTTGATGTCTCAATGCTTCAGCGCGTTGGTCAGCGAGCTGACCTCGTCCGCCGATTCGGCGAGGATATGGCTGAGCGTCTCTTCGTCGACCAGCAGTTCGATTTCGGCGGGCATGCCTTCCCGGCTCATGCCCATGAGCGTGGCCAGCGGTGATTCGACCGGCGAGACTTCGTCGGCCAGGAGCAGGGTGTCTCCGAGCGAGGTGGGCGGCAGTGCGAGGTAGCCGGACCACAGCGTCTCCAGCGCATCCATGATGCTCGGGGGTATTTCCAGCGCGCCAAGAATGGCTCGGCCGACACGGGCCTCGCCGTCCTCGTGCCACGAGGCGAGGTCGCTTTTCAGCAGCCCCGGGTGCGTGCCGGCCTGGGTGATCAAATAGAAGTTTCCGATTTCGTGCACGATTCCTGCCATGAATGCGGTATCCGGCGGCTGCCGCGTGACGTGCTTCGCAATCACCCGTGCCAGCGCTGCGACATTGGCCGTGTGTTCCCAGAGCGTCGCAGACAGTGCTTTCTGTTCAGGGGACAGCGGTGTCGCGGCCATCTGCCGGACGATGACCGAAGCGGTCAGGGCGCGCAGCGCGGAGAATCCGAGCCGGGAGACGGCGGCCTTCAGGTCGGTGATGGCGCGTCCGCCGGGGTTGAAGGCGACCGAGTTGGCGACGCTGAGCGTTCGCGCCGCGAGCAGCGGGTCCGCCGAGATCAGTTTGCCCAGTTGTTCCATCGTGCAGTCGGGATCTTCCAGCCGCTTCTGAACGCCCAAGGCGATTTCGGCGTGGGTGGAGAAGACGATGTCGCCGGAGGTGGCCTGCGCGGCGATCTCGTCAAGCGTGGTTTGTGTGGTTTGTATGGTTTGCGCGCTCTGCGTGGTTTGCATGTTCATGGCCGAATACCTTTGTCGTAGTTGACGATGGCTGCCGTAATCCGGTTGAGGGGCAGCACGCGGTCCACGGCGCCGAGCTTGATGGCTTCCATCGGCATGCCGAAGACAATGCAGCTGGCTTCGTCCTGGGCGATGGTGGGGGCGCCTGCGTCGTGCATCTCCTTGAGCGCGCGGGCGCCGTCGTCGCCCATGCCGGTCATGATGATGCCCAGCGCCTTCGCGCCGGCGGATTCGGCGACCGAGCGGAACAGCACGTCGACGGAGGGTTTGTGGCGGTTGACCGGGTCGCCATCGAAGACGTCGACGAAGTAGCCGGTGCCGTCGCGTCGCAGGCTCATGTGGCGCCCTCCGGGGGCCACCAGGGCTTGCCCGGCGTACACCCGGTCGCCTTTCCTGGCTTCGCGCACCTCGATCTCACAGACGGTGTTGAGCCGCTCGGCAAACATGGCGGTGAATACGGCGGGCATGTGCTGCACGATGACGATGCCGGCGTTGATCATCGGCAGAGGCTTGAGGATGGTTTCCAGGGCCTGGGTGCCTCCCGTGGATGTGCCGATGGCGACGATCCGGCTCGTTTGTTGGCGGGTGGAAGGGAAGCTTTGCTTCATGGGATCTTGTTCCTGATCAGCGAGGCGAGCGTGCTGCTGTCGGCCCCTTCGCCTTCAGGGAAGGAAAGCCATACGTCGCCGCTCCAGAGGTCGAAAAGTATCTTCCGTCGTCCTGAGCCGCCGACGTGCCGCGATATTGCCGTGATATTGTTTTTTTCCAGGAGTCCGAGCCCGTAGTCGACGTTGCTTTTCCCCACGTCTGTCAGGCTGCTGGCGCCGTTGCCGAACATGCGCGCTCCTCCGAAAAGCTTGACCTGGTATTCCCGCAGCCGGGTTCCCGATTGGGCGATATGTTCCAGGAACAGCTCGAAAGCTTCGTTGGCGTAGCGTCCGTCGAGTGGCGCTCCGGGTGGGCGCTCGCGGGTGGTCAGCATGTAGTGGCACATGCCGCCGATTCGTTTGCGGGGGTGCCACAGGGTAATCGAGACGCAGGACCCCAGCAGGGTGGACAGGCGTGTGTTTCCCCCGCCGAAATGGAATTCTCCCGCGTTGAGCACGATCACCCGGGTTTCCGGCGGCGCTGGGGGATTGTTGTTCATGACGGCGCCTGGTCGAGGATCGGGGGGATTCCCCGATCCTGCAGCGTGAGTGAGACGTCTGAGTGCCTGAGCATGGGCCGGCTCGTCAGAACAGCTCGATCTTCTTGTCGGGCGACGCGCTCTGTCGACGGAGCGTTTCGGCGTAGGCGCGTTCCTCGCGGGCAATGACGTCGGCGGTGGCCATGTTGGTCACCATGCGTTTGCAGAAGGCTTCGCCATTGAACGGGAGGAACAGGACTTTGCGCGTCCATGGCCCGAGAAAATCCGAGGAAACCAGGCGGATTCCCTCCCGGATCAGCCACTCCTTGGCGAAGGCGGCATTGCGCATGCCGACGCTTTGCGTGCCTTCGCTCACATTGATGATTGTTCCGCCGCCGAAGGCCTTGGCTTGCAAGCGCGCTTTTTTCGCGCCGCGAACGACCAGCGCGTTGATCAAGGCTTCCATGGCGTAGTTGCCGGAGAGCATCGAGTCGACGTCGCCGTTCTTGCTGCGGCTCATGTCGGGCAGCATGAAGTGGTTGATTCCGCCGATCTTGCGTTGCGGATCGAACAGGCAGACGGCGACGCATGAGCCCAACAGGGTCGATAACGGCCGTTGCTCTTCGATGGCCCACGCGCCAGGGTGAACGTTCTTTGACTGGCGTTCGATTTCGCGCGCCGGAAGGCTGGTGTAGTCCAATGCTGTCTCCGGGAGAATCGCTAGTTTCGCAATTGCTCCAGCCTGTCGTTCAGCCGCTGCAGGATCTCCTGGGTGTGCAGTCCGCGATTCAGCAGTTCGGCCATTCGGGTCATGAAGTCGCCGACCATGTTTTGCAGGAATTTTTCCTGGTTGTCCGTCAGCCCCAGTTTGTAGAACGAATTCAGCAGCGTTTCTTGCAGCGAGGTGATCAGCAGAGTGCTGTCCGCCGCGTTACGCTGCTGGGCCTCGCGCAGTTCCTTGAGCGTCGTATTGACGCCCGCCAGCGCGGCGAGAATGCCTTTTTCGGCCTGGAAGGCTTTGAGCCGGGAATCGGCGCCTTGCGCGGCGACCGAGAGGTTGTCGCGCAGCCGCCCGCAAAAATCCGGGTCTTCGATGGGCAGGTTGTTGATCATCAGCGTAACGCGCTCGTAGTTGTGCACGCTGCGCCGCTTGAACTCGAACACGCGCCCCTGGGTGCGGACATGCTCGATGATCGATACCTCCAGCGGGAGGTCCGTCCCCGCTGCGCTGATGGTCTGGGATGCCTCGCCGTCGCGCGTCTGCACGACGCCGTCGACACGGTAGCGGCCCATCAGTTCGAGCAGGCCTTCCGCAATCTCGGTGGGCGTTTCCATGGAGATCAGTTTGCTCATGAACTGCAGCAGCAAGCCGGTTTCGTCCATGCTGGCCATGATCAGCGAGGAGAGTTGCTCGGCTTCGCGAACCTGTTCGGCGAGCGAGCGTTGATGGAGCACGATGCCTTGCGCCACCTTCAGCTTCCTCAAAAGCTCTTCCGGTTCGAACGGTTTGACGATGAAGTCTTCGCCTCCGGCGTCATAGCCGCATATCCGTTCCTCGATGGTGTCGCGCGACGAGACGAAGATGACCGGCGTCCGGCGATGCTCCGGAAGGTCCTTGATCTTGCGGCACAGCGTGTATCCGTCCATGCCGGGAAGGTTGACGTCAAGGAAGAAAAGATCGGGCTTGTGGGTTTCCAGCGCAGCCCAGCATGCTTCGGCGTTTTCGAACACCTCAACCCGGCAGTCGGGGTCGAGAATGGTCTGAATGACTTCGAGAATCAGCGGGTCATCGTCGACAACGAATACCGTGAAGGATTGACTCATGATTTGTCTCTGTTTTCGTGGATGGGTCGTTCCGATTGTCGATTGCTCAACACTGTCTCAGTTTTGCAGAGTGTTCAGCAGCCATGCGTCGCTGCGGCGCGCGTTCTCCCTCCTCCAAAGGCAAACCGGGCACCCGCGACGCCTCAGATCTCTTTATAGTCGCGGGAGATTGGCCGTGTCTAGTTCGGCTTGTGAGGTTGCCCCAGCGTCGAAGCCAGTTTCTGGCTCATTTCGGTGACGGTGCGCTCGAGCTCATCCATCCAGAATGCTGAAGGCTCATGGTTTCTCAGGCTGGCTTCGAGCGAGAGCGCGACGGAGTGAATCTCCTCCATCCCCAGCATGCCGGCACGCCCCTTCAGCGTGTGGACCAGGTTGAGCGCCGCTTCCTGTGTGCCCTTGGTCATTGCCGCCCTGACCTGGGCCGTTGCTGCAGGGCCATGATCGATGAATTCTGTCAGCCAGTGCCTGTAGCGCTGCGTGTCGCCAGCGAATCGTGCCAAGGCTTCCTTTGCACGGAGGCCCGGGATGGCGATCGCCGAAGCGCATTTTCCGGGTTCGGCGGCCTCGCTGCTTTGTTTGATCATGTTTATTGCTCCTCCTTGTTTTTGTGGTGGCCAGGCAACTCCGCGATTCAGGGCTGTTAACCGGCTGACACGGCTGGTCAGATGTTCCCAGACCCGTCGCCGTTTGTGCATCCGTAATTCGTGCCAATAATTGCGGGAACTACGTAGTGCTTGCCACCGCTTTTTGCCACGGGATGCGGCGGTCAGCTGGGTGGAGGGCCGGGAAGGTTTTTCCAATACCTTGGCGGCGATCAGCTCTTGAAGGGGGTTTGTTTCCAAACATAATAGATTAATTAGCAATAGATTCTATAAAAAGCGTTACAAAAAATAATTATTGCTTTTGAGTTGTTGTTCGTGGGTACAATTTGCTAACAATAGGTGTTGGATCGTGACTGTGATCCAACCGTTAGCATGAGGAGCTGAACTTTGACCCCACAACCTTTTCTCTGGACCGATTTTCTCAAGGCCATCAAGCACGAAGTTGTGCCGGCGCTTGGGTGTACCGAACCGATTTCCCTGGCGCTGGCTTCGGCGATCGCTGCCAGGCAACTCGGGGCGGCTCCCGAACGTATCGAGGCCAAGGTCTCCGCCAACCTGATGAAAAACGGCATGGGCGTGACCGTGCCGGGGACGGGGATGGTGGGGTTGCCGATCGCGGCCGCGGTCGGTGCCCTTGGCGGTGACCCGGATGCCGGTCTGGAAGTACTCCGGAAGCTGACCCCCGAGGTGGTTGCCGCCGGAAAGCGGATGCTGGAGGAAAAGAAGGTGGTGGTGTCGATCGCCGCCGTTCCGCACATCCTGTATTCGGATGCGCGGCTTTCGAAGGGCGATGACTGGGTTCGGGTCTGCATTGCCGACTCGCACACCAATGTCGTTCTCATCGAAAAGAACGGTGAAGTGGTGTTCAAGGCAGATCCCAGTTCCGGAAGCAATGCTCCGGATTATTCACTGGAGGGGGCAACGGCATATGGGGTGTTCGACTACGCCGTTTCGGCGCCATTTGAGGAAATTGCGTTCATTCTCGATGCGGCGAGGATGAACGCCGATCTCGCGCAGGCCGGGATGGGCGGGGACTTTGGATTGCACATCGGCGCAACCATGCGCCGCAACGTTGACCTGGGCCTGCTCTCGGACGATCTGCAGACGCGCGTCGTGATGCATTCGGCGGCGTCATCCGACGCGCGCATGGGCGGGGCGACATTGCCCGCCATGAGCAATTCCGGTTCCGGTAACCAGGGGATCGTGGCGACGATGCCGGTGGTTGTGGTCGCCAGGCATCTGAAAGTGGATGACGAAAAGCTCGCCCGGGCCTTGATCCTGTCGCACCTGATGGCGATCTACATTCACAACAAGCTGCCCAAACTGTCGGCGCTCTGTGCGGTGACGACGGCGGCCATGGGCGCGGCGGCGGGCATGGCCTGGCTGTTCGGTGGAAATTTCAAGACCGTGAGCATGTCCATCTGCAGCATGATCGGCGATCTGGCCGGAATGATCTGCGACGGCGCTTCCAACAGTTGCGCGATGAAGGTGTCGACGTCGGCCAGTTCCGCCTACAAGGCGGTCCTGATGGCGCTCGACAACTCGCGGGTGACGGGAGCCGAGGGCATCGTTTCCGACAGTGTCGACCAGTCCATCGCCAACCTCTGTGCCCTCGCCAGCGGCAGCATGGTACATACGGACAAGCAGATCATCGAGATCATCATGAGCAAGCATTGCTGAGGGGCGGAGGCCAGCCGGTATTTGCTTAGTGCAAAAGAGTATTTCGTAATGGATGAGCGTTTGCGTATTCTTCAGGGTTTTCTCCTGCAATTTCCGTTGTCGGAGATCTGAATCCCTGGTGGTTGTTGTTCGTTGCTGGCGAGTGATGCGGTCTTCCTCTCCGGACTTGTCGTATCAGGTGCGACTGATTTGTATGCTTTGGAGGCGCGTGAGATGGTGAATAAAGTGGGATTGAGCGGCGGGCTTTTTGTCCTGGCGATCGGGCTGGTTTTCTTCGGGTATTCCTTACAGTACCCCTATGAAAGCGAACTTGGGCCGGGTTCCGGGATGATGCCGCTCTGGCTTTCCGGAATCCTGATCGTTTTGGCTTTGGCTTATATCGCCTCTGTGTTCAAGGGGAAAGATTCTTCGGAGAAGTGGCCTGAAAGGAAATCGCAGCTGGAGATGCTGTTCATTCTCGGGAGCATGAGTCTGTTTGTCCTGCTGTTACCCGTGATCGGCTTCAATTTGAGTTGCATCGTGTTTCTGTTTGTCTTCTTGCGCAGAAACTACAGCTGGTACAAGAGCCTTGCCATTTCCGCTGGAGCATCGGTTTTTCTGTTCCTCTTGTTTACCGAAGGGTTTGCGACACCGTTGCCGGTCAATATGTTCGGCTTCTAGGGAGAGAAAAACATGGAAAACCTGATGTTGTTGTTGCATGGCTTTGATCTGGCGCTTACCGCGAACAATCTGCTGTTCTGTCTGATCGGTGTCACGGTCGGGCAATTCGTTGGCGTGCTGCCGGGATTGGGGCCGGTTGCAGGTACGGCGATGCTGATTCCGCTGACCTACGCGTTATCTCCTACCACGGCGGTCATCATGCTGGCGGGGATCTTCTATGGCGCAATGTATGGAGGAACGATCACTTCGGTTCTGATCAACGTGCCGGGGGAAGGGGCGTCGGTGATTACCTGCATGGACGGTTATCAGATGGCAAAGCAGGGGCGCGGAGGAAATGCTCTTGGGGTGGCGGCTATTGGCTCGTTCATCGGCGGTGTCATTGCCGTCGTCTTTCTGACTTTCCTGGGGCCGGCTCTGGCCAAGTACGCGCTGAAATTTGGCCCGCCCGAGTTCTTCAGCCTGATGCTGTTCGGACTGTTGCTATTGGTCGGGTTGATCGGGAAATCTGTCATCAAGGGGTTGATCTCGGCGATCATCGGCATGTTGCTGGCCTTGGTCGGGCAGGATCCGGCCACCGGCGTTGATCGCTTCCTGTTCGGTCAGATTGAGTTGCTGGAAGGTATCGATTTCGTCATTCTCGCGATTGGCTTGTTCGGTCTCTCGGAAATCCTGTCCAACACCGAGGAGGACATGAACCTCAAGAAGCCGGAGAAAATCGCCGGTCTGATCCCGCCGCGCTCCGAATGGAAGTCCTGCATCGGCGCAATCTTGCGCGGGACAGGCATCGGGGGCGTGCTTGGGCTGATTCCGGGAACGAGCGCGTCGATCGCGTCGCTGATGTCCTATTCTCTGGAGAAGAAGCTGTCCGACGATCCGTCCCGCTTCGGCAAGGGCGCCATCGAAGGCGTGGCAGGTCCGGAGACAGCCAACAACTCGTATGCCGGAGCCGCCTTGATTCCCTTGTTCACCCTGGGCATTCCGACTTCTCCCACCATTGCCGTGCTGCTTGGGGCATTCATCATGCATGGCCTGACCCCGGGACCGTTGCTCTACGCGAAGAATCCGGATTTCGTCTGGGCGGTGATTGCCAGCATGTTCATCGGCAATGCGCTGTTGTTGATCATGAATCTGCCGATGGCCAAGTGGTGGGCGAAGATTGCGCTGGTTCCCTACAACCTCCTGTTTCCGTTGATTCTGTTGGTCTGCATGGTCGGCGTCTATAGCGTGAATCGTAGTCTGTGGGATGTCGGAATGACCGTTGCGTTTGGCGCCATCGGTTATCTGATGAAGAAATGGCAGTTGCCTACCGCTGCGCTCATTCTTTCGTTCGTACTGGGTAAAAACATCGAATTCACCTTGGTGCAGACGCTTTCGCTGTCGGATAACGGCTTGTGGATGCTCTTTGAGAGACCCATTTCGGGAACGCTGCTGACGTTGTGCGGGGCAATCCTGATCTTCGGTCTTTACACCACCATCAAAAACAAGAGGGGAGCTCTGGCCGCGGATGAGTCGGCATGATATGAGTTGTGCGCAGGTGAAGGAACGACTTTGGGTTTACAGTCGGCAATCGTAATCACATCTTTGGAGATCAACCATGAAACAGATACTGATGACCGCTCTTGTTCCGGCTTTGCTGGCGACTGCGGCAGTGAGCGTGCAGGCGGCTGACGAGGCCTATCCGCAAAAGCCGATCCTGGCCATCGTTGCTTATCCGGCTGGGGGAGGGACAGATATCGTTGCCCGCTCCATCCTGAAAACTGCGGAGAAATATACGGGCAAAGGTTTCGTTGTCGATAACCGTCCGGGCGCTGGAGGCGCCATTGGATTCACCGCCTTGGCCGGAGCGCCAAAAGATGGCTATACGATCGGCTTCATCAATGCTCCAACGATCGTCATGAATCCCATTCAGTTGGGCGACAAGGTGAAATACAAGCTGGACGATTTCGTGCCGATCGCGAATTTTGTCAGCGATCCTGGAGTTTTTGCAGTCAGCGCCGATAGTCCGATCAAAACGCTGAAGGATTTCATCGACATGGCCAAAGCCAACCCCGGCAAGGTGAAGATGGCCTACGGCGGGCCGGGGACGTCCGAATCGCTGGCCTTGCGCACGCTTGAGCAGAAGGCCGGTATCAAGTTCCGCAAGATTCCGTTCGAGGGAACCGCGCCGCAACTAACGGCACTGATGGGCGGACATGTGGATCTCATGGTGTCGAATGCTTCCGAGATTTTCCCGCAGGTCGAAGCCAAAACGTTGCGCGTCATTGCCGTAGGTTCTGACAAGCAGATCGATCTGTATCCCGGAGTGCCGACCTATAAGGAAGCAGGGTTTGACTACACGCAAGTGGCGATGCGTGGCGTGGCGGCGCCAAAGGGCATGGATGCAAAACAGATCAAGATTCTGGCCGATGCGATGAAAAAGGCGTACGACGATCCGGAATTCAAGAAGAATGCGAAAGAACTTCATCTTCCCCTCAATTTTATGGGGCCGGATGATTATTCGAAGGAATTGAAGCGTCAGGATACGTTCCTGCGCGAGGAATTCACCAAGAGCCCGTGGTAAGCCGGTTTTCTTCGAAAGCTGATATATGTTCCCGCCGGGTTCTTTGTGAAGGAGAACCAAGAGGATAGGGGCGAGAAAGCGCGAGAATTGTGGTGAAAAAAACGGCCGCCAGTATGGCGGCCGTTCTCTTTGCGGTGTTTCCCTTCGAGGGGCGGGTATTCTGGAATCAAACTGCCAGTTTGATCTCTTCGATCACCGATTTGAGTATGTCGCGGTCGACCGGGTGGCGGATTACGCATGCCGGGCCAAGCAGCAAGCCGCGGCCTCCTGTCGCAGCCACCGCAGCAGTGATGTCGGCCTTGATGGCGTCCAGGTTTCCATTTGTCAGGGCCATGCGGCGCAGCCCACCGACCACCGGTTTGCGTCCGGGAGTTGCTGCGTAGTTGGCGAGGAGCGGCTCGGTTTCGCCAATGTGCCAGTTTAGGGCGGTGACGGGATAGTCTTTCAGCAGATCGAACATGACATCTTCGCCGTGCATGTGAATCACGTTGAACCAGCCTTTTTGTGCGGCCGCCAGGACCGTGTTGTCGTACGGGATGCCGAACTGCCGATAGGTTTCCTCGCTGACGCATTGAGTGCTTGATTCCTGCGTGGCAAAGAAGACGCCGCAACATCCGGTATCCAGCGCCGCGCTGACGAAATTGGCCATCGTCGAAGCAATGTTGGCAAGCGCCTGGGTCACCCAGTCCGGGTGGCTTTGCAGGTGCTCGCGATAGGCCGACCCGGCCAGTTTCTGGGCGATGGTCAGCGGAGAAAAGGCCGTTGCCAATACGGGGCGTTCGCTGGCCAGTGCCGAGCAGACTTTCTTTAGGTGGCGTAATTCTCTTCCGAATGCACCCTTTTGCACATCAACGACACCGATTTTCAGCCAGTCTTCCGGCTGGGTGACTGCGGCCTTGACCACTTTGGCTACGCCTCCCTTAGCCACCTCGGAAAAGTCGGAGACGGCTCCCCAGTCTTCGGTACAGAACTGGCCGTTGGGCATGGTCTTTACGAAATCCAGATCGAGTTCCTGTGCAAAATCGATGGTAGCGGCACTGAGCTCATCCGGGTCCAGGTCGGTCAGCGGGAAATGTGTCCAGAAAGCGTAGGGAAGCCGATCAATAGGGGCGCCTTGCAATGCGGCGCGAACACGTTCGTATTTGGTCATGTTGAGCTTCGCTGGGGAAAATGCTGTGGAAATAAATTTATTCTA
>Ga0316613_10002754_pt1 | contig 11205 bp, 13 predicted proteins | sample OWC_soil_day10_C_2_FD_207647 | JGI IMG/M metagenome (GOLD analysis project Ga0316613, IMG submission 207647) | Wetland soil microbial communities from Old Woman Creek delta, Ohio, United States - OWC_soil_day10_CT_b | ecosystem: Environmental > Terrestrial > Soil > Wetlands | place: USA: Ohio... | reverse complement strand
TAGGAAAACCAGCTAAAGTCGCTTTGACTGCTATCATGCGAAAGCTCGTCATCCTTGCCAACGCACTGCTCAAGGCAGGCAGGACATGGGCACCAAAAACCGCTTGATCAACACGGATACTCTAGTGCGGATGGCCACATTGACCTCAGGACAAACCATATATATGCATAGGCTATGCATTTATTAGACGCCAACAAGCTGGGTGCGCTGGGCGCCATGATACGGGAGCGGACGGAGGCGGCACTCGGCGGACTGTCGCCGAGTTCGGCGGCCGTGCTGTCGATGTTGCATTTCAAGCCGGGCCTGACGACGAGCGCGCTGGCCGACATCGTCGGCGTCAGCCAGCCGACCGCGGTCCGCCTGATCGACGGGCTGGTGGAGCGGGCACTCGTCGAGCGTGGCAAGCCCGAGGGACGCGTGACGCCGCTGAGGTTGACGGGCGTCGGCCATACCGAGGTCGAGGCGCTCCAGGCGCAGCGCCTCGCCGCGCTCGACGACCTGCTCGATCCGCTGCGACCGGACGAGCGGCCGCTGTTCGCCGCCATGCTCGATCGGATCCTGGCCGGCGCCACCACGTCGCGCGCCTTTGCCCGAACCACATGCCGCCTGTGCGAGCATGACCTGTGCGGCCCGGAGGTATGCCCGATCGGCTGCCGCGCCGCCGAACTCGAAGCGGAGCAGAACAGATGACCATTCTCTCCTATGACGACCACTTCCCGCAGATCGATGCCGAGGCCTGGGTGGCGCCCGACGCGACCGTGAGCGGCGACGTGACGATCGGCGCCGGCAGCCGTGTCATGCACGGCGCCCGCCTCATCGCGGAAGCGGGCGGCGCGATCCGCATCGGCCGCAATTGCATCGTGCTGGAAAACGCGGTCGTCAGGGCAACGGGCCGGCATCCCTGCCGTCTCGGCGACCATTGTCTCGTCGGCCCCAACAGCCACGTCGTCGGCGCCGACATCGACGACGAGGTGTTCATCGCCACCGGCGCCTCGATTTTCCACGGCGCCCACATCGGCAGGGGAGCGGAAGTCCGCATCCACGGCGTGGTCCACCTGCGCACCCGGCTCGAACCTGGGGCGACCGTGCCGATCGGCTGGGTCGCCGTCGGCGATCCGGCCGAGATCCTGCCGCCCGACCAGCACGAGGCGATCTGGGCGGCGCAAAAGCCGCTCGACTTTCCCGGCTTCGTCTACGGCGTCGATCGAAATGCGCCCGACGTCATGCGGCAGATCACCGCCGGCCTGTCGGCGGCGCTCGGCGTGCATAGTGGCGAAGTCGACGGAACGGAGGCGGCATGAGCGAAACGATCCGGCTGGCCACACCCGACGACGTCGCGATCGTGACCTCCCTCACCCGAGCTGCCTATGCCAAATGGATCCCGGTCATCGGACGCGAACCCTTGCCGATGAAGGCCGACTACGCCCTGGCGATCAGAGACCATCGCATCGACCTTCTCTGCAACGGCCCCGAGGTGGCGGCGCTGATCGAGACGATCCAGCGCCGCCAGGACTTGCTGATCGAAAACGTAGCCGTGGCCCCGCCTTTTCAGAAGCGCGGCTATGGGCGGCGACTGCTCGCTCATGCCGAGCAACGCGCGATTCAAAATGGCCTGTCGGAAATCCGTCTGTACACCAACGCCAAATTCGAAGCCAACCTGCGCCTCTATGAGGACCTAGGCTACGAGGTCGAACAGGAAGAAGCGTTCCAGGGTGGCGTTCTCGTCCACATGCTGAAGCGCATCCCATAGCGGGCGTTTCAGTCGTGACCGCCAGAGCGAACCTCGTATCGGCTTCCATGCTCGGCCGGACTCAGGTTTGGCTGAGAAAGTCCCCGACCAATCGCGCGATCCGGTCCGGTGCATCCTCCAGGCAATAGTGCCCCGTGGCCGGCAGGCGGGTGATCGGCGCTTGCGGGAAAAGGCAGGCGAAGAGAGGCAGGAAGTGTTCGGCGTTGAGCGTGCGATCCGCCTCGCCCCAGATCGCCAGTGCCGGCCGCCCCCGAATGACGCGCTCGGCCGCGGCATCTGGCATCTCGAACCTATGGGTACCGGTGGCAAAGCCTTTCGCCCAGCCGATCGCCCCGAGACAATCCGCCGGGCGGGCGAACGGCGCGGCATAGGCAGCCATGAAACTGTCGGTGATGATCGCGTTGTTCTCAAAGCCGTTGAGCTTCAGCGTGCTCAAGATATTGAACCCCAGTTGACCGAGCACGGCTTCAAGCACCCCCTCGGCCTCCGCCTTCGCAATCCACTGGAACCAGGGTGAGACGGCGGCATTTGCCATGACGCGCTCGCCGAGATCGGCCTGCCCGAACGGCGTTGGCCCGTTGGCCGAGATGACGCGGCGGATGCGAAGGGGGTGTCTGGCGGCGAGTCCCATTCCGACAGGACCGCCAAAATCATGCATGACGAGGGTTATGTCGGTGAGGTCGAGCGCAAGAACCAACGCTTCCAAATTGTCGATGTGGTCCTGAAGCCAGTAGCTCCGCTCCGGCGGTGTCTCGCTCTTGCCGAAGCCCATGTGGTCGGGCACGACCACGCGGTGCGTCGTGCTTAACGTCGAAATGAGATGGCGAAACAGATAGCCCCATGTCGGCTCGCCATGCAGGCACAGCACCGCCTCGCCATCGCGCGGTCCCTCGTCGACGTAGTGCATCCGAAAACCCGGGGCGATCGTGAAATGCGGCGTGAAGGGAAAGGTGCCGGAGAATGTCGCATCGGCTTCAATCATCGTCGAGCTCCTGGCGTAGTTTTAGTTTGAAACCACGCCACTCCTATATCTTGCGGTTTCAACTTGCAACCGATATTGTCCGGAGCTATGGCTGGCGCGTCTGTGCTGTCATGCGGTCCGCGTCGGGACACTTCGAAGGGCAGGTCGTTTCACAATGGCCAGGAGAGTAAGTCACAAGGCATCCATGTGCGGCGTCGCGCGGCCGCTGGATGCGATTGGCGATTGGTGGTCGCTACTGATCGTGCGCGATGCGTTCGATGGTTTGCGCCGCTTTGGAGAGTTTCAGAAAAGCCTCGGGCTTGCGAAGAACATCTTGTCCGCCCGTCTTCGAAATCTGGTGGCGCACGGCATCCTGGACACAGTCCCCGCATCGGACGGCAGTCCCTATCAGGAGTATGTTCTGACAACGAAGGGGCGCGGCCTGTTCCCGCTTCTCGTAGCCCTCCGACAGTGGGGCGAAGAGTTCTTTTTCGAACGTGAGGAGCCCCATGTGCAGCTTGTCGACAAGGCGACAGGGCTGCCTGTCCGGAGACTGGAGCTGCGGGCACAAGACGGGCGTGTTATCGGCGCCGAGGATACCGAAGTGCGCGCCCCATCGTCGATGGCGCGTCGCTGAGACCGCGAGATCCGACCGGTCACTGCAAAAACCGCGGCGGACACATAACTTCAAACAATGCCGCAGTTTCGCCAATCTCGCCGAATGAAAAAGCCATGAAGCTATGGGACCTCTCGATCCTCCGAGGTTTTCTAAGGAAAACAAAATGGTCGACGCAGCTCAGGTGCGGCATTCCACCGCCAAGATGATCTTCTGGAAATGGGCCTTCGGCATCGGCGTCGGCGCCGCCTGCGCCGGCGCGGTCGTCGGGATCGGGCAAAGCCGAGCGGTCCCTCCCCTCGCCCCGTCACCCTCGGTCGCCGAACTCTCCCAGCCGCTCGAAGCGACCGGCACGGCAAGTATCGGCGGTACCCCGTTGACCACCGCCTCGGTCAACCTGCAGACGGCCATCGAAACCCCGCCGCCGACGGCGATGATGCTTCCCCTCGAAAAGCCCAAGAGCGCGATCAGCAAGATCTTCCGGGTGCGCGAGACGACGCCGACCGGGGTCGCTCATTTCAACACATGCCTACCCTCTTGCGAAACGCGGGATCCCCAGGTGGTGGGCCAGGAACAGGCGGGGCTTGCGCCGGCTCCCGTCCCGCCCGTTGCCGCCGTCATGCCGCCCGCCGATATCGGCCCCGTGCCGCCGGCGCCTATCCCGCCCGTTGGCCCGGTGCCGCCGGGTCTTATTCCGTCGGTCGCTGCCGAGGAACCCGTTCCGATGCCGCCGGAAAAAGGCGTCGTCGATCTCGCCGTCGATGGCGGCGAGCATATTATCAACCGGGTGGAGGGCGCGTCCAATGCCGTCGTCCACGGCACGAAGCGGGCCTTCGACGCGGCGGTGAATCTGGTGTGGTGACGGCCTGATAGAGCGCTGTTCGATCTGATTGAATCAAATCGGCGCTCTAAGCTTTTCTTTTGGAAGCATCATCTTGTCGATCCTCGTTTCACTCCGGTCGGATGATACTAAACGCAGCCCCTGGCCGATGCCGCCGGACGCTGTTTCGGCAAGGTGATCCGCGCTACCAGACCGCGTGGCGCGCGGTCCATGAGATCCAGACGCCCGCCCTGGGCATAGGCGATGCTCCGGGCGATCGACAGGCCGAGTCCGAGACCGCCACTACTGGCCGCCCGGGCGGTATCCGCCTTGAAGAAGGGCTCGAAAACCTGCGTCTTCAAATCGTCGGACAGCCCGGGGCCGTCGTCGCGCACGTCGATGAAGATAGAGCCGTCGTCTTCGCCCAGCACCAGTTCGATCTCCTGAGAAACCCACGAGGCGTTGTCGATCAGGTTGGAGATCGCCCGAGTCAGATTGCGCGGCTGGCACATGCAGACCAGCCGCGACGGCCCCGAGAAGGCAACGGGCACGCCGACATCGGCATAGTGGGAGGCGATCGTCTGCAACAGGCTGCTGAGGTCGACCTTTTTGGGTGGCGACGCGTCACCTGACGACGATGTCTTCAGATAGGCCATCGTCTCGTCGATCATCGTCGCCAGCATCGAGATGTCGCGCAGCAGCGTCTGCCGCAGTTCCGGCTCGCGCGAGCGCTCGACGCGCATGCGCAGCCGCGTCAGCGGCGTCCGAAGATCGTGGCCAAGCGACCGCAGCATGGTCGTCCGCTTTTCGGCCATGTCTCGGATACGCATCTGCATGATGTTGAGAGAATCGCGCAGGCTGCGCACCTCCGACGCGCCATCCGCCTTGAACAGCTCCTGCGAGTCCTGGTGTCCACTGATCCGCTCGGCATCCTCGGCAAATTCGATCAGCGGCCGCGTCAGGCGATGGCTGAGATAGTAGGACAGCAGAAGCACCGGCAGGACGACCAGTAGCGTCAGCGTCAGAACGTAGAGGATGTCGGTGAAGTCCGAGACGCTGCGCCGCCGCGATCACCGTTGGCTTCTCCACCGGCCCGGTGGCAGCAACGCCCTGTGTGGCGACCAGCAGGATCTTGCCCGCCTGGGACTCGATCCAGGCTTTCTGTCGGGTCTCTGTTTCACGGGGCACTTTGTCGGTCGTCGACGGTCTCAGAGCATTCATCGGCCAGGACAGACTAAACCGTGGGATCTTCACTCTATGACCAATCGGCGACTTGTTCTGTTATTTTTTATTACAGGGCTCGCCACCCAACCATGCCGGCCGCAACAAATCTAAACATTTCGAAACACTGAAAAACAATCGCAGCCCGTAGTCAGTTCAACTGACGGGCCGCGCATGGGCTTTGCCGCGACAAGGGCGCCGCCGCTCGACTCTCGCTTGGAGACACTTCGTGAAGACTGCCACCACCGGCTCGAAACTCGCCCTTGCCTTGCTGTTCATCATCCTGCCGGCTTGCGCCGGCATCACACCCGCTGCCTATTCGGGCCTTCAGTCGTCGTCCTATCTCACGCCGAACTCTGCCGACGGAGACGGCCGCACGCCCTATCGCTATGCCTCCCCAGTCGACTGGCGGTCCTACAACAGCGTCATCCTCCAGCCGGTGATCATCTATGGCGGCGCCGACCAGCAATTCGATGGCGTCTCCGACGAAGACAAGCAGATCCTCGCCAGCAGCATGCGCGACAAGTTCACCGCCGCGCTCAGCCGGCGCTTCGCCTTTGTCGGCGAGCCGACGCCCAACACGCTGCGCATCCGCCTGACGCTGACCGGCGCCAGCACCACCACGCCGGTGCTCGGCACGCTGTCCCGCTTCGACCTGGCCGGCGGCGTCTACAACGGCGTCCAGGCCGTGCGCGGCGGCGAGGGCGCGATGACCGGCGCGGTGATCTTCGCGGTCGAGATCTACGACGCCTCGACCAGCACCCTGCTCGCCGCCTATATCGAGAAGCAATATCCCAATGCCTACAACATCTCCGCCAGTCTGGGCGCACTCGCGGCCGCGCAGGTCGGCATCGAGAAGGGCGCCGAACGGCTGGTGGACCGGTTGCGATGAGCCCCTCGGAACGCCGCCGCCATGAGGGGCCATGCAAGAGCCATCATCTGCTGGATGATAATGATGGCGACGGCCGAAGCTGCGACACCGAGCTTTGACTGTGACGGCGTCCAGTCCCTGGCCGAAAGGCTGATTTGCCGCGACGACGCGCTTGCCGCCCTCGATATGCGGCTTGCTCGGGAGTTTGCCCGAGCCTTGGCGCAGGCGGCCCCCGGCAAGGTGATCGACCTGCTGACCGACCAACGGGTCTGGCGGGCCGGCCTGCTGAAGTGCGGCAGGACGGACAGCCCCAAAGCCTGCATCGCCGATGCTTACGAACGGCGGATGCGGACCTTGGTCACCGGTACGGAGAAACCAGCCCGGTCCGGCCGGTGACGCGCCGGCCGCCGAACCAGCGTTTTTGCCCTACTCCGACGACATCTTCCAGTCTCCGCCCGTCACGCCACCGCCGGCCGTCTGTGCCTGAAGCATCGCCTCGAAGGCATCGGCCGGCAGCGCCGGGGCGAACAGGAAGCCTTGCGCAAAGTCGCAGCCGATCGACTTCAGGCGGCCTGGTTTTGTCGAGAACACTCAGGCACATAGCCTGAGCGCATCGACGCCGAGCGCACAACAGCTCCCGCTGCACAACTCAGCGTAGTTCACCGCACACTTTCGCCATCTAAAAATCGCCTTACTGGAAAATATCACAATAAAAACACTTTCAATCTTAGGCGATTATTAACAGAAATTTCTCACAATTTGTCATCTGAAACGGATTGTCACCAGAAAGTGCATCCAGGACTTTTGGGAGACGGTATTTTGTCTTACGAAAATTTGTCGATACTGGCAAAAGTCTCTACGTTGTTGGTGCTGCTCGGCATCGGTGCGTTGGCGGGAGGTGGATACGCCGCCCACCAGATGATCTCGATCAGCTACAGCTACGATAATCTTCTCGAGGGGCCGTCGGCGGCCAGCCTTAGCTTTGCTCGCGCCAATCGGGCGGTGTCGGATCTGGCCGGCTCTCTTTATTGGAATGCCGCGGCGACGACGGAGGAAGACAACCGCGCCGCGACGGCCGCGCGCGAGGCCGCATTGGCCGACTACGACAAGAACATCAATCTCGCCATGCAGGCCGCTCCGGAACGAAAGGCGGCGCTGGAAGAACTGACCGCCACCCTTCGTCAACTGATGACCGGCGCCTGTGGCGAGGCGGTGAAGCTGTCGCAGTCGACCGACCCCGCCGCCAACGCCAAGGCACTGGCCGTGTTGTCGGCGGAGTGCCGCCCGCAAATCGCCGCCTTGCAGCAGAAATCGATGGCGCTGAACAACGCCGTCATCGCCGAAACCGAGGCTCAGAGCGAAGCCAACACGACGGCAACGTGGGACTCCGTCTGGATGACCCTTGCCTTCATCGGCCTCACCGTCCTGGTGGTGCTTGGCATTGCCATCCTGGCGCTGACCCGTGGCGTGACGCGGCCGATCGCCCGCATCCTCGACGCCATGCACAGCATGCAGGCCGGTCAATATGACCTCAGCATCATCGGGCTCGGCCGCAAGGACGAGGTGGGCGAGATCGCCGACGGCCTCGAAGCCTTCCGCCTCAGCCTGATCGAAGCGGAAACGGCGCGCAGGGCCCAGGAGGCCGCCAAGGCCGCCGGCGACGCCGCCATGCGCAAGCGGTCCGACATGGCCGAGCGTTTCGTCGGCCGCATGCAGGATCTGGCGACCGGCTTCGGCGCCTCATCGACCGAAGTGGCCGACGCCGCCCGCAACCTGTCGGCCACCGCCGAGGAAACCGCCCGCCAGGCCCAGGCGGTGTCGGGCGCCGCCGAGGAGGCGGCTTCCAACGTGCAGACGGTCGCCGCCGGCGCCGAGGAACTGTCAGCCTCGATCCAGGAGATTTCCACCCAGGTCAGCCATTCCTCGGTCATTGCCCGCGAGGCGGCGAAAGAGGCCGAAACCAGCGCCCAGAACGTCCAGACGCTGTCGCAGGCCGCCCAGCAGATCGACGAGGTGGTGACGCTGATCAACAACATCGCCGCCCAGACCAACCTTCTGGCCCTCAACGCCACCATCGAGGCGGCGCGGGCCGGCGAGGCCGGCAAGGGCTTCGCGGTCGTTGCGGCCGAGGTCAAGCAGCTCGCCGACCAGACCGCCAAGGCCACCGACCAGATCGGCCGCAAGATCACCGAGATCCAGGCCGCCACCGGCAGCACGGTCGAAGCGATCTCGCGCATCGTCAAGACGGTGAGCAACATTCAGGACTCCTCGGCGGCGATTGCCGGCGCGGTGGAGCAGCAAGGCGCGGCGTCGAGCGAGATTGCCCGCAACACCCAGCGGGCGGCGACCGGCACCACCGACGTCACCGCCAACATCAGCGGCGTCAGCACCGCCGCCGAAATGACCGGCGCCGCCTCGACGCAGCTGATGACCCTGTCGTCCAAGCTGAACGAGCAGTCGGACATGTTGCAGAAAGAGGTCGGTGCCTTCGTGCAAAGTCTCAACGCCGCCTGAGCCGCGCCGACTACTGCCCCCTGACGAGCCCCGCCGCTGGCGGGGTTTTTCATCCGGGCGGCCAACTTGAATGTGATCGGCGCCCCCCTCAAAAAAGACAAACCGCGGGACAACATCTGGGGGTAAGAGTTGCAGATCGGAGTTTTGATCATGAATGCCAAGTTCCTCGCCGCCGCCGCTTTCGCCCTTGCCCTCCTCCCCGCCGCCGCCAATGCCCAGCGCGAGCGGCACGTCGGCGGCGACGCGGTGATCGGCACCCACGAGGCCGCCCCTCAGCCGGCCGGCGAATACCGCGCGAATGCCGGCGACCGCGTGGTCACCTTCCTGACCAGGGTGATTGTTCCCGACTTCAACGATCGCCAGCGGTCCGTCCCCTACGCCGACAATCCCGAGCTGATCGGCAGCCGCTACGGAGCCAGCGATCCCGCCTGGCACAAGTGACCGTCATCGGCAACTGAGCCGCCGACCATCACGACATGATTGGAAAGGCCGCCCTCACCAGGCGGCCTTTGCCGTTTGCCCCCGCCCCGACCCTCCCAAATCCAAGCGCGGCCAACCGTTTTCTCGCAGCGGTCGATAATCTTTACCGCGAGCGCCGCACGTTTCGTGATCGGCAACCGGCTCGCCGGCCAGAGTCCCGTGAACGGCTGCCGACCGGCTCAGCGGAGCGTCCCGGGCTTTTTCCGCGCCGGGCGGAAACCGTTCAACTTCCCGCACACGCTTTCGCGATCCGGCGGTCAACTTTCTCGCCGCATTCGTCAGCGAGGGCCGGTTTCGCCGTGATCGGTCAAGGAACAGCTTGGGGTCATCGGCAGCGAACAAGACCTCCCCCGACAAGGTGTCCCCGCTGCCTCCCGACAAAACCAAAGACCCCAAACACCAATTGAAGACCGGAGTTATCACCATGAACAAGTTCCTCGCCGCCGCCGCCTTCGCCGTTGCCCTGGTTCCCGCCATCGCCAATGCCGCCTCCTTCTATGACCCGTCGGTCGACAGCGGTTCCTCGCCGTTCATCGCCCAGCCGACCAACATCAATTCGGCCAATGCCGCCGCGGCCAAGGCCGACGCCCAGCGTTACGCCACCGTCGCCGACAGCGCGGTGATCGGCACCCACGGCGTCGCGCCGCAGGGCGTCGTCGAATATGATCCGGGCGCGGCCGATGGCCAGTCGGCCTTCGTCGCCAAGGCGGTTCTGCCCGGCGCCGTCGCCATCCCCGCCGTCCACCAGTCGTCCGTCGCCTACGCTGACAACAGCGAAGTCATCGGCAACTGATCGTCAGCCTGAGCTCAACCGGTCGGCGCAAGCTGACGTTTGTCGGGAAGGCCGCCCCCCGCCCGGGGCGGCCTTTTCGCGTTTGGCGGCCCGCCAGGTTCTCGCTTGGGTCGGCCGCTTTTTTTGGCAAGATTGCCGGTCGTCTCGGGGTCTTCAAAGGCGGCTAACGCAAAATTTTCGGGGTTTGTCGGAAAATTTCCGCCCTCCGCGACGCATCTCTCGTGAACGAGGGACGCCCCTTTCGCCGCTCCGCTGTGAACGACCGGCGACCGGTTTTCGCGGCTCCGGTAGGGCATTTTCCACGGCCCGACCAAACCGTTCAACTCCCCGCACACGATTTCGCGATCCGCTGTTCAACTTCCGCGCTCGCACTCGTCAGCGAAGGCCGGTTTCGCCGTGATCGATCGAGGGGCACCTTGGGGTCATCGGAAGCGAACAAGTCCTCCTCCTCGCAACCGAACAGGTTCTCCTCTCCCCGACCCCGACAAACCCCAAAGACCCCAACCCAAACTTCAGACCGGAGTTACATCATGAACAAGTTCCTCGCCGCCGCCGCTTTCGCCGTTGCCCTGGTTCCCGCCTTCGCCAACGCTGCTTCCACCAGCTTCGATCCGGGTGCCGACAACGCCTCGCCGACGTTCGTTCAGGTTCCCGCCCAGGTGAACTCGGCCAACGCCGCCGCCGCTGCCGCCGATGCGGCGCGTTACAACACGGCCTCCAGCGCGGTGATCGGCACCCACGGCGCCGCCCCGACCACCGTCACCGAATATGATCCGGGCCTCGCCAGCGGCACCGACTTCGTGACGAAGACCATCCTGCCGGGCGCCGTCGCCCCGATCGCGCCGCAGCACTACATCCCCTACGCCGACAACAGCGACGTGATCGGCAACTGATTTGCCGCACACCGCATTCCCATGCAGAAGGCCGCCCAACCGGGCGGCCTTTTTCGCATTATGAGGGTCTGGTCAGAGCCACCGCGATAACGGCTCAAGCGTCTTTCCTGATTTCCTGACCGCCGGCCATCAGCGTGATCAGTTCGTCCTGTGTCCGCTCACCGTACACGACAGTTAGAGTGAGAGCGGGATGAAGGGGTTAGATTGAAGATTCTTCGCCAAAAGGATCTTCGCAAATGACCGTCCTTCACTCCGCCCTCCTGATGACGCTATCGGCGCATTTTGC
>Ga0316613_10002751_pt1 | contig 11209 bp, 7 predicted proteins | sample OWC_soil_day10_C_2_FD_207647 | JGI IMG/M metagenome (GOLD analysis project Ga0316613, IMG submission 207647) | Wetland soil microbial communities from Old Woman Creek delta, Ohio, United States - OWC_soil_day10_CT_b | ecosystem: Environmental > Terrestrial > Soil > Wetlands | place: USA: Ohio... | reverse complement strand
CCGGCATCGGCATTCCCAGGGATGTGCAAGCCAGGCTGTTCGTGCCGTTCACCCAGGCCGACAGCACGACCACCCGGCGCTACGGCGGAACCGGGCTGGGACTGGCCATCAGCAAGCGCCTGGTCGAGCTCATGGGCGGACAGATCGGCATGACAAGCACGGAAGAACAGGGCAGCGAATTCTGGTTCACCGTGCCATTCCGGCAGTCGACCATCGATCCTGCCAAGGTCTCGCCGGAAAGGCTGAAGGACTTGTCGGTGCTGGTGGTGGAAGATAATCCGATTGCGCGTGTTGCCCTGTCGGACACGGTCGAATCGATGGGATGGCGCGGCGAGGCGGTCGAGCTGGGCGAGAAGGCAATCGAGCGCTTGCGGGTCAAGACGCAGTCGGGCGAATGCTACGATGTGATGCTGATCGACTGGCAGATGCCGGGCATGGACGGGTTGGACACGAGTCGGCATATCCGGCAGGACGATACGCTGCAGCAGCCCCCGATCGTGATTCTGGTGACTGCATTCAGCCGGGAGGACGTGCTGCATGCTCCCGACGCAGGCGTCATCGATGCGGTGCTGGTCAAGCCGGTAACGCCTTCGTCGTTGCTGGATGCCGTAACTCAGGCCATGGCAAGAAGAGAGGGAAGCGATGGTCCGATCAGCGAGTGCATTCATCAGGAAGAGAACAGGCAACGTCTGTCGGGCATCCGGATTCTTCTGGTCGAAGATAACCAGATCAATCAGGAAGTGGCCAGGCGTATTCTGGAGCACGAAGGCGCCCGTGTGACTGTCGTCGATAATGGCGAAGAAGCCGTCAACCTGCTGTATGAACATGAGACCAATACTTTTGATCTGGTGCTCATGGATGCACAGATGCCCGTAATGGGTGGGATCGCCGCGACCAAGGTCATCCGGCGCGAGCCAAAACTTCATGCATTGCCGATCATCGCGCTGACAGCGGGCGCACTGGCGGGCGAACGAGAATCCTGTCTGTCAGCAGGCATGAACGACTTTATCGCGAAGCCGTTCAACGTGGATGAGCTGATCAGCACCATACTGGACTATGTCAAGGTGCGACCCTCAAGCAGACAAAACGCCAGCTTGGCAAAGCAAACGGAAAAGTCCGTGTTTCCGCTTATCGCAGGGATCGATATCCCCCAGGTCGAGAAAAGGATGGGCGGTGACTGCAAGCTCTTCATCTCTCTCTTGAGCCGAATGATCAGTCAGTTCGAAGACGTGAGTCGGGATATTCGTTCGAATCTGGAAGCAGGGAACCGGCAGGAAGCCGTGCGGATTGCGCATACGCTGAAGGGCGTGGCGGGCAATATTGCTGCGCCTGAAATTGCTCGATTGAGCGCCTCGCTGGAACAAATGCTTCAGGCTGAAAGCCAGGATTTGCGCGATACGGCGATATTGGTTCAGCTCGGTGATGCCATGTCGAGATTGAAAGAGGCTGCCAAGGATATCGTTTCCCCGCCCGAAGAAGACACGCCATCCCCCGAGAATCTGTCTGCATCCATGGCCGAATTGCTGGCATTGCTCGAAACACAGAATCTGAGTGCGCTGGAGCAGTACGACATGCTTCGTGCAAAACTGGAGGAGACATACGGTGAAGAAATTGGCAGAGAACTGACTCGCTTGATTGAGTCGCTGAATTTTCCCGAGGCAGCGGGGAAACTGCATGAACTGATGCTTCGGGTGCAAGCATCCAGTTAAACCGCCATGAAGACGCATTCCCCTACATCGCAGGATCAACCACGGCTGCTGATTGCTGACGATGACCCTGGCAGCATCCTCCTCCTTGGGAGAGTGCTGGCTGGCATAGGGGAAATTTATTTTTCGACCAGCGGCGAGAATACGCTGTCGTCGATAAGCCAGATCAGGCCCGACCTGGTCCTGCTGGATGCAGAGATGCCCGGCATGAATGGATACGAGGTATGCGCCGCGATCAAGCAGGATGAGTCATTCAGGCACATTCCGGTCATATTCGTGACGGCGAGCACGGATATCGACAGTGAAACCAGGGGGTTGAGAGCCGGCGCGGTCGACTTCATCACCAAGCCGCTGAATCCGCCAATAGTGCGGGCCCGGATCAGGGCGCATCTTTCATTAAAACGCAGAAACGATGAACGCGAACGCCGTGTTGTCAATATTTACCGGGCGCTGAGCGCGACAAACGATGCCATTCTCAGGCTGCACTCATCGTTTGAACTCTTCCCATTGGTTTGCCGGATCGCGGTTGATCATGGCGGCATGATGCATGCATGGATCGGCGTGCCTGGATTTGACGGACGGTTTGCTTCGGTCGCGGAATATGGGAGGCTGTCCGGTTCACCCTACCGGATCAATGTTTTATCGAAGACCGGCAACCAGATAGACGATGCTCCGGGTAACGTTACATACAAGGAGGGGCGGCCGGTTGTGGTCAATGATGTGCTGAATAGCAGTGCATTGTTTCTCTGGCGCGAAGCATCCCTGCATGCAGGAGTGAGATCGCTGGCCACTTGTCCGGTTCAACGAGGAGGCAATCCGTATGCGGTGCTGGCGGTTTACAGTGATCAGATCGATGCTTTCGACGACGAGACGGTGCAGCTGTTGTACAAGATGGCCGCCAACATCAGTTTTGCCCTGGACAATTTCGACCGTGAAGCCTGCCGCCACGAAGGGTTGATTGCCCTGCAGCAGAGTGAAGAGCGCTTTCGTACATTGTTCGAGAATGCCGGAGACGGCATATTCATCGCAGATCATGCCGGACACTATATCGATGTGAATCGGTGTGGCATCGAAATGCTGGGATATGAGCGGGATGAACTGATCGAATTAAGTGTAACCGACGTTGTCGACAGGCATGAGCGGATACGTGTCCCGGAAGCGATTAGCGCACTCAGGAGCGGCAAATCGTATCTTTCGGAGTGGCAATTCGTGCGCAAGGACGGATCGACTTTTCCTGGCGAAATGAACGCCCAGTTTTTCTCGGGAAAAGGGTTGATAGGGATTCTCCGGGATGTATCCGAGCGCAGGGAAGCCGAAGAACGTGAGCGGCGCCTGATGAATATTTACCGGACACTGAGCGCAACCAACGAGGCAATCGTTCACCTGGAGTCCGAGGCGGCCCTGTTGCCGCTGGTTTGCGAGATTGCCGTTGAATGCGGGGGGCTGCTGACAGCGTGGGTTGGCATTCCCGGAATCGACCATCGATTCATCCCCGTAGCCAGCTATGGCAAGGCAAAGGATTTTGTCAATGAAGTCATCATCATGTCGACCCCGGATCGCTGCGAAGGAAGGGGGCCGGCCGGCATCGTGTTCCGGGAAGGCGGATCCATGGTTGCCCATGATTTCCGCCATAATGAATTGACGGAGCCGTGGCAGGATGCCGCCGATATATATGGAATACAGGCGGCCTCGACATTTTCAATCAAGCGAGGCGGCAAGCCCTATGGCATCTGGATGGTGTACAGCGACCGTGTCGATGCCTTCGATGAAGAGATCGTGCAGCTACTGGAAGAAATGGCCGCCAACATCAGCTTTGCACTGGACAATATCGACCGCGAAGCCAGGCGTCGTGAGGCTGAAAAAGCACTGCGGGAAAGCGAGGCAAGGTTCCGCCTCGTTGCCGATGAGGCCCCGTTCCCGATGCTGGTCCATGCCGAGGATGGCAAAGTACTGCGGATCAACCGTGCATGGCTTGAAACGACCGGATTCGGCATGGACGATATACCGACGATTCAAGAATGGGCGGAAAAGGCTTGCCAAGGCGATGCTGACCGGATTCGTAACTACTTCGGCAGGAAGTTCGACGTCTCCAGGCAGGCGAAAGGGGAGGAATATGTCATTCGCTGCAAGAACGGCTCCGAGCGCATCTTGCAATTCTCGTCGTCGTCGTTGGGGAAGCTGGCCGATGGCAGGCGTACAGTCATCAGTATGGCTATCGATGTAACTGAATCCAGAAAGGCCGAAGAAGAGCTGCGGCTGGCGGCCATGGTTTATCAGGACAGCAGCGAAGGCATGATGATCATGGATAGTGCAGGCAGGATTGTCGCTGTCAACCCCGCTTTTGAAAAAATGACGGGCTATAACTCGATAGATATTATTGGCAAGGACGCGCAGATTTTCAAATCCGATGAGCCTGGAGACGAGGCTAACCGGATAATAACGGAAGCACTGCGCTCGACAGGTTATTGGCAGGGAGAGTTATGGAGCCGACGCAAGAACGGCGAGTTGTTCGCGGCGCGCATTACGATCAACACAACCTTCCAGGCGGACAGTTCCATTCAACGGCGTGTTCTTCTTTTTTCGGACATTACGGCGAAAAAGCAGTCGGAAGAGATGCTGTGGCGGCAAGCGAACTTCGACGCCCTGACCGGGCTGCCCAACCGCAACCTCTTTCGCGACCACCTGTCCCAGGAACTCCGAAAAGCCAAACGAACCAGCGCCCCCCTGGCACTAATGTTCCTCGACCTGGACGGCTTCAAGTACGTCAACGATACCCTCGGCCACGACATGGGCGACGTCCTCTTGAAAGCCGCCGCCGACCGCCTGAACAGCTGCATCCGCGAATCCGATGCCGTCGCCCGACTGGGCGGCGACGAATTCACCGTCATCCTCTCCGAACTGCAAGACACCGGCAGTGTCGAGCGCGTGGCAGGGGCCATCCTCTCCAAACTCGCCACGCCCTTCTGCCTCGGCGACGAAATCGTCTACGTGTCCGCCTCCATCGGCATCACACTCTACCCCGAAGACGGCACCGAAATCGAAGACCTCTTGAAGAATGCCGACCAGGCCATGTATGCCGCCAAGCAGGAAGGACGAAACCGCTATCACTATTTCACCTCGTCCATGCAGGAAGCCGCCCAAATGCGCATGCGGCTGGTCAACGATCTGCGCGTGGCGCTGGACGGCAATCAGTTCGAAGTGGTGTACCAGCCGATCGTGGAACTCTCCTCCGGCATCATCCACAAGGCGGAGGCGCTGATCCGCTGGCAACACCCGACCAGAGGGCTGATCAATCCATTGGAATTCATTCCGCTGGCCGAAGACACCGGCATGATCATCGCGTTTGGCAACTGGGTTTTTCACGAGGCGGCCAAGCAGGCGGCCAAATGGCGGGAGCTGCATCATCCGGCCTTTCAGGTCAGCGTGAACATCTCGCCGGTGCAGTTTCGCAACGAGGGGATCGATTCGTCGATCTGGTTCGAGCATTTGAGGGCGCTGGGCTTGCCTGCGCAAGGGGTGGTGGTGGAGATCACGGAAGGGCTGCTATTGGAAGCGACTTCCCGTGTGAAGGATCAACTGCTGGCGTTTCGGGATGCGGGGATCGAGGTAGCGCTGGATGACTTTGGGGTTGGGTACTCGTCGCTGTCGTATCTGAAGAAGTTCGACATTGATTATCTGAAGATCGACCAGAGCTTTGTGCGCAATCTGGCGGAAGGCTCGGACGACATGGCGCTGTGCGAGGCGATCATTGTGATGGCGCACAAGCTGGGGCTGAAGGTGATTGCCGAAGGGGTCGAGACCATCGAGCAGAAACGCCTCCTCGCCAATGCCGAGTGCGACTACGCACAAGGCTATTTCTTTACCGAGCCGGTGCAGGCGGACTGCTTCGAAAAACTGCTGAGATCGGATCCGTTCGCTTACCAGGAATTGCTGAAGATGTGATCAGCCGGATGCTGTGCCGCCCGGGCTGATGACGAGGCGGCACAGCATGGTCAACTTACGTAGGCAGGTCAATGCAGCGTACGGGGTGCGCCGCCTTGCTTGTTGGCGTATTGCTGATAGAGGGCGGAAAGGTTGCTGATGATCTGCTTGACCAGGTTTTCCCTTTCCTCTGCGGCAATGGTCGTATCCTCGCCGCTGGCCGATCTCTGCAGGTATTCTTCGTGCAGAGCCAGAACCGGGGTCAGAAGCTCGTTCGCCTTATCCTTGCCAATGAGGTCGGACCAATCCTGTTTGCGCAGATCCACGCCTTGCATGAATCCGTGGACCCAATCGTTGGCCGTCACCTTTCCTTCCATGTCGGCATAGAAGAACGGGTAGTACGTTTCGTTCTTGCTCAAGGTCGACTCGATATTTTCCCAATGCACGGACAGCATGCCAAGGATCTCGTCGCGCTCCTGGTCGGAGTCGAAGTCGGGCATCTGGCCGCCAAATACATAAGGCAAATACTCGTCCGGCTGGACTTGAGCAGGTCCGCAAATCAGTGCGCAGAAAAAACCGTCGATGACTTCCATGTTCATCGAGTTTTCAAGCGTATCCAGATAATTCTGAAGATCGTCGATTTCCGGGTCGGTCAGACCAGAGGGAATCGGAGGGCCGGAAGAAGTGGTAGTGGTCATAAGCGAATGTGGATTAAAAAGAAAAAAGGCTGAGACAGGTCAATTCTTGAAAAAGCTATTATAGCGGCCAAACTTGTCACTCATTGCATGTCCACTAATTTGATCCGGTTATTAAAGCTGTGCGGGGCAGAATGATGCGCCCATTCTGAGAATATCGTCCAACTCCCCGGCAGTCAGGGGGCGAACAGGTATCCCTGAACGAAATCGCAGTCGGCCTCATGCAGAATATGGCGCTGGTTTTCCGTCTCGACTCCTCGGTTGAGCGAAGATAAGCGGAATCGGACTCGGACTTTTCCGGGGGCGCAACACGGCAGAAGCCCGAACCGGCTCAAGGACATCCGGATATTACAACCAGTCCGCTTTCTTTAGCTTCCGGTATAGCCAAAGGCTGGCAAGGCCGACGCCTGCCAGCACAGCCGGATAAGCCCATTCCCAGTCCAGCTCGGGCATATGCCTGAAGTTCATGCCATAGAGGCTGAATACCATCGTCGGAATGGCGAGGATGGCGCCCCATCCGGCCAGCTTCTTCACGATCTCGTTCTGGCCTACGGTCACGAGTGAAAGGTTGACTTGCATGGCGGCGGTCACCATGTCGCTGGTGTTTGCTGAACTTTCAGCAATGCGTATGACATGATCGTTGATGTCGCGGAAATAAATGCGGCTTTCCTTCGGGATGATTTCGGTATGGAATCGGATCAGGGCATTGCAGATGTCGATCAGCGGCAACGCAATTGAGCGCAACGACAGCAACTGGCGGCGGAGGCTGTACAGCTCTTCAAGGCAATCCCGGCTGAACTGCATGCTGAACAGGTCGCGTTCCAGTTGCTGGAAATGCGCTTCGAGAGCGTCCATGATCGGGCGGTAGTTGTCGACCACGTAGTCCATGACGGCATAAAGGGCGAAACCGGGCCCCTTCGCAAGCTGGTCCGGAATGGCCTCGAAGCGCTCGCGCACCTTGTCGTACCCGAAGGATGGGCCATGGCGCACGGCCACCAGAAAGCGCGGACCCAGAAAAAGATGGGTTTCCCCGATCTGCAGCTTGTTGTTGGTCCTTGCTGCCGTGTGAAGTACGATGAACAGGATATCGCCGTATTCTTCCAGTTTCGGCCGCTGATGAGCAGCAAGCGCATCGTCAATGGCAAGTTGATGAAGGCCGAATTCCTCCTGCAATTTCGCCATCAGCTCCAGATCGGGTTCGAAAACCGCAACCCAGACAAACGTGTCATCCTCAGCCAGGACATCGCTTATCTCGTCAATGCCGATGCTCCTGGTCCTGCGCCCATGCTTGTAGGCGGCGCAATCGAGAGTGTTGGGTGGTATTTGATTGTCGAAGGTAAGCATAAGGCTAATCGGATTGATCGGGAAGGCAGGCGAGAGTATGCCGGTCTGCTGCATATCAAATCATCAATAGTGTATCCTTTTACGCTGTACGGGTTTACCAGTCATTGACATAATTGAAACAGCAAACAAACTATTTTAGTTTCTTTTTTGCCACTTTTACCGAAGGAAACCGACATGAAACGTACTGCAACTGCCGTGTGGAGCGGCGGCCTGAAAGATGGGAAAGGCGCGCTCAGCACACAAAGCAATGTCTTATCGAATACGCCTTATTCGTTTTCTCAACGATTTGAAGATGCTCCCGGCACGAACCCGGAGGAGCTCGTCGCTGCTGCGCACGCTGGATGTTTCACGATGGATCTGTCCGGGCGGCTAGCGCGCGCGAACATGGTGGCAGAGAGCATCAACACGACGGCCACGATTACGCTGGATAAAGGGGAAAAAGGGTTTTCGGTCACCGGCAGCCATTTGGAGGTTGTGGCGAAAATCCCGAACGCCGATGCCGACGCCGACGCGTTTCAGAATGCCGTCAACAAGGCCAAGGAAGGCTGCCCGATATCACGCCTGCTGAATACGACTATTACGGTAAGCGCTCGGCTTGAATGAGCATCCCGGGTCGGCTCGGTGCATCTGCATCCTGGCCACTGGTTGAGTGGCCAGGACCGCTCAAGGTGCTTTGACGTCAGTAAGCAGCGGCTGGCGATGGCTGGCCGGGGGCTGGCGGAGGCGGGTAAGAACCGCTTGCACTTGTACGCGATTCCGAGAATCCGCCGGATACCGGAATCCGGTGTCCCTGTGCATACATGCACTGCTGGTAGGCGTTGTCGTAAATCCGCTGCGCCTGGTAAGCCGAGACGTTGCCGGCGCTTGCGCCTGACATGCTGCCAAAGAGCAGGCCGGTGCCTGCGCCGACGGCAGCGCCATGGCTTCCATTGATGGCGGCGCCGGCAACTGCGCCCACCGCCGTGCCGAGCGCCGCACTGCGGACGCCGCTGTCAACGGCAGCCTGGTTAGGGGATGTGCCCTGCAACTGGTACTGCGCATACTGGCGGCACGAGAGATCGTCCGCCCTGAACTGGTCGAATGTCTTCCCGGAGCCGGGCAAGACCAGCTTGCTGGGGCCCGAAGGCATGGTGGTGCAGGCGCCAAGCACGAGCGGGGCTATTAATAGCAAGGATTTGAACTTCATTCATCGTCTCCTTATTTTCCTTGAGGGGATGGTGTGACTTTTTCCCAGTTTGTCGAGCATTGCTTGACGTAAGGATAATATCCCTCCGGATTGTGGCAGTAATACCAGTACTGGCCCGTACCGGGCTGCTCCTGTCCGCGCTCGACGTAGACGGTCGGAGCGGGTTGTACCGCAACGACCGGGGGATAAGCGTAGGGATAGCCATAATAAGGGTAATAAGGGTAATAGGGGTATGGGGCATAATAGGGCCAGTAGCCCGGCATTCCTACGCTGACGCCGACATACGTATGGCTGTGCCCGCCATGATGTTGAGCCCATGCATTGGATGAACCGGCGACTCCTGAAATGACCAGTATCAGTAAAAAAAGTTTTGCAATTCGCATTTTCGTCCTCCCAGCTTGTTGTCCTGACGATGTCTGCACTATCATACCTGCTCCAAAGGTAGAAAGTGTTTCACTGGTCGTAACACTTATGAGACAGCGTTTCTTTCTGCCGGAACGGCAACGTTGATCGATTCCCCGGCCAGCCTGGAACATGAAAACAGCTGGTAATGCAACTGACCCAATCCCGAAGGGCGCCTGAAGGGTGCCGATTGACCTGTTCCTCTTTTTTCGGCGAGGCGATCTATACCGGCTGCCTGAACAGATGCATTGTCAGGGAGTTATGGTGACGTGCCGGATTTTCATGCTTATGAATAAAGCGAATTCAAGTAATGAGTAGCGAGCTTTGGTTCCTGTTTCTCGGCGGCCTTCTGTTGTTTATGGGACTTACCTCATGGACGTGGCGCCGCCTGCCTGTCACAACTGCCATCATTTATCTGATTGCCGGTGTCACTGTCGGGCCAACATTCCTGAACCTTTTTCATTTCAATCCGCTGCGGGAAGCCGGGCTGCTGGAAGTGCTGACCGAGGTGGCGGCGCTTATCTCGCTCTTTTCCGCCGGGGTCAAGATGCCGGTCCCCGTGACGTATGCCCGGTGGCGCGCTCCTCTCTTGTTGGCGTCGGCATCCATGTTCGTTACCGTCATGCTGGTCGCACTGTTTGCCTATTTCGTTCTCGGGCTTCCGTTCGGGGCCTGCATCCTGCTGGGAGCAATCATTGCTCCAACAGACCCTGTTCTTGCGACCGATGTGCAGAGCCGGCACCCCGGCGACCCGGACCGTCTCCGGTTCACGCTGACCTGCGAGGCAGGCATGAATGACGGCACCGCTTTTCCTTTTGTCGTTCTGGGGATGGGTCTGCTCGGTCTGCATGAGATTGGAAAATTCGGGTCCCGGTGGGTATTGGAGGATGTGATATGGGCCACGTCGGGCGGCGTTCTTTTAGGAGTTGTCCTGGGTTCTGGCCTGGGCTATCTCGGATGTTTCCTGCGAAAAAAATACCAGCAAGGACTGCTGGACGATTTCCTCTCTCTCGGCTTGATCGGGATGGTATACGGCCTCAGCCTTTATCTTCACGTCTGGGGTTTCCTTGCCGTATTCTTTGCGGCAGTCGCGCTTCGTCAGACCGAATTCAAGCTGACCTGCTCGGGCAGCCAGGAGAATGGCCATTCCCTGCATCGTTCAGACTCGGCATCGAATGCGGCACTCGACGCCGAATCGTTGCCATTGGTCAGTACCGGTTCGCTTGCGTTCAATGAGCACCTGGAAAGACTTTCCGAAGTGGTGCTCATGATTCTTATTGGAGGAACGCTTTTCATCAATTCGTGGAGCTGGAGAGCAACCGGACTGGCGTTATTCTTGTTTTTTGTGGCTCGTCCTGCAAGTGTCCTGGCGGGTCTTTCCGCAACCCGGATGCCGTTGCGCATCCGTGGCCTGGCGGGATGGTTCGGCGTCAGGGGGATCGGCTCTCTCTATTATCTGATGTATGCCATCGAGAGGGGGCTGCCATATGATCTGGCGCTTGAATTGATCCATCTGACCCTAATCGTCGTTACCTTGTCGATCATTCTTCATGGACTGACTGTCAAGCCGCTGATGTCTTACTTCCGGCGGCGTCCTTCATCGTGAGGTCAATTTGCTCGCCGGCAAACTCACGGGAGTTTGCTGTGCCGATAACGGATAGTTTAAAAAAAAACCCATGCGCCGTGGCTGGAGCATGGGTTAATAAAGGCTGAAGGGCACTACCTTTTCATTATGTTGCAAATCTGATATTTTTAATTTGCGATTTGTCAATATTGGTTCTCAGGAAGGCGGCTCACGATCGGGTCTTGGCGAGGTTATGCGTGCAGAGGCGCGGAATGGGCGCTCATGCGGCAGCCATCCAGCAGGAATGACAGCCCGACTACCAGTACCAGTCTGCCTTCCGCCGAGCGCGCTGTGCCGGATATTCCGGGTACATCGAGGGCGGTCAGAGGCT
>Ga0316613_10002750_pt1 | contig 11214 bp, 7 predicted proteins | sample OWC_soil_day10_C_2_FD_207647 | JGI IMG/M metagenome (GOLD analysis project Ga0316613, IMG submission 207647) | Wetland soil microbial communities from Old Woman Creek delta, Ohio, United States - OWC_soil_day10_CT_b | ecosystem: Environmental > Terrestrial > Soil > Wetlands | place: USA: Ohio... | reverse complement strand
GGACGAACCCGGCAGGCCGCTATGATTAAAACGAATATCTTATCCCCGCTTTTGCGTGATCATGCTTAAAATCATACCCAGCAACAACACCTATATATTTGCCGTCCTTAGTAATTCTGCGGCTAATATCACCCGTAATTTCATCTAGTCTACATTTTCCCTGGGCCAATTTACCCAAATCCGGGTACACATTAACGCCGCGAATAACCTTTTTATAGGCGAACACATTGTACTGATTTAAAGTGACTGACATATCTTCCGGCAGGCTTGCGACTTCCTGTAAATTAACCTGCTTATCCGGATTAACCGGATCTGTAACTATGGCAAAATCAGCACCCGATTTTTGTCGCTCCACTTCAATAGTTTTGGTCACTTCATATGGCACAGTCTTAACAATTGTGTCCGGTGGCTTGTTTTTTAGTTCAGCAATTTGTTTAGCCGCTTCATTTAGTTGTGATTGCAACATAGTTACATGCGCGTTCTTGGCCGCCAGCTCCATCCCTGCTGGTGTTTCGGCCTGCGCTTGTGACTCGGATGTTACCGGCTGCGGTTGGTGGTAGTGCTGGTAGAGCAGCCAGCCAGCTACGCATAATAAAACAACGCCAAGCAGTATAGCCGCCTGGCGGTTGGTTAAACTAACCATAATTCGTTCCTCCCCTTTTGCGCCACCTGTTCCGGGTGGCGCTATTTTATTGCCATTACTAAGACTCAAATGCCTCTTCGTATGCCGCCGTCATACCGGCAATGTAGTTTTCCAGCGTATCACCGAAATAGCAGCCGTGCTGGAGAGAAGCAGCGTACTCAGGTATGCTGGTTGCTTCATAAATGCCGTCCTCTTCATACAGTTCCAGGTACCGGCCAAAATAATCGGCATAGTCCTCGGGAGTAGCAAACTGCATATAATAATTCTCGCCGTCCGGCTGCGGGGTATCGTTTGGCTCTGTTTGGGTTATACCGCCCAGGTTGTTGTACTGAGTACACATACCAGACGTAAAGCCGCCAGTTTCATGCACCCATTGAGAGTAAACAAACTCTGCCGGCAGACCGGAAATACTTGCAGCCTGCTGGGCTAACCCCCAATAGTATTCATTAATCATGATCAGTCCACCTCGCCTCATAACCCCGGGTGTCGACATGGACAAATAGGCTGTCATAATACCTACCTATTCCGTCAGCCCCGCATTGCTCTGCAACTTCAGCTAACTGGTCAACCGTCATGCCGTCCGGTAGTAAAACATCAGCGGCAGTGCCGTCAACGTGCTGACTGTTTGGTACGCCGCCAACCTCTGCATTGTGGCTTGGGCAACGATACGCGCAAGAAATGCTAACAGGAACGCCTGCTGCTTCACGGATTGCGTCAAGCACCTGCAACAATCTTTCATCAATGCTATTCTCCGGCAGTTGCCCGCAACATTTGCAGGCTAGTTCCGATTCTGAAAAATATTTACTTCCCACTTTCGGTACCTCCTTGGTTTTTAACATACACCTGTCCCTCAGGAGAGCCGTATTTATTATTGATAAGCTTATTACTCACCAAGCCGCCAAGACCACCGCCACCCGTCAAATATGCGAAGGTTTCATAATGCGCCCACTGTTGGCCTTTTACCAATAAATAAGCGCTCCCAATCAAAAAAGCTAGGAACGCTATAACGCTAAAAAGCCCGGTTCGACTTGGTTCGCCGTTTTCGTACAACAATCTGATTATAAACTGTTTCATTAGTGTCCACCTTTCGACAACACTGAGACAATGAAATTTACCACTGTCCCAGCAGCGCCGCCTAATATTCCAGCCCCCCAGAATATGCCATCTATTCTATGGTGGGCCGATTTCAACGACTGTTTATTCTCAGTAATATCAATACTGTGCTGGTTTATCGTTGTGGTATTCAGTTTAACTGTTTCTGCTGTCGCGTCTTGCTTGGTTTCAATCCTGGCTAGACGATCAATTACTTCCTGCTGAAAATCTTTTTCCGGCAATCATCCCCACCCCCATAAAAATAAGGCGGCAATCATATAGACTGCCGCCTTGATCAACCAAAGTGATTAGGTATCAGTACTGCTTCCGGTTCACTCATGGCATTCCTCCCATTTATGCCCAAATAATCGCTCGCATGGGGCAAGGCTCACGCGGCATATCATTACCCCCATAAAAATTGATCCGGTTGACTCTTACGATGCGATAGTATCTGTTGACAGACCATCTTTAATTTCCGCCCTTACCATTCAACCAATACCATTCCAGCATTACCTGCAGCAGATTCATCACTTCCTCCAGCGCCTCCACCTCCTACGCCATATCCTCCTCCTGGTAATGATTGTGTCCCTCCAGCACCAAAGAGTCCTCCACCACCGCTTCCACCAGCAGGATTAGGTTCAGAACCATCATATATTCTCTTTCCTGAACCACCAGCAGTTCCTCCTGAACCACCAGCAGCTCCTCCTGAACCACCTCTTGAACCTCCCCCGCCTCCAGCGCAACTCAATAGAGAACCAAAAGAGGATGTTCCTCCAGCTCCCCCACCACTGCCTGATCCTCCAGAAATACCTGCAGCTCCTACCGTTACAGTGTAGGCTGTTCCTGATGTCACAGTTACTGCGTGTACAAGGTACGCAGCTCCTGCTCCACCACCGCCTCCTCCATAATAGTTATTATTGAATCCGCCACCTCCACCGCCACCTCCACACATACTTACCCATAATGTAGTGACACCTGAAGGTACGGTAAATGTTCCAGAAGCAGTAAACATTTGTTTTCCATGTGCTAAGGATGCTAATCCCAATTCTGTTTTAACGTCAGCAAGAGATTTAGGTCGTATATAGCCATCTCCACCTTGCTCTACAAAGTAACTCGTTGCGGCAACAGTAGTATCAGGTGCAGTTGTATTTATATAGCCACACATCATATATCCACTTGCATTAGTTCTTGCTATCTGGTTAGCTACATTATTAACGCCTGTACTGTTTATAGCCAAACCTCCTGCGGTTGTTGCATTTGCTGCAGAAGTTGCCGTAGTCGCTGTAGCGGCGTTTCCGGTAATACTAGTAGCTAATAAATTTGTACTAGGATTATATGTTAATGCGGTATCTAAATTTAATCTCTGATAACCAGCGGTGCTACTATCAGCAAAGGTCAAATACTTTGCGGCATTGGTTGTCATGTCTTGTTCAATATAGGGTTCAACTACAATATTGGCAGAACCATTAAAACTAACCCCGTTTATTGCTCTTGCGGTAGCTAATGTTGTTGCCGTTGCCGCATTGCCTGTACAGGCTGCTGCGGTAGTAGCCGATGCCACAGTACCAGTTACCCCTATTGTTACCTTATCATTGGTAGCATCACCCGTTAAGGCTATATTAGTACCTGCTGCTAACGTTAATGTGTCGCTCTCAACATCAGAGGCAATTGTAGTTGAACCGACAACAATATTACTAAAGGCGTTTTGATTTACTTCGGCTCCACTTGCTATCCCATTTAATTTTGTTACTGACGCAGGGCTCATAAATCCGCTTGCAGAAGTTGTAGCGTCAGTGTGCGTATGACCGTTAGCGGTAACGGCTATTGTAACAGCGTCATTTGTAGCATCGCCGGTGAGAGTAATTCCACTTCCTCCGATTAAGGTTAACGTATCACTCTCTAAGTCTGCCGCAACAGTAACCCCATTTGCTACGACATTACTAAATGCATTTTGGTTTACTTCTGCTGCAGTAGCTATACCATTTAACTTAGTAAGCGAAGCTGCCGACATAAAACCACTGGCGCTGGTAGTTGCATCAGTATGCGTATGACCATTAGCTATAATAGCTATAGTCACTGCGTCATTTGTTGCATCTGGAGTGAGAGTAATCCCGCTGCCAGCCGTTAATGTTAACGTGTCAGATTTTGCATCGGCAGCAATTGTTGTAGTACCAACTAGGATATTGCTATAAGCGTTTTGGTTTACTTCCGCTGCAGTAGCTATAGTATCCAATTTAGTTTTATCAGTATTTGACATTAAGCCGTTTGAACTTGTTGTAGCTGCAGTGTGAGTATGACCCGAAGTAGCAAAGGCTGAAGCTAAGTTTCCACCTAATTTTTCAGCATTTAAATTTGTGCACAGTGTTCCGTTTGCGATTGGAATATTCCCGGTTGCGTTTCCGGCTGTTAAATCAAGTAATTTTGCCGCATTGACTATTTTGTCTTCTTTAATTGCTCTGTCATTTTCGTTAGTAACAGACGGTATATTAGATATATATACGTCGTCTGACATTTTGCTATATGTCATATTTATAATCGCCCCTTTTTTTAATAAAGTAATTCTCACTCTATCAGTAAACTAATATCCAATTGCCTGCCATGAGATTTTACCGCCAACATCGACATTTGACATAGTACGCACCTGAACCACAAAACAATCCTTATTTACTGTGGTTATTTCAGCTCGTATTCCTGTTCCAATCGCATGAGCAATAACGGCAGGGTACTCCCAATAAGTATTATTGTAGGAAATAGTTAAACCGCCTACTGGTATTGTGGCGGTTCCTGTTTTGGTTGTGTCAGGCACATCAATATTAATATTGAGTTTATTTACTTCCGGCGTTTTGGTTACGTCCGTAGTAGTCAAAACTACCCTGAACATTACATACCTAAACGTAGCTAAAACTGGCTTAAAGTCTAACCAATCTGTATAGGTTATGCCATCCTGGCTGGTACAGTATTGTAGCTTTGCATTGCCCCCAACACCAACGCCATCAGCAACGGATAAATTGCTAGTTGGATAAAACACAGTAGCTATATTAGCGGTAATAACTTGTCCAACGTCTTTCGTTGTGCAGAGATAGGTCCCATTAGAACAATAAGTATACGTTCCGGTTTGTCCTGATTTCTTATAAATTTTTGCATACTCAACTTCTATTGTATCGCCACTAACAAATGAACCATACGCAAATAAAAACGTTTCGGGGACTGTGCCACTTCCCGAGGTAACAAACTCATGTTTTACCGTTATCCATTGTCCTGCGGTATACGTTATCGATCTTGATGTTGGGGTACATAAGCTTCCTGCATAGCCTCCACTAACACTAACAAAACCATTACTTAATATGGTTTGTTTACTTGCTTTAAACTTATATTCCACAATATAAGTCATAGACCGTTCTAATACGCTTGGCAATTTAAAGGTTATCCCTGTTGATATTGCTGTTGCATTAGTACAAGTAAACACCATATTTCCGTTTGTGTTCTTAGTAATTGTGTAAGGCCCTGAGTATGTATTCCATACAGTTAAATCTATATCGTTATCAAAATGGTAATCTGTTATAAGACTTGCAGGTTGTAATTTTAATACCGTTTGACCGCCAACCTCAGACGCTTTTGTATTCGGATAATTACTTGCTTTACCGCCTAAATTCGAAGCGTTTATCAAGCTTGTACCATATTCAGTGTTATTATGTGTTCCGCTTTGCAGCGAAATTTCGTCATAATACAGAATAACATTCTTTGGTGGCAGGTTTTTGACAGTGATACTCGCTGTGGTTGATGATTGGCTATACTTTCCACACCGATTAATTGCTTTAATATGGAATTTATATTCCCGTTCGGTATCGGTTTTTGTTTCGTAATTCGTTACCGTTGTACCGTCAGTAATTAGCGTCCCGCTGTCATAGCTCGCGCCCTCAATAATCCGATAACCTACTACGTCAGCGTCAGAAGATTTATCCCAGGCTAATGCAACATACTCCCCGTTTTGAATAACCTGGAAATCTGTTACGCTTGACGGTTCCAAAGTAACATAGAAATGAGTAAATAGTTCATCTGAGTAAAATCCTGCCGTATTCTTAGCTTTCAGCATAAACTTATAATCGCCGCTAGATGTAGGGTTAAAGGTAAGAGAGTTTTCTTTCGTTGTTTTTATAATCGAAGCAGTTTCCCAGGTGTTGCCAATCCGTAATTCATTTTCATAAAAGTCATATTCTCCATTATTTACCCAGCTAACAATTATATTGCTTCTCTCTGTTGCGTCCTGGGTAACAGTTAGGCCGCTAGGCGCTGTTGGATTAAGATTAAAAACTATAGCAGGAGTAGATACCGCATTTTTACTATAGTTACCTGCCAAATTAACGGCCTTAATCCAAAAAGTAACCTTACTCTCGGTATTGATAGTTGTGGTATACGTAGTACCTGTTAGCCTCGTTCCTACTATCGTGCCTGAATCCCACGTTGAACCCTGTCGCAGCTCTACATAGCTAACGTCCAATTCCGAAGGTTTGCCCCAAACTAGGTTTAACTTACTTCTATCTGCCAATGATTGGCTAACAGCAAAACCAGTAATATCCTGCGGTTCAACAGTTGCGGCAATCGTAAAGTAAGTCGCGGTTGAGTAATATCCACCTACCGTCTTGCTTCTGATAGCAATTGTATACGTCCCGCTACTAGCAACGGAATATTGATACTCGTTATTTTTAGTGGTTATTGTAGTAGAATTAATAACTAATTCATAAGTGTAGAAATCGCTATCCGCTGAAGCGTCCCAGGATATATCAAGCTTGGTTTTATCTTGGCTATTTGGGGTAGCTACTACGTTTGTCACTACCGACGGTTTCAGGGTAATTGTTGTGGTTACTTTTGCTTCCTCAACAGAGTACTTTCCCGCCTTATTCACTGCTTTTAGTAAATACGTTTCGGTTCCTTCCGCACTCGCTGTTACGCTATAGCTGTTTGTCGTGATGTTGCTTTGGACTAGCGTCGCGCTATCCCAATTCACGCCTTTTTTCAGCACATAATAGGCATGGTCGCTATCTGTTGCAGCATTCCAAACAAAGTTTACCATTCGCCTGTCCAGCGAACTTTGCGTAACCGCAAAACCTGTAACGTCACTCGGATTGATCGTTACAGTAGCAGTTACAACTAACGCACTCGAATAATACCCGCCAATGCTTTTTGTCTTAATCAAAAATGTGTACGTCCCATCAGACGGCGCAGTGTAAGTAACTTTAGACTCTTTGGTCGGGGGTAACGCAGTAGCTGTTGCCCAGTTAGTTCCCACTTTGACCTGATATTCCAGGAAATCAGCATCCGAAACAGGAGTCCAGGAAACAATTAAATTCGCCTTATTGGTAAAGTCCTGATAAGCCGAAGCACCTGAAGGAATTGAGGGGATTACTACAATGACAGCCTCAACGCAGGCATAACCCTGACTGTAAAAACCAGCGGTGTTTTTCGCCTTGATCATAAAGTTCAGAGTACCGGATATCGTTGTACTATAGTCAAAGTAGTTTGTCTGTATGTCTTTTCCTACCAATTCACTGTTTGTCCAATCAACGCCGCGACGAATCTCGTAGGTTGTGTTTGCTACAGCGTCCCAGTTAAATTTTAATACCCGCCTGTCAGTATCAAGCTGCTTAACGGTAAAGTTGGTAATATCTTTTGGTTCCACGGTAACAGAAACAGGAATATTTAGTACAGTAGAATAATACCCGGCAAAGTTCTTTGACCGGACCATAATTTTGTAATCCGTACTACCGGTAAACGTATACTTTACTGAGGTCTCTTTCGTGGTTTTATAATCCGTTCCAGTTGACCAGTCAGTTCCCATTTTAATCTCGTAAAATTCCAGATCTTTATCTGAAATTTTGTCCCAGGAAATTGTCAATAGGCTTGGATTCGTTGCGTTTGCTTCGTACTTACCGTTAGTGGGGGCATTAGGTTTTAGCGTAATCATATCACAGAAAGTGGCTGGATCAATTGAGTAGTTGCCGGCGTTATTTACCGCTTTAATCATAAACGTCTGGCTGCCTTCTGTTGTTAGCTGGTACAAATAACTGATCGCCTTGAGCTGGGTAGCAATCACTGTTCCTGTAGCCCAGCCATCGTTTCCTGTACGAATCTCATAATAGGCAATATCCATTTCCCTGTTTGCCGCCCATGACAACAGTAATTTGCTCCGGTCCGTCTCTTGAATGGCACCAGAAGAACTCGCCACCTGTGCCGGTTCTATGGTAATACGTATGGATTTTGTCGCCGATATCTCTGATGGATTGCCGCTATTGTCTATGGCCCGGACGCTGAAATTATGATCGCGGCTTTGCGTCGCGGTATAGGTATACTGCGTGTCTGATATCGGCGTGGGCGTTAGGACTGTGCTTCCTTCCATGAGTTGGTAACCACGAAGGTCGATATCGTCTATAGCAGGCCACGTGAGGGTTATTTTTGTGCAGTCGCTCGGGCTTATAGCAGCAGACAGACCGGCCACGTCAGCGGGAGGAGCGTCTTTGCCGGTAACATATACCGAAGAGGATACAACCCCGTTTGAGACAACGCCAACATTATTAATGGTGCAAACCTTTACTACATAGGCAGTTTGGGTTTTAACGCCGCTGATTTCAGTACTGAGTGCTGTTATGCCGGTTACCCATTCGCTCCAGGTCTGCCCGTTATCACTGCTGTACAAAACTTTATAACCGCTAACCAGCTTGTCACGCGGAATGTTCCAGGCTACATTCAGATTGGAAACCACCGTGCCGTCTTTTTGCCGATAGGTTTCTTCCGCCGCGCTCACGCTGACGACTTCGGTAGGGGTTACATCAAGCGCGCTGTAGTTGACCTCCGGTATATCTGTTGCCTCTGTGTAGACTTCTTCCATATATTCGATACAGGAAATTTTGCGCCGCAAATCTTCGTCCCGGCTGATGCTGAGCACCCGGAACGGCTTAACAACTTTGTTGGTTTCACCAAAACTGTATAGGTCCCCGTTCTGCGGCACACTGGCCAGTGAACTGGTAAGTGTCACAGTATCGGTACTGATTTCGTTCATCACCCCCTGTACGCTTACGGTGACAATGCTTTGGGCCTCCTCGGCAGTTGTTGCCGCCGGGTTGGTAATCTGCACCGAGACCGCATAGGATTTGCTTGGCTTTAAGGTTACCTTGCGGTCCAGCTGAAGCGTTGTGGTTGTAGCGGCTAGCAGCCGTCCGGAATACCCCCACTGCGGCACATCATGCGCCAGCAAAACCACATCGTTAATCTGACAGGCAATCGCATCAATATCCGCGCTGTGCTCTACCGTCCGCTGCAGGTATTGGTTGAGTCGCAGCCGGTATTTGGCTTCCCGGTAAGCCTGATCAATGGTGGTGGCACCGTCAAGGGTGATTTGGGTGATGTTCGGCTCGGTCGTACTGTCATAGTCGTCGGCGTAAGCCGTGATCACTTCCTTCTGATAGGCTTTGTCCTTGTTGGCAAAGGTAACTTCTATTGCGTTGGCCCGGTCCTTCATGCCCACAAAGCTTTCTTTGAATTTATCGGTGAGAATATTGCCGACTGTAAATAGCTGCACTGGTTCGCCAGGAGCATCACAGACACACCCGTACCGGGTTCCCCGCATGATCACCTTACCGCGTCCGACACCCTCCGGCTTTTGCAGTGAGGTCCACAGATCGGTCGCCGTATTGAAGATATAGTTGAAGGTCAGGCTGCGGCTGTCACAAAATGCCGCCCAGCGGACAAAATCCTGATAGACTGCCCGTGAAACCGGCGTACCCTTGACAACAAATTCCAGATTGCCGGTATGGATGTTTTTGATTTGCCGGCAGCGATGGATCATGTCGTAGGCCACCCACGCCGGATTGGTAGCCGACTTTTGTTCGTACTGACCGGAATCGACATTCCATACCCAAACCTTGTTTCTGGTTTGCAGCCAGGTTATGTTGGGCATGCCCCCGCTGAGCTGGTTGGTTGCCAGTGCCTTGATGCCGATAAGCACCTTGCCCGGACGGGCAAAATCGTCATAGATAATGTTTGACAGCTGTGTCCAGAAAACGCGGGTGGAGTAGCGGTTATTTGTCCCGCTTTTGGCGATGCACTTAACGCGCACCTCATATTGGGCAGCAGGGAGACTGTCCACGCGGTACGTGCGGAAGAAGGAAGTATTCTTCGCAGCCGAAGTTTGCAAGTTACTATTGGGAGTTACATTAATGGTAAAGGTATCGCCAGACACAAAATTCGAACCGAACTCCATAATGGTAAAGGCTATTAACCCGTTATTGTACTTTCTATAAGTTTGGGCATTTGCTTTCACACCAGATACAGACCCGGATACGGTAAAATACCCATGGTCAACATAGGTAATGGTCCATGTTTCTGTCGGCGCGCCTGAGTTAACCGATGTCATCATTAATCGCCCTTTAGCGTTCTGCGTTACCGCCCACGACACTCCGTCGGTGAAATTACTCCAATTGGCGTCCCCTACCTTATGGTACTGCGCTTGCAGGGTAACCGACGCGTTCCCCAAGCGGCCGTTATCTTTGGCATAGTACAAGCCGTAGGGAAACTCCAGGGTGATTTCCAGGCCTTCCACTGCGTTTCCCTCAGTTTGCTGGGTGGTCCAGGTGTTGTCAGTGTTTATTTCATAGGCCAAGGCCTGATCAACATAGGTGTCATTAAAATTGGCAATAACCGTCTGATCATTGGTACCTAGCCGGGTTTCGACAACAATGTCTTTGTAGTAGGATATCGGGTTATCATTTATCCGGATATCGCTGATATTGTCAAGCGGTCCTTCACCGCCGCACAACAGAAGATTCATGTACTGATTGTCGCCATCGCTCGACACATGCTGGGCGAGTACCTGTCCGGCCGTCCGCATGGTGCCGTAGGTTACAGCCAGGGCATTGCCTTGATCGGTCAGGGACTGGGCATTGCTCCAATTGTAGGACGGATTGACTTCGTACCGGTCTGCCTTAGCCGCCGGGAACCAGTGATTGATGAGGGTGCCGCCAACCACACCAACAGCGCCAGCGGCCATATGGCCCCAGAATTTTGCTCCCCATTTAATTGTCAAATCGCTAACAGCAAAACTCAGTGCCAGCATACCAATAGCTCTGAACCAATCTTTTCCGCTTTTGCCGACAACCGGGCAGACGGCGATCCAGTCCTCCTGATTGACAAGCTGCTCTTTTACATTTTCAATGACATTGCCGTCAATGCTGATAACATATTCATCCAGTCCCATGATATAAGGCTGAACATATTCATAGGCCGTTTTGCCGGGAATATGTTCGCAGGTATGGATTTCCTTATCAGTATGGTTGAACGGGTTTTTCAGTACAGTTATTGTGATCATTTTGTCACCTCCGGTACATAGAATCCTTCAATACGGTTTGCCCAGGCGGGATTGTCGATACGGTCGATATTGGCGCCGATTCGCTTGCGAGTGTGGATAAACCGGCCCTGGCCGAGGTATA